>Ga0160496_1000086_pt1 | contig 90709 bp, 81 predicted proteins | sample DIDPMG_2_FD_108231 | JGI IMG/M metagenome (GOLD analysis project Ga0160496, IMG submission 108231) | Enriched soil microbial communities from UW Madison campus, WI, USA - DID2937_E24_FP MG | ecosystem: Environmental > Terrestrial > Soil > Grasslands | place: USA: Madison, Wisconsin | collected...
CGCCGCCAAACTCACGATGCCGTTGGTGAAGGTAACGGGACCGCTGCCGCCGAGGCTTTGGGTAATGCCCGTGACGCCGCCGCCGATGTCGAAGGTACCGCCACCGGCATTGAGGGTGATGGCACGTGTGCTCGCCAGAAAAGCGCCGCCCATTATCCGCAACGTGCCTCCGTCGAAAGTCAGTCCGCCCAACGTGTCGCCGAGATTGGCATCTGATGAAATCGACAGCGTGCCAGCGTTGATCGTGGTGCCACCGGAGTAGGTGTTGGTGCCGGACAAGGTGATCCTCGCAGCGCCGGTCTTGGTCACCGAACCCGTGCCGGTGATGGTATTGGCAACGGTGGTATCGATTCCGCTCTGCTCGAAAGTCAGCGAACCGGTGACACCGATGTTGCCGCTCAGGCCCGACGTGCCGTTGATGAAGCGCAGTATGTTGCTGCCGCCGGTGAAGGTGATGGCGTTGGCGCGGACGTTCCCGGAGCCGCTCAGTTGTCCAGATATCGAGCCGCTGTTTACAATCGACACGTTCGACCCGACAACACCCGCGCCGCCCGCCCCATCGGTGCCGCCAAAGCTAATAGTGCCGGCGCCGCCAGTGATCGTACCGCTGTTATCCAGCGTGCCGCCGTTCGAGAAAAACACACCAACGCCACCGCTGCCGCCGATGCCGTTGCTGAAGCCGCCATTGCCGCCAGTGATCGTACCGCCGTTGACGAGGGTAAGATTTGCCCCCGAGACGCCGACGCCGCCGAGGCCCGCCGCACCGGTGGTGCCAGCACCCGCCCCTGCGTCCGCTCCGCCCACGCCGCTATTTCCTCCCGCACCTCCTTGTATCGTTCCCTGATTGATCAGCGTGGCTCCAGGATCGATGAAGAACGCGCCGAACCCGCCATCGCCACCGCCACCGCCACCGCCGCCACCCTCAAATGCTGTGCCAAAGCCGCCATTGCCGCCAGCGCCGCCATTGCCGCCGGTGATGCTGTTTCCCGAGTCTATCGTGAAAATGCCCGCTCCGGTCAGAAGCGCACCGTAGCCCCCGGCGCCACCGCCGCCGCCGGGAGCGGTGGTGCCGCCGGTACTGCCGTTGCCGCCCATGCCGCCGAGAAAAGTGAACGCTCCGCCGGGCAGGGAGGGTGAACCGACAATTCCGCCATAGCCATGGTAGCCACCGCCACCGCCGCCGTTGCCAGCAGAATATGAGCCATTTTCACCGTTTGGACTGAGAGCCGTGCCCCCAGCGCCGCCACCGCCGCCGGGAAAGTGGGTGCCCGCGTTACCACCTTGCCCGCCCCCAGCGCCGCCACCGCCGCCGCCGTTGAAGCCAAACGCACCGGCCTCCCCCGAATAGCCGGTTCCTCCGGCCGCGCCGCCGCCGGCTTTTCCACCGTCCGCCAACACGGGAGCCGCAGCGGCTATCAGGACCAAGGTCACCCCGCCGGAAACCGTGACGGCAGCAAGGCCGATCCTCACCATCGCCGAGGACGCCAACAGCGCCGCGCGCCAATGCGAAAACGCCGACTGCGCCGGCCGCCGATCCATGCCCATCCCGATGCCCCACCAGTTGGCGAAGCCGATGCTCCGCTTTTGCCTTCTTGACTGTCCGTTAAATCGGCAAACCGTCTCGGACGCAATCCAAGATTGCCGTTTGCCATATCCGCGATTGTCGCATGGTGTTGGAGGTCACGTTCGACAATCGGGCCATGGTGATGTCACCACCTTTGTCGTGGACCCAATCCGCAGGCGGTGACTGACCGAGTGCAAATCGCTGAGGGGGCGGATGGCTAGGCCTGAGCGATTGAGGGAGAGGGCTGGGGCCGTGGTTGCGCGTTCCGCGCTGTAATCAAGTCTTGTCCTTGCCAAACAGGTAGCCGTCCACATAGCCGTGCTCGGATAAATAGGTGTTCACGATAATGCGGATCGCCTCGTTTCTTGTGAGCGTTCCGCCTTTCGTGCGGTTCTCGGCAATGTAGGCGTCAAGCGCGATGTTTTCCGGCCCGAAGAAAATGCCATCCAGAACGTTGGCGGCCCCAGCGATGCGTTCCAGCATCCGGGCTATTTCCTGAGGGTCTGCGGATCGCTCGAATGAGCGTGCGATCCGCTCAACAATCTCAGCATTCATGGAGCGGCCTGCTTTTTCAGCCTCACGGGCTATTGTATCCCGCATTCCGGTCGGGAAGCGCAGCATGAATTTGTCGGACTCTCGACCGACTTTCGGGATGGCCTTCGCCTTTTTGGGCATAATGTCACCGTGACTGCGAAAATATCTTGCGGATGGCGTCACCGTGACTTATAGCACTGTCATAGAGCCTTCAAGCGGATTCGTGATTATGCCTCGACCTTCCACCGTTCACCGGGATTCCGACCAAGTCTTGCTGCGCCTTCCTGACGGGATGCGCGATGCCTTGAAGCGGATGGCGGCCGAGAATGATCGTTCGATGAATGCGCAAATCGTTGCGCTTCTCCGGCCCTTGGTGAAGCCAAGCAAGGCGAACGTGTAATGTCTCGCGGCGCACAAGTCTTCCGGCAATCGGACGTAGCCAAGGCGGTCAAGGCCACCTTGAGCGTCGGCCTGCCGGTGGCGCGTGTCGAGATCGACCGGGATGGAAAGATTGTCGTGATCATCGGCACGCCCATACCGGCTGCGGCCAATGACAACACTCCCGGCGCGGGTTGGGAGGGCGTTCAATAGTGAAGCGCCGAAACCCAAGATACGTTCATGGCTTTATTGATCGGCACGGCGCACCGCGTTTCTATCTTCGTAAGCCCGGCATGAAGCGAGCGCCATTGCCGGGCCTTCCGTGGTCGCCAGAGTTCATGACGGCCTATCAGGCGGCGTTAGACGCCGAATGGAAGGCCCCGCAGCTAGGTGCAGGCCGAACCCGGCCGGGCAGCGTCAACGCGGCAGTCGTCAGCTATTATAACCTCAACGCCGAGTTCAAAGCGTTCAAGCCCAGCACGCAAAAGATGCGGCGCGCCATCCTTGAACGCTTCCGCAATGAGCATGGCGACCGACCGATAGCGACTATGGATGAAAGGGCGCTCCGAGCAATTCTAGCCAAGCGTTCGCCGCTGGCGGCGCGGAATCTGCTCAAAACTCTGAGGCATTTCATCGCCCACACTATTCAAAGCGGAATGAGGAAGGATGACCCCACCGCGCTGATAAAAATCAAGGCACCGAAGAGCGACGGTCATCACTCTTGGACTGACGCGGAAATCGCACAGTATGAAGTGCGGCACCCGGTCGGGACGCGGGCGCGTCTAGCGCTGGCGTTGCTTCTTTACACCGGGCAGCGCCGTGGTGACGTGGTCCGCATGGGACGGCAGCACGTCGTCAATAATGTCCTGAGTCTGAAACAGGAGAAGACCGGCAATCAAGTTTCGATCCCGGTACGGCAGGAAATTTGGGACGCGGCGAACGCGATGCCGAAAACGTCTCAACTCGCATTCCTTGTAACGGATGCTGGCAACGCCTTCACGTCAGCCGGGTTCGGCAATTGGTTTCGTGAGTGCTGCAACGATGCAGACCTATCGCACTGCTCGGCTCACGGATTGCGGAAGGCGGCGGCAACACGGATGGCTGAGAACGGCGCAACCACGGAGCAACTAAAAAGCTGGTTCGGTTGGACATCGGACAGCGAGCCGAGCCGCTACACCAAGGCCGCGAACCGCACCCGTATGGCCGCTGAGATAGCCGACAAGCTCAATCCGCGAACAGAAATTGGCAAACCCGAAATCCTGTTTGCCAAAACGGGGTCTAAGGCATTGAAATCTAAGCGGGTGAAATCATGACTGGCGATCCCAGCAGGATTCGAACCTGCAACCCGCGGAGTAGAAATCCGCTACTCTATCCAGTTGAGCTATGGGACCGTTGCTTCGGCCTTTTACCATCGAAGCTGGCAAAAAGCGGTTAGCAAAAAGCGCGCTAGTGCGTCAAATCGGGCAAATTCGCCCCGACGATCATGTGACAGGCGGCTCTATTGCCCATATCGCGACGTTTCTGCCGCGCCGTTGCCGTCGATGCGCGCCAATTTCACGCTCCGCGCGTTATCCACTCCGAACCATATGGCGTCATTTTGCGACAAAGCGATGGGTGCGTCGGCGTGGCGGTTTCCGCTATGCTCTCGCGTGACCATCGGAATGCAGCGGACAGGGATTTTGCCGGATCACATCGGTAATGCTTGCAACGGGAATGGGCGTTTCGCGCCATCGGCCCGTCATCCTTTTCGCGAATGCTGGAATCGGCGGCGGTTCGCCGTCTCAAGGAGAATGCCATGATCGGTTTGGTCCGCGTCATCAGCGTTGCGTGCGTGCTCGCGTTCGGCCTCAATGCCGCGCAGGCTGCCGACAAGGCTTACAAGCGGGACGATCTGGCGGATGCCGCAATCAAGCTGCAGGAGCAGATCAAGACGGAGGCCGGCAGCGTCGCCAAGCCGGCGTCGCAACTGCGCACCGATGCCGATATCGCGATCCGCAAAGGCAATCTTCGCGAAAGCCTGCAAATTCTCGGGCAACTCGCGGCCGTCGCCCCTGAAGACGGCGGCAACTGGCTGCGGTTGGCGAAAACCATCCTTCAGGTCCGTCCGATCACCAACAGCGAACAGACCTTGCTGCGCGAGCGCGCCTCGACCGCGTCCTATCTGGCCTACCAGCGCGCCGGCAATGCCGGCGAGGAGGCCGATGCGCTGGCGGTGCTCGGCCGCACCTTCGCCCAGCGTCGGCTGTGGCGTCCGGCGCTGGATACCATGCAGCTGTCGCTCGATCTGCGCGAGGTCGCGGACGTGCGCGGTGACTACGAGAAGCTGCGCGACGATCACGGCTTCCGGCTGCTCGACTACAGCGTGGATTCGGATTCCGCTTCGCCGCGCGTCTGTTTCCAGTTCTCGGAGGACCTCGCCAAGCGCACCGACTTCGCGCCGTATCTCGCGCTCGCCGGCAACGATGCCCCCGCGATTTCGGCCGAGGAACGGCAGCTTTGCGTCGACGGGCTGAAGCACGGTGAACGCTACAACATCAATTTGCGTGCCGGGTTGCCGTCCACCGTGCGGGAGACGTTGCCGAAGTCGGCGGAGTTCAACGTCTATGTCCGTGACCGCAAGCCGTTCGTGCGCTTCACCGGCCGCGCCTATGTGCTGCCGCGCACCGGCCAGCGCGGCATTCCGGTGGTCAGCGTCAACACCCAGAACGTCGCAGTGAACGTATTTCGGATCGGCGACCGCAACCTGATCAACACCGTGATCGGCAGCGACTTCCAGCGCGCCTTGAGCCGCTATGAGCTGTCGACGCTCGGCGAGGAGCGCGGCGTCAAGGTGTGGAGCGGCGACCTCGCCACCGCGTCGACGCTGAACGCCGACGTCACCACCGCGTTTCCGGTCGATCAGGCGCTGGGCGACCTGCAACCCGGTGTCTACGTGATGACGGCAGCACCGAAGGGACCGCAGGCGAACGACGAGGATTCCGGTTCGCTGGCGACCCAGTGGTTCATCGTCTCCGATCTCGGGCTGACGGCGTTCTCCGGCAATGACGGCATCCACGTTTTCGCCAATTCGCTGGCGAGCACCGCACCGATTGCCAATGCCGAGGTGCGCCTGCTTGCGCGCAACAACGAAATCCTTGCCACCCGCAAGACCGACGCCGCAGGCCACGTTTTGTTTGAGGCGGGGCTTGCGCGCGGCGAGGGCGGGTTGTCCCCGGCGCTGCTCACCGTTACCGGAGAGAAGGCGGACTATGCCTTCCTCAGCCTGAAGACCACGGCCTTCGATCTGTCTGATCGCGGTGTCAGCGGCCGCCCGGTTCCTGCCGGGGCGGATGCGTTCGTCTATGCCGAGCGCGGCGTCTACCGCTCCGGCGAGACAGTCTATCTCACCGCGCTGCTGCGCGACGGGCAGGGCAAGGCGATGACCGGTGGCCCGCTCACTTTGGTGGTCGAGCGCCCGGACGGCGTCGAGTATCGCCGCGCCTCTCTGCCGGATCAGGGCGCCGGCGGGCGCAGCCTGTCGCTGCCGCTGAACTCCGCGGTGCCGACCGGGACCTGGCGGGTGCGCGCCTTCACCGATCCCAAAGCGCCATCGGTCGGTGAGACGACCTTCATGGTCGAAGACTATGTGCCGGATCGGATCGAGTTCGATTTGACCAGCGAAGCCAAGCAGATCACGACGGAAGCTCCGGTGACGCTGAAGGTCGACGGTCACTTCCTTTACGGCGCGCCGGCATCCGGCCTCCAACTCGAAGGCGACATGCTGGTCGCGCCGGCCGCCGTGCGGCCGGGCTATGCCGGCTATCAATTCGGCGTGCCGGACGAGGAGACTGCGAACAACGAGCGCACGCCGATCGAGAACCTGCCGGAGGCGGATGCCAATGGCGTCGCCACCTTCCCGGTGAGCCTTGCGAAAGCACCGGCATCGGCCCGGCCGCAGGAAGCGCAGATCTTTATTCGGATGGCGGAAGCCGGCGGTCGCGCGGTGGAGCGCAAGCTGGTGCTGCCGGTTGCTCCGCCCGCCGCGATGATCGGCGTCAAGCCGCTGTTCTCCGGCAACAGCGTCGCCGAGGGCGAGAACGCCAACTTCGATGTCGCGTTCGTCGCGCCGGATGGCACCGCGCTGGCGCACAGCGGCCTGCGTTACGAATTGCTCAAGATCGAATCCCGCTACCAATGGTATCGCCAGAGCGGGTCGTGGGAATACGAGCCGGTGAAATCGACCAAGCGCGTCGCCGACGGCGATCTCTCTATCGCCGCCGACAAGCCGGCGCGGCTGCAACTGTCGCCGCGTCCGGGACGCTACCGGCTCGACGTGAAGTCGGCGGACTCCGCCGACGGACTGCTGACGTCGGTGACTTTCGACGTCGGCTGGTATTCGGACGGCAGCGCCGACACGCCGGATCTGCTGGAAACTTCCATCGACAAGCCGCAATACGCCTCCGGCGACACCATGACGGTCTCGGTCAACGCCCGCACCGCCGGCAAGTTGACCGTCAACGTGCTGGGCGACCGGCTGCTGACGACGCAAACGCTCGATATCAAGGAAGGCACGTCGCAGGTGCGCATCCCGATCGGCTCTGACTGGGGCACCGGCGCTTATGTCGTGGCCACCTTGCGCCGGCCGTTGGATGCGGCTGCACAAAGGATGCCCGGCCGCGCCATCGGCCTGAAGTGGTTCGGCATCGACAAGGATGCGCGCACCCTCAAGGTCGAACTGTCGCCGCCCGCGCTGGTGCGGCCCAGCACGACGATGGTGTTGCCGGTGAAGATCGGCGGTCTCAGCCCCGGTGAAGATGCGAAGATCGTCGTCGCGGCCGTCGATGTCGGCATTCTCAATCTCACCAACTACAAGCCGCCGGCGCCGGACGATTACTATCTCGGCCAGCGCCGTCTCTCGGCGGAAATCCGCGACCTCTACGGCCAGTTGATCGACGGCATGCAGGGCACGCGCGGCCAGATCCGTTCCGGCGGCGACGTGGCCGGCGCGGAGATGCAAGGCTCGCCGCCGACGCAGAAGCCGTTGGCGCTGTATTCCGGCATCGTCACTGTCGGACCGGACGGCACAGCCAATGTCCCGTTCGAGATTCCGGAGTTTGCCGGCACCGCGCGGGTGATGGCGGTGGCCTGGACCGCAACCAAGCTCGGCCGTGCGACGACCGACGTGACCGTGCGCGATCCGGTGGTGTTGACCGCGACCTTGCCGCGCTTCTTGCTGAGCGGTGATCGCGGCAGCATGAATTTCGAACTCGACAACGTCGAAGGTGCGCCCGGCGATTACAGCATCAATGTCAGCGCCTCCGGCCCCGTGAAGGTGCCGGGCAACGCGACCACGGTGGTCAACCTCAAGGCCAAGCAGCGCTCGTCGATGGCGCTGGCGCTCGATGCCAACGGCACCGGCACCGCGCAGATCGACGTCGCCATCAAGGGACCGAATGGCATGACCTTGGCGCGCCACTACGCGCTCGACGTCAAGGCCGCGACGCAGATTCTGGCACGGCGCTCGGTGCGGACCCTGGCGAAGGGTGAAAGCCTGACGCTGACGAAGGACATGTTCTCCGACCTCGTCGCCGGCACCGGCGGCGTGTCATTGTCGGTGAGCCAGTCCACCGCGCTCGATGCCGCCACCATTCTCAAGGCGCTGGATCGTTATCCGTTCGGCTGCTCCGAGCAGATCACCAGCCGCGCGATGCCGCTGCTCTACGTCAACGATCTCGCGGCGGGCGCGCATCTGGCGATGGATACCGCCGTCGATCAACGCATCAAGGACGCCATCGACCGGCTGCTGTCGCGGCAAGGCTCGAACGGCTCGTTCGGCCTGTGGTCGTCGGGCGGCGACGATGCCTGGCTCGATGCCTATGTCACCGACTTCCTCAGCCGTGCGCGAGAAAAGGGCTTTACCGTGCCGGACATTGCGTTCCGTTCGGCGCTCGATCGCGTGCGCAACTCGGTGGTCAATGCCAATGAGCCGGAGAAGGACGGTGGCCGCGATCTCGCTTACGGGCTCTATGTGCTGGCGAAGAACGGCACCGCGCCGGTCGGCGACCTGCGCTATCTCGCCGACACCAAGCTCAACAATCTCGCAACGCCGATTGCCAAGGCTCAGCTTGCCGCGGCGTTGGCGCTGGTCGGAGATCGCGGCCGCGCTGAGCGGGTATACGATGCGGCGGTGGAGAGCCTGAACCCGAAGCCAGTGCTCCAATTCGGCCGCACCGACTACGGCTCGGCGCTGCGCGATGCGGCGGCGCTGGTGTCACTCGCCAGCGAAGGCAACGCGCCGCGCGCGACGTTGACGCAGGCGGTGCAGCGGGTCGAGGCCGCGCGCGGTCTGACGCCCTACACCTCGACGCAGGAGAACGCGTGGCTGGTGCTGGCGTCGCGGGCGCTCGCCAAGGAGGCGGGCAACATCTCGCTCGACATCGACGGCTCGCAGGTCAAGACCGTGGTCTATCGGAGCTACAAGGGCGCCGATATCGACGGCACGCCGGTCAAGATCACCAATCTTGGCGATGTGCCGATGCAGGCAGTGGTCTCGGTCACCGGCGCGCCGGTGACGCCGGAACCGGCCGCGTCCAACGGCTTCAAGATCGAGCGCAATTACTTCGCGCTCGACGGCACGCCGGCGGACCCGGCACAGGCCAGGCAGAACCAGCGTTTCGCCGTGGTGCTCAAGATCACCGAAGCCAAGCCGGAATACGGTCACATCATGGTGGTCGATTATCTACCGGCCGGCTTCGAGATCGACAATCCGCATCTGGTGTCGTCGGGCGATACCGGCACGCTGGACTGGATCGAGGACGGCGAGGAACCGGAACACACCGAGTTCCGCGACGATCGCTTTAGCGCGGCTATCGACCGGACGGCGAAGGACAAATCGGTGTTCACCGTCGCCTATGTCGTGCGCGCGGTGTCGCCGGGAAAATACGTGCTGCCGCAGGCTTACGTCGAGGACATGTATAATCCTTCGCGCTATGGTCGCACCGGCACGGGAGCGATCGAGGTGAAGGCCGCGAAATGACGGTGTCCGAGGCCATACACGTCAAACCCCGGCGCCGCTGGCGCTGGGCGAAGCGCGTGGCCTTGGCGAGCGTTGCCGTTCTGGCGGCGTGCGGCATCGCCTTCGCGTCGTGGGTAGCGTCGCTGGGGCCGCTGCCGTTCAGGGAGGCCCGCCAAATCTCGACCACCGTGGTCGACCGCAACGGCAAGTTGCTGCGCGCCTTCGCCATGGCGGACGGTCGCTGGCGGTTGCCGGTCGATGCAAAAACCGATGTCGATCCGGGCTATGTCACGCTGCTGCTGGCCTATGAAGACCAGCGCTTCTACGCGCACGGCGGCGTCGATCCGTGGGCGCTGGGGCGGGCCGCGTTGCAACTCGTGACGCGTGGCCACATTGTCTCCGGCGGCTCCACCATTACTATGCAATTGGCGCGGCTGATGGAGCCGCGGCAGCGCCGCTCGCTTTACGCCAAGCTGCATCAGATCGTCCGCGCCATCGAGATCGAGCAGCAACTGAGCAAGGACGAGATCCTCAATCTCTACCTGACGCTGGCGCCGTTCGGCGGCAATCTGGAAGGTGTGCGTGCCGCATCGATCGCCTATTTCGGCAAGGAGCCGAAGCGGCTGTCGCTGGCGGAGGAAGCGCTGCTGGTGGCGCTGCCGCAGTCGCCGGAAACGCGCCGCATCGATCGTCATCCGAAAGCGGGGCAGGCGGCGCGCGACCGCGTGCTCGACCGCATGATCGAGGAGGGCAAGGTTTCGGCGGAGGATGCAGCGCAGGCCAAGGCGGTGCCGGTGCCGCGCTTCCGCCATCCGATGCCGCTGCTGGCGCCGCATTCCGCCGAACGCGCGATGGCGACGGTGAAGGACGCGCCGCTCATCCATCTGACGCTCGACGCCGGGCTCCAGCACAATCTCGAAACCCTGGCGCACGATCGCGCCGCCGCGCTCGGTCCCGATATCTCGGTCGCCATCGTTGCTGTCGATAATGCCACCGGCGACGTGTTGGCACATGTCGGCTCGCCGGATTATTTCGATACGCGGCGCGCCGGGCAGGTGGACATGACGCGCGCGGTGCGCTCGCCCGGCTCAACGCTGAAGCCTTTCATCTACGGGTTTGCTTTCGAGGATGGCATCGTTCATCCCGAAAGCCTGATCGACGACCGGCCGATCCGTTTCGGCGCTTACGCGCCTGAAAATTTCGACATGACTTTTCAGGGCACGGTGTCGGTGCGGCACGCCTTGCAGATGTCGCTGAACGTGCCGGCCGTGGCGCTGCTCGACCGCGTCGGCGCCAGCCGCATGACGTCGCGGCTGCGGCAAGCTGGCGGTCACCTGACGCTGCCCGAGGGTGAAGTGCCGGGGCTGGCGATGGGGCTCGGCGGCGTCGGCATTACCTTGCAGGACCTCGTGCAACTCTACAGCGGCTTTCCGCGTCTCGGCAGCACGGTGCCGTTGCAGGAAATCCGGCAGGCCGGCGACAACCCGCCGGAGTCGCTGCGGCTGATGGATCGCGTCGCGGCGTGGCAGGTCGGCAATGTGCTGATGGGCACGCCGCCGCCGGACAACGCCGTGCGCAACCGCATCGCCTTCAAGACCGGCACCAGCTACGGCTATCGCGATGCCTGGTCGATCGGCTTCGACGGTCGCATGACGATTGGCGTCTGGGTCGGTCGTCCCGACGGCGCGCCGGTTCCCGGATTGGTCGGGCGCAGCGCCGCCGCGCCGATCCTGTTCGACGCCTTCGCTCGGTCCGGCAAGTTGCCCATGCCGCTGGCGAAAGCTCCGCATGGAACCCTGATCGCCAGCAACGTGAAATTGCCGCTGCCGCTGCGCCGGTTCCGGCAGGCTGGCGATCTGGTCGATCTGAGCCGAACCCGGCCGCTCCATATCCAATTCCCGCTGAATGGCTCGCGGATCGATGCGATGACAGGCGGAAAAGGTGAGGCCAACGCACTTCCGGTCAAGGTCGCCGGCGGCGTGCTGCCGATGACGATGCTGGTGAACGGCGTCTCGGTCGGCGACTTCGACAGCCGGCGGCAGCGGCTCATCGAGCCGCCAGGACCGGGTTTCGTCCGCCTCACCGTGATGGATGCGACTGGCGCGGCGGACACAGTCGTCGTCAGAATTCAATAACGCCCGGCTAACCGGTTGTCGCTTCGTCGGTTTCATCGTATGCGGAACCGATGGCCGAGAATGTCTACCAGTCCAGATTTGGCGCGCCGCGTGAACCCAATAACCGGGTCAATCCGGGTCGGGGACTCGTGACCGTTCTTAACTTCGTTACCGTCAGCGACTGGCGCGCCGTTCTGTTTCTGCTGGTCTGCGGCTTCCTGATGTTTCTGCCGGGATTCTTCAACATCCCGCCGATCGATCGCGACGAGGCGCGCTTCGCGCAGGCCACCAAGCAGATGGTGGAGACCGGCGATTTCGTCGACATCCGTTTCCAGGACGAGGTTCGCTACAAGAAGCCGGTCGGCATCTACTGGTTGCAGGCAGCGGCGGTGGAAACGGCGTCGTCGCTCGGCCTGCCGCGCGCGCAGGTACGTATCTGGCTCTATCGCGTGCCGTCGCTGTTCGGCGCCATCGGCGCGGTGCTGCTGACCTATTGGGCGGCTCTGGCCTTCGTGACCCGGCGCAGCGCGGTGCTGGCGAGCCTGTTGTTATGCAGTTCAGTGTTGCTGGGCGTCGAGGCGCGGCTGGCCAAGACCGATGCAATGCTGTTGCTCACCGTGGTCGCGGCGATGGGCGCGTTGGCGCGGGTTTATCTGTCGTGGCAGCGCGGCGAAGACCCGGACCGGCCCCCGTGGGCATGGCCGGCGATTTTCTGGACGGCGATTGCGGGCGGCGTGCTGCTCAAGGGGCCACTGATCCTGATGTTCGTCGTGCTCACGGTGGGCACGCTCGCCATCATGGATCGTTCCGCCAACTGGCTGTGGCGGCTGCGGCCGCTGTGGGGTCTGTTGTGGCTGCTGGTGCTGGTGCTGCCGTGGTTCGTCGCGATCTTCTGGCGCGCCGGCGATGCCTTCTTCTCCGACTCCGTCGGCGGCGACATGCTGAGCAAGCTCGCCAACGCGCAGGAATCCCACGGCGCGCCGCCGCTGACTTATTTCGTGTTGTTCTGGGTGACGTTCTGGCCCGGTGCGCCGCTGGCAGGCATGGCGGCACCGGCGATCTGGCGTGCGCGCCGCGAACCCGGCGTGCAGTTCCTGCTGGCGTGGCTGGTCCCGTCGTGGATCGTGTTCGAACTCGTCATCACCAAGCTGCCGCATTACGTGCTGCCGCTCTATCCGGCGATTGCCATCCTGATCGCGGGCGCGCTGGAGCGCCGCATCCTGTCGCGCTCGTGGGTGATCCGTGGCGCGGCGTGGTGGTTCGCTGTTCCGGCCATCACCTCGGTGATCGCGGTGGTGGCGGCAATCAATTTCACCTATCAGCCGGTTTTCCTGGCGTGGCCGTTCGTGGCGGTGTCGCTGATCTTCGGGCTGTTTGCATGGTGGCTCTATGATGACTATCGCGCCGAACGCTCGCTGCTCAACGCGGTGGCATCGTCGCTGTTTCTTGGGATGGCGTTCTACGGCGTCATCGTACCGGCGCTGACGCCGCTGTTCCCCAGCGTCGAGATTGCGCGTGCTTTGCGTAACGTGGTGTGTGTCGGGCCGAAGGCCGCCGCCGCCGGTTATCACGAGCCGAGCCTCGTGTTCATGACCGGAACGTCGACGCTGCTGACGGATGGATCGCGCGCCGCCGATTTCCTGTTGCAGGGCAGTTGCCGGTTCGCGCTGGTGGAGTCGCGTTCGGAACGTGCGTTCGCGCAGCGCGCTGAAGCCATCGGCCTGCGCTACAACGTGGCGACGCGCATCTACGGCTACAACTATTCGCAGGGCAAGCAGGTCTCGATCGCGGTGTTCCGCTCCGAAGGCACCCGGTGAGATGACTGCACCCGCCGGCCTTGAGGCGACATCGTCCTATCCGGTGCGGCTCCTCGCGACGCTAGGTCAGACATGGCGACGGTTGACGCGTACGCCGTCGCATTCGCGCCGCGCGGAAGCGGCGCGCCGTTCCTCGCGTCACGCGTTGGCGATCACCGCGGTGATCGCCATGGTGATCGTCGCATTGATGTTCATGCTCGATGCATCGGTGATCCAACTGATGCCGCCGCGCGGCACCAAGAGCTTGTGGCCGGTACGCATCATCTCCGACTTCGGCAAGTCGGAGTACGTGTTGTGGACGCTGCTCGCGACACTGGCGATTACGGCGCTGACGTTGCCGCGTCTGCGCGGCCGGCCGCGCGCCATCCTGATCGGGTGGGGCGATCGTCTCCTGTTCCTGTTCATCGCGGTGGCAGTGCCGGTGCTCGTCGGTGATGTCATCAAGGGGGTCGTCGGGCGCGGACGGCCGTTCGTCGGCGGCCACGCCAATCCGTTCAACTATTCGCATTTCGCATGGACTGAAGCCTATGCGAGCTTTCCATCCGGCCACGCCATGACCTCTGCGGCGCTGGCTTTCGCCGTCGCATCGCTGTGGCCACGGCTGCGCTGGTGGATGACGGGCTACGTCATAGTGATCCTCGCAACGCGGCTGGTGTTGCTGGCGCATCATCCCAGTGACGTGGTCGCGGGCGCGCTGGTGGGCGTCGTCGGCGCCATGGCGGTTCGGCACTGGTTCGCGGCGCGCCGTCTGGTGTTCACGATTGCCGCCGACGGGACGGTTTCGGCGCTGCCGGGACCCTCGGCCGCCGACCTCAAAAAGGTTGCCCGCGCGGCGTTTGCGCCATATGAAGCGCCATCCGCGAGACGCCTCTGACCGGCGCTGCGGCGGATCGCCAATCAACCCGAAGTCCGTGAGTGGTTCCGTGCCGCCGTCCGATACGCCCCCCGTCGAGGTTTCAATTGTCGTTCCGGTACGCAATGAAGCCGACAATATCGCGCCGCTGGTGACCGAAATCGCCGCTGCGCTGGGCGACCGCTGGCCGTATGAAATCATCTACGTCAACGACGGCTCCACCGACGCCACGGCGGATCGCCTGGCGGCTCTCATGCAGCAGCGGCGCAATCTGCGGCATATCCGCCATGCGGAATCGCGCGGGCAGTCCGCTGCGGTACGCACCGGCGTTCGTGCGGCGCGCGGCGCCATCGTCGCAACCCTCGATGGTGACGGTCAGAACAATCCGGCCTTCCTGCCGGACCTGATCCTGGCGCTGGAGCATGGCGGCGAGGGCGTCGGGCTCGCGGCTGGGCAACGGGTCGGACGCAAGGATACTGGCTTCAAGAAATTGCAATCGCGCATCGCTAATGGCGTGCGCAACGGCATTCTGCGCGACGGCACCCGCGACACCGGTTGCGGCCTCAAGGCAATCCGCCGCGACATCTTTCTGGCGCTACCGTATTTCGACGGCTTGCATCGTTTCCTGCCGGCGCTGGTGCGTCGGGAGGGTCACAACATCGCCTATATCGACGTGATCGATCGGCCGCGCCATTCCGGCGTATCCAATTACGGTTTCTTCGACCGGCTCTGGATCGGAATCATGGATCTCGCGGGCGTGTGGTGGTTGATCCGCCGCAAGAAGTCGAATCCGGTTGCAACCGAGGTTTTCCGGCATGATTGAACTGATCCATTCGATCAGCAATTATCTGCACGACGTCTTCATCATCAAGTTCGACGGCTGGGTCATTCTCGGTTTCGTCGCGCAGGCGTTCTTCACCATGCGCTTCGTGGTGCAGTGGATCGCGTCCGAGCGCGCGCGGCAGAGTGTCATTCCCATTGCGTTCTGGTTCTTCTCGATCGGCGGCGGCGTGCTGCTGTTGATCTACGCGCTGTATCGCCGCGACCCGGTATTCATCGCCGGGCAGGGACTCGGCCTGATCGTCTATATCCGCAACCTGTACTTCATTCTGCTGAATGGGAAGCAGACTTCGCAGCCGTAAAATTCTCGCGGCGTCGAGGTCCTCAGCGTTTGATGGAGTGACGAGCCGTCATGCACGGACTTGATCCGCGTATCCGCCTTCTTCAAGGGATGGATTGCCGGGGCAAGCCCGGCAATGACGCTGTGAAGGCCGCATATGATGTCGCATCAGTTCGCCGATGGGTGCGCGGTCGAATGTGACGACGGCAGCAACTCGCTCGCCGCTTCCGTGGTTTCGCCGGAAGCTTTGGCCGCGTCGAGCACCGGATAGGCCACCGAGCAGATGTGCGAATGAATCCGTTTGAGGTCGCGCAGCACGTCGAGATGCAGCGATGTCGTCTCGATGGATTCAGGCCGACCTTCGCGCAGCCGCTCGAGGTGGCGCTCGGTCGCCGCCAGTTCTTCGTTTCGTAACGTCGTTTTTTCCGCGAGCAGCTTCCGCGCCTCGGTGACGTCACCTGACATGAAGACACCGAAAGCGATGCGCAGCGATTCCATCGTCCGCCGGTGAAATTCCGACAGTTCGGCGGCACCTTCGGGTGAAAACTGGAAGCGGTGCTTGATCTTCTTGGTGGCGAGTTCGCACAGGTTCTTGTCGACGATATCGCCGATGTGTTCGAGGTTGATGGCAAACGAGATGATTTCCATCGCCCGCTGCCCCTCGCGCTCGTCGAGACTGCCGCGCGTCAGCTTGGTGACATAGAGCTTGATCGCCTCGTCGAGACGATCGACGCCGTTGTCCATGCGCGAGACGTTGTCGACGAGGCCGCGGTCGTTGGTCATGATCGCCGCCATCACCTGCCGCAGCATGGTCTCGACGAGGTCGCCCATGTGCAGCGTCTCGCGAGCGGCATCGGTCAGCGCCAGCGACGGCGTGGCGAGCGCGCTTTCGTCGAGATAGCGCGGCTGCGCCGGGTCGACGGTCTGCACGCGTGCCGGGAACAGCCACGTCATCAGCGCGGCGACCCCGTCGAGCACGCCGATGAAGAGGAGAGCGGTCGCGACATTGAAGGCGATGTGAAACAGTGCCGTCATCTTGGCGAGGTCCGGCTGCCAGGCCTGGAAGGCATCGGCCAGCGGATGCAGGAACGGCGCCACCAGCACGATGCCGACCAAGCGGTTGAGCAGGTTGCCGACGGGCAAACGGTAACTCGCCGGATTGTCGCGGCGCGCGCCCTCGAATACCGGATTGATGGCGCTGCCGAGATTGGCGCCGAGCACCAGCGCGAGCGAGGCAAACGGCGTGACGAAGTGCGCGTAGGCCAGCGACATGATCAGCAGCACGGTGGCGACGCTGGAATGCACCGCCCAGGTCACGGCCGCACCGATCAGGATGCACAGCACCGGATCGCCGGTGATCGCCGTCATGAAGACGCGCACCGCGGGCGCATTCTCGGCGGGCTCCAGCGTGCCGAGCAGGATGTGCAGCGCCAGCAGCATCAGGCCCAACCCGATGGAGACGCGACCGAGATCCTTGATGCGCGAGCGCGCGCCGCTGCGGAACGCGACGAGGCCGATGATGAACAGCGCTGGCGCGGCGGCGGAAATGTTGAACGACAGCACCTGCACGATCAGCGTGGTGCCGATGTTGGCGCCGAGCATGATGGCAAGCGCCGGCATCAAGCCGACGATGCCTTCGGCGGTAAAGGAACTGACGATCAGTGCGGTGGCAGTGCTGCTTTGCAGGAGCGCGGTGAGGCCGAGGCCGGCGGCAAGCGCGGAGACGCGGTTGCCGAGCGCGCGCGCCAGCAGCAATCGCAGATCGGAGCCGAACGCGCGCAGGATGCCGCTATGGACCATATGCAGGCCCCATAGCAGCAACGCGACGCCGCCCATCAGGTCAAGCAGAACGATCGATCCCAATAGCCTCGTCCATCAATCCAAGTCAGACAGTTAAGGTATTGCTTAACTGCTCAGGATCAATGGTTTTGTGCGGCACATGGAACTACAGCCTGATTCTGCGAAACTGAATCTGAGGTCGTCACCCTGAGGTGCTGTCGCGTAGCGACAGCCTCGAAGGGCGACGGTCGCGATCCTTCGAGGCTCGCTTCGCTCGCACCTCAGGATGAGGCCGGGCGCTTTAATTCAACCCGATCACGCACTGACCGGCTTGTCAGCGCGCTGCGTTGAAGGCTTCGAATCCGCGCATGAGGTCGGCCTTGAGATCGTTGGTATTTTCCAGGCCGATATGCAGCCGCAGCGTCGGACCGCCCGGCGCCCATGCCGTCGCCGTGCGATACGAAGTGCAATCGAACGGGATGACGAGACTTTCGAAGCCGCCCCACGAATAGCCCATGCCGAATAGTTGCACGGTGTCGAGCAGGGCATCGACAGCCTTTTGCGGCGCGGGTTGCAGCACGATGCTGAACAGGCCGGATGCGCCGGTGAAATCGCGCTTCCAGATCGCATGGCCCGGCGATGTCTCAAGTCCCGGATGAAGCACATCGGTGACCTCGGGACGCGCCGCGAGCCAGCGCGCCATTTCGAGCCCCGCGCGCTGATGATGCGCCAGCCGCACCGCCAGCGTCCGCAGGCCGCGCAGGGCGAGGAATACGTCGTCCGGTCCGGCGCAGACGCCGAGCTGACGGACCCCGTCAGCGACCAGTGGCCACGCCTTCTCGTTCGCGGAGATGGTGCCGAACATGATGTCGGAGTGGCCGCCGATATATTTGGTTGCGGCCTGGATGCTGATGTCGACGCCTTGCTCCAGCGAGCGGTGGAACAGCGGCGTCGCCCAGGTATTGTCGTCGAGCACAAGAATGTCACGGGCGTGCGCGGCCTTGGCGATCGCGGGAATGTCCGGCATCTCGAAGGTCTGCGAGCCGGGCGCTTCGACCAGCACCGCGCGGGTGTTGGGTTTGAAGTGCGCGCTGATGCCGTCGCCGATCAGCGGATCGAAATAGCTGGTCTCGATGCCGTAGCGCTTCAGCAGGCCGTCGCAGAACAGCCGCGTCGGGCGATAGGCGTTGTCGCACACCAGAACATGATCGCCGGTCTTCAGCACCGCGAGCAGCGCCGTGGTGATGGCCGATACGCCGGACGGCGCCAGGCTGACGCCGGTGCATTGCGGTCCTTCCAGCGCTTGCAGCGCCTCGCGCAGCGCCTTGGTGGTTGGCGTGCCGTGGCGGCCATACTGGAATTCGCCGCGATGCGCGTGCAGGTCGTCAGCGGTCGGATAGAGCACGGTGGAGCCGCGCACCACCGGCGGATTGACGAAGCCCTTTTGCGCCGCGGTATCGCGCCCGGAGGTTACAAGCGCGGTTTCGATGCGCAACGATTGCGCGGAGACGGAATTGTTCGGATGTGTCATTCGCAGCCCTGTTCGACAGCTTTGGCCTGTTGCCGCAGCCGGCACGCATGTCGCGACCGCGCGACCTCGGGCTGTGGTTGATCTTAATAACAGGACACATGAGATTGCCGTCAACCCCTTGACCCGGCTCACGAGTCGTTCTGTGATGCGGCGCGGCGAGATATCCGGGCCGCACCTTTCGATTGGCGACGTCGCACGGGCATCCTTGTCGATTCCCGATGGCGTGGACCGTTCAATCGAAAGACGAATCGGCCCGATCTTGCGCGAACCCAAATGCTGGTGTCTGCGGTGCCGGCGTCCGCGATGTTCCATGAAAGGGGTTGCCATGAAACGTGTCTATGTTGTCGCCGGTGTTGTCCTTGCCACGGCGCTTGGTGTGCAGTCAGTCGCCGCGCAAACGCTCAAGACGGTGAAGGAACGCGGCTCGCTGTCGTGCGGCGTCAGTCAGGGCCTGCCGGGATTCTCCACTCCCGACGACAAGGGCAACTGGACCGGGCTCGATGTCGATGTCTGCCGGGCGATCGCGGCCGCAGTGCTGAACGATCCGACCAAGGTGAAATTCGTGCCGCTGTCGGCGAAGGATCGCTTCACTGCGCTGCAATCCGGCGAGATCGATGTCCTGTCGCGCAACACCACATGGACGTTGTCGCGCGATACCTCGCTCGGCGTCAATTTCACCGGCGTGACATATTATGACGGGCAGGGCTTCCTGATCCGCAAGTCGCTGAAGGTCAATTCGGCGCTGGAACTGAACGGCGCCTCGATTTGCGTGCAGACCGGCACCACCAACGAACAGAACGTCAGCGACTACTTCAACGGCAATCACATGAAGTACGAGTTGATCGCCTTCGGCACCGCCGACGAAACCGTCAAGGCCTATGAGAGCGGCCGTTGCGACGTCTTCACGTCCGACATTTCGCAGCTCTATTCGATTCGTCTGAAACTATCGGCGCCGGGCGATCATGCCGTGCTGCCGGAAGTCATTTCGAAAGAGCCGCTCGGGCCGTTGGTGCGTCATGGCGACGACCAGTGGTTCGACATCGTGAAATGGACTCTGTTCGCGATGATCAACGCCGAAGAACTCGGTGTCACCCAGAAGAATGTCGACGAAATGGCCAAATCGACGAAGCCGGATCTGAAACGGATGTTCGGCACCGACGGCAATCTCGGAGAGCAACTCGGCCTGACCAAGGATTGGGTCACCCGCATCGTCAAGGCGGTCGGCAATTACGGCGAGTCGTTCGATCGCAACGTCGGCGCGGGTTCGAACCTCGGCATTTCGCGTGGTCTCAACCAGCTCTGGAACAAGGGCGGCATTCAGTACGCGCCGCCGATTCGCTAGCCGCGCGCGTCGCGTTCGATGGCCTCGGAAGCCCGCAAAGCGCCCCTCCAGTTCGGGATCAGGCTGCGCCGCATTCTTTGCGGCCGGGCCGGCTGGACGGGGCTTGTCTTGCAACTCGTTTTCGCCGCGCTGATCGTTTGGCTCGGGTACGAAATCTTCGCCAACGCGAAAGCCAACCTGCAAAACCAGAGGGTCGCGTCCGGGTTTGGCTTTCTGTCGCAGACGGCGGGCTTCGGCGTCAGCCAAAGCCTGATCCCCTACAGCGAGTCCGACACCTACGCGCGGGTGTTTTTTGTCGGCCTCGTCAATACCTTGGTGGTGGCCGCGGTCGGCATCGTGTTCGCGACGCTGATCGGCTTTGCCGTCGGCATCGGGCGGCTGTCACCCAATTGGCTGGTGGCGCGCATCAGCGGCGGGTACGTCGAATTGATCCGCAACCTGCCGCTGCTGTTTCAGATTTTGTTCTGGTATCTCGCAGTGCTCGGCGCGCTGCCGGGTCCTCGCCAGAGCATTTCGTTGTTCGACGAGATTTTCATCAGCAATCGCGGTCTGGTGATTCCAAGGCCGATCCCGCATGACAGCCTCACGATATTTCTCGCGGCCATCGCCGTGGCGGTGGTGGCTGCATTGGCGTTGCGCGGCTATGCGCGGCGCAGGCTGTTCCGTGAGGGCCGGCTGACGACGATCTGGCCCTATGTGCTGGCGCTTTTGATCGGACTGCCGCTGCTCGCGGTGCTGGCGTTCGGCACGCCGTTCTCGATCGAAGTGCCGCAATTGAAGGGCTTCAACTTCGCCGGCGGGCTGCGCGTGGTGCCGGAATTCGTGGCGCTGACATTGGCGCTGTCCACCTACACTGCGGCGTTCATCGCCGAGAACGTCCGCGCCGGCATTCAGTCGGTGTCGCGTGGTCAGATGGAGGCGGGGGAATCGCTTGGCCTGTCGCACGGCGCGACGCTGCGACTGATCGTGGTGCCGCAGGCGATGCGCGTCATCCTGCCGCCGCTGACCAATCAGTATCTGAACCTGACCAAGAACTCGTCGCTGGCGGTCGCCATCGGCTATCCGGACCTGTTTTCGGTGTTCGCAGGCACGACGCTGAGTCAGACTGGGCAGGCGATCGAGATCATCGCCATCACCATGGGCGTGTATCTGTTGATCTCGATCGTCACCAGCGTCGCGATGGGTCTTTATGGGCGCCGCGTCAATCGGAGCCTGAGCCGATGAGCGAGCAGGCGACGACTTTCGTGCGAAGCGAGCTGGCGCCGGAGCGCCGCGCGCCGGTTCGGACCACGGGTTTTGTCGGATTCCTTCGCACGCGGCTGTTCAACACGCCGGGCAACGCGGTGCTCACCGTGCTCGGCCTTGCGTTGCTGGCCGTGCTGGTCGTGCCGACGGTGCGCTTCCTGTTGATCGACGCGGTGTGGACCGGAACCGACCGTAACGCCTGCCTCGCGCAAAATGGGGGACATTCGCTCGGCGCTTGCTGGCCGTTCGTGCAGGCCAAGTTCACGCAGTTTATCTACGGCTTTTATCCCGAGCCGGAACGCTGGCGCGTCAACCTGACGTTCCTGCTGGCGGCGCTGTTGCTGCTGCCGCTGCTGATCCCGAGGTTGCCCGCCAAGGCGTTCAATGCCGCGCTGTTCTTCCTCGCGTTTCCGTTCGTGGCGTTCTTCTTGCTCTATGGCGGCGGCCTCAAGGGTTTCGCCGTGGAGTGGGTGACGCATTTCGTGTCGACCTTCATCGTCGGCGTCGGCGACGCCGGAGCGCGGCTGGCCGAGTTCGGCCTGTCGTCGCAGTCCGGATTCGGACCGCTGCTGAAACTGATCGGCGACGGCATCGTCTGGCTCAGCACGGGTTTGCTGTATCTGTGTTTCCCATTGTTCTGGCTGTGCGACCAGATCGTCGCATCCGGCCAGCCGCTATGGGCGGATTTCGCCGCCACCGCCATCATCGTGTCCGTCGTGCTGTTCCTGTTGGGCGGTGGGGTGCGCAACGGCTGGCGTGTTCTCGCGCTCAGCCTCGCGATGTTCATAGGGCTCGGCCTCGTCATCCGCGCGATGGGGCTCGACCGTGGCGGCCTGCCGGTGGTTGACACGCGGCTATGGGGCGGCTTGCTGGTGACGCTGGTGGTGTCGGTCACCGGCATCGTCGCGTCGATGCCGGTCGGCATCGCGCTCGCGCTCGGCCGCCGCTCGACCATTCCGCTGATCCGGCTGTTCTCGGTCGGCTTCATCGAGTTCTGGCGCGGCGTGCCGCTGATCACGGTGCTGTTCTTCGCCACCTACATGCTGCCGCTGTTCCTGCCGGGGCACTTCACTGTCGATGGGCTGGTGCGCGTGTTGATCGGCATCGCGCTGTTCGCCGGTGCCTATAATGCCGAAGTCATCCGCGGCGGCTTGCAGGCCATCGCCCGCGGACAGGAGGAGGCCGCGCACGCGCTCGGCCTGTCGTACTGGAAGACGACGCGGCTGATCGTGCTGCCGCAGGCGTTGCGCCACGTCATTCCGGGGCTGGTCAACAGCTTTATCGCGCTGTTCAAGGATACGTCGCTGGTGTCGATCGTGGCGCTGTTCGATCTGCTCGGCATCCTGCGCGCAGCCTTCGCCGATCCGGCCTGGGCCAGCCCGACCACCTTGTTCACCGGCTTCGCTTTCACCGGCCTGATCTATTTCATCGGCTGTTTCGCGATGTCACGCTATTCGCTGTTCGTCGAGCGCCGTCTCAACGCGCATCGCCGGCACTAGATTGTGTTTTGACGCGTTTTCGTCACGCGAACCGTGCTTCGCTCGAAAACGCTATTGAGAGGTTTCCATGGCAGGCAGCCCCATCGTAACCGTCGCGGGCCTCAACAAGTGGTACGGCGATTTTCACGTGTTGCGCGATATCGATCTTGAGGTCGGGCGCGGCGAGCGCATCGTCATCTGCGGCCCGTCGGGCTCGGGCAAATCGACGTTGATCCGCTGCATCAACGCGCTGGAAGAATTTCAGGAAGGCAAGATCGTCGTTGACGGCATCGAGCTTGGCCCCAATTTGCGTCGCGTCCATGAGGTGCGGCGCGAGGTCGGCATGGTGTTTCAGAACTTCAACCTGTTTCCGCACCTGACCGTGCTGGAGAACTGCACGCTGGCGCCGATCTGGGTACGCCATATTCCGCAGAAGGAAGCGGAAGCGAGTGCGATGAAATATCTCGAACGCGTGCGCATTCCCGACAAGGCGAAGAACTATCCGGGACAACTCTCCGGCGGTCAGCAGCAGCGCGTCGCGATTGCGCGCGCACTCACCATGAATCCCAAGGTGATGCTGTTCGACGAGCCGACCTCGGCGCTCGATCCGGAAATGGTCAAGGAAGTGCTCGACACCATGGTCGATCTGGCGAAGGAGGGCATGACCATGCTGGTGGTGACGCACGAAATGGGCTTTGCCCGCGAGGTCGCCGACCGCGTGGTGTTCATGGATGCGGGCCAGATCATCGAGGCCAACACGCCTGCGAACTTCTTCGCCAACCCGCAGCACGCCCGGACGAAGTTGTTCCTCAGTCAGATTTTGCGGTGACGCCCGTCAAGCACAGCGTCATGCGCGGACTTGATCCGCGCATCCATCTTTTGAAATGATGGATTGCCGGGTCAAGCCCGGCAATGACACTTCGATGAATTCACACCTTCTCGAACGGCACTGCGATGTCGGTCTTGGCTTCCAGCCATTCCGGCACCGGCAGGTTCTTCGTGCGCATGAAGTCCGGATTGAACAGTTTTGACTGATAGCGCGTGCCGTAGTCGCACAGGATGGTCACGATGGTGTGGCCGGGGCCGAGCTTCTTCGCCAGCCGGATCGCGCCGGCGACATTGATGCCAGTCGAACCGCCGAGGCACAGCCCTTCATGCTCGAGCAGATCGAAGATGATCGGCACGGCCTCCTCGTCGGTGATCTGGAACGCGCCATCGATGGTCGCGCCTTCGAGATTGGCGGTGACGCGGCCCTGGCCGATGCCTTCGGTGATCGACGAGCCTTCCGACTTCAGTTCGCCCCTGGTGTAGTAGTTGTAAAGCGCCGAACCCATCGGATCGGCGAGGTAGACTTGAATCTTCGGATTGAATTTCTTCAGACCCATCGAGACGCCAGCGAGCGTGCCACCGGAGCCGACCGAGGCGACGAAGCCGTCGACCTTGCCGGCCGTCTGCTCCCAGATTTCCGGCGCAGTGGTCTCCACATGGGCCTGCCGGTTGGCGACGTTGTCGAACTGGTTGGCCCAGATCGCGCCGTTCGGCTCGGTCGCCGCGAGCTGCTGCGCGAGGCGGCCCGACAGCTTCACGTAGTTATTCGGGTTGGCGTAAGGCACCGCCGGAACCTCGATCAACTGCGCGCCGCACAGCCGCAGCATGTCCTTCTTTTCCTGGCTCTGGGTCTGCGGGATCACGATCACGGTGCGGAAGCCGAGCGCATTTGCCACCAGCGCAAGCCCGATGCCGGTGTTGCCCGCAGTGCCTTCCACCACCGTGCCGCCGGGCCGTAACTGGCCGCGCTTGACGGCGTCGCGGATGATGAACAGCGCGGCGCGGTCCTTCACCGACTGGCCGGGATTCATGAACTCGGCCTTGCCGAGAATGGTGCAGCCGGTTGCCTCCGACGCGTGATTGAGCCTGATGAGCGGCGTATGGCCGATAGCATCGACCACATCATTGTTGATTTTCATGGAATGTCGGTTCTTGCAGCAAGTTGCGGGTGATGGTTCCAGCCTAATCCACGGGGCGGGACCACACAAGCAAGCCGGGCGTGGCGCATCTTCCGCATTTTCAGGCGATGCGAGACTGTTTTCCTTCAGAAGCAGGCAGATATGGAAGATCGTTGTTTCTGCTATCGATGACCCGATGCCTGCGTGATTCGATCGCTTGGGGGCGAAAATCCGGATGAACAAGGCTTCATCAACATGAAACCTTCGTAAGCGGTGTGGCGCTGAATCGGGACGGCTCTCAACTTGGTCAATGAAATCGGGCCTTATTTACACTGTGGCGGCTTCGACATCTTTGGATTAATTCGAAGCAATATGGCGTTGGAAAGCGCGCGTGGGCCTGTCCGCTGTCATTGCGGACCGCTAAAATGAGCGAGTCTGGGCAACAGGGATTCGTCAGTTGAGCGTGGTACCGCCGATCGCCGTCGGGCACCTTGGGGTGTGCGCCGGCCAATCGAGCCTGTCGGATCGACAGGGCCGCCGGGGCGCGATGTGAGCAACTCCATGCAGCCCCATCTGACGCGCGCGCCGTTACGGGCTTTGGCGGCGGCCGCCGCCGTGCTCGGCCTGTCGGGCTGCATCCTTACGACCGATATTCCCGATCCGGCCTTGCAGGTGCCGGCCGCCTACAAGGATGCCGGCCGGGCGAGCAGCGCGGCGCGGCCGCAGATCGACTGGTGGCGCGGGTTCAAATCGCGTGAGCTGACCTCGTTGATGGAAGAGGCGCAGACCGTCAATCTCGACATCGCGGCGGCGGTGGCACGCATCGTTCAGGCCGATGCACAGGCGCGGATCACCGGCGCGGCATTGTTGCCGACGCTGAGCGCCGGCGATCAGGCCAGCCGCTCGAAATCGTCGGGCTCGAGTTCAAGCGGTCTCACCAACAGCGGCCGCGAGATCACCAACTTCTCGTCGTCGCTCTCGGCGAGTTACGAAATCGACTTCTGGGGCAAGAACCGCGACGCCGCGCTGGCGGCGAGCGAGAATGCCACCGCCAGCCGCTTCGACCGCGACGTGGTGGCGCTGACGACGATGGCCGCCGTCGCCAATGCCTATTTCCAGGTGCTCGCGGCGCAAGACCGCATCCGCACCGCCAACCGCAACATCGCCAGCGCCGAGCGTATTCTCGAAGCCATCAAGCAGCGGCTGAGTGCAGGGACCGGCACTGATCTCGATGTGGCCCAGCAACAAAGCGTGCTCGCCAATCAGCGCGCCGCAGTGCCGCCGCTGCGGCAGACACTGGCGCAGAACGCCCACGCGCTGGCGACGCTGGTGGGACGCCCGCCGGAAATGATCAAGGTGGCGGGCGGATCGCTCAACGGCATCGCCCCGCCACGCGTCACGCCCGGCCTGCCGTCGGAATTGCTGATCCAGCGCCCCGACATTCGCCGTCAGGAAGCCAACCTCGCGGCGGCGACCGCCAATGTCGGCAGCGCCCGCGCCCAGTTCTTTCCCAGCATCCAGTTGACCGGGCAGGGCGGTTTCCAGAGCGCCGCGCTGGCCTCGCTGTTCACGCCGCAGGCGGCCTTCTTCAGTCTCGCTGCCGGACTGACGCAGCCGATCTTCGACGGCGGGCGCATTCAGGGCAACTTCGATCTGACCAAGGCGCAGCAGGACGAACTGTTGCAGACCTACCGCAAGACCGTGGTGTCGGCGTTCGCCGACGTCGACAACGCGCTGGTGGCGGTGAAGCAGACCAGCGCAAGGCTGCGCCTGCAGCGCGAAGTGGTGTCCGCGTCGCGCCGGGCGTTCCAGCTCGCCGAGCAGCAGCTCCGGGCCGGGACGGCGGACATCGTCACCGTGCTCAACACGCAATTGACGTTATTTCAGGCTGAGGATTCGCTGTCGCAGGCCCAGTTGGCCCGCCTGCTAGCCATCGTCAGCCTGTATCAGGCGCTTGGCGGCGGCTGGGGACCGACAGCAGCAGGAACGACCAATGCTCTTTAAGCCCGACGAAAAGACGGGAAGTGCGACCGATGCGCCGACAACGCCGCCGGCGCGCAAGCGGCGGCGCGTGGTCCCAATACTGGTCACGCTTCTGATCCTTGGGGGACTGGGATACATTGGCTGGAGTGCATTCCAGACCAAGCAGCCGACCCGGACCGGCCGCTTCCAGATGCCGGCCAGCGCAACCGTGCCGGTGCTGGCGGCGACGCCGCGCACCGAGGACGTCCCGGTCTATCTCGACGGCGTCGGCACCGTGCGCGCGCTCAACACCGTGACCGTGCGCGCGCAGGTCGACGGCAAGCTGCTCAGCGTCAATTTCACCGAAGGGCAGGACGTCAAGAAGGGTGACGTGCTGGCCGAGATCGATCCGGCGATCTATCAGGCGCAATACGATCAGGCGGTCGCCAAGAAAGCGCAGGACGAGGCGCAACTCGCCAACGCCCGTATCGATCTGGCGCGCTATCAGCAACTGGCGGCGTCCAACGCCGGCTCCAAGCAGCAGGCCGATACCCAAAAGGCGACGGTCGCCCAGCTCGAAGCGCTGGTGCGCTCCGATCAGGCGGCGATCGATAACGCCCAGACCACGCTCGGCTACACCAAGATCGTCGCGCCGCTGTCCGGGCGCGCGGGCCTGCGCCAGATCGATCAGGGCAACATCATCCACGCCTCCGACGCCACTGGCCTTGTCGTCATCACGCAATTGCAACCGATCGCGGTGTGGTTCAGCCTGCCGCAGCAACAGATCGTGCGCGTCAACGCTGCCTTCGCCAAGGGGCCGCTCGTCGTCGAGGTCTTTGGCAACGACGGCAAAACCGTTGTCGATACCGGCACCCTGAAGGGCCTCGACAATCAGGTGGACCAGACCACCGGCACGGTGAAGCTGAAGGCGGAGTTTCCCAATCCGAGCTATCAGCTTTGGCCGGGACAATTCGTCAGCGTCCGCCTCAAGGTCGAAACGCTGGACCAGGCGCTCGTTATTCCTACGTCGGCCGTGCAGCGCGGCCCGGCCGGCACCTTCAGTTACGTGATCGGCGAGGATGACATTGTTCACGCGCGGCCAATCACGGTGACGCAGCAGAACGAAAAGGATGCGGTGATCGCCAAGGGTCTCAATACATCCGACCGCGTGGTCACCACTGGCTTCGCCAATCTGTCCGACGGCGCCAAGGTCAGCGTCAGCGCGGGCGATCAGGTCATCACGCCCGACCTCGCGCCGCGCAAGCGCGAACGCCGCGGCGAGAAGGGCCAGCGCGGCAATGGCGAACGCGGAAAAGGCAAAGGCGGTCACGCGGGCGAGCATACGAAGAACGGCGCCGGCGACGGAGCCCAGAAGGCGGCGCCGGCCGATGGAAATTCCAAAGCCCGGCAGTAAGCCGCGCCGCGTCCTGAATCCGGACGTGCAGCATTGAGTGCGCAGCGATGAGCGTTTCCGAACCATTCATTCGCCGTCCCATCGCGACGTCCTTGCTCGGCATCGCGCTGATGATCGGCGGTGCGCTGGGCTATTGGGCGATGCCGGTGTCGGCGCTGCCGCAGGTCGATTTCCCGACGGTGCAGGTGACGACCCGGTTGCCGGGTGCGGGCCCCGAGGTGGTGGCGTCGCTGCTCACCGCGCCGCTGGAACGACAGTTGGGGCAGATTCCGTCGCTGACCGCCATGACCTCGAACAGTTCCTTCGGCGTCAGCCAGATTTCGCTTCAGTTCGATCTCAACCGCGATATCGACGGCGCGACGCAGGACGTGCAGGCGGCGATCAACGCCGCCGCCGGCATCCTGCCGAAGAACCTGCCGTATCCGCCGACCTACGCCAAGGTGAACCCGGCCGACGCGCCGGTGATGACGCTGGCGCTCACATCGCCGACAATCTCGTTGCGCGCCATGAGCGACCTCGCCGACACGCTGTTGACGCAGCGGTTGAGCCAGCTCACCGGCGTCGGCCGCGTGTCCGTGCTTGGCGGATTGAAACCAGCGGTGCGGGTGCAGGCCGACCTCTCGCGGCTTGCTTCCTACGGTATCTCGATGGAGGATCTCCGCGCCGCTATCGCCAATGCCAACGTGTCAGGGCCGAAAGGCTCGCTGGACGGTGCGCAGCAGGCCTACACCATCGCCGCCAACGACCAGATCACTGCGGCGGACGCCTATAAGCCGATCATCATCGCTTATCGCAACGGATCGCCGGTCACCATCGGCGACGTCGCCCGCATCGTCGACGGGTTGGAGAACGATCGCACCGCCGGCTGGTATCAAGGCACGCCCGCAGTCATCATCGACATCCAGCGCCAGCCCGGCGCCAACGTTATCGACGTCGTCAACCAGATTCAGGCGCAAATACCCAAGCTGCAACAGGCGATCCCGGCGGGCGTCAAGCTCACCATCGTCAGTGATCGCACCGTTACCATCCGTGCTTCGGTGCATGACGTGCAATTCACGCTGATCCTCAGCGTCATCCTGGTGACGCTGGTGGTGTTGCTGTTCCTGCGCTCGATGCGGGCGACGATCATTGCCGGCGTCGCACTGCCGCTATCGCTGATCACCAGCTTCGGCATCATGTATTTCGCCGGCTTCAGCCTCGACAATCTGTCGCTGATGGCGCTGACCATCGGCACCGGCTTCGTCGTCGACGATGCGATTGTCATGATCGAGAACATCGTCCGTCATATGGAGAACGGCGAGAACGCGATGGAGGCGGCGCTCGGCGGCGCACGCGAAATCGGCTTCACGGTCATTTCGCTGACGGTGTCCTTGATCGCGGTGTTCATCCCGCTGCTGTTCATGTCCGGGCTGGTCGGGCGCATGTTCCGCGAATTCGCCCTAACCTTGACGATTGCAGTGGTGACATCGGCGGTGGTGTCGCTGACGCTGACGCCGATGATGTGCTCGCGGCTGCTCAAGCATGCCGGCGAGGAGCGGCCAGTGCCCGGACTGGCGCTGGTCAGCAGCGGAATCGACAAGATGGTGGAAGCGTATCACCGCACGCTGTTGTGGGTCCTGCGGCATCAGCGCGCCACGCTGGTCGTCACCTTCGCCACCATCATCGCGACCTTGGCGCTCTACGTGGTCGCGCCGAAAGGCTTCCTGCCGTTGCAGGACACCTCATCGATCACGGCGGTGACGCAGGCCGGTCCCGACGTGTCATTCTTCGAAATGCAAAACCGGCAGACCGAGGTCGCCGACGCCATCAAGGCCGATCCGGACGTCACCGGCGTGGTTTCGGTGATCGGTGCCGGTACGGTCAATCCCACCACCAATGTCGGCCGGCTGGTGCTGTCGCTGAAGCCGCGCAACGAACGTAAGGCGGGTGTCGAGGAGGTGGTCGAGCGGCTGAAGGGTCGCGTCGCCGCCATTCCCGGCATGACGGTATATTTCCAGCCGGTGCAGGATATCCAGATCAGCACGCAGGCGAGCCGTTCGCAGTATCAATACACGTTGACGGCGACCGACGCTGCCGAAGTGACGGAGTGGGCGAACAAACTGGTGCAGGAGTTGCGCCGCAATCCACTGTTCCGCGACGTGTCGTCGGAAGCGCAAGAGGGCGGCTTGCGTGCCGCGCTCGATATCGACCGCACCCGCGCCGGGCAACTCGGCGTGTCGTTGCAGGCGGTGACCGATACGCTGAACGACGCCTTCGCGCAGCGGCAGATTTCCACCATCTACGGACAGGCCAACCAGTATCGCGTGGTGCTCGAAGCGCTGCCCGAAGACCAGCGCGATCCCACAGTCCTCTCGAAACTGTACGTGCCGGGCGCCGCCGGCGCACAGGTGCCGATTTCCGCCGTCGCCACCCTGAAACGCACGACCGCGCCGCTGGTGATCTCGCATCACGCGCAATTCCCTGCGGTGACGCTCAGCTTCAATCTCGGGCCGGGTGAGGCGCTGGGCGATGCGGTGAAGGCGGTGAAAACCATCGAGAAGCAGATCGGGATGCCGAACAGCATTGTCGGGCTGTTCTCCGGCGATGCCGCCGAGTTCTCGCGCTCGCTGGCCGGGCAACCGTGGCTCATTCTTGCCGCGATCATCACCATCTACATAGTGCTCGGCGTGCTCTACGAGAGCTACATCCACCCGATCACCATTCTGTCGACGTTGCCGTCCGCCGGCGTCGGCGCGATCCTGGCGCTGATGCTGTGCGGCGAGGACCTGTCGGTGATCGGGCTGATCGGCATCATCCTGTTGATGGGCATCGTCAAGAAGAACGCCATCATGATGATCGACTTCGCGCTGGAGGCCGAACGCCATCAGGGCATGACATCGTACGACGCCATCGTGCAGGCGTGCCTGCTGCGCTTCCGCCCGATCATGATGACGACGCTGGCGGCGCTGTTCGGCGCGCTGCCGCTGGCGCTGGAAAGCGGCACCGGCGCGGAGCTGCGCTTCCCGCTCGGCGTCTCCATCATCGGCGGCCTGCTGCTCAGCCAGTTGCTGACGCTCTACACCACGCCAGTAATCTATCTCGCGCTCGACCGCCTCAACCGCCGGATCGAGAAGACGGTGCCGCCTGTCGGTCCCGCCAACCCGCCGATCGCCGGTGCGACCGAGGGGATGCAGTAACATGGCCTCGCTGTCCGAGCCCTTCATCAGGCGGCCGGTCGGCACCACGCTGCTGGCGATCGGCCTGTTCCTGCTGGGCGCGGTGGCCTATCAATTTTTGCCGGTCGCCTCGGTGCCCAATGTCGATTTCCCGATGATCCGGGTGTCGGCAACGCGCCCCGGCGCCGATCCGTCCATCATGGCGGCGACAGTGGCCGCGCCGCTGGAGCGGCGGCTCGGCGAAATTTCCGGCATCGACCAGATCACCTCATCGAGTTCGCTCGGCTCAACCAGCATCCAGTTGCAGTTCGCCATCGGCCGCGACATCGACCGCGCCGCCCGCGACGTGCAGGCAGCGATCAATGCCTCGATGGCCGACCTGCCGACCGATCTGCCGTCGCTGCCGACTTTCCGAAAGGCCAATTCGGCGGCGGCGCCGGTGTTCATTCTGGCGCTGACGTCGAAGACCATTTCATCCAGCGCCATCTACGACGTCGCCGACACCGTGATCGCGCAGCGCATTTCGCAGGTGCCCGGCGTCGGCGAAGTCAACGTCAGCGGTGCCGATCAGCCCGCGGTGCGGATCGCGCTCAATCCGGTGGCGTTGTCGAATGCCGGGATTTCCACCGACGACGTCCGCGCCGCCATCGTTGCCGCCAATCCGCTCGGTCCGGTCGGCATTTTCGAGGGCGGACGACAGAGCGAGACGCTGTCGATCAATCCGCAGATGCGCACCGCCGCGCAATATCGCGACATCGTCATCAAAAGCGCCAGCGGCAATTTCCTGCGGCTCTCGGACGTCGCCGAGGTCAAGGACGCCACGCGCAACAGCCGTTCCATCGCCTGGTTCAACAAACAGCCAGCAGTGTTGCTGCTCATCACCAAGCAGGGCGACGCCAACGTCATCGATACCGTGGATCGGGTGAGGGCGCTGATCCCGGAACTCAAGCAATGGATTCCGGCGAGTGTCGAGATCTCGGTTTTGACTGATCGCACCGGCACCATCCGCGCCAGCGTAGAGGACATGGAATGGACGCTGGGCGCGACCGCGTTGCTGGTGATGCTGGTGGTGTTCGTGTTTTTGCGGCGGATCACGCCGACCGTTGCCGCAGGCATTTCGGTGCCGCTGGCGCTCGCCGGCACCTGCGCCGGCATGTGGCTCGCGGGGTTCTCCATCGACAACCTGTCGCTGATGGCGCTGGCGATTTCGATCGGCTTCGTGGTCGACGACGCCATCGTCATGATCGAGAACATGTACCGCAATCTCGAACGCGGCCTGCCGCCGTATCAGGCGGCGCTCGAAGGTGCGAAACAGATCGGCTTCACGGTGCTGTCCATCAGCCTGTCGCTGGTGGCGGCCTTCACGCCGCTGATCTTCATGGACGGCATCGTCGGCCGCCTGCTGCGCGAGTTCTCGCTGACGCTGACCTTCGCGATCGCCGTCTCGACCGTGGTGTCGCTGACGATCACGCCGATGATCTGCGCGCATTACATCAAGCCGGAATCGCTGCATCGGGAAACCTGGTTCGATCGCATCGTCGAACGCACCCTGACGCGGATCGTGCATTTCTACGAGCGGACGTTGCGGATCGTGCTCGGCTTCCCGATCCTCACGATGATCGTGTTCTTTGCCACCATCGCACTCACCATGACGCTCTACATAAAAACGCCGAAGGGCTACTTCCCGAGCGACGACAGCGGTTTCATTATCGGTTCGACCCGTGCTTCGGCCGACGTGTCGTTTCAGGCAATGCGTGAATTGCAGGAACAGATCGCCAGTATCGTGATGGCAGACGACGCGGTTGCTGCACTCGGTTCCACGGTCGGCGGCACCAGCGGATTCGGTGGCCAGAACCGTGGTCGCATGTTCATCAGCCTCAAGCCGCCGGAGGAACGGCCCGGCCTCACCACGCAAAATGTCATCGATCGGATGCGTCCGAAGCTCACCGCGATCCCCGGCATCCGGCTGTTCATGTTTCCCGCGCAGGACATCCGCACCGGCGGGCGACAAAGCGATTCAAACTATCAATACACCTTGACCAGTCCTGATCTCGATCTGTTGCAGACCTGGGCGCCGCTGGTGGCCAAGCGTATGGAGACGGTGGACGGCATCACCGACGTCTCGGCTGACCGCGATCCCGGCGGGTTGCAACTCAACCTGTCGATCAATCGCAAGGCGGCGGCGAGCCTCGGCGTGCAGGTTCAGGATATCGACAACGCGCTCAACAACGCGCTGTCGCAACGCCAGATCTCGACCATCTACACCCAGCGCAACCAGTACAAGGTGGTGCTGGAAACGGTGCCGGAGTATCAGGCCGATCCGGCGGACCTGGCACACATCTATGTTGCCGGCGCCAACGACGCGCAGGTGCCGCTGTCGGCGGTGGTGAGCACTTCGCGGGGCATCGCGCCGCTCGCGGTCCACCATACCGGTTCGTTTCCCTCGACCACGGTGTCGTTCGGCCTGTTGCCGGGTGTCGAACTGGAGACCGCCATCACCAATATCCAGCAAGCGGTCGCCGAGATGCATATGCCGGAAGGCATCCGCGCCAGCTTCGAGGGCAACGCGGGCGACCTCCAGAAAACCGCCAGCCGCCAGCCGCTGTTGATCCTCGCCGCGCTGGTCGCGATGTATATCGTCCTCGGCGTGCTCTACGAGAGCCTGATCCACCCGCTGACCATCATATCGACCTTGCCGGCCGGCGGCCTCGGCGCGCTGCTGGCGCTGCAACTGACCAACTCGCCGCTGACCATCATCGCCTTCGTCGGCATCATTCTGTTGATCGGCATCGTCAAGAAGAACGGCATCATGATGGTGGACTTTGCGCTGGAGGCGGAGCGCCATCGCGGGCTGTCGTCGCGCGATGCGATCTTCGAGGCCTGCATCGCGCGCTTCCGGCCGATCCTGATGACGACGATGGCAGCGCTGTTCGCCGGCATCCCGCTGGTGCTCGCCACCGGGCCCGGCACCGAACTGCGGCGGCCGCTCGGCATCACCATCATCGGCGGCCTGTTCGTGTCGCAGATCCTGACGCTTTACACGACGCCGGTAATCTATCTGCTGATGGATCGCCTGCGTCGCAGGCGCGAGCCGGTTCCGGTTGCGGCACCCGCCGAGTAGCGCCGACATCAGTTGCTGTCGCAAGCCGCGCGGCGTATAGCGAGCCGCATGTCCGACAGCTCCGCCGAAAAAATTCCCGACGTCATTCCCGAGTGCGAGCACTGCCGCAAGCCGCAGCCGTTGTGCATCTGCGACAGCGTCGCGCCGCTGGAGAACCGGCTGTCGCTGTTGATCCTGCAACATCCGCAGGAGCAGGACAGGGCGCTCGGCACGGCGCGGCTCGCGGCGCTGCATTTCGAGGATGCGGCGGTGATGGTCGGCCTGTCATGGCCGAGCCTCAACAAGCTGCTCGGGCAGCAGGTCGATCCGTCGCGCTGGGCGGTGCTCTATCTCGGTTCCGCCAAAGCCGCCGATCTCGCCACCGACCGCACGGTCGTGGCGCTCGACCGCAAGGGGGACATCGCCGACGACCAGCGCGGCATCCTGCGGGATATCGAAGGCGTTATCGTGCTCGACGGCACCTGGAGCCAGGCCAAGGCGCTGTGGTGGCGTAATGCGTGGATGCTGAAATGCCAGCGCGTCATCCTCAATCCGCCACGACCCTCGCGCTACGGCAAGTTGCGTCGGGAACCGCGCCGCGACGGATTGTCCACCATCGAGGCGGCCGGGATGCTGATCGGCCATCTGGAGAATCGGCCCGATATCGAGGCGGCGCTCAACGCCAGTTTTGACCGGATGCTGGCGACATATCGCGAGGTGCAGGCGACACTGCCGGAACTCACCGACCGCCCAAAGGCGAAGCGGGATTATCGCCGCCGGAAAAAGCCGCGCTGAGCGCCAATCGAGCGCCTGTCGCGCCAATAAAAATGCCCCCGTCTCGATGGAGACAGGGGCAGGTCAGCTCGACGATTCAGCCGCCGCGAAGGTGCGGCGACCGAAGCTCCAGTTTACAGGCTCGGCGAAAGGTTCTCGTTGGGGCATTCTGCCTCTGCGACAGAACGCTTCAGGGCTCCTGCAAGCTGACGATATTTACGAGCGATGCCGTCCCCTCGCGGGGAGCTACGCGATCCTGCAGTGCGGCTGGGTTGCATAAGCGCTTGATGGCCTGTATTGATCCGCCCCGTTGGGGCCACGTGGCGGAGTGGTTACGCAGCGGTCTGCAAAACCGTTTACTCCGGTTCAATTCCGGACGTGGCCTCCATCACTTCCTTCTGCGTTTTCTTCAAAGGCATCAAGGGCAGAGGTTCTCAAAGAAAATGGCCCGAAGCTCTCGCTCCGGACCACCTTAGCTGGGCGTACATCCGGCCCTCGCTCGCTTAAAGTGAGTCTCGCATCAAGATACTTAATGAAGCATTAAAATTTGATGACGGTAGAGAAGCCGTAGGTTTCGACTTTTCCGTTTCCATACGTTTTGCACAGGACTGTCACTGTTCTCGCGCATTCGTTCGGTAATTTGACATTCAACAAGGTTTGGGCGCGCCCGACCTCGCAAGCTCCAAAATGGAAAAGGAGATTGCCATGCTGATGACTTCCCCGTTCTGGATCGCTGCTACCGCCATCGAAACCTACAGCCGTCTGGCGACGATGATGTTCTGGGGGATGATGGCGCCGGCAACGGACTTTTATCCGATCCCGGTCGACGCGAAGCCGCAGAACGAGGTTCGGGACGAACAGCAGGTTGAGGCGCTGCCGCTCGCGGCGTGAGCTCATTGATGCGTGGTCGCCCGCGCTGTGATAAGCGGCGGTTCTGATATTTTTCTGATCTTTTGTTTACCCCCGAATAGGGTGCAGGAACCCGTGCTAGTCTGGTTCCGCGCATCAGCGTCGGGGGAAACCACATGCACAAGATCAGCTATCTCGCGTCACTCGCCGGGTTCGGAATCGTGTTGGCGGCAATGCCCGCGCAGGCGACGGTATTGGATCTGTCGACGATGAGCTGCAAGCAGTTCGTCGACAGCGACAAGGACACAATCGCCATGGTGCTGACCTGGCTAGACGGCTGGTACAAGGGCGACTCCGACGTCGCCATCATTGATACCGATGTGTTCGTCGGCAATGCCAAAAAGTTCGGCGAATACTGCGCGGCCAATCCGACCATCAGCATCGTCAATGCCGCCGAAAAGATCCTCGGCAAGTAGCCGCGTGGATCTGGCATCCCGATTGTCTCGGATGGGGAGCGACGTGTCGCTTTAGCGGCTAGGTGACGTAGACTTTTGATTTATTTGATATGAATCAATGCGCTATTGAAATCTTCTAAGATTTCAAATCGGCTCCTCAGCAGGAGGCGCACCATCCGTCCGGGAAGGGAATGAGCGGCCAGGCAATGTCGTTGTCATTGGCCGGTCGCGGAAACAGCGCGCGAACGACGCCGGTGGACGAATGGTGGGGACGCTCAGTCTCCACCCAGACGAAATCGTCCTGCATCAAGTCGTCCTGCTCAAAATCATCCTGGGCGATGACATTCATCGACGACCGGACGCTCTCCAGCAATTCCTCGAATTCGACTTCGCTCATGACAACCCTCGCTGTTGAGGGCACCATGGCAAAGAGGTTTTGTTTCCCGATTTCGGAAACCGCTAAAATTGTAGCGACCCTGCATTTTTCGGGCGTGATGAATGACACGAGGACAGACGATGGATCGACTGCAAAGCGACGCCGCCAACGCCGATCAGGTGGCCTATTGGAACGGCCGTGCCGGCGAGCGCTGGGCCAGCCAGCAAGCGGTGCAGGACGCGATCTTCATTCCGGTCACCGAACTCCTGATTGAGCACGCCAAGCCGCAACCGGGCGAGCGGGTCATCGATGTCGGCTGTGGCTGCGGCGATACCTCGATAGCCTTCGGCAAGCGGGTCGGGGCTTCGGGACACGTGCTGGGCGTCGACATCTCCGAACAGATGCTGGCGCGGGCGCGCGAGGTCGCGCCGGCGAACCTGCCGGTCGAGTTCGCTCTCGCCGATGCCACCACCTATCCGTTCAAGGCGGGCGCGGCCGATCTGCTGGTGTCGCGCTTCGGAGTGATGTTCTTCGCCGAGCCCGCGCGGTCCTTCGCCAACCTGCGGAAGGGACTGCGGCGTGGCGGCCGGCTGACGTTCATCTGCTGGCGCGGGCCGAAGGAAAATCCGTGGCTGATGGTGCCGCTGCAGGCAGTCTACCGGCACGTGCCCCGGCTGCCGCCGGTCGGCCCGGAGGACCCCGGGCCGTTCGCCTTCGCCTCGTCCGAGCGGGTCGAGCACATCCTGCGTGAGGCGGGCTTCGCCGACATTCATATCGCGCCGCATGACCTGTCGCTGGATATCGCCGCGGGCGGCGGCTTCGAATCGGCGGTCGAGACCGCGGTGATCATCGGTCCTGCCAATCGCGCGCTGGAAGAGGCCGCACCTGACGCGAAGGCCGCTGCCATCGAGGCGGTGCGGCATGACCTGAAGCCGTTCGCCAGGGGCGACAGCGTCCGGCTGGGCGGCGCCATCTGGATCGTCTCCGCCACCGTGCCGTGAGGGATGCGCCAAAAGCTCTCTTTTTCTTTCGACGGGACTCTGCCACGCTGCCCTGACAGATTCACAGCGAAGGAAAGCGACTATGCGCGCGCTCGGGATGAGGACGGCTCTGATCGGTCTATTGGCGATTGTGGGAGCAGGCGTTGCGCATGCCGACAGCGGCACCATTCGCATTTCCGTGCTCAAGGGCGGCTGGTTCATCGGCGCGTCGGGCGGCAGCGGCACGCTGACGTTTCACGGCCGGCAATATCCACTGTCGATCGGCGGCATCGATGCCGGCCTGGTGTTCGGCGCCTCGCAGACCAATCTGTCCGGTCGTGTGACCAACATCCGGCGGCCGTCTGACGTCGCCGGCGTCTATGGCGCGGGCGGTGCGGGGGCGGCGATCGGTGTCGGCGCGCGGGCCATCGTGCTGACCAACGAGAAGGGCGCGGTGCTGCAGCTCAGCGGCCGCCAGACCGGGCTGATGCTCAATGCCGATTTGAGCGGACTGGCAATCTCACTGCGCTGACGCGACCCCGAAGTGACTGACCTATTCGGCCGGGACCGCCTTGCTGGTGGTCGCGGCCGGATGCGGATCGGGGAGCGTCGCGCAGTCGCGCAGCAGGCCGCCGAAATAGCCGTGGGTGACGTGCGCGAACTGCGGGAACGGTTCGCGCGTCATCAAGATGCGATGCAGTTCGGCAAGGCGGAAGCAGGGCACGCCCGGAAACAGGTGGTGCTCGAGGTGATAGTTCAGGCCCCACGGTGCGATCAGGTAAAGCTGCCACCACGGCGCCAGCACGGTGCGGCTTTCGTTGAGCACGTTCTCGTGTTCGACCGCGTAATGCTCGGCGACGTTGCGGACGTAGCGGATCGCGACGAACACCGTCATCACTGGCACGATCCAGTACAGCAGCAGCTGTTTCCAGAAGCCGAACCAGATCGAGGCCGCCAGCAGCGCCACGAAGAACACCAGCCGCGACCGCGCGACGATCGCCGGAATGTCGCGGGTTTCCTTGTTCTTGTGAAAGCCGGTGACTGCCGACCAGATCTTCAGGCCGGTGAGATATTGCAGGATGTATTTCACCATGCCCGGGCGCGGCTTGGGGAATTCGAATTCCTCCAGCCCGATATTACGCGTCCAGTCCGGATCGCGCTCGCTGTTGAGTTCGCGATGATGGGCGAAGTGGCTGTTGCGGTAACCGGCCATCGAGGCCGTGGTCGGCAGTGCGATGATCTCGCCGACGATGTCGTTGATCCTGCGGTTGCTGTAGCCGCGATAATGCGCGGCATCATGCATCAGCCCGCCGAGGCCGTTGATCCGCGATCCGATGATGATCACCGCCAGCAAATAGATCACCGGATTCCACCACGTTTCGCTGATCGCGATCGCCGCGGCGATGGTGAGAACTTCGATGATGATGGCGAGTGTGAATTTCCGGCTGTCGATCCGCGACAGGTCGCGGATTTCTTCCTTGGTCAAAAGGCGCGGAATATCCCGCACGCAGTCGTCGCCAAGTTTCGCCGATTTCGCGATGACGGTGGTGTCCACGGCAGCACGTCCAGGTTGATCAGGCCCTAGAGTACTGCATGCAGCAGGGTTGTTCTATTCATTAACCGGGTGCTAACCATGCATTTTAAGGAGTGGTTAAGATTGCGCCGGCGGCGTCTGGCGGTTCCTTTGGCGCTTATTTGAACTGCGAACGGCAGGCGGGGCTCAGCCGTCGCATGTTGTGTTCCATGCAGGCGGTGATCTTGCGCACGTGGGGCACGAACTCGCGGCAGAACTTCATGGCGTCGGCGCGACAGGCGCGGCGCTGTTCCGGCGTACCCGCCGCATCGGCCGAGAACGATAGGCCGGCGATCAGTGCGGCGAGGGTGATCGTGCAAGCGAACTTCATGGTCTGCTCCCCGTGCGTTCGGTTCCAATCCTAGCTTCACCGTGACCGTCGAATAAGCGAACGCGTACGCCGCATCGATCCAGCACCGCATTCCTCGCAATGAACAAGCCGCCGGTGTAAACCGGCGGCCGTCACGCTCGTGGTCGCTTTGAATTTTTCTGTCTCTCAACGAGATGTGATTTTCTTAAGTCCATAGAACCGACAATGAGCTGAAATTCAATCTCGACCGAACGCGGCTTTTCACGATTGCAAGTAGAATGACCTCGCGACGTCGACGTCGCGACATCTGAGCATAGATCAGCCCGCAGGCAGTGTCTCGGTTTGATCTGCACGCGCTTTTGTGGATTCTAGAAATTCGCCATTGCTGTCCCCAATCACGACTAGGAAGCTGCGTCACTGATTCGAATTTGAGGAAATGCTTTTGAGCGATCTGATTCTGAACCGCGCTGCTGCCGTTGTCGGGCTAATCGTCGCCGGCCTCGCACTGATCTGGTTTTGTGTTGGAATTGATAAACGGATTTCAACGCTAGAGTCCCAGATGCAAGCGGTGACCATTACAGGCGCGCTCGGACAAAGTTCGGTAAGTTTTGCGCCTCGCGAAAACTCAGGTCCGACTAAACCTTCGACTGTCATACAGGTAAACCCGATCGCTCAGGCATGTGCAGACCTTGCGCGACAAATGGCCGAGAAAAATAAGGATGGCGCAATTAGCGCTTTCGATCCCTACGCCATCACGATGCAGAACTTGGGATGTAAGGCGCAGTCGAAATAACTGCTTTTGTGGTGCTCGCTCCGTCGTGAGCAGTTCGAGCTAGTCTGAGGTTCTTGGCAATGTGGGCAGTTTGGGTAGGTGCGTTCGGTATCTTGATCGAGTTCGTGGGCTTCGGGACTTTGGCCTACGAATTGACGCAGACGAATAAGTCGTCAGTTACCGAAAATATCGACCTTGCGCGTGAAACATCTGCATTCGATACATTAACGGGATACGACGGAGCTGGAGACCCTGGCGGCAAGCCATTTATCACCGTCGAAGGCGGTGTGCTTGGTAAGCTGATCGCCAACATTAGAAGCCGTGAAGACGAGATGCGAAAACGAACCGCACTCATCCTCCGTGGTGTTGCGATTACCGCGATCGGAGCTGGACTGCAGGTTGTCGGGAGTTTCGGCCAAGTGCTGCAGCAAGCCGCCTCGCAGTGAGGATCAAAGTGGCGACGCTGGCAGGGTAGGGCAGTGCAGTTGACCTGCTCTAATAGTGATATCAGATTTTAAGCTAAAGCCTTGGACCAATCGATTCTTTTGTATCCAGCGTGATCCAACTCTCGCAGTAGGTCCTTTTTCCAGGCTCCAGTCTCATCCATGTCAACATATCCGACGCCGGCGAAGTCAGTCGGAAGCTCGATATTGCCTTTCTTCAATGCGCAAACCCTCTCTCGACCGAGACGTCCAGCAAACCAAAACATCTCACCGATTACGTTCTGCCGCGCTCGCGGTTGAAGTGCTGCGTCTGTCAGGCCGCCTACGTCGTCGGGGGTGAGCAACACGATCGCAAAGCCAGCGGCTCCGCCGTGGTCTTCGAATTTCTGAATGATTGTTCGTCCGCCATTCGGTTGTTCATGGAGGATGATTGCCGTCAAACCTGCCCGCTCAATGAGCCGCGCGACCTCTGTTTTTGCTGCATCGTCTCGGCCGTGCACGAGAAATATTTCATTGCTGATGGGCAGCTTGGGAGCAATTGCTGCAACCGGCGGGTCCGCGGCGAACTGGGGCGGTAGAGTGACCAAATCTTCTTTCAGTGAATCAATTTCGCCCTGCAACGCGGCGATTGCCCGCTGTCGTCCGCGCTCAACGCCTTCGCGGACTTTATGGAGTGGGGTTGAGCTCCCATCAAATGAGATTGTGTATGAGGTCAGGTCGACATTCGAGGCGATCAGCAGCCGGGAATATTCCGCGCTGTCTTCGCCATAGATGTTAGCCAACGTTGATTTGATGCGCTGCTCTAGTTGAACAATCGGGGGATCATCGCCCGTCGCAATGCTCCCGACCGATAGTTCTTCAAGCTCTTTTACTCTTGCTTCTAGTTTGCGTACGGCAGCTCCCTTTTCCTCAAACGATAGACGTCGTGAAGCAGGTTGGGAGGACGGTTTTCGAGCCATCTCCATTCCTCATCGTTATATTGCGCATTGTGTTTGGGCTGACAGGTGCGGATTTCCTTGCGAATAACCGAACCGTACAGATTGCTGCCCCAGATGCTGCCCAACGCGAAAAATGATGAGGGAGAGGTTTGGCAAATCTGCAATAAGTGCTTGATTTTAAATGGCTCCCCGGGCCGGATTCGAACCAGCGACCAACCGGTTAACAGCCGGTTGCTCTACCACTGAGCTACCAGGGAACAGAGCCGCAACTAAGCTTGCGTTGCGGGGAGCGTATAACAAAGCCTTCGCGGCTTGCAAAGAGAAATAGATCGGGTTTTCGCATCTTCAAGATTTCAACGGATCACCCTTTATTTTGTCTGTCAGGGCGCTGAAAACACCGTCTGAGGCGGTTCGTGCGATAGTCTTGCATCGGTTCGCGCGCTGCCCTACTGCTCCGGTCTCGCATCGACCGGGCTCCAAGGGGCCGCTGTGGCGGTTCTCACCGGCTCCGCGTACGAATCGATATAAGCCTCAGGGGCACCCGCCAAAAAAAGGTGTGCCCGGAAAAGTCTCGCCTAAAGAGGATTGTCTATGTCCGACCTCGTGACGTCCGATTTCGTGACCGCTCGCCAGAGAATGGTCGACGGCCAGGTGCGCACCAGCGACGTGACCGATCCGCGCGTCACCGAGGCCATGCTGACGGTGCCGCGCGAAACCTTCGTTCCCGACTCCAAGGTTGCAATGGCCTACCTCGACCTCGATCTCGAGGTCGGTGACAACCGCTTCCTGCAAAAACCGGTCGTTGTCGCCAGGCTGCTGCAGGCCGCCGAAATCCGCTCGACCGACACCGTGCTCGTGGTCGGCTGCGCGTCGGGTTATACGGCGGCGCTGGCGGCCAAACTGGCCCAGCAGGTCCATGCCACCGATCCCGACGCGGGGCTGGTGGCGCGGGCGAGGGCTTCGCTCGACAAACTGGGCCTTACCACCGTGTCGGTTACCGTGGCTGCGCCGGCGGAGGGCGATTCAGCTCATGCCCCGTACGATGTGATCGTTCTGGAAGGCGCCACCGAGGTCGTTCCGGAACAGCTCTATGGCCAGTTGAAGGAGGGCGGGCGGCTGGTCGGTGTGTTCGCCACCGGAAACGTCCAGCGCGCCACCCTGGTGACGCATTCCCACGACGATTTCGGCAGTCGAATCCTGTTCGATGCTTCTGCACGCCTCCTTCCGGGGATGCAACGAATTCCGGAATTCGTTTTCTAAACAACGGGAATCAGACATTTCTTCGCGCGCCAGGCTGGCTGCGGTTGGCCGTGCTGGGCCTTCCTGGGGAGCTGTGGCTCTCTTGCCCCACTTGTGGAGTTTCCGCGCTCCGCAACTCCCGAGGGGTTCCGTCCCTTTGCGGCGGTAACTATGATAGTGCCCGGCGGGGCATGCGAATATCAGCCGATTCGAGAGTTGCCGGATCGGCTTCCTAGAAGAATGGATGTCTGGATGGGTGGGTTTAAAAGAGTGACCGGAGTAGCAGTTGCGGCTCTGCTGTTGGGCTTTGCCGGAACGACTCCCGTTCTTGCCGAGACCATCGAGGCAGCGCTCGTGCGGGCCTACCAGACCAATCCTCAGCTCAACGCCCAGCGGGCGCAGGTGCGTGCGACCGATGAAAACGTGCCGCAGGCGCTGTCCGGCTATCGGCCGAAAGTCGCCGTCACGGCAAGCGCGGGCTATCAATATACCGATGCGACAGTGTCGTCCGGTGGGGTCAACGCGCATGGTACTGGCGCGCAGGTTCCGCGCGCCGTCGGCATCACCGCGACCCAGACGCTCTATAACGGACAACAGACAGCGAACCGCACCCGTGCGGCGGAAAGCCAGGTTTCGTCGGCGCGCGAAGGTCTTCGCGTTCTGGAGCAGAGCGTGTTGCTCGCGGCTTCGACCATCTACATGGACTACCTGCGCGACGCGGCCATCGTCGAGGTTCAGCACAGCAACGTGCGCGTGCTGGAACAGACGCTGAAGCAGACCCGCGACCGCTTCAATGTCGGCGAAGTGACACGAACGGACGTTGCGCAATCGGAGGCGCGGCTTGCCGCCGGCAAAACGCAGGAGCGCGCCGCCGAAGCGACGCTGAATACCACGCGGTCGAACTATCGTCGCATCATCGGTAGCGAACCGTCCGCGTTGGCGCCGGGATCGCCGGTTGACCGTTACCTGCCGAACACGCTGGCCAGCGCCGTCAATCTTGGTCTGGTTGAGAATCCTAATGTCACCGCCGCGATGTTCGGCATCGATGTCAGTCACCTTCAGGTGAAGGTCGCCGAGGGCGCGCTGTTTCCGACGGTCAGCCTGCAAGTCGGCGCACAGCAGGGCTACGAGCAACAGCTTTCGACGCCGAAGAGTTTTGTGGCCTCGGCCATCGCTCAGGTTTCGGTGCCGATCTATCAGGGCGGCGGCGAGTACGCCTTGATTCGCCAATCCAAGGAGACGCTGGCGCAACAACGTCTTGCACTGGAGCAGGTTCGCGATCAGACCCGCGCCACGGTGGTGCAAAGCTGGGGGCAGTTGCAGGCTGCCAAGTCGCAGGTCACTTCGGCACAGGCCCAGGTGCAAGCGTCGGAAATCGCGTTGAACGGCGTTCGCGAGGAAGCGAAGGCCGGTCAGCGCACCACGCTCGACGTCCTCAATGCCCAGCAGGATCTGGTGAACGCGCGTGTCGCACTGGTGACGGCGCAGCACGATCGCGTGGTGGCGTCTTATGCGGTGCTGAGCTCGGTCGGCCGGTTGTCGCCGCAGGTGCTCAAGCTGCGGACCACCATCTACGATCCCAGCGTCCATTATCATCAGGTGCGCGATAGCTGGGGCGGGCTTCGCACACCGGACGGCCGCTGAACCCGCTGCTGATCGAATTGCTGCTTTATGACGGACAGGGAACGGTCTGGTTTGCGGACCGTTGCTTGCATTCGTTTGCAGCGATGACATAGCTTTGGTTGTCGCGTGTAAGACGATTCGTGCGATGCCGTGTCCTTGGAAAGGTGATTGCGGCGATCGATCGAAGCGTTGGGGCAGGCAGAACGTGCGCGGCATATTGATGCGCCAACGTTGCTGCGAGGGACGTGATAGCAACGACCGTGATGATGTGGAGTCGGATATGACCCAGCCCGCGAAGGTCCAAGAGCCCTCGATGGAGGAGATTTTGGCATCGATCCGGCGCATCATTGCCGATGATGAAACCAAAACGCCCGCCGCGGAACAGCCGCCGGCCGCGAAGCCCGCGCCGGTCGCCCCCGCAGCAGTGAAGTCCGCACCGGTCGCGGACCCAGCCGGATCGCCTGCCATGGCTAACGAACCAACGAAGCCCGCCGCGAAAGCCGCCCCCAACAGTCAGGACGATATCGACGCGTTGTTGGCCGATTTCGACGCGCCGGCAGCACCTGTGGCCGCGCCGCCCGAGGACGACGTTCTCGAACTGACGGATGATATGGCGCTGCCCGACATGCCGGAGCCCTCCTTCGACAAGGTGGAGCCGGCCAACGATCTTGAGTTCAACGAGATGGCGATCGCGAGCGAACAACGGCACTATCCGGCGACCGAGCGGCCCTCCGGGGCGGCACGGGGAGGCGTGGACGCCTTCGCGCCCGAGATGCTGTCGCAATCGACCGTATCGGCTGTGGAATCGGCATTCAACTCGCTCGCCAATACCGTTCTCAGCAACAACGCCCGGACCCTCGAGGATCTGGTGCGGGAAATGCTGCGGCCGATGCTGAAGACCTGGCTCGACGACAATCTGCCGGGACTGGTGGAACGCATCGTCAAAGCCGAGATCGAGCGCGTCTCCCGCGGGCGGTAATCCGGTCCTGGCTTCCTTTGCCTCGTGTCGGCACCGCGGCAGGCGAGCGTTGCCGTTTCCGAGGTTGACTTGCGCACGGGCGACGGCTCTACATTCTTGATCTGACGCGTTTTTGTCGCGTCGGCCGGTTTCCACTTCGCGCGGAACCGCTATAACCGGACAGGATTGAACCGAAAGCCGCCATTCGAAGCCGCGACCTCCATCGTCGTTGCTTGCGCGAAGGATACGGATTTCGTTTCAGCCTGACATCCACATGCTTCCATCGATCGGCTTGCATCGAGCCGCATCGCCTCAAGCGTCATTCGTAACACCTGGTATCCGCACCGCACCGTCATGATCGAGAAAACCTATCAGCCCGCCGACATCGAAAACCGCATCGCACGCGCGTGGGACGACGCCGGCGCGTTCAAGGCCGGGCGGGCCGACCGCCGCGACGCCGAGCCGTTCACCATCGTCATTCCGCCGCCGAACGTCACCGGCTCGCTGCACATGGGCCACGCGCTCAACAACACCTTGCAGGACGTGCTGTGCCGGTTCGAGCGGATGCGCGGCCGCGACGTGTTGTGGCAGCCGGGCACCGATCACGCCGGCATCGCCACGCAGATGGTGGTGGAGCGGCAGTTGATGGAGCGGCAGGAGCCGTCGCGCCGCGACATGGGCCGCGAAAAGTTCCTCGAACGCGTCTGGCAGTGGAAGGCCGAGAGCGGCGGCGTCATCGTCAATCAGCTCAAGCGGCTGGGCGCGTCCTGCGACTGGTCGCGCGAGCGCTTCACCATGGACGAGGGCTTGTCGCGCGCCGTCGTAAAAGTGTTCGTCGAACTGCATCGCGACGGGCTGATCTACAAGGACAAGCGGCTGGTCAACTGGGACCCGAAGCTGCTCACCGCGATCTCCGATCTCGAAGTGCAGCAGATCGAGGTGAAGGGCAGCCTGTGGCACCTGCGCTATCCGCTCGAAGGCAAGACCTTCAACCCCGAAGACCCGTCGACGTTCATCGTGGTCGCGACGACGCGGCCGGAAACGATGCTGGGCGACAGTGCGGTCGCGGTGCATCCCGACGACGAACGCTATCGGCATCTGGTCGGCAAGCACGTCATCCTGCCGCTGGTCGGCCGCCGCATTCCCATCGTCGCTGATGATTATTCCGATCCGGAGAAGGGCTCCGGCGCGGTGAAGATCACGCCGGCGCACGATTTCAACGATTTCGAGGTCGGCAGGCGTCACAACCTGCCGCAGATCAACGTCCTCGACATCGAGGGCCGCATCGCGCTCACCGACAACGAAGCCTATTGGCACGGCCTGCCGCAGAACGCATCGCCGCACGCCGCGACCTTGCACGGCATGGATCGGTTCGCTGCGCGCAAGCAGATCGTCGCGTGGCTCGAGGAAAGCGGAATTCTCGAGAAGATCGAGCCGAACGTGCACATGGTGCCGCACGGCGACCGCTCCGGCGTCGTGATCGAGCCCTATCTCACCGACCAGTGGTACGTCGACGCCAAGACGATGGCCGCACCGGCGATCGCCGCCGTGCGCGGCGGTGCGACCGAGTTCGTGCCGAAGAACTGGGAGAAGACCTACTTCGAGTGGATGGAGAACATCCAGCCATGGTGCATCTCGCGGCAATTGTGGTGGGGCCACCAGATTCCGGCGTGGTACGGGCCCGACGGCAAGGTGTTCGTCGCCGAGACCGAGGAAGAAGCCGTCGGTAACGCGCTCGGCTATTACGTCGAGCAGGAAGTCATCACTGCCGAGCAGGGCCACGACATGGCGCTGGACCCGGCGTTACGCGAGGGCTTCATCACCCGCGATGAAGACGTGCTCGACACCTGGTTCTCGTCGGCGCTGTGGCCGTTCTCGACGCTGGGCTGGCCCGACGATGTCAAGGACGTCGAGCGCTATTACCCGACCAACGTGCTGGTGACCGGCTTCGACATCATCTTCTTCTGGGTCGCCCGGATGATGATGATGGGCCTGCATTTCATGAAGGACGTGCCGTTCCCGACCGTCTACATCCACGCGCTCGTCCGCGACGAGAAGGGCGCCAAGATGTCGAAGTCGAAAGGCAACGTCATCGATCCGCTCAATCTGATCGATCAATACGGTGCCGACGCGCTGCGCTTCACGCTGGCCGCGATGGCGGCGCAGGGCCGCGACATCAAGCTCGCCACCAGCCGCGTCGAGGGCTATCGCAACTTCGCGACCAAGCTGTGGAACGCCTGTCGTTTCGCCGAGATGAATCATTGCGTGCTGCCGGATGGATTCGATCCGACACAAGCGAAGGAAACGCTCAACCGCTGGATCGCGCACGAGACCCTGGTGGCGGCGCGTGAGGCGACGCAGGCGATCGAAAGCTATCGCTTCAACGATGCTGCCGGTGCGATCTATCGCTTCGTCTGGAACGTGTTCTGCGACTGGTATCTCGAACTCGCCAAGCCCGTGATGATGGGCGCCGACGGCCCGGCGAAGGACGAGACGCGCGCCATGGTGGCATGGGCGCGCGACGAAATCCTCAAGCTGCTGCATCCGTTCATGCCGTTCATCACCGAGGAATTGTGGGCGGTGACGGCAAAGCGCGAGCAACTGCTTGTCCTCACCGAATGGCCGCTGCGGCCGCAGACCACCGTGGTCATCCCGACATCGGGCGTGCCGGGCGATCTCGCCGGCGTCGCGCTGGTGGTGCCGACCGAAATCGAAGCGTTCTCCGATCCAGAGGCGGAAGCGGAAATCGGCTGGGTGGTCGATCTCATCACCGCGATCCGTTCGGCGCGCGCCGAGATGAACATTCCGCCGGCGACGCTGATGCCGCTGATGCTCGCCAATGCTTCGAGCGAAACGAAAGCCCGCGCCGAACGCTGGAGCGATGTCATCAAGCGTCTCGCGCGGCTGGCGGACATCACCTTCGTCGATCGCGCGCCGGACGGCGCCATGCAGTTGCTGGTGCGCGGCGAGGTTGCCGCGTTGCCGCTGAAGGGCGTGATCGATCTCGGTGCCGAGAAGGCGCGGCTCGCGAAGGAGATGGCCAAGGCCGAGGCCGACATCAAGCGCGTCGACGCCAAGCTCGGCAATGAGAAATTCGTCGCCAACGCGCCGGAAGACGTGGTCGAGGAAGAACGCGAAAAGCGCGAGGATGCCATGGCTCGGAAGGCGAAGATCGCCGAGGCGCTCGACCGGCTGAAGGCCGCGGAGTGACGACACAGGACGCCACGCAGCGGGTCTCGTCAGCGACCCCGCTGCTGCTGCTCTGGCTCGGTGGCAATGCCGCGCGGCTGACTATTCTCGCCATCCCGCCGATCCTGGCGCTGATCATCGTCGATCTCAAACTCACCGGCACCGAGGTCGGCATTCTCAATGCCATCCCGCCGGCGCTGTTCGCGCTCGCGGCTATTCCCGGATCGTTGTTGATCTCGCGGGTCGGCGCCACCAATGCATTGGTGGTGGGACTGGTCGTCACCGCGATCGGCTCGGCGCTGCGGGGCATGGCGTTCGATACAATGGTGCTGTTTGGCGCCACGGTCATCATGAGCGCGGGCGTCGCAGTGATGCAGCCGGCGCTGCCGCCGCTGGTGCGGCAATGGGTGCCGCATCGGATCGGCTTTGCCACCGCGCTTTACACCAACGGCCTGCTGGTCGGCGAAATCCTTCCCGTCGCGTTCGCCGGCGCGCTGCTGGTGCTGCTGTCGGGAAGCTGGCGCGGCAGCCTGGTGTTCTGGTCGATCTGGCCGGCGCTGATCGCCCTGATGGTCATTCTGGCGCAGCCCCGCGGCGAGGGCCGCGTGTCGGCCCAGCATCGGCACTGGATGCCGGACTGGCGCGATCCGGTGCTATGGAAGATCGCGCTGGCGATGAGCGCCAATAATCAGGCTTACTTTTGCACCAACGCCTTCCTGCCGGGCTTCCTGTTGCAACAGGGCCAGACCGATTTCATCGGGCCGGCGCTGTCGGCGCTCAACGCCGGGCAGTTGCCGGCGTCGTTTATTCTGCTGCTGATTGCTGGTCGGGTGGAGCGCAGGAAATGGCCGCTGGTCGCCGCCGGTGTGTTCAGTCTGGTCGGCATCGCCATCATCGTGTTCTCCACGTCGGTCTGGACGATCGCGCTCGGCGCGGCGGTGGTCGGCTTCAGTTGCGCCTGGGGCCTGACCTTGCTGCTCAGCCTGCCGGCATTGCTGTTCGCGCCGGACGACGTGCCGCGTGTCTCGGCCGGCATGTTTACCGTGGGTTACGGCGTCGCGGTCCTGATCTCGATCGTCGGCGGCCGGCTCTGGGACATCACCGGGCAGGCGGCCTTCGCCTTCCTGCCGATCGCGATTGCGGTCTTGCCGCTGGTCTTTTGTCCGTTATGGACCAATTTCAAGCAGCGCCATTCGTGAACGGCTTGCTGACGAAGCGCGAGCCCTTCAGCCCATAGCGCCACGGCAATTCCGCTGCCTTGGTGATGCCGATGCGAACGCCGGTTGCGATCTCCGGCGTGAAGGTGCGCGCATGGATGGCAAACGGCGGCGTGGTCAACGCCAGCCCGTTTTGCGCGTGGGTGATGGCGAGTGCGCTGGCGAGCTTGCCGGGTCCCGAGCACAACGTTCGCTCCTCCTCGAGGCCGCGGCGGCGGCGCATTGCGGTGAGGCCGTGGGTCGGCTGCAACGCGCGGATCAGCACCGCGGCGGCCGAGCCTTCCTTTTCGCAGACGAAATTGATGCACCAGTGGATGCCGTAGGAGCGGTACACATAGGCGAAGCCGGGCGGCCCGAACATCACCATGGTCCGTGGTGTCGGCCCTCGGTAGGAGTGCGCCGCCGGCTCGGTCTGATGATAGGCTTCGACCTCGACGATGATACCGCCGACGCCGTCGACCAGCATCGTCGCCCCGATCAACTCCGGCGCCACCTCATGCACGCTGCGGGCGAAGAATTTTTGCGGCAGCGGTGGCCCGAGCTTCGCCGGGACGGCGGACGCGGGGACGGTGGGCTTGTTGCGGCTGGAAACGGAGGGGCGGGGGGACATCAGGGGCGGATTATCGTCGATAGAGCTGTTCCACCGGCATAGGCCGATGCGGCCGGGGATGCAATGACGGAGCGGGTTGCGGCAACTGCCCCTGCGGACTACCTATGGCAGACCGAATAAACCGACGGAAAAACCATGGTTGTTGTCGTCGACACCGTTTCCACCACGCAGATCCGCCCCCGGCACCCGGAGAAGGCGCACCGGCCGGACGCGCTGTCGCCGTCGAAACCGGATTGGATCCGGGTGCGCGCCCCGAACACGCGCGGCTATGCCGACACCCGTAACATCGTCCGCGAGAACGGCTTGGTCACCGTCTGCGAGGAGGCGGGCTGCCCGAACATCGGCGAGTGCTGGGACAAGAAGCACGCCACCTTCATGATCATGGGCGACACCTGCACCCGCGCCTGCGCCTTCTGCAACGTCAAGACCGGAATGCCCGGTGCGCTCGACGCGTCGGAGCCGGAGCATGTCGGGGAAGCCACCGCCAAGCTCGGCCTTGCCCACATCGTCGTCACCTCGGTCGATCGTGACGATCTCGCCGACGGCGGCGCCGAACACTTCGCCAAAACCATCCGCGCCATCCGCGCGCAGTGCCCGACCACGACCATCGAAATCCTGACGCCCGATTTCCTCCGCAAGGACGGCGCGCTCGAGGTCGTCGTCGCAGCCAAGCCGGACGTCTTCAACCATAATCTGGAAACTGTGCCCTCGCACTATCTCTCGGTACGGCCGGGTGCGCGCTATTTCCATTCGATCCGGCTGTTGCAGCGGGTGAAGGAACTCGATCCGACGATGTTCACCAAGTCGGGCATCATGGTCGGGCTCGGCGAGGAACGGCACGAGGTGTTGCAGGTGATGGACGACCTGCGCTCCGCCGACGTCGACTTCCTCACCATCGGCCAGTACCTGCAACCGACCCGCAAGCATCACGCGGTGAAGCGCTACGTCACGCCCGACGAATTCAAGGGCTATGAGAAGGTCGCCTACACCAAGGGCTTCCTGATGGTGTCGGCGAGCCCGTTGACGCGCTCGTCGCATCACGCCGGCGATGACTTCGCCAAGCTGCGGGCCGCACGCGCCGCCAAGTTCGGTTGAGTTCGAGAGAATGCCGCAATTCGCCAACAAGCGTCGCGTTCGCCACAGCGCCTCCGAGATGTTCGACCTCGTCGCCGACGTCGAGCGCTATCCGGAATTCGTGCCGCTGTGCGGCGCGCTCAAGATACGTCAGCGCACGCCGAAGCCCGACGGCAAGGAAGTCGTCGTTGCGGACATGACGGTGTCGTTCAAACTGGTGCGCGAGACCTTCACCAGCCGCGTTACGCTGGATCGCCCCAATCTGAAAATCCTCGTCGAGTATCTGCAAGGTCCGTTCCGTTCGCTGGAGAACCGCTGGACCTTCGAGGCGAAGGGCGAGGGCGCCTGCGACGTCGGCTTCTTCATCTCCTACGAATTCAAGAGCCGGATGCTGGCGATGCTGATGGGCAGCATGTTCGATGCTGCGTTTCAGAAATTCGCCGCTGCTTTTGAGGCCCGCGCCGACAAAGTCTACGGCCGCCCCGGCGCGCTCGCCGGCTCAACGAGCTGAGCTCTATCGTCGTTTCAACATCTTCAGCGTCGTCCCCGCGAAGGCGGGGACCCAGACTCCGTGTCGCCTATGATGCGGACAGCGGTCGTACCACCTTGCTATTCACGGGCAATCATCGCTCATGATCGCCAGGGATTCTGGGTCCCCGCCTTCGCGGGGACGACGGCTTTCGTAGTGTAAGTCTTTCCAATCGGCGCGCTCATGGACTCGACGAGCTGAGCGGTTTCAAATCGTCCGAAGATGGATTGATTGCTTCTCAGCCGTCATGGCCGGATTTATTCCGGCCATCCACGTCTTGGCGGGCTTCGGCGAGTAAGACGTAGATGGCCGCGACAAGCGCGGCCATGACGACATCATTAGACTGTTTATTTCTTTTTCGGCGGAGAGACGCGGCGTTTCACCGCGACGCGGCGAGGGGCGCGCGCGACGCGCGGCACGGCGCGCACCGCGGGCTCGCGCTTCTTCGGCGCCGGTGCTTTCGGCCCGCGCGCCATTTCCATCAGCATCCGCAGTGCTTCGATCACCGAGCGTTCGCGCACTACGCTGCGGCCGAGCGCGCCGAAGCGGCATTCGCGATGCAGGATGCGGCCGTCGCGCGCGGCGACCGCGAAATGCACCAGCCCCACCGGCTTGTTCGGCGTTGCGCCGCCGGGACCGGCGATACCGGTGATCGACACCGCGAGATCGACGCCGGCACGTTCCAGCGCGCCGATCGCCATCGCCTGCGCGGTTTCCTTGCTCACCGCACCGAACGTGTCGAGCGTCGAGGCCTTCACGCCGAGCATCGCGCGCTTGGCGTCGTTGGAATAGGTGACGAAGCCGCGATCGATGACGTCGGATGAGCCGGGAATGTCGGTGAGTGCGCCCGCTACCAATCCGCCGGTGCAAGACTCGGCGGTGGCGACGGTCAGTTTACGCATACGGCAGAGATCGAGCAGCGAGCGGGAGAGGGCACGTGCATCACTGCCGCGCATGTCATGCGCTCCGTTTGTCGGTGGTCTCGCCGTCGTCGTCGTCCCAAGGCAGGCGGATGGTTGCCGAAGCGGTGGCGGCGATGCCTTCCTCGCGGCCGGTGAAGCCGAGTCGTTCGCTGGTGGTTGCCTTCACCGCGACGCGCGACAGCGGCAGGCCGGTGATCTCGGCGATCCGCGCTCGCATTGTGTCGCGCAGCGGACCGATCTTTGGCCGTTCGCAGATCATCGTCACTTCGAGATGCGCGACGCGGCCGCCGCGCGCTTTGATGCGCTCCATGGCGTAGACGAGAAATTTGTCCGACGCCGCGCCCTTCCATTGCGGATCGCTCGGCGGGAAGTGCGAACCGATATCGCCGTCCGCCAGCGCGCCGAGGATGGCATCGACCAGTGCGTGCAAGCCGACGTCGCCGTCGGAATGCGCTAGGAAGCCGCGATTGTGCGGTACGCGGACGCCGCACAGCATCAGGTGATCGCCGTCGCCGAAGGCGTGGACGTCGTAGCCGGTGCCGGTGCGGATGTCGCCGAGCGCGGCGCCGAGCCGCGCTTCCTCGCGGGCGAAATCTTCGGGAGTCGTCAGCTTCATATTGGCAGGATCGCCTTCAAAGGTTGCAACCGTCAATCCCGCCCATTCGGCGAGCGCGGCATCGTCGGTGAAATCGTCGCGGCCCTCGCGCGCGGCGCGGCGGTGTGCTTCGAGAATGACGTCGTAGCGGAACGCCTGCGGCGTTTGCGCAATGCGCAGCTTGGCGCGTTCCGGCGTGGCGTCGACATGCCCTCCGGCATCGACCTGCTTGATGGTGTCGGTGACCGGGATCACCGGCACAGCCGCGCCGGTTGTCGTCGCAGCTTCGATAGCACGCGCGATCAGCGCATCGTTGGCGAATGGCCGCGCGGCGTCGTGGATCAGGACGATGTCCGGCGCGGTCGCGACCAGCGCTTCGAGCCCGGCGCGCACCGATGCTTGTCGTGTCGCGCCGCCGTTCACAGGCGCCAGCGCCCGGATGTTTCCAACCGCCTGGTTGAAAATCGCGATGTCGTCCGGATTGACCACCGGCTGTACGGCCGCGACCTGCGGATGGCCGCAGAAGGCCGCCATCGCCCGCGAGATGACGCTGCGCCCGCCGAGCGTGCGGTATTGCTTGGGCCCGCCCGGCCCGGCGCGGAGGCCGCGCCCGGCGGCAACGATGATGACGGCGGTTCGATTCGGTGTCGGCATGGGATCGATAAAGCTACGGCAAAGTCTGAAGGGAACTGGGATCGCGCGGCGCGCGACGACAGCCCCATAGCACGTTGGCCGGCGAAAACAGCAGCTTTTCACCCCTCCGGCGCATTATGCCCTAGCAAGCCGTGGCTCGATTGTGCGGCGCACTTGCAAAAGCCTAGTTCTTGGATAAAATCTAGGCACCAAATCGTCTTGCCCATTAATTGAGCTTCTGAGTGTTTGCAACGCGACCTTCCCTAAGCCAGCGAGGCGCTCTTTGACCGATCCGACACCATCCACGGCCCCGCCGCTCAAGATTGGCGATATCGAAATCGCCAATCGGGTGCTGCTGGCGCCGATGTCGGGGATTACGGATGTCCCGTTCCGTCGGCAGGTCGCAGCGCTCGGTGCCGGGCTGGTCGTTTCGGAAATGACCGCCAGCGACGATCTGGCGCGGGGTCGCCCGATGACCTTGTTGCGGGCGGAGGCCACTGGGCTCGGTCCGCATGTCGTCCAACTCGCCGGCTGTCAGGCACGCTGGATGACCGAAGGCGCGCGGATCGCGGAAGCTGCCGGCGCCGACATCATCGACATCAACATGGGCTGCCCGGCGCGGCACGTCACTGGCGGGCAGTCCGGCTCGGCGCTGATGCGCGATCTCGATCACGCGCTGACCTTGATCGAGGCGACCATCGCCGCGGTGAAGGTGCCGGTGACGCTGAAGATGCGGCTCGGATGGGATCATGCCTCGCTCAATGCACCCGAATTGGCGCGCCGCGCCGAAGCCGCCGGCGTGAAGCTGATCGCGGTGCATGGCCGCACCCGCTGCCAGTTTTACAAAGGAACGGCGGATTGGGCGGCGGTGCGCGCGGTGAAAGAGGCGATCACCGTGCCGCTGGTCGTCAACGGCGACGTCACCTCCTACGACGACGCCGTGCGCGCGCTCGAACTCTCCGGCGCCGACGCGGTGATGATCGGGCGTGGTGCGCAGGGCCAGCCCTGGCTGCCGGGCCAGATCGGCCGCCGCCTCGCCGGCGGCCCAGCCGAGGCACCGCCGGAGATGGCGCAGCAGCTCGATTACGCCTGCGCGCTCTACGAGGACGTGGTCCGCCATTACGGCGAGCGCATCGGAGCCAAGCACGCCCGCAAGCATCTCGGCTGGAGCCTTGATTTCGCCGCAAGAGTTTCCGCCGCGCCATCAAATCGCCTCAAGATCTGGCGGCAGAAAATCCTCACCTCCGAAAGCGTCGCCAGCGTCCATCGGTTGCTGCGCGAAGCCTTCGACGACCTCGCATGGAGTGCCGCCGCATGACGCGTGTTGCCGTCGAGCCTCGTGCGTTGCCGCCGGACAATCAGGCGATCTTCAATGCATTGCCGCATCCGATTTTTCTGGTCGCACCGGACGGCAAGATCGTCGACGCCAACAACGCGACGGAATCATTCTTCGATATCTCGACGCAGTTTCTCAAACGACAGGCATTGAAGGAATTGGTGCCGTTCGGCAGCCCGCTGCTTGCTTTGATCGATCAGGTGCGCGCATCTGGATTGCCGGTGAACGAATACAAGGTCGATCTCGGCACGCCGCGTATCGGCGGTGACCGGCAGGTCGATCTTCACGTCGCGCCGCTCGGCGAGTATCCCGGCCACATCGTGGTGATGTTGCAGGAGCGCAGCATCGCCGACAAGATGGACCGGCAGCTCACGCACCGCAGCGCGGCGCGCTCGGTGATCGCGCTCGCGGCGATGCTGGCGCATGAGATCAAGAATCCGCTGTCCGGCATTCGCGGCGCGGCGCAACTGCTGGAGCAGGGTGCAACCTCGGATGACCGCGAACTGACGCAACTGATCTGCAACGAGGCCGATCGCATCGTCACATTGGTCGATCGCATGGAAGTGTTCGGCGACGAGCGTCCGGTGGCGCGCGGCGCGGTCAACATTCATTCGGTGCTCGATCACGTCAAGCGGCTGGCGCAGTCCGGCTTCGCGCGCGATGTCAAATTCATCGAGGATTACGATCCGTCGCTGCCGCCGGTACTCGCCAATCAGGATCAACTGATTCAGGTGTTTCTGAATCTCGTCAAGAACGCGGCTGAAGCCACGCGCGACCTTGGTAGCGATGCCGAGATTCAATTGACAACGGCGTTCCGTCCCGGCGTGCGCCTGTCGGTGCCGGGCAAGAAAACACGCGTGTCGTTGCCGCTGGAGTTCTGCGTCAAGGACAACGGCCCTGGCGTACCGGATGATCTGATGCCAAACCTGTTCGATCCGTTCGTCACCACCAAGCTGACGGGAAGCGGACTCGGCCTCGCGCTGGTCGCCAAAATTGTCGGCGATCATGGCGGCATCGTCGAATGTGAATCGCAGCCGCGCAAAACCACGTTCCGCGTGCTGCTGCCGATGTTCAGCGTCTCCAAAACGTCCGGCGAAGTCTCCGATGGCGATGCATCCACGTCGCCGCGAGACAACGCACAGGCCATGCCATAGGAGCGACGATGCCCGCTGGGAACATATTGGTTGCTGACGACGACACCGCGATCCGCACGGTGCTCAATCAGGCCTTGTCGCGCGCCGGCTTCGAGGTGCGCCTCACCAGCAACGCCGCGACGCTATGGCGTTGGGTCAGTCAGGGCGAGGGCGATCTGGTGATCACCGACGTGGTGATGCCGGATGAAAATGCGTTCGACCTGCTGCCGCGCATCAAGAAGATCCGACCGAACCTGCCGATCATCGTCATGAGCGCGCAGAACACCTTCATGACGGCGATCCGTGCATCGGAATGCGGCGCATACGAGTATCTGCCGAAGCCCTTCGACTTGAAAGAGCTGATCGCGATTATCGGACGTGCGCTGGCGGAGCCGAAGCAGCGCGTATCCGCGAATGACGCGGAGTCCGAGTTCGATACGCTGCCGCTGATCGGCCGCTCGAATGCGATGCAGGAAATCTATCGCGTGCTGGCGCGATTGATGCAGACCGATCTGACGGTGATGATCTCGGGCGAATCCGGCACCGGCAAGGAATTGGTTGCGCGCGCGCTGCATGACTACGGCAAGCGGCGCAACGGTCCGTTCGTCGCCGTCAACATGGCGGCGATCCCGCGCGACCTCATCGAATCCGAACTGTTCGGCCACGAGCGCGGCGCTTTCACCGGCGCCAACAACCGCGCCTCCGGCCGCTTCGAGCAGGCGGAAGGCGGCACGCTGTTTCTCGACGAGATCGGCGACATGCCGATGGAAGCGCAGACGCGACTGTTGCGCGTGTTGCAGCAAGGCGAATACACCACGGTCGGCGGCCGCACGCCGATCAAGACCGACGTGCGCATCGTCGCCGCCAGCAACAAGGACCTGCGCGTCCTGATCCAGCAGGGACTGTTTCGCGAAGACCTGTTCTTCCGCCTCAACGTCGTGCCGCTGCGCCTGCCGCCGCTACGCGAGCGCATCGAGGATTTGCCCGACCTGATCCGTCACTTCTTCGCGCTGGCCGAGAAGGATGGCCTGCCGGCGAAGAAACTCGACGCGCTCGCATTGGAGAAGCTGAAGCAATATCGCTGGCCCGGCAACGTGCGCGAATTGGAGAATCTCGCGCGGCGGCTGTCGGCGCTCTACCCGCAGGACGTCATCACCGGTGCAGTGATCGAAGGCGAACTGGCGCCGCCGGCGGTGGTGGCGAGTGGCAGCATGTTGCAGAACGTCGAGAACCTCGGCGGTGCGGTCGAAGGCTATCTTGCGTCATACTTCTCCGGTTTTCCCAACGGCGTGCCGCCGCCGGGGCTCTACCATCGCATTCTCAAGGAGGTGGAGTTGCCGCTGCTGACGGCGGCGCTGGCCGCCACCCGGGGCAACCAGATCCGGGCCGCTGACTTGCTTGGGCTCAACCGCAATACCTTGCGGAAGAAGATCCGCGACCTCGATATCCAGGTTTACCGTTCGGGCGGGTAGCGGACTGCGCGGCGCGAGCAGGCTTTCGTCCACAGCTTTCGGAGTGCGAAGCCGTCTAATCATCGGCTTTCGCAGTTGGTCGCGCCGTGGAAATGTCGCAATCGGGCAACATTGTTGTAGGAATGCATCACTTTTCCTGTTCCAGTGGTCCTCGAAATCTCGACGCCTAGCCGATATGCAATGACGAGCGCTGAAACGCCGGCTCCCGTTTTCGAGCAGACATCTCCTGAACCGCGTGGCGGAGCGCTGCGGCGGTTGCTGGCGCCGTTTGCCGTTGGATTGGCGCTGCTGTCGGCCTTCCTGACCTTCGTGGTGCTGGTTGGGCTAACGCCGATCGTCCCGACCAGCCCGGTCGTCATCACCTTCCTGCTGATCAACGCTGCAACGGTTCTGCTGCTGATTGCGATTATCATCCGGGAGGTCTGGCAGGTTGTGCAGGCCCGCCGTCGCGGGCGGGCCGCCGCTCGGCTGCATGTGCAGATCGTCAGCCTGTTCTCGGTGATCGCCGTGATCCCGGCGGTGCTGGTGTCGATCGTCGCCAATGTGACTATCGATCGCGGCCTCGACCGGCTGTTTTCGGGGCCGACGCGCGCCGTGATCGAGAAGTCGCTGATCATCGCCAACGCGTATCTGCAAGAACACGCGCAACTGATCGGCGGCGATATCGTCGGTATGGCCAACGACCTGTCGCGGGCGCGGCCGCTCTACGATCAGGACCGGCAGTCGTTCCGGCAAATGCTGACGGAAAGCGCCGCGAAGCGAAATCTTCCCGGTGCAATGCTGATCGACAAAGATCGCAACATTCTCGAGTCGGCGCAGACCGGCATTCAACAGGAGTTCGCGACGCCGGCGCCGGAATTTCTGAAGGGCGTCACTGCCAATGAGCCGCAGATTGCGGTGCTGTCGAATTACGTTGCGGCGGTGATCCGGCTGCGAGCCTTCGACGATACCTTCCTCTACGTCGCGCGCTTGCTCGATCCGCGCGTGGTCGAACAGGTGCGACAAACTCAGGCCGGCGTTGCCGAATATGCCGATCTGGAATCGCGGCGGCTCGGCATTCAGGTGACATTCGCGCTGATGTTCACCGTGATCACGCTGACGGTGCTGATGTCGGCGGTTCTGATCGGGCTCAATTTTGCGAACTGGCTGGTGGCGCCGATCCGGCGGCTGATGGGCGCAGCGAACATGGTGTCGACCGGCGACCTCAATGTGCAGGTGCCGGTGTTGCGGTCGGAGGGTGATCTCGCGCAACTCGGCGAGACCTTCAACACCATGACGCAGGAGTTGCGGACGCAACGCGATGAGTTGGTCAATGCTAGCGATATGATCGACAGCCGGCGGCGTTTCATCGAAACGGTGCTGTCGTCGGCCAGCGCCGGCATCATCGGCGTCGACGGTTCGGGCCGCATCAGCATTCTCAATCGCTCCGCCGAGAAGCTGATCGGAAGCTCGGAATCCGAAACACTGGGCCACGCTCAATCGGAGGTGATCCCCGAACTCGACGAGATGATGAAGACTGCGCGCGAAGGCACGCAACGCCTTGTGCAGGGGCAAATCACCATCAGTCGCGAGGGTACCGAGCGTAACCTGTCGGTTCGTGTCAGCGCCGAGCAGACCAGCCAGTCGCGTGATAGCTACATCATTACCCTCGATGACATCACCGAACTGGTTGCCGCCCAGCGCACCTCGGCATGGGCGGACGTCGCGCGTCGCATCGCGCACGAAATCAAGAATCCGCTGACGCCGATTCAGTTGTCCGCCGAGCGTATTCGCCGGAAATTCGGCAAGGTCATCACTGACGACAAGGCAATCTTCGAACAGTGCACCGATACAATCGTGCGACAGGTCGACGATATTCGGCGGATGGTCGACGAATTCTCGCGCTTCGCGCGGATGCCGAAGCCGGTGATCGAGGGCGAGGACGTTGCCGATACGGTGCGTCAGGTGGTGTTCCTGATGCGGGTCGGACACCCGGATATCGATATCGATGTCGAGGTCCGCGAAGACCCGATGCGGGCGCGCTTTGATCGCCGCCTGATTTCGCAGGCGCTAACCAACATCATCAAGAATGCGACGGAAGCGATCGAAGCCGTTCCGCCCGAATACCTAACGAAGGGACGGATCGAAGTCGCCGCCTTCCGTGAAGACGAGGACATCGTGATCGATGTGGTCGATAACGGCATCGGGCTTCCGACCGTCAGTCGCTCCCGTCTGCTTGAACCATATGTGACGACGCGCGCCAAAGGAACGGGCCTTGGGCTCGCCATCGTTGGTCGCGTTCTCGAAGATCACGGCGGTCGCATCGAACTTAACGATGCATCGGCAATCCATCCAGGTGCACGCGGCGCCTGGATGAGGCTCCGTTTTGCGGAATCCGGTCAACCCAAGAACAACGAATCTGCGTCAACGGGCGAGACGCAGCGAACCGATCAAGCCGTAACGGCAACTACCGATAACACAACAGGCGTCTCCCATGGCTAATGATATTCTGATTGTCGATGACGAAGCAGATATCCGCGAACTGGTCGCAGGCATTCTCGAAGATGAAGGCTTTTCGACGCGGACCGCGCGCGACAGCGATTCCGCGCTGGCCGAGATTGCCAGCCGCCGGCCGAACATGGTGTTCCTCGATATCTGGTTACAGGGCAGCCGGCTCGACGGGCTTCAGCTTCTCGAGCAGATCAAGCGCGATCATCCCGAGATGCCGATCGTGATGATCTCCGGCCACGGCAACATCGAAACGGCGGTCGCCGCGATCAAGCGCGGCGCTTACGATTTTATCGAGAAGCCGTTCAAATCCGACCGGTTGATCCTGGTCGCGACGCGTGCGCTGGAAACGTCCCGGTTGAAGCGCGAGGTTCGCGAACTCAAGCAACTGGCGCCCACCTCGAGCACGCTGGCCGGACACTCGGCGTGCATGAATCAGCTTCGCCAGACCATCGAGCGCGCCGCCAAGGCCAACAGCCGTATCATGATCGTCGGACCGTCGGGGGCCGGAAAGGAACTGACGGCGCGCACTCTGCACAACGCGTCCGCGCGGGCCGAGGGGCCGTTCGTCGTCATCAATGCCGCGGCGATTACGCCGGAGCGGATGGAGGAGGAGCTATTCGGCATCGAGCCGGCCAGCGCCGACCAACCGCGCAAGGCAGGCGCGCTTGAAGAGGCGCACGGCGGCACCTTGTTCGTCGATGAAATCGCCGACATGCCGCGCGAAACGCAGAACAAGATCCTGCGCGTGCTGGTGGACCAGACATTCCAGCGCACCGGCGGGACCGCGAAGATTCACGTCGACGTGCGCATCATCTCCTCGACCGCGCGTAACCTTGAAGAAGAAATCGCCGCAGGACGTTTCCGCGAGGACCTCTATCATCGCCTCTCAGTGGTGCCGATCCGCGTGCCGCCGCTGTCCGAGCGCCGTGACGATATTCCGGAACTGATCGATTACTTCATGGACCAGATTTCCGCCGCGACCGGCTTGCCGAAACGCAAGATCGGCGACGATGCGATGGCGGTACTGCAATCCCACGTCTGGCCGGGGAACGTCCGTCAGTTGCGCAACAACGTCGAGCGGCTGATGATCCTCGCCGGAGGCGGCCCGGAAGCCGTCATCACCGCCGACATGCTGCCACAGGATGTCGGTTCGATGGTGCCGGCGATGCCGACCGGCAACAACGGTGAGCACATTATGGGATTGCCGCTGCGCGAAGCCCGCGAAGTGTTCGAGCGCGATTATCTGATCGCGCAGATCGGCCGCTTCTCCGGCAATATCTCGCGAACGGCGGAGTTCGTCGGCATGGAGCGCTCGGCGTTGCATCGCAAGCTGAAGGCGCTCGGGGTCGGATAAGTATCCTTACGTCGAATGGAATGCCCGGATGTCACGCATCGCCTATGTCAACGGCAGCTATCGCAACATGCGCGATGCCTGTGTCAACGTCGAGGATCGCGGTTACCAGTTTTCCGATGGCGTTTATGAGGTCTGTGAAATCCGCGACGGACGATTGGTGGACATGCCGCGCCACATGACGCGGTTGCAACGCTCCCTGAGCGAGCTTCGGATCGCCATGCCGATGCCGCTGCAATCGCTTTCCGTCGTCATGCACGAAGTGGTGCGGCGAAATCGTGTGACCTACGGTATCGTCTATTTGCAGATCACGCGCGGTGTTGCGCGACGCGACCACGGTTTCCCGACCAAGCCCGTTTCACCCAGCGTTGTGGTCACGGCGCGCTCGCTGAATTTCGCCAAGAACCAGGCGACGGCCGCGACCGGCATTCGCGTGGTGACAATGCCGGACAACCGCTGGCCGCGGGTCGATATCAAGTCGGTTTCGCTATTGCCCAACGTGCTGGCCAAGCAGGCCGCGCGTGAGCAGGGCGCCTACGAGGCGTGGTATGTCGACGGGCAAGGCTTCGTTACTGAAGGCGCATCGAGTAATGCCTGGATCGTGACCAAAGACGGGCGCGCGGTCACCCGGCCGACCACCAGCGGTATCCTCGCCGGCATCACCCGTAGCGTTCTGATCGACGTCTTGGCCGAACTTCAGATCAAGTTTGAGGAGCGGCCGTTTACCTCGGCCGAAGCCAAGAACGCCGCCGAGGCATTCGTGACGTCTGCCTCGCAAATCGTCATGCCGGTAGTAGCGATCGACAATACAACCATCGGGAACGGGTCGCCGGGGAGCATTTCCCGGCGACTTCGGGAACTATTTCACCGTTTTTCGGTATTTTCATAAGGTTTCGACATCTTTGCCTTGGGTTCCTTTGGAACCCGCTTGCCTAAAATGAACACCTGTCTTCTAATTATAACACCATCGGCCCAGAGGGGGACTCCGAGCAGGTGGTGGTTCGGTAAAGTCCGCGCAGTCGGGCGAACCGGAGCGCAATAACAAGAAGCAACCAACTTGCGAGAAGAAAAATGGCGGCAGACCGCGCACAAAATCTACAAGACACCTTCCTCAATCACGTTCGGAAAACCAAAACGCCTTTGACAATCTTTCTGGTCAATGGCGTCAAGTTGCAGGGTATCGTCACCTGGTTCGATAATTTCTGCCTCCTGCTGCGCCGCGACGGGCATTCCCAGCTTGTCTACAAGCACGCCATTTCCACCATCATGCCCGGCGCGCCGATTCAACTGTTCGAGGGCGGGGAGGATACGTCTGCGTGAGCGTGATCTGATTGGAACGTCGCAAGGTTGAAGGAAACCGTCCGGATACGGCCGCAAGATCCGTGATCGGACGGGCCATCGTCGTCGGGCCCTATCTTCGGACCCGGCGCGGGGATGCCGATAACGCGGAAGCCAGTTCGGTCGTCCGCGATACGGACGCGCGCCTTGAGGAAATCACCGGACTGGCACGCGCCATTGATCTCACGGTCGTTGAGGCGGTGGCGGCGCCGATCACCCAGATCAGGCCCGCGACCTATCTCGGCAAAGGCAAGGTCGAGGACATTGGCGCCCTGATTCCGGTTCATGGCGTCGAGCTTGTCGTGATGGATTGTGCGTTGTCGCCGATCCAGCAGCGCAATCTCGAAAAGGCATGGAACGCCAAGGTTCTCGATCGCACCGGGCTGATCCTTGAAATTTTCGGGCGGCGCGCCACCACCAAGGAAGGCGCGTTGCAGGTCGAACTTGCACATCTCAACTATCAGCGTAGCCGGCTGGTGCGGTCATGGACCCACCTCGAACGCCAGCGCGGCGGCTTCGGTTTTCTCGGGGGGCCGGGCGAAACGCAGATCGAGGCTGACCGCCGCCTGATCGGCGAACGCATCACGCGGATCGAAGCCGAGATCAAGAAAGTCGCGGCGACGCGGCGGCTGCACCGCGCCGGCCGCAAGCGGGTGCCGTATCGCATCGTCGCGCTGGTCGGTTACACCAATGCCGGCAAATCGACGCTGTTCAATCGCCTCACCGATGCCGAGGTGAAAGCGGCCGACATGCTGTTCGCGACGCTCGATCCGACGTTGCGCGCGATCCGCCTGCCGCATGGCGGCAAGGCGATGTTGTCGGACACAGTCGGCTTCATTTCCAACCTGCCGACACAACTGGTTGCAGCATTTCGTGCAACTCTGGAAGAGGTGCTTGAGGCTGATGTCATCCTGCACGTCCGCGACATTTCGCACGAGGACGCGGAGGCACAGCAGCGCGATGTTGATATCGTGTTGCGGCAACTCGGGATCAATCCGGAGACCGGAGCGCATATGATCGAGGTGTGGAACAAGATCGATCGCTTCACACCGGACGAGCGCGAGAATCTCGCCAATATCGCCGCGCGTCGGCCGGCGGATCATCCAGTGTGTTTGGTCTCCGCTGAAACCGGCGAGGGCGTTCCGCAGTTGTTGGAGGCGATCGAGGGGTTGCTTGCAACCACCCGCGAGACGCTCGAACTGACTATTGACGCGTCCGACGGCGCCGGCATTAGTTGGCTGCATCGCAATACGGAGGTCCTCGCGAAGGACCTTGTGGACGGACGGTTCAACATGACCGTCCGGCTCGACGCGACCAAGCGCGATATCGTGATCGATCGCTTTGGCGCGCGTCCGCAGCAGGTTGGCGGAGCGATAAATGATCCGCCCCGCCGCGACACATCGTCATAGGAACGACACGTTCGGGCATCGCACGGCAGCCCTTCAACGGACGCACTTGACGCTGCCGCGCAGGCGGCTATGCCATTCGACAAAACACAAACGAAAAATCGAGAGGACGAAGATGGTGAGCTATCAAAATACGTTACTGCTCATTGACGGCAAATGGCGCGGCGGCAAGTCCGGCCGGACAATTCCGGTGCTCAATCCGGCCACCGAAGAAACCATCGGCACAGTCGCACACGCCGATCAGTCCGATCTCGACGAGGCGCTGGCGGCCGCCGAGACGGGTTTCAGGGTCTGGCGCGCGATGTCGGCGCTCGACCGCTCCAAAATTATGCGTAAGGCGGCTGCCCTGATGCGCGAACGCGTCGACACCATCGCGGCGCTGATGACAATGGAGCAGGGCAAGATCGTCGCCGAAGCCAAGATCGAAACTCTGGCGGCGGCTGATGTGATCGAGTGGTTCGCCGAGGAATCCCGCCGTGCCTACGGACGGCTGATCCCGGCGCGTGGCCCCGGCATCTATCAGCTCGCGGTCAAGGAGCCGGTCGGCCCGGTCGCCGCGTTTACGCCGTGGAATTTCCCGATCAATCAGGTTTGTCGCAAGCTGTCGGCGGCGCTGGGCGCGGGTTGCTCCATCATTGTCAAGGCGCCGGAAGAGACACCGGCCTCGCCCGCGGAATTGATCCGTACCTTCGTCGACGCCGGCGTGCCTAATGGCGTCGTCAATCTGGTGTTCGGCGTGCCGGCCGAGATATCCGAATATCTCATTCCGCATCCGGTGATCCGCAAGATTTCCTTTACGGGCTCGACGGTGGTGGGCAAGCAGCTCGCCGCGCTCGCGGGTCAACATATGAAGCGCGCGACAATGGAACTGGGAGGTCATGCGCCAGCCATCGTGTTCAACGACGCGGACGTGGCGAACGCCGCCAAGATTATCAGCGGCGCGAAGTATCGCAATGCCGGGCAGGTCTGCATCGCGCCGACGCGATTGTTGGTGCAGGACAAGGTCTACAAGGAGTTCGTCGACAAGTTCGCCGAGAACGCCAAGGCGCTCAAGGTCGGCAACGGGCTCGATACCAATTCGACGATGGGATCGTTGGCCAATCCGCGCCGCATCACCGCGATCGAGAGTTTCGTTCAGGACGCCGTCGCCAAGGGCGGCAAACTAGAAGCGGGTGGTCATCGCGTCGGCAATAAGGGCTACTTCTTCGAGCCGACGGTGATCAGCGATACGCCGAAGGATTCGCGCGCCATGAACGAGGAGCCGTTCGGTCCGCTGGCTTTGATCTCGCGCTTCAACACCTTCGACGAAGTCGCCGAGGAAGCCAACCGTCTGCCATATGGCTTGGCGGCCTATGCCTTCACCAGTTCGACCAAGACTGCAACCGCGATCGGCGCTGCCGTCGAGAGCGGAATGATTGGCATCAACAACGTCGGGCTCGGCATGCCGGAAAATCCATTCGGCGGCGTCAAGGATTCCGGCTACGGCTCGGAAGGCGGCATCGAGGCGATGGAAGCCTATCTCAACACCAAGTTCATCTCGCAAACCGGCATGTGAGACGAACCGTTCGCTTCCGTCGGAAGATTATCGCACGAGCAGAGGCCGCGGATTATTCCGCGGCTTCTTTTGTCTTCGCCTCGTTCCAGAGTGCATCCATCTCCGCGAGTGTTGCGTCTTCGAGTTTGCTGCCTTTTGCTGCGAGCTCCTGCTCGATGTACGCGAAGCGCCGCTCGAACTTGGCGTTGGTCTTGCGCAGCGCCATTTCGGGATCGGCCTCGACATGGCGTGCGAGGTTCACCAGCGCGAACATCAGATCGCCGGTCTCGGCGGCGATCTCGTCTGGCTTGCCGTCATCGAGGGCGGCTTCGATCTCGTCGACTTCCTCGCGGATTTTTGTGAGCACCGCGCGCGGATCGTTCCAGTCGAAGCCGACGCTGGACGCCTTCGACTGTAGCGCCATGGCGCGCGCCAGCGCGGGCTGTCCCGGCTTGATGCCGGTGAGCAGGCCCGATGGCGGCGGATGTGCAGCGGCGGGATTGCGCGCAGCGCGCTCGGCTTTTTCCTCGGCCTTGATGCGATCCCATGCGCCTTTGACGAGCGGCGTTAATTGACCGGATTCGTCGGGAAAGACGTGCGGATGACGACGAATCATTTTCCGCGTGATCGCCTCGACCACGTCGCCGAACGCGAATGTGTCTTGTTCCTCGGCCATGCGAGCGTGAAACACCACTTGCAGCAACAGATCGCCGAGTTCGTCGCAGAGGTCGTGCATATCGTTTTGTGTGATCGCTTCGGCCACCTCATAGGCTTCCTCGATGGTGTAGGGCGCGATTGTCGCGAAGGTTTGTTCCAGATCCCACGGACAGCCCGTTACAGGCGTGCGCAGCCGCGCCATGATCTCGATGAGGCCGGAAATGTCGCGCGAAGGGGTCATGCTTGCACCGATGAATGAGACAGTTTGCTATGCCGCAAGACATCGTTCGCGCCTAGCGAAAACGTGGCGAACGGTGCTATGGCCTGTCGATGACCGACCCGACACATGAAACTGGCGGCGACACCGCTCTGGTGCTGTTTTCCGGCGGACAGGATTCCGCCACCTGCCTCGCATGGACCCTGGCGCGCTTTTCGCGCGTCGAAACGCTGGGCTTCGACTACGGCCAACGCCACGCCGTCGAACTCGACTGCCGCGCCACGCTGATCAATGGGATCAAAGCGATCCATCCGGACTGGGCCAAACGATTGGGTGAGGAGCATACGCTCGCGATCCCGACGCTGAGCGCCATTTCCGACACGGCCTTGACTCGTGACGTTGCGATCGAAATGGGCGAGGGCGGCCTGCCGAATACGTTCGTGCCAGGCCGCAACCTGATCTTCCTCACCTTCGCGGCGGCACTGGCCTATCGTCGCGGCATTCGCCACGTCGTCGGCGGCATGTGCGAGACCGACTATTCGGGCTATCCCGACTGCCGCGACGACACCATCAAGGCGCTCCAGGTCGCACTCAATCTCGGCATGGACCGGAGGTTCGTGCTGCACACACCGCTGATGTGGCGCGACAAGGCGCAGACTTGGGCGTTGGCGCATGAGCTTGGCGGTAGCGCGCTGGTCGATCTGATCCGTGAGCAGTCGCACACCTGTTATCTGGGCGAGCGTGGCGCGCGGCACGAGTGGGGCTACGGCTGCGGCGAATGCCCGGCCTGCCAATTGCGGGCCAAGGGCTGGCAGCAATTCGCGGCGGCTTCGCGCGCGGGTTAGCTGCGGAAATCTTCCGGCTTCAGCTCGATCGGCGAGCCGTGCGGCGTGCGGTCGGCAGCGTGGTCCCACGCATCGCGATATTGATGCAGCATATCGGTCGGTGCGACCCCCTTCGCCGCGACCAGCGTTTCCAGTGTTGCAAGCCAGTGCTGATAATAGGTGTCGCCACTGTCGGCATCGCCCGCCGCCTGCGCGCGCTTGATCTCGTCGGCAAGTGCCGAAGCCCATTCCGGCCAAGTGAAGACGCCGCGCTCATGCAGCGCTAGTGCCACCGCGAAGGCGCGTGCTTCCCACGGTTCTCGGAACACCGGTCCTTCGTCGTCGCGCGGCAAATCGGGCAGGGCGTTGGCGGCGCGGCTCGCGGCCTCGCGATCAAGCGGCATCGGCTGGCTCAAGATAGGGCTCCCAGGCATCGACGGAAACGCGCGACCGCTGGTCGGCTGCATCAGGCCACAAGTCCTTGCCGTCAAAAGTCACAGTGTAAAGCCAGTGCGGCTGCTCGCCCTGGCCCATCGCATTGGTATCGGGAAAAACGTGACAACCGTGCAGGAGTTCGACTACGCCGACGTGCCCGCGCACATATTGCGGCAACCGTGTGTGCGTCGCCGGGTGAATATCCTTCATGCGTACTCGATCGCCGATCTTGAAGCGTGCGGGTGTTGTGGCTTCGCGTTCTGTCGGGCCGCCACGACGAAGCATGGCGTCGACATCGACAGCGGCGAGTGGCCCCGAAATCGGCGCCGGCTGTTGCAGCGCCTTGCCGGCTTCGATCTCGCCGGGGCGCAGCAGGTCGCGCTCCAGCATCAGCCGCTCCAGTCCAACCAGCCAGATCTGATAATAGCTGCGGCTCAAGTAGTCCGCCGGCGGACGATCCTCGCGGGCGAAGCGGGACATATCGATGTTCCAGCCGCCGGGCTTGGCCATCGCCAGCGTCACGGCAAACGCGCGCCGCTCCCATTCCGCATGAAACACCGGTTCGTTCGCTTCTGGACAAACCGGGCCGAACCCGGCCGCGCCACCCATATCGTGCGCGCCATCCATCAGGCGACCTCGTGCGGTTGTTTCGGGAATCCTGTGCCGATCATGCTGTCGCGCGTGACGAGATCCGCCAGCCTCTCCGCGCTCCAGCCGTCGGTCCCGGGGGGGCGCATCGGCAACACCAGATAGCGAATTTCGGCGGTGGAATCCCAGACGCGGATTTCAATGTCTGGACTCAACTCGAAACCAAAATCGTGTAAGACGCCGCGCGGGTCTTTCACAGCGCGCGAACGATAGGGCGCTGACTTGTACCAGACCGGAGGCAGACCGAGCACCGGCCACGGATAGCAGGAGCACAGCGTGCAGACGACCATGTTGTGCCGCGACGGCGTGTTCTCGACCACCACGATATGCTCGCCCTGCCGGCCGACATAATCGAGTTCGGCGATGGCGGCGGAGCCGTCCGCCAACAGACGCTCGCGATACGCGGGATCGGTCCATGCCTTGGCGACGACCTGCGCGCCGTTGCGTGGCCCCACCTTAGTCTCATAAGTCTCGATCAGGACGTCGAGCGCCGCCGGATCGACGTAGCCCTTTTGCGTCAGGATCGTTTCGAGCGCCCGCACCCGAAGCTCGGTTTCGGACAGTTCGGAATGATCATGGTCGTGGTGATGGCCATGATGATGATCGTCGTGGTGGTTTGCCATGATGGCCGGATAATAAGCCCGATGGCGTAACCGTGTCGAGCGGTCGCATCGTCGCGCGAGCAGGGCAGACATGTCAGCGACTTTTGCGTTGCAGGTGAGCGCGCCGTGGGGTTTGGTGTTGCAAACAGAACGGGAGCGAACATTGTCGGATTTCGTCAAGATCGAGAAAGGCCTTGGTCCGGAAGGCCGTATTGCCGTCGTGCGTTTCGATCGCGGCGACGGCATCAACGCCTTGTCGCCGGAAGCTCTGCGGCAATTGACCGACGCGGCGCGCAGCTTCGAAGACGATGCCGAAACCTCCGTGGTGGTCCTCACCGGCAGCGTAAAGGCCTTCAGCGCAGGTTTCGACTTGAAAGACCCGGAAGGGCGTTCACGGGCAGCGATGGATATTGGCGCGCTCCGCCGTCACCTGAAGCTGGGGCCGCGCCTCAGCCACGCCTGGCAGGAGATGGAGCAAATCACCATTGGCGCCATCGAGGGGTTTTGCATCGGTGGCGGCGTCGCGTTGGCGGTGGCGCTGGATTTTCGCGTGATGGCGAACAATGCTCATATGCGCGTTCCGGAAATCGGGCTCGGCATGAACATGAGTTGGCAGAGCGTGCCGCGCATGTTGCACCTGATGGGACCAGCCCGGACCAAGCAAGCAGTGATCCTTGCCGATCAGCGCATCAGTGCCGAGGAAGCTCGTGAATGGGGACTGGTCGAGCAACTCGCGGAACCGGGACAGGCCTTTGCCGATGCTATGGCGTTCGCTGAGAAGATTGCCCGGCAGCCACCGGTCTCGGTGGCGATGACGAAATTGACGGTCAATCGGTTGGCCCACGCACTCGACGATCTCGCCAGTCACATGGATGTCGACCAGTTCGCGCTGGCCAGCATGACCGAGGATCACAAGGAGGGGGTGGCGGCGTTTCTCGGCCGCCGACCAGCCCGCTTCAAAGGCAGGTAAATCGAATCTCTCTCGAAACAACTTTGATATTGGAGCGCATCATGCTGAAATTGAAGCCGAATTGTGAATGTTGCGACCGAGACCTGCCGCCGGAAAGCACCATTGCCCGGATCTGCACCTTCGAGTGTACGTTTTGCGTCGACTGCGCGGACAACACCCTCCAAGGTGTCTGCCCGAACTGTAAAGGCAATCTGGTTGCGCGCCCGATCCGGCCCCCCGCGATGCTGGCGAAGCATCCGGCCTCGACGGAACGGCATCTGCGCAAGACGCCGTGCGCCGCCTAGAGGCTATTGACCCGCGAAAGGTTCTACGCAATTCGCCAGAAGGAGCCCTTCACAGGCGAAATTTCGTTGTTATCTTCAGGCCATAGAGGTCGCCCCGCTGATTCCAGACGGGACGAGGAGAATTGCGATGGACGTCACGACCAGCCCGACCAAGCCCAAGCCGCGTCCTCGTCCGCAGGTGATGCGGTTGACCGAGGCTGCGGCCACGCGGGTTCGCGAACTGACCGCCCGCACCGATTCCGAAATTGTCGGCCTGCGGGTCGGCATCAAGAACGGCGGCTGCGCCGGACAATCCTATACGGTCGAATACGCTCACGATATCAAGCCGACCGACGAGGTGGTGGAAGACAAGGGCGTGAAGATCCTGGTCGATCCGAAGGCGGTGTTGTTCCTGCTCGGAACCGAGATGGACTACAAGACCGACAAGATGTCGGCGCAGTTCGTCTTCAACAACCCGAACCAGACCAGTGCCTGCGGCTGCGGCGAATCGGTGCAGTTGACTCCTGCCAAGATCGACGGCTGACGGAGCAGGTCCGCATGGACCGCGATTTCCTGCTGGATCTGTTCGCCGGATTCGGTCCGGTGACGTTACGGAGGATGTTCAGCGGCTATGGCGTCTCGCGGGACGGAATCAATTTCGCGCTGGTTCTCCGTGGCGCAATCTATCTTCGCGCCGACGAGCGCAACATTCCGCAATTCGAAATGGAAGGCGCCAAGCCTTTCCAATACACCGCGCGTGGCAAGACGATTACGCTTGGATCGTACTGGCAATTGCCGGAACGACTTTACGACGACACCGACGAATTGGCGGCGTGGGCTGGCGATGCCCTTGCTGCCGCGAGGCAGGCGGCCGCGCTGAAGTATGCGAAAAAATCCGGCAAGCCGAAGACGCGCAGCAAGAAAATCACCAAAGCTGGAACGAAGAAGAAATCGAAACGTCAGGCCACCTGAGGCTGCGCTTGCGTCGAGTATTCGGCATCGGATTCGCAGATGACCCGATTACGACCGTTGCGCTTCGCCGCATAAAGGCACAGATCGGCGCGCTCGATCAGCGTGTAGACATCGTCGCCCGGTTGCAGGGTGGAAACGCCGACCGAAATCGTGACCCGGCCCAGAATTTCACCGGTCGACTTCTTCTTCAATTCTCGGGACATCACGGCCCGGCGGATATTGTCCGCAACCGTGAGGGCTTGGCGCAGGCCCGTGTTGGGCAGCACCACAGCGAATTCCTCGCCGCCGTAACGGGCAATGATATCCTGCCCCTTGATGGTTTGCTTCAGCGACAGCGCGACCAATCGCAGCACCTGGTCGCCGGTGAGGTGACCATAATTGTCGTTGAAGGATTTGAAGTGGTCGATGTCGAACATCAGCAGCGACAGCAAACGGCCGCCGGCGATTGAAGTCGTAACCGCGTCCGCGACCGCCCGATCGAAATACTTCCGGTTACCGAGACCCGTCAGCGGGTCGGTCAGCGTTTCAGCGCGGATCGCTTCGAGATTTTGCTGCAGGCTATGAATGGCCTGCCGCGATGCCTTGAGACGTCCATCAAGCGCGCGATTGGTCTTTTGCATATCGCGGGTGGATCGTATCAGCGTCTCGATAATTGCTTTGACGTGATCGCGGCTGGCCGCGAGCGCCAGATTCTTGCCGGCGTCGGCCAGATTGTCGCCGAAGGTCGACGTGATCCCGAACGCATCGTCGACGACATTCATGACGTCATTGATCTCACGGATGACGCGCGCACCAACCTGATCGATATGATCGGCACCGCGAGTATGCGAAAGATAGGTGTCGTAGATCTGCGTGAGGTTGGCTTCCGTCAACCTGCCGCTTCGCGCCAGGGTTTCGTCGATAGCGGTGTTGAGGGCCGGATTGGCGCCGGTCGCGTAGATGTACCAAATCTCGTAGTTTCGCGGGAGCGCGTGCTGCTTCAGCGATTTGATTTGGCCGAGTGCGATTTCGGCAAACGCAATTGAACGCTCAAATTCATCCAAAGGTCCGGCCACCGGAAACGCCCCTGACGGCAATTGCGTTGCATAAAGTCTTGATGAAAATGTTCAAAACCGGCGCAATTTTAAAGGACGTGCATGAACGACCCGTAAACGTATGGATCGCAACTGTTACCTCCGGGCACGAATGGGACGCAGAAGGAAAGCCGGCAAATGCGAATGGTCACCCGGCTCGGACGCGACGTCATGCTTCGGCGATGGTATCGGGCGGCCGATCGACGGCACGTCGGCATTTGCCATCTGCGGGACCGGCTGACGGGATTTGACAGGCCGACCATTTTCGCCATGGGATTTGCCGGAGCGGGGGCGGGCAGCGTTGTCTTCCGACCGGCGAGCGCCGCGCCGTGACCGGCGGCCGTCACGAGCGCGCGGCTCGGCGGGTTGAAGCGGAGCTTCTCCCTCAAGCACTTGCTCGTCCGATGACGGCGTGCCGCCCGGCAACTCAACGTGCGGGATGCTCTGGCCGATCAGGCGTTCGATGGCGGCAATCGATTTTTGATCGGCCGAATTCACGATCGAGATCGCGGTGCCAGTGCGGCCCGCTCGCCCTGTACGACCGATGCGGTGAACGTAGTCGTCGGGATGGTGGGGGACGTCGAAGTTGAAAACGTGGCTGACTTCCGGAATGTCGAGGCCGCGGGCGGCAACGTCTGACGCCACCAACAACGGCAACTCGCCCTTGCGGAATTGATCGAGCGCCGCCATGCGCGCGGTCTGATCCATGTCGCCGTGGAGGGCGCAGACGCTGAAGCCGTGTTTCTGGAGCGAGCGGTGCAACAGCGCGACTTCGCGCTTGCGATTGCAGAAAATGATCGCGTTCTTGAGATCGGTCGCGTCGCGCAACAGCCGGCGCAATGTCTCGCGTTTCTCATGCGGCTCGCGCCCGGTCGTCACTTGCGATTGGCTGACGGTGACCGCGGTGGACGCCGGCTTCGACACCTCGACCCGCACGGGATTGTGCAGAAAAGTCTCGGTGACGCGGCGGATTTCGGTGGGCATCGTCGCAGTGAAGAACAGAGTCTGCCGGGTGAATGGCACCAGTTTGCAGATGCGCTCGATATCCGGAATGAAGCCCATGTCGAGCATCCGGTCGGCCTCGTCGATCACCAGCAGTTCAACGCCGGTGAGCAGCAGGCCACCGCGCTCGGTGTGGTCGAGCAGGCGGCCGGGGGTCGCGATCAGCACATCAACGCCGCGCGTCAACTTGAGGTCCTGGTCGCCGAACGAGACACCGCCGATAAGCAGGGCAACGTTGAGCTTCTGGCCGACGCCATACTTGTCGAAGTTTTCTTTGACCTGCGCCGCGAGTTCGCGGGTCGGCTCGAGGATGAGAGTGCGCGGCATCCGCGCCCGCGCCCGGCCACGCTCCAGCAATGTGAGCATCGGCAGCACGAAAGCAGCCGTTTTGCCGGTGCCTGTTTGCGCAATGCCGAGAACGTCGCGGCGCGCAAGGACATGGGGAATGGATTGTTCTTGAATGGGGGTAGGGGTCGTGTAGCCGGCACCCGCCACGGCGGCGAGCACCTTGTCGGACAGGCCGAGATTGGAAAAAGACATTGAGCCTCTGGTCGAAACCGCCGCTTGGGTTCTCGGATAAGGACTATCGCGCTCAACCCCGGAGCGGCACACAATTCTGCACGGGGATCGGAAATGACGCGATCAGGCGGCTTACCAAGATATCGCGCTTCGATACCGGGCCGCATCGGGGCGGAAGATAGGGGCGAAATGGCTAAAGTCAATGCAAATATGGGATTTTATGCCGGAATACCGTCAATTCTGGTGCCAGAAACGCCCCGACGGGTGTTCCCCAGCCGTTATCATGCGGCGCTGCCGGTATGGTATGAGAGATGAACCGCGCCGAAACACGCGGCGACTATTGGGTGGCAATAGGTGAAACCGGTGGTTGAGCCGGATGGAATGGGGTTTGCTTGGTGAGACGATCGCGATTGATTTGCGCCGGTGCGCTGCTGGGCATTGCGGCGGCGGTGTTGGCGGCCATGGCGACGCCAGCATTCGCTGAAAAGCGCGTCGCGCTGGTGATCGGCAACAACGACTATCGCAACGTCCCGAAGCTACAGAAAGCCGTCAACGATGCCCGCGCCATGGGCGATACGCTGAGGAAGCTTGGCTTTGAGGTGATGGTCGCGGAGAATCAGACGCGGCAGGGATTCGCTGAAAGTCTTTTGGCCTTCGACAACACCGTGGAGCAGGGGGACACTGCCTTCTTCTTTTTCGCCGGGCACGGCTTCGAGATCGCCGGCCAGAATTACCTGCTGCCGACCGATATTCCGGCCGCCACTGCAGGGCAGGAAGAACTGGTGCGCGATTCGTCGATCCTCGCGGATCGCGTGATCGAGCGGTTGCAGAATCGCGGCGCGCGCACCGCAATTCTGGTGTTCGACGCCTGCCGCAACAACCCGTTCGAACGGAAAGGGACCCGCGCGCTGGCAGGGCGTGGTGGACTGGCGGCGATGGCTTCGCTCCCCGAGGGTGCATTTTCGATCTTCTCCGCAGGGCCGCAGCAAACCGCGCTGGATCGGCTCTCGAATTCGGACACCGACCCCAACTCGGTCTTTACACGCGTGTTCATCAAGGAATTGGCGCAACCCGGCGCCAACCTTGTGCAGATCGCGCAGCGCACGCGACGGACTGTCAGCGAGATGGCTGAGACCGTGAGGCACAAGCAGATCCCCGCCTATTTCGATCAGATGGTCGACGACGTCTTCCTCAACGGTCGCGTATCCAACGCTCAGCAAGCCGGCATGGCGCCCATCAACGCGACCGAAAAAACGAAACCGGGCGAGACCAAGGTGGCAGCCCTGCCTCCGGTACACAAACCGCTTCCGGATATCGCGGAGTCGGTAAACGCGCCGATTGCAAGTTTCTCGCGGCATAACGGTGGCTGGACCGTGGTGATCTCGATTGCTGATCCGGCCGTAGGCATTTCGTGGCGGATGGGCGACGAGGGCCCGTTCCGGGAAACCGGGTTCATGGACACGCTCGATCCGCGCACCCGCAAGCGAATGCCAAATCCGTCCATTCAATTGCCCGCTGATACGCCGGCCGCCACGCTAATGGTGCGCTATGTCGACATCACCGGCGAAATGCAGGGCCCGTTCCCGATTCGCTTCGATCCCGAAATCGCGTTGGTCAGGGATCAACGCAAGATCCTTGATATGACGGCCACCAGTTGGCTCTCGTTCCGTGAGTTCAACGGGCTCATGGTCTACTACACGCATCTGATGTCGTATCGCTGCGCGATTCGCGAGGTGCGGATCGGTGTCGATTCCACGATGCCGGACAAGGTCCTCAAGATGCCGCCGTGCGATATGCGCGATCCTCACGCGATCCCACATGATGCGCAGCCTTACCTCAAGCTGCCCGGCGTGACCAAATCGGTCTCGGTGGAATTGACCTATCGCGACGGCAGCGTTTCCGAAGTCAAGACATTCCGGAAATGATGCAGGCTGCGGCGTGGCGTGTTTTTCTTCGCGACGCGGCCTCTAGCGGTTGCGTCCACGGTGCACGCACCTTTGCGGCTTGACGTTGTGCGAATACTGGTCGGAAATCGATGACGATACGCATGGCCAGAACGAGCAGACGACAGTTCTATTCTGGCCTCGATCTAGATTGTGGCCTGCGCACTACCGGCAGTGGTGAGAAGAACGACGACCAAAACGAGTTTCTTCAAGGTCGTCTGCCGTTTACGTGGCCGACTAGGCCACTCCACCGTGCTCAATATCGGATTGGGTAATAAGCGGGCAAATTTGGCGGAAGGGGTGGGATTCGAACCCACGGTACCCTTGCGGGCACGCCGGTTTTCAAGACCGGTGCCTTAAACCACTCGGCCACCCTTCCGTGTAGCAATTTCAATTAGTTAGCAGCATGTCCGAAAGAACAAAACTGGAAACTGGCACCCGATTGGCACCCTAACTATTGAAAGCCGCGTTGATCGCGGCTGCGGCCTTGCTGTCGTCCTTCCTAAACAGGTGGGCATAGATACGCAACGTGATATCCGGCTTGGCGTGGCCGAGACGCTTGGAAATCGTGACGATATCCACGCCGGCATCGATAAGCTGACTAGCGTGGGTATGACGCAAGGCGTGGAATGGCACGCCGACACCGATATCGCTCCATGCTTTCGAATAGTATTTCTGCGAGGGCAGCGAGCCGCCGAATTCCGCGAACAGTAGGGCGTCGTCCGGCAGTTTTCCAAGACCGAGCGCGATCTGTATTTCAAGGCGCACCTTTCGCATGTCACGCAGCACGTCGACCAAAACATCCGGCATCGATATGTCGCGGCGTCCCGCTTTTGTCTTTGGTGCCTTGAGCCGCACGCCGTGCACCTTGGTTTCCTCGATTGCTTCGCGAACCGCGATGATCTTCCGATCGAGGTCGACGCGACCCCAACGAAGCGCCAGCACTTCGCCAATGCGCATCCCGGTGAAAAGGGCGATTATCGCAAGGGGGAAAAGGCGATGCCCGCGTAAGCGTTCGATAAGCGCTGGCACGTCCTGAATGATCACCATTTCGTCGTCGTCCACCTTGGGGGCGGCTTGCAGTCCGGCGACGTTTTTGGTGACGATATCGAAGCGAACCGCGTTCCGTAGCGCCTTCCCAAGCACCCGGTGCGCGTGACCGATCGTCCTGGGGGCCAACCCGCCTTTGCCATTGGCGCGGCCGCTGGTCCGCAATGTAGCGTGCCAACTCTCGACATCATCGGCGCGAAGTTTTTGGATCAACTTGCCACCGATATGCGGCACGATTTGATTTTCCACAAGTTCGCGATAGCGACCGGCCGTTCTTGCGCTGATCTCGCCGGCGGCTTCCCATTGGTCGACGCGATCGCGAACGTATTCGGCAACCGTGATTTTTGACGGCTCCACATATTTCGCCTGCGCTACGGATGCGATGAGTTCAGCGAGCTTGGTTTGCGCCTGCCGTTTGGTGCCGCGAAATGTGACAAATTGCGTTTTCCGTTTGCCCGTCCTTTCGTCACGACCAGCATCAAATTTCAGACGGAACGAATGTTTCCCTCGCTGTTGCACATGGCCTTTCATTTTTCGGGCTCCACGGTCTGTTCAACGGGATGCCGAGCACGATAATCGTTGTAATTCTCGTACTCTTTAAGTCGGCCAAATGGCCCCGACTGCGCTATGTAGAAGGCCAAACAGTCATAGAGTTCGTCCTTAGCTGACTCATTCAGATGCCATGCGGGCCTCTTTTGAAGTTCGAGGACAAAATTTCTCAACAGCTCGGCCGAGCAATTCCATTGTCCGGTTAAAAGCTCAACGAGTGTCGTATCGCGCGCTTCGATTTTGTCGCGCATATACGAGACTTCTATGCGCATCACCATTTCCTCATTCATCGAATTTGCATTTCGATGAGCGCTCTCCTCGATGCGTTTGCGCAGTTCTTCACGCATGCGGAGCATGGTCGGCACGATATCGTTTTTAGAGCGACGGCCTTTTGACTGAGGCGACCTGGACGGTTTCTTTTTCGTTGCCATTCCACACCTTTTGAAATTCAGCCGGGACCAATCGGCCTCAATTGGCACAAACAGAGTAGTTTCACAACTGAAATTACGCGCAGAGAGACTTGATTGCAAATATGCAACTACGGTAGAACGTGGGATGTTCTTGTTTCGTCTCAAAGGCGAGGAAGGTCTAAATGACCCTAAACACCGACGATGGATGCCTAGTGCTGACCGTCCCCGAGGCCGGCAAAGTCTTAGGAATGGGGCGTAATGCTGCTTATGAGGCAGCGCGTCGGGGGGACATTCCCACGATAAGGATCGGAAAACTGATCCGCGTCCCGAAGGCCGCTCTGGCTCAGATCCTTGAGCGTGCTTGTCGGTCTGATGGCTGACCGCCATGAGCATGAACTACGGGGTTGTCAAACCATCGTTCTGGACTGGCGCAACTGGACGCGCTTTGCGTCAGGATCAGGATGCGCAGATCGTCGCGCTCTATCTGATGACGTCACCGCACGCCAATATCATCGGCGTGTTTCGATGCCCCATCGAGTACATCAAAGTCGAAACCGGAAGGGCCATCGAAGGGGCTTCGAAGGGGCTTACCAAGCTCTGTCAACTCGGCTTCTGCACCGTCGATCCAGAGACTGAGACCGTCTGGGTCCATGAGATGGCACGGTTTCAAATCGGGGAGACGTTAAAGGCGGGTGACAAGCGCTTGAAGCACGTCGAGCGGTTCTTCGAGGAAATCGAAAATCTTCATATAAAACGGGCATTTTTTGAAAAATACGGCGCGGCCTACCACCTGTCAGAGCCGCCGATAACAAGCCCCATAGCAAGCCCCTTCGAAGGGGCTTCTCCAGAAAACGGAAGCCCCTCCGAAGCCACAGTCACTGTCACAGTCACTAACACAGATAATTCCGTTCCTTCGGAACGGGCGCCGGCCGCGCCGCGTGACGAGGAGCGGGAATTGTTCGCTCGTGGCAGGGAAGTTCTCGGCAAGAGCGCGGGTGGTCAGATCGCCAAGCTGCTGAAGGCCAAGGGCGGCATCGTCTCGAAGGCGAGAGCGGCGATCGAGCAAGCGGCGTCGAAGGACAGTCCGAGCGAATACATCGCTGCGGCAATCCGTGGTGGCGCTGGTCCGCAAGCATTTCAGCAGCGCTCCACCAACGGCTTCGCCACCATCCTGAACGAGTTCGATCGAGAGGATCGAGATCATGCTTCCAGCACCATTATCGACGTTACCCCAAATCAGCCCCGCTGATCGTGCGGCGCTGCTCGACGCGAAGAACTCGCTGATCGGCAATGAACTGGAGCGACCGCTGGAGCCCGATGTTCGCCGGCGTCTTGCCGCCTACGCCGCCACCATCGACCAGTCGCGAGTGCGGGCGACGAACGGCGAGATCGCGCGAGAGATTGCATCGCTGATGATGGCGTTCCGTTCGGTTCGCGCGGTGTCGAATGAGGAAGCGGCAGCGACGACCCGGGAGTACGTCGACCTGCTGGCGGACCTGCCGCTGTGGGCAATCCAAGCTGGGTTTCGAAAGATCAAGTTGGGCGAGGTGCCGGATGTCAGTCTGGACTTCCCGCCAGCGGCACCGCGTGTTCGCAGGGTCGTCACCGATCTGATGGAGCCAATGCTTGCGGATCGGTACTACATTCGCCGCGTGTTGTCAGCCCGGGTGATGCCACCCGAAAATCCGGAGCGGGCGGCGGAGGTGCGGGCACTGATCGGCAAGAGTTTCCGCGATCTGGCGAAGCAGCTTGACGACAATCACCGCGCTGCGATTGAGGCCAATATGCCAGCAAAACCGGCGTTCAAAGCTCCTACAATCGAGGAGCTACAGGAGATTTACAAGACGCGGCCTCTGCCCGGGCCATCAGAGCGTAACAGGCAGCGTCACGTTGTCCGTAACGGTGACGTAACGGCCGACGATGGCAACGATCTGCGATCGGCGCTTGCGTCGTGATGGCGCGATCCTCGTCCACTCCATTCCGCCGGCTCCGGTTCAGCGTACCGGCGGCAACCGGCGAGGGACCCCATCGCCACATGCTGCCCGTCGTGGTGGGGCGGTCCCTCGCTGACCTTGCGGGGAGGCTTGCATGACAATTGAGACGATGGATCGCGCTGTCGACGTGTTCGGCACCATGTTTGCGAAGATCGCGGACGAGCACGCGGCGACCGCTGCCCGGATCGGCATACGCGTAATCAACCAGATCGTTGAAAGCGCCGATATCGAGGCTGCGACCGCCCTGTATCGTTTCCGAAATCGGGTGAGCCGCGCGGACTATCTCGCGTTGCAGGTGATGGCGCGGAAGGTGATCGAGGCTCGCATCGAGGCGTGGCGCGCCGCCGGCTGGAAAAAGCCGAAGGATCGGCAATCGTGACCCGCCAAATCCTGCCGCAACGCCGCGCCTGCGAAACATTCCCGATCCGATTCTGGAATCAGCAGTTCTACGTGACCGTGGGTTTCTATTCGGACGGCACGCCCGGCGAGGTGTTCATCGACGGCGGCAAGACCGGACAGGATGTGCAGGCCACCGCGCGTGACGCTGCTGTGGTGTTGTCACTGGCCCTACAGCACGGGACGCCGCTCGAAACAATCAAGCGCGCCATTTCACGTGACAGCGCCGGCAATCCGACGGCGATCGTCGGCGCCATCATCGATCACCTGACGGAGGACGGCATTGCCGGAGCATAAGACCATCGCCAGACAGCCGATTGATGCAGCGCGGCAAGGATTGACGGAGCGGCAGCGGCACGTCTGCGATCTGCTTGTTCTCGGGCTTTCCACTAAGGAGATATCGGCACGCCTCGACATCAGTCCTCGGACTGTTGAGGAACATCGCGCCGAAGTGTTCCGCAAACTGGGCGTGCGGAATGCCGTCGAGTTGGCCCGCGTTTCCCTTCAGAAGGAAGAGGTCCATGGACATGGATAAACAATTCTGGGCGGCGTGCCGAACCTTCACCGGACGTGAACACGCAGTTCGAGGGAAGCTCGAGGAAGGCAACTGTGGAGCGTTTCTCCCGACATATGTTCGCTCGTATATTTCCGGCGGTCGCCTGTCTGTTGCTGAACGTGCCGCAGTGCCTGGCTATGTATTCTTCCTGACGACCGATGATGATTGGCCGCCTGTGCAGAATATCGATGGAGTTATCGGCGTTTTGACAGCCCCAGCGACAGCCGCTGCCGATCGCGACAGCGCAATGCGGATATCGGTGGACGAAATGGCCCGCATGGTGTTCGATCATGCAGACGGAAGCCTTGATCGATTTGAGGTCGGAACGAACTACAGCCCGTCGCGTAGAGGTCGCCGGAAGAGTCGGAAGCCGCGCCCGAGCAAGCGAGCCCGCTTCAAATAGCATCGCGATCCCGTAGTTCTACGGGTATACACCGAGGCAAATCATCAGCATTGTGTCGCCCAACAGCGACGTGGTTCATCCTTTCCGCTGGGCAACGAAATGGCGTTGCCGCTTTGGACAACTATGTCCGGATTACAGGCTGGAGAGGTACAGCGCCGCACCACGCTCTTGCCTGGTGCGGCGAGAGTTCACTTCTTGCCACCCTTCGGTGATGCGGATTGCATCAGGCCCTTCATGCTGGGGTTAGCGGCGATCGTTTTGGGCTTCTCTTTCTTCGGTTTCTTCTTCTCGCGATTGCCGCGTTGTTCACCTTTGGCCATAGCTCAAACCCTCCGGCCCGGAGTGGGCCGAAGTCGATCCTATCACAACGGGCTTAAATAAGCGCGGCACTCGACTAACCCGCCGTCGACTCCAGGATACTGTTGAGCATCGCCAACGTCATGTCATTCACCACGCCTTCGCGGCTCTTAACGACTTCCATGTAGATTTCAAGAGCGTGAGGGAATTGACCGGGAATGAGAGCGCCCCTTTGCTCTAAGCAGCCGATCAAAACCTGAAGAGCGGCTGTCGAAGCGGCCATGTGGGCAGCTAGAACCTCGCCGTCTGAACTGAGTTGTTTGGGCATAGTGTGGCTCACCGGTGTTTGTTATGGGCGAAGTCGTCATCCTGCTGATAATCCGAGATGAATGCGAGCAGGAACCAGACGCCCGTAAGCGTCACATCTAGATGACAATCGCACATGCCGCTCGATATGGTCATGGATCATGACAACGCAGGCCCGACGAGATCGCGACGCCCTCCGTCGAGAGCTGTCGCCACACCGCAAGCTCTACGACTTGGCAATTTGGCGCGGTCGCGACGGATTGAGAGAGCAGCAGTTAGCGCGACAGCCCTTATGCGAGCGCTGCCTGTCGCAAGGCAAGACGACGCTGGCCACAACGGTGAACCATCGCGAGCCGCACAAGGGCGACTGGGCACTGTTCATCGACCCCGTCAATCATGAGAGCGTCTGCAAGGAGCACCACGACTCCACCATCAAGGCGGAAGAAAACCGAGGCTACACCATCGGCACCGATGTGAACGGCAGGCCGGTCGACCCCAATCATCCATGGAATGCGAGGTAATGTCTCAATGGTGCTGGTTTTCGACCAACAGCAATGTCCATGTGTAGGGCAGAAGCGGCGTGTAGGCATGTCCAGCTACTGTGCAACGCACACCTCCTACGACATAGCCGTCGCCGTTCTGCGGGAGCTTGTCACCCTTTCCGATCTTACCATTGGGCGTCTTATCGATTGTGCCATCCTTGCGAAGAACGACGCACATCAACTCGTTGGTTTCTTCAATGTCCGGCAGGTCCATGAGTAAGCTTTCCTATCGATGAGCCCCTGATAGGGAGGGGTGGGTCGAAAGTCTAGGGTGTGGGAGGCGGCTACCGCGCTGGGAGGTGCCTTCGCACCGAAAAGAAATTCTAGATGGGGGGATGATCGGGTTTTGAGGTCGAAAACGGATGAGTAATCCCGATCTGACGGCCATTTCTGGCAACGATGGCCTGCCTCCTGAACCCGATTGGCGAACGATCTTCGCGGACGATGACGATCTCGCCATCGCTCATGACCAGTGGGGTGTTGTCGTCCGTGAATTGCGCGACGCCGGCACGCTGGCCGTCTCCAATGGGCACGCGATCAAGCGGCTCGTTGAATTTCGGGTGCAGTACGAGCGCGCCGCGCGCCACGTCGCCGAGAAGGGCGCCATCCTCGCGCCCACGAGCAAGAAGGCGAAGGTGGGGCAATGGAATCCATTCTGGTCCGTGATGCGGCAGGCCGCTCAGGACATCAGCGTCGCGGAGGCCGAGTTGGGAATCGCGCCGGTGCGCCGCGGGAAGGCGACGAAGGTGCCACGTGGCAAGAAAGCCCCGCGCGCCGCGGATAACTACCTCAAGGCAGTACCCAAATGATCCGGTTACAGCGTTCGCGCGTGATCTTGTCGACGGAAGGTTGATTGCCGGCGATCTGCAACGCTTCGCTGGCGAGCGCCACCTCCGCGATATTGTCGACGGCGAGAAACGCGGCATCTTCTGGAGGTATGAAGCGAAGGCGGCGCGCGTTGTCGGGTTCTTTCCGGCGGTCCTGTCGATCACGGCCGGAACTAAAGCCGGACAACCATTCGATCTGCTGCCTTGGCATATGTTTTCGGTGGGCTCGCTTTTCGGATGGGTCACGTCGAGCGGCCGCCTTCGGTTTCGGAGTGGTTGGTTTGAAACGGGAAAGGGTCAAGCGAAGTCGCCGATGATGGGCGGCGTCGGCATCTGCCTGATGGGCTATTACGGGGTCCCGCGCGCCGAGGTCTATTCCATCGGCCAGGATAAGGCCACTGCGAACGTTCTGTTCAAGGACGCTGTCGCCATGTGCCGCGCCAATATTCCCGGCGCCGAGGACGACGAGACTGACACGCTCGAGAGCCGCGGCGAAGTCCTAATCCGGGGCGAGGGTGACAACGCTTGGAAGATCGAGCATCCGGAGACCGGTTCGAAGTTTCAGGCGCTGGCGAACGGCGAGGCGATCTCGGGCCCAAGGCCGGTGGCTGTGCTGGCGGACGAAATCCATGAGTTCAAGAACAACCACTCTATTGAGACGTGGAAGCGCGCCATTGCCAAGATGCCCGGCGACGCACTCATGCTCCTGGGAACTAACACACCAGCGTCGACGCAATTAGTCGGCACCGAGTATTCCGAGTTCTACCAAGCTGTTCTGAGCGGAAAGGTCAAAGACGACGAGGCGTTCGCGTTCATCGCGCGTGTCGACAAGAAGGATCACGACCGGGTCTTCGAAAACGAGGATTGCTGGAAGAAGGCGCTGCCAGCGCTGGGGATCACGTTCCCGATCGAGAATATCCGTGGTGAGGTCAACACCGCCAAGCAACTCGCCTCCACCGCGCTGTCGGTCAAACGCCTCTACTTCGGTATTCCGACCGGGGTGGACGAGTTCTGGATGGACGACGAGCAGGCGTGGCTCGATGTTCAGGGAAAGGTTGATTCTCAGAGGCTGAAGGGTCGTCGTTGCTGGCTCTCGCTGGACTTGTCGAAGAAGAACGACCTGACCGCGCTGTCAGCAGCTTGGGAGCCCGATCCGGACAACGAAGAGGAGGCTCTTCGTCCGTTGCAGGTCAAGACGTGGTACTGGACAACGAAGAAGGGGTTGAAGGACCGCGCGCGCCGCGACCTCGCGTCGTATGTCGAATGGGCGGAAGATCCGAAGATCGACTTCACCGCCGTTGACGGATCGACGATCGACAAGACATTCGCAGCCGCGCAGGTCGCAAGGATCGCCGCCGAGCATGATGTGCAGTTTCTCGCGTTCGACCCGGCCGGTATGGCGGATTTTATGAACGCCTGCGAGGAAATCGGATTGCCGGTCTGGCTATTCGAGGGACCGGGAAAGCCGGAAGGCAGCGGGCTGAAGCTGGTCCGTCACAACCAGGGCAAACGCCGCGTATTCGAGGATCGGCAACTCACGATGCCGACGTCGATTGAGAAGCTGGAAGACCTGATCCTCCAACATGACGTCGTGATCGACGCGTCGCCGGTCACCACCATGTGCGCCGGGAATGCAAAAACCGAATCTGACGGCCAGGACAATCGGTGTTTCGACAAGAAAAAGTCGCGCGGCCGCATCGACGGAATTGTGACGATTGCCATGGCGGCCGGCGCCGCCTTCATGACGGAAGACAAGGGACCTGACTATGACGAATGGCTTCAGGATGCCCTGGCGGCCCGCTAAATGAACTGGCTTTCCCGGTGGTGGCGGAAACCTGCGCTGAAGGTGCAAGACCCGGAAAATTCTCGGCGCGGCAAAAGCGACACGTGGTCGGGCTATGACGTTGGCGCCGATGGTGCGTTGCGTATCTCGACGTGGTGGTCTGGCGTCCGGCTCTATGGCGAGACGATCGGCGCGCTGCCGTGCGCGGTCTACGAAAAGCAGGCTGACGGCAGCAAGAAGCCGAACGCCGGGCACTGGCTCTATAATCTCGTTCACGAAAGCCCGAACTCGGATCAGACGGCAGCAGAGTTTTGGGAAAGCGTCGTCATCGATCTTGCCGTCCATGGCAACGCCTATTCGCTGAAGGATAAGCGCGGCGACAAATCAATCATTTCGCTGATGCCGCTGTCGGCAGACCCCCGCGATATGAAGCGTCGGCGCGACCCGTCCGGAATCCTGCGCTACACATTCACCCATCGCGGCAAGCGATACACCGATCTGACAGAGGACGACGTTTTCCACATTCGCGGCTTTGGCGACGACGGCGAGGGCGGTGGCCTGTCGACGCTGGCCTATGCGCGCGAAAGCCTTGGTTTCTCCGAAGCAATCTCAGCGTCGGCCGGTACCTATTTCCGCAACGGCATGAAGAACTCGATTTTCTTCACGCAGCCGCCGGGCGGAAAGGCGATGACGTCGGACCAGCGAAAGGATTTTCGTTCCGCGTTTATCGAACCGTATCTCGGCGGCGAGGGCTTGAATGCGGGCTTGTTGGAACACGGTTTCGACGTCAAGTCGGTGAGCTTGCCGCCGAAAGACGCTGAGATGCTTCTGACATGGCGCTTCAGCATCGAGGATCTCTGCCGGTGGCTTCGTATCCCGCCTGTCTTGGTTGGCCATGCCGCTCAAGGTCAGACGATGTGGGGCTCCGGAATCGAGCAGATCATGCTCGGTTGGTATGTGCTGGGCCTTCGACCGTATCTTACGCGCATTGAGCAGGCCATAAAGAAACGGCTGCTGCCGCCGGCCGAGCGCGGCAAGGTCTACGCCGAGTTTTTGTTCGAGGGTCTTTTCCGTGCCGACAGCGTCGGTCGCGCCGCGCTTCTCGCCTCGCTTGGTCAGAATGGTTACCTGACGCGCAATGAAGGGCGCGCGATGGACAACAAGCCGCCGATGCCAGGCGGTGACGTCCTCACGGTGCAGTCGAACCTCGTTCCGTTGGATCAACTCGGCAAAGTGACGAGCGCGTCGCCTGAACAGCAGCTGCGCTCTGCCCTCATGAACATGCTTTTCGGCGGCGACGTGGATTCGCTGATCGAGGCGAAGATGAAATCCATCATGGGCCACAATGGCGGCCCGCCTCTCGATAGGGATGATGCGGCATGAAGACGAAAGACTTTGCCTTCAAGGTCAAGAGCGCCGGCGACTCGGGGGAGATCGAAGGCTACGTGTCGGTCTTCGGCGTCCGTGACAGCTACAACGAGGCCGTGATGCCCGGTGCATTCTCCGACAGTCTCGCCAAGCACAAGCGGGAGGGCACTTATCCTTTGATGCTTTGGCAGCACAATCCTGACGAGCCGATCGGCGTCTGGCACGAGATGAGCGATGACGGCAAGGGGCTACACGCCAAGGGGCAATTGCTCAAGGGCGTGCGACGCGCCGACGAAGCGTTGATCATGCTCAAGGCCGGCGCCATTCAGGGTATGTCGATCGGCTATCGCGAAGTCGACGTCGAGCCGTCGGATGGTGCCACCCCGCGCAAGCTCGTGAAGCTTAATCTTCTGGAGGCGTCGATCGTCTCCTTTCCGGCGAACATTCGCGCCCGTGTCGATGCGGTGAAGGCGGATGGCATGATGTCTGAGTTTGCTCGTCGTCTTCGTGACGGCGACCCGCCGTCGATCAAAGAGTTCGAGGACATCCTGCGTGAGGCAGGCGTCCCCAAAGCCATGGCCGTGCAGATCGCCTCTGTCGGCTATGCGAAGGCTGTTCGGAGCGAGTCCGACGGCGGAGAGGCGATCAAGTCCGCGGTCAGCGAAGCTATCGCTTCGTTGCGCTCCATTTCCCACAGCTAGGAAACACCACAATGAAAAATCGTTATCTCCCGTTCGCGGTGTTCGCCGCGATCATCGCCGTCGCGTGCGTTGTCGTACTCGGCTTCGACTTCAGTTCGGTGGCGCATGCCCATAGCCTCGGCCTGCATATGGCCGAAGCTGGCGCCGGCGTCGCCGCGCTCGAAAAGCAGATTGGCGATCTCGCCGTCCAGCTCAAGAGCGCGGCCGACGACGTCAAGAAGTCGGCCGAAACCACCCAGACCGAACTGAAGAATCTCGGCAAGGTCACCGAGGAAACCAAGAAATCGGCCGACGACGCGCTGATCAAGCACAACGAGCTTGCAGCGCGCATGACCGAGATCGAGCAGAAGATGGTGACGATCCGCGCCGGCGGCGGCCCGGAACGTCAGAAGTCGGTCGGCGAGCAGTTCGTAGAGCATGCCGATGTCAAGCAGTTCCTGAAGTCCAAGCCTGGCCGTGGTACGGTCAGCGTGCGGATGAAGGCGGTGATCTCCGGTCTCACGACCGACGCCGATGGTTCTGCCGGCGACCTGATCGTCCCACAGCGTCTGCCCGGCATCATCGCGCCGCCGCAGCGCCGCATGACGATCCGTGATCTGCTCACGCCGGGCTCCACCTCGTCGAACGCGATCCAGTACGTCAAGGAAACGGGCTTCACCAATTCCGCGGCGACTGTCGCGGAAGACGGCACGGCCACCAAGCCGCAGTCCAACATCAAGTTCGACATCATGACCACGTCGGTCACGACCGTCGCTCACTGGGTGCTGGCGACGAAGCAGATCCTCGACGACGTGCCGCAGTTGATGTCTTACATCGACGGCCGGCTGCGCTACGGCCTGCAGTACGTCGAGGAGGGCCAGCTTCTGAATGGCGGCGGCACCGGGACCGATCTGAACGGCATCTACACTCAGGCTTCGGCCTATGTCGCTCCGATCATCCCGTCGGCCGCCGGCAACCTGACGAAGATCGACGTCATCCGCCTGGCGATCCTGCAGGCGGCTCTCGCCGAATATCCGGCCAATGGCATCACGATGAACCCCAAGGATTGGGCGGACATCGAACTGACCAAGACGGATGACGGCGCTTACCTGTTCGCCAATCCGCAGGGCGGCAGCGAGCCGCGCTTGTGGCGTCTGCCGGTGGTCGAAACGCAGGCCATGACCGCCGATACCTTCCTGACCGGCGCGTTCCAGTTGGGCGCGCAGATCTTCGACCGCGAGGAAGCCAACGTCGAAATCTCGACCGAGGACAGCGACAACTTCCGCAAGAATCTCGTCACGATCCGTGCGGAAGAGCGCTTGGCGTTGGCGGTGTATCGGCCGGAAGCCTTTGTGAAGGGCACCTTCACGACGGCGCTGGCGGCCTGATCCGCAGCAACCACAAACGACGCGTCCGGCTGAACGTCGGGCGCGTCGTCAATTCCGGAAGCAGGAGAACAGCAAATGCAGCTTCGCGCACTCGAGCAAATTCACATCAGCGCGGTTCAAGCCGACACCATCCGGCCGGGCCAGGTTTTCGGCATCAGCGATTCCGCAGGCAATGACTTGCTGAAAAAGCACCCCGCGAAGTTCGAGCGCGTCGACAGCGGCCAGCCCGATCACGTGGAAGCGGCCGAGAAGTCGGAACCCGCGCCGCAGAACAAGGCCGAACCGGCGCCAGCGAACAAGGCCGACAAGAAGGCGAAGGACGAAAAGTAGCCGCCCGACGCGGACCACCATCATCAGCGGCGCACAGCGCCCAACCTTGGAGAAAATCCCATGCGACGATACAAGGTGCCGGTCACCACGGCGGCAGACGGCAGCGCAACGGCGTACAGCCCGCGCATTGCCGGCAAGATCCACAGCGTTCATTACGTGAAGACGGACTTCGCCGATGGCGTCGATTTTACCATCACGTCAGAGGCAACCGGCGAGAGCATCCTTGCCAAATCCGACGTAAACGCATCCGCGGTGTTTTATCCGCGTGCCGCCACCCACGGCCAGGACGGCGCGGCCGCACTCTATGCAGCCGGTGGCGCCGGCGTGCTCGACAAGATTGCGTTCGCCAGCGACCGCGTGAAGATCGTTGTGGCGGCTGGCGGCAACGCCAAGTCTGGCACCTTCCACGTTCTGGTCGACGAGTGATCGATGCATCTCGTCCTCGTCACCCCTCCCGCACTTGAGCCGCTATCGGCGGCCGACTTGAAGGCGCGGCTGAACATCGGATCAGAAATGTCCGATGAAACGGCCGACGCTCTCATCAAGGCGGCCCGCCAGATGATCGACGGTCGGGATGGGTGGCTTGGACGGGCGTTCATCACGCAGACGTGGCAGGGAATGCTGGATGGGTTTCCTTGCAGCTATCTCCGCATTCCGCTGCCGCCGCTGCAGGACGTCAACCTCGTCCGTTACGTCGACAGCGCCGGTGAACAGCAGGAACTGGACAGTTCGGATTACCAGATCGTGCAGGGCGCGGCGCCATACATCGTTCCTGCTTTCGGCAAGTCCTGGCCGTCGACGCGCTGCGCGGCTGACGCTGTCATGATCGAATTTGTGGCCGGTTACGGAGACAACCCCGAAGACGTGCCAGAGCCGATCCGATCGGCAATCGCGCTGCAAGCCTCGGCCCTGCGGTCGCTGTCAGAACGCAACCTGTTCCTAAGCCAAGACACTGTCGACGGCGTTGGGACAAAACAATACATCGTTGGCGGTAACGCTGGCGCCGCAATTGACGCCGCGGTCACGTCGCTGCTCTCCACCTATCGGGTGTTCGCATGAACGCGGCTGAGGCGCTCGCCAGCCATCGTGCGATGATCAACGAGGTGGGCGAGGACGTCATCATCCGGCGTATCGGTGTTCCTGACGTCACGGTGCGGGCGCGCGTCGTTGGCTATAAGCCGGACGAGTTGGTCGGCTCTATCGTGCAGGGTGACGTGAAGATCATCGCGCTGGTCGACACGCTCGGTGGCCGCTTGCCG
>Ga0160496_1000090_pt1 | contig 84020 bp, 72 predicted proteins | sample DIDPMG_2_FD_108231 | JGI IMG/M metagenome (GOLD analysis project Ga0160496, IMG submission 108231) | Enriched soil microbial communities from UW Madison campus, WI, USA - DID2937_E24_FP MG | ecosystem: Environmental > Terrestrial > Soil > Grasslands | place: USA: Madison, Wisconsin | collected...
CTCATCATCATCCGGCGTATGCTCCCTGAGAATTGCGACGACGGTTTTCTCGTAGCCGCTATCGGGAAGGCTGGTCAGACTGGCGAAGATGGTTTCCAACTCGTTGGCACGCTTCTCGCAAATATGCCGGCGCATCATGAAAGCCTCTAGAGATTTCAGCAACCGAACCTGCGCTTTCTCATCCAAGATATCTCTTCCGAACATATCTAGCAGCCAAGCAAAGGCCTGAAACGCCTTAATACGCCACAAGTTTTCTATGTGCCGATTCACTGCGTCGGACTGCGTTGCGCACGACAATAGACCAGAGTACAGCTCGGCGGACTGTCGCAGCGCTTTCGCAAAGACCGTAAGCTTAATCTTCTTGATCTTGACGGGTATCTCAAACGCGTCTTCTTCTTCACCCGTGATGGCTATATCCTCAACCTCTTCCTCATCCTCGTCTTCGTCGACTTTAATAGTCGACGACGTGAACTCGGTCATACTTTCCGCCTCTAGAACATGTCGGAGATAGTAGGACTTAAAGTCGGTCACTAGTTTGGTCTTAGTGACCTTCCGGTGCAACTTGCCAGCCAGCCATTGGCGAAAAAAATCGTCACTATCCCATCCATCCAGCGCCACGATCAACTTGCGCCAGTCATCCTTCACTTTATCCAGTGTTCCGGCAGACAGCGATGACGCATGTCCGAGTAAGAAATTTTTAATAATATCGGTAGGCTTCAGCCGCAGCCCTCGATTATTGATCGTCTCAAATAGCTTGTAGGCATCCTTGGCTGCCCCTACATCCAATCGAATAATCGATGCACTGTTTAAGAGCTTGTGGACGAACTCGTTCAGCTGATCTGCCGACAGTGCGTCTACCCATTCGACAAAGTGCTCATAGGCACTGCGTAGACAGTCATTCTCCACATCTGAAAGATCATTGCCGTCCATGATGCGCGCGTAATCAGCCTGATCTAAATCGCCAAGCTGCAACTTGGATTGCGCCCTCCGATCCACTCCCTTGCACAGCAGAAGCTTGGAAAGTTCTTGTGCAGCCTCCGCATCATCTTCGCCTTCGAATCGACGAGCCAACACCCGCATTAGCACCGTAAGAGTAGTGACTCGTTGCTGACCATCGACGAGTTCCAACTGGTTAATGCCAGGCTTGTGTGTATCCGACAAGAACAGAACTGTACCGAGCAGGTGAGTATCTCCAGCGGGCAATAGTCGTATGTCGTCGAAAAGTTCTCGTTGTTGCCGCTGCCCCCACGCGTAGCGACGTTGATATGCGGGGATAAGAAACTGCTCGTTTCCGACTGCGAAGAACTGCTGAAGGCTAAGAGTTGTAGGTGTGATTTTCATCGGCTAACAGTGACAAAACAGCGGGATCGATGATCCATCGACGCTTGAATAATTTAGTTTATACTTCAAATTATATCGAAAAGAAACAGTTTGACTTTACCTCATCGCCGGTCGCCAGCGGGGAGCGGTAAAATGCGCTTTGGGCACGTGAGCAGCCTGGGGGTCATGCCGCAGCAGACACACAGGCGAGATCGTGTAGGAAACTGGCATTGTTCTTTGCTAGTTCATCGACGCTAGTACGAACCGATCGAATCTTTGGCACGCCCCAATAAAGGTGTCGGACTACCAAAAAATGGTGTCAGACTACAACTCTCTCGGCAGATTGCAGCCAAACACCATTTCTCCCACGCGCAAAGGGGACAACCCATGCCAAAGTTCGTGAGCATCGGATATGGCGATCAAGAAGGCTACGATCGTACGCCTGCGACCATCCGAAACGCGGCGCATGCGCACGACGCAGAATTGCAAAAGGACGGCGTGTTGATGGGCATTGCAGGCAAACCCGTGCAAGTGCGCAACTCTGAAGCCACCGGCATCGAGACAACGCCTGGCCCATTCATGAAATCGCCCTTACCAGTGGCCGGCTTCGCCATCATCGAAGCCGCCGACATGGCTGAAGCTATAGCGATGGTGTCGCAAACACCCTGCGCCGTCGCGCACGGCGTCGTTGAGGTGTGGCCGCTGGAACAGCCGTAGCGACATCTCTCATCCGCACCGCAGCTTTATGTCTTGCGAGAACAAGGGAATAACAGCCCGGCGTCTATCCCCTACCCCGCATTCACAAATGCCGATGGCTGCAAACCATAACCTGCCCAGTCAGCCCCTCGATCAGCCTGGCCAGCCCCCTCGCGCTACCATCATCCAGCCATTCAGTCCGAACCATCCGAAACCCCATCGCCAAGCTGTATTGCCAGTCCAGCTCCAATATCCGGTAATCACGCCCATTCTCCGCGCAATGCCATTGCGCCGCCGGATCCTCGTAAGCCACCCCAATAAAATCAACATGCGAGTCAAACGGCGGCAAAGATTCCAGCAGTTCATCTGACCCCGGCAAGCTAGGCTCGGACAGATTCTCCCCCACTGCCACATGCGGCTCAGGGCCGTCATAGGCCAGCAACATCAACGGAAAATTCTTGGAATCTGCATCATAAGAAGCCCGCGTGTCGTCAGTCAGATACGCACGAGCCGCCGGCCCCAGGCAGTACTGCGGGCTGTTCCAGTCGCTGCTCTCGTTATCCGCATACCGGTCCCCCGGCGTAATACCGTGCTCAGCCAGCAACGCCATGGCCTCTTCCATCGTGTCGTTATGGCGTATCGGTATCTCCGCCGGCAGATACCCCGCCCCCACGTACATGGCAATCACGTCACCCGTGGTGCGCAGGCCTTCCTGATATTGGTATGACCCTTCATTCAAGCTGGCCAGATCGAAGCTCAGGTTCAACAGCGCGCGATACGGAATGCCGTCGCCGCGCGGTTCCATCACATATCCGCCTTCCAGCAGTTTGGTTTCCAGCGCCCGCCAATCAGGCGGCGGCAAATGCATGTCGCGGGGGCACAGAAACTGGTGGTGTTCAGACATGGGCGGGACTCACTCTGCTGAGGTGGTTGGGGCCGGCGAATTGTAAGCTGGCGCCCCGCGCATTTCCCCAGGCAGAGGAATCAGGCAACGCAAACACTTAATCCACCTTCGCCCCCGACCGCTGCACCAGCGGCACCCATTTGGCGATATCGGCCTGGATAAATGCGGCCAACCCACTCGGCGGCCCGTCGTGGAAGATTTCATACCCCAAGGCCTGCAATCGCTGACGCTGTTCTGCGCTGTCCATGACTTTGCGCGCGGCAGCGTTGAGTTTCGCCACGACGTCCGGCGGCGTGCCGGCGGGGGCCATCAGGCCGAGGTCGACGGTGATCACGTAGCCCGGCACGCCCTCTTCCATCATGGTCGGCACGTCTGGCAGCAAGGGGGATCGGGCCTCGCCGGTGACCGCCAGGGCGCGCAGCTTGCCTTCCTTGACCAGGCCGGACACGCTGGGCGTGTTGTAGAACGCGAAGGCGACCTCATGGGCCATGACGGCGGCCACGCCTTGCGGGGCGCCGCGGTAGGGGATGTGCGCGGCCTGGGTGCCGGTGATCGACAGCAGCAGTTCGGCCGAGAGGTGGTGCGTGGTGCCGTTGCCGCCGGATGAGTACATCAGCTTGCCGGGCTGGGCCTTCAAGGCCGTGACCAGTTCGGGCACGGAGCGGTATGGGCTGTCGGACGGCACGACCAGCACATTGGAGCCGCCCGCCAGATAGGCGACCGGCACGAAGTCCTTGGTCGGGTCGTAGGACAGCTTCGAGAACAGCCCCAGGTTGATGGCCCAGGTATTGTTGGAGCCCAGCACCAGCGTATAGCCATCGGGCGAGGCCTTGGCCACGTAGCTCATGGCGATCTGGCCGCCGCCGCCGGACTTGTTCTCGACGACGACCGTTTGTCCCAGTTGCTGGCTCAGGCCGGGCTGGATCGAGCGCGCCAGGATGTCGGCGGTGCTGCCCGCAGCAAGGGGCACGACCAGCGTGATGGGATGATCCGGAAACGGCGCCGCCTCGGCTGGCGTCGCGACTAGCGACGCACAGGCCAGTACAGCCCCCAGTAGAACCCCTTGTAGTGTTTTCATGATGCCTCCGCGCTGGCGCGAGCAATGGAAACCATGCGGGCTTGCATGATGCCAAGCAGCGTATCGGAGGAGGCAACCCCAAAAAATAGGCGGGGTGCTATAGCGTCATGCCATCACGGCATGGCGGCATCGCGGCGCAGGCGTTGGGAGACCGAGCGGACCACGGCGACGAAGGCCTGGGCCGCGGGAGACAAGGGGTAGTTGGCCAGGCGCGCAATGGAGATCGGCCATTCCAGCGCCGGGTTGCGCAAGGCGATGCCCTTGATGCCGGCGGGCATCTGCCCGCGCGCGATCTGCGGCAGCATGGCTACGCCCATGCCGGCCTGTATCAGGCCGATGGCCGTGGACAGGAGGACGACGCGCTGTTCGACGCGCGGATAGATATTCGCGGCGATCAAGCGGCGGCTGATGTTGAGCCAGGCGGGCGCTTCGGGATTCAGCTGGATGCAGGGCAATTCGGCCAGCACCTTGGCGTCGACCTGGTCCAGCCTGGCCAGGGGATGATCCATGCGCGCGAAGAGCGCGACGCCGCTGTCCGAAAGCTGTTCCACCATGATGCGGGAGTCGTCGTCCTGCATGACCGCGCCCAGGCCGACATCGGCCTCGTGCGAGAGCAGGCGCGTGCGGATCTGCTGCACCATGCAATCGACCACGATCAGGTCCAGTTGGGGGTGGCGCTGGCGGAACTCCATCAGGATGTGCGGCAACAAGGTGGCCGCGCTGACGTGGCCCACGGCGACCATGACTTTGCCGCGCTTCAGGTCGGAGTGTTCGCGGCATTCCTGGATGGAGCTGTCGATGGCCAGGATGGCGCGCCGCGCCGCGTCGACCATGGCCTGGCCGTCGCGGGTCAGGGAGACCTCGCGGCCGCGCACCACCAGCGGCTGGCCGACTTCGGTCTCCAATCGGCGGATCAAGTGGCTGACCGAAGGTTGCGACAGGCCCAGGCGTTCGCCGGCGGCCGTGAAGCTGGCCGTTTCACCGATAGCGACCAGCGCGCGCAACTGGCGCAAGGAGACGGATTCGATCGGCTCGGTCATGTAGCGACGTCATGATGGAATAGTTTGCATACTATAGCTATATGGATGTGCGGTCCCTAAGATGGGATTTCCCTAACCCGCCTGGAACCGCAATGCCCCACTCTTCCTACGCCGCCGACCGCATGGGATCGGCCATCGTCGAACCTACCGGCCGCTTCGAAGCGGGCAGCTTCGCGTCGTTTACGCTGACGTACACGGCGGGCTATTTCGGCATCGACGACACTGGATCGATCAAGATCGTGCACCGCTTCGCCAGCGACATGGGCAAGCCGCAGTTCGATCAGCCGGACGGCTGGAACTACACCACGGTCGAGGCTTCCAACGGCGCTGTGTTGCAGGTCGAGTACGACGGCAAGCGCAACATCCGGCCCTGGGACAAGACGCTGTTCATCCGGGTGGTGCGCGGCTACCTGGAGGAAGGCGATCGCATCGTGGTGCGCTTCGGCGATACGCGGCAGGGCTCGCCCGGCATGCGGGTGCAGACGTTCAGCGAGCCAACGTTCGAGTTCAAGGTGCTGGTGGACGCCTTCGCCACCTACAACTACACCGAGCTCCAGCACTCGCCCACCATTGCCGTGGTGGCCGGGCCGCCGGTGGCCTACAAGGCCATCCTGCCCAGCCAGGCGGTGGCGGGCGAGCCCTTCAGCCTGGGTTTCAAGGGCGAAGACAAATGGGGCAACCCCAGTGATCAGGTAGCGGGCGAGTTCACCCTGCGCAGCAGCCTGCCGCTGCACGGCCTGCCTGCCACGTTCACTATGCGCGAGGGCGAGCTCTCGTCGCGGCTTGAAGGGTTGGTGGCCGAAGCGCCCGGCGAGCTGCGCATCGAGGTGCTGCGCGACGGCCTGCCCGTGGCGCAAAGCACGCCCTGCCGCATCGTCGCGGCCGGCGGCGGCACACGCGGGCACTACTGGGCCGATCTGCACGGGCAGTCCGAGGAAACCATAGGCACCAATTCCGCCGAGGACCTGATCCTGTTCGCGCGCGACCGCGCCTTTCTGGACGTCATGAGCCACCAGGGCAATGACTTCCAGATCACCACGCCGTTCTGGGAACAGCTGAACCAGCTGACCGCGCAATACAACCAGGATGGATCGTTCATCATCTTTCCCGGCTATGAATGGTCGGGCAACACCGGCCTGGGCGGCGACCGCAACGTGCTGTACCTGAAGGAAGGCCGCCCCATCCATCGTTCCTCGCACGCGCTGATCGACGACCTGTCGGACCTGGCGCTGGACGCCAACGATGCCGACGCGCTGTTCGACGCGTTGAAGGACGAGGATGTGGTGGTGTTTGCGCACATAGGCGGCCGCTACGCCGACATTACGCGGTCGCATGACGCGCGGCTGGAGCGCTCCATCGAGATCCACTCCGACTGGGGCACCTTCGAATGGCTGCTGGAGGATGCCTTCCGGCTGGGCTACCGCGTGGGCATCCTGGCCAATAGCGACGGACACAAGGGCCGGCATGGCGCCAGCCATCCGGGCGCATCGTTGTTTGGCGCGTATGGCGGCCTGAGCTGTCTGATTGCCGACGAGCTGACCCGCCAGTCGATCGCCGAGTGCCTGCGCCAGCGCCGCCACTACGCCACCACCGGATGCCGCGCCTACCTGGACGTGCAAGCGCATTTCGACAGGCCGGCGCAGCGCTATTCCGATGATCCCAAGCTGGGCGCCCCGGTCACGCGCGAGCCCGTCACGCAGGCCGATATGGGCGCCATCCTGTCGTACGACGGCGACTCGTTGGAGCTGTCCTTCGAGGTCCTGACCCATGGCGCCATCGAGCGCGTGGAAGTCCGCAACCGCATGGACGTAGTGCAGACGCTGTACCCCTACGACGAAGCCGCACTAGGCAGCCGGATCCGCATCGTCTGGGAAGGATCCGAGTATCGCGGGCGCGGCCGCCAGACGGTCTGGGACGGTAGCGCGACCCTGGAAGGCAACACCTTCGTCGATCCGTTGCCCATCAATTTCTGGAACCTGGACAAGACCCTGGCGCAACCTCGCCCCGACATGCTGAGCTGGCGCTCGCTGACCACCGGCGGCTATAGCGGCATCGACGTGCGGCTGAGCAATCCGCGCGCCGGCGTGCTGAAAATCGACACGCCGGTGGTGCGTACCGAGATCCCCGTCGACCAGATCGGACTGGAGCCGGTCGTCGTGGAAAACGGCGGCATCCGGCGCCGGCTCCAGGTCTATCGCCTGCCTGACGAGAACCCGGTACAGCGGATGCAGGCGCGGGTGCGCGTGCCACTGCACACAGACTCCGACAATGCGGTGTACCTGCGCATCACGACCGAGGACGGCTTCTTCATCTATTCCAGCCCGATCTATGTGGAGCGGACCGGGTCAGGGCCGCAATAAGGCGGCTGGCCGCTAGGCGCCAGCGGCGTCGATCAATTCCGCCGACGACTCCCGCAAGCACTCTGCGAACAGCTCCGTGGTGGACGTCGTCGTATCTTCGCGCCAATACAGAATCGCCTCGCCCAGTGGCCCCAGCGGCGGCAGCGGCAGCATCCGCATGGATCCGCGCTGCACGTAGCGGCGCGCAAGCGACAGCGGCAGGATGGAGACATATCCCCCGTCGCGCAGCAAGGACAGGTTCAGCGCCAAGGAACTGGACTCGATGGTCGGGCGCAACAGGGTCACGCCATGTTCGGCCAGGATCTCGACCATGGTCGCAAAAGCGGGCGAACCCTGCATCGGCGTAATCCAGCGCACGTCCTGCAGGTCGTCCCAGGTCACGGGAGTGTCGGGGCCGCCCAATGGGTGGCGCGTGCCCACCACGAACACGAACGGCTCGTGATGCAAGGACTCGTGGCGCATCACCGGAAGATATCCAGTCACCCGGTTGCGGCCCAGGGCCAGGTCGAGGTTGCCTTCGTCCATCATCTTGAGCAGGCGATCGAGCGTGGCTTCCACGAACGAGAACGAGGCATTCGGCGCGCGCCGCGTGAACAGTTCGACGGCATGCGCGATCAGGGGTTGGGGGATCGTCACCACGGCGCCGAATCTGACGTGGCCCGCCGTGCCGGAGGCCAGCGCCTTGACGTCGCGCCGCGCCAGTTCGATCTGGCGCAGGATCTCGCGCCCGCGTTCGACCAGTACGCGGCCTATGCGCGTCAATTCGATGGCGTTGCCCACGCGGCGCACGACCGGCGTGGCCAGCGCCTCCTCGATCTCCGCGATCTGCTTGGAGATGGCGGGCTGCGTGACGTGGAACGCCGCGGCCACCCGCGTCACCTGACGCAACTCGCCCAGCGCCACCAGGATGCGCAGATGCCCTAGCTTCAGGCCGCTGCGGAAGAATCGTTCTATCGAATTGTCGGACGGCGTGCTGGCGGACATGTCGTGAATGGAAAGACGGGGGGATCGGTCGCCATCAGGTAACGGCGCAAGCCGCCAATCATAACCAAACGGTAATGCCAAATGCGGAAAGTGTGATTTGCCGCCGGGTCCGGGCAGCCCGTACCCTTCGAACGGACAGCACTGTAGCGCAGGCCTTTCGTGAAGCATCGACGATCAACCGGGAACAAAGATTGATCCCACGCCGATGCCGCATCGCATAACCGAACTCGCAGACTGCCGAATAACTCGATGTGCCCCATGGCACACACCCACGGAGACAACACCCATGAGCACGTCCCTTTCCGGCGGCGCGCCGGCCTATGCCGGCGCGCAGGCCGCGCAGAATCCTGCGCAGCTAGACGCGCTGTACCGCAAGCTGGCCTGGCGCATCATGCCGTTCCTGTTCCTGTCGTTCATCGTCGCCTACATCGACCGCGTGAACGTGAGCTTTGCCAAGCTGCAAATGCTGGCCGACCTGTCGATGTCGGAAACGGTCTACGGCCTGGGGGCCGGCATTTTCTTCCTGGGCTACTTCATCTTCGAGGTGCCCAGCAATCTGATCCTGCATCGCGTGGGCGCGCGCATCTGGATTGCGCGCATCATGGTCACGTGGTCGATCATTTCCTGTCTGACGATGTACGCGCAGGGACCGCTGTCGTTCTATCTGCTGCGTTTCCTGCTGGGGGTGGCCGAAGCCGGCTTCTTCCCGGGCATCGTGCTGTATCTGTCGACCTGGTTCCCGTCGAGCCGCCGCTCGCAGATCATCGCCTTGTTCATGGTGGCCATTCCGGTGTCGGGCGCCATCGGCGGCCCGCTGTCCGGCTGGATCATGGAGCGGTTTGGCGACATGCATGGCCTGGCCGGCTGGCAGTGGCTGTTCCTGGTTGAAGGCCTGGGGTCGCTGCTGGTCGGGATTGCCGCCTTCTTCATGCTGCAGGACCGGATCGAGACGGTGAAGTGGCTGAACGCGGACGAGAAGCGCCTGCTGGCGCAGGATCTGGCGGCCGACGACAGCACCCGGGCCCGCCATAGCGTGCGGCAGGTGTTCGGCGACCGCAAAGTGTGGCTGCTCGGCCTGCTCTATTTCTGCATCGCCATGGGCAACTACGGCCTGGTGTTCTGGCTGCCGACGATGATACGGGCCGCGGGCGTGGCCAACCTGGGCAATATCGGCCTGCTGTCGGCGGTGCCGTCGCTCGTCAGCGCGGTGGCGATGATACTCATCGCGCGCCATGCGGACCGCACGAACGAGCGCCGCATCCACGTTGCCGTGTGCTGTGTGCTGGGCGCCGTCGGCATGCTGGTATCGGTGCTGCTTGCCCAGCACCTGTGGTGGTCGATGGCCGCCCTCATCGTCGCCGCCATCGGCATCAATTCGATCGCGCCGGTCTTTTGGGGCATCCCCACGGCGATGATGAGCGGCGCGGGCGCTGCAGCGGCCATCGCGCTGATCAACTCGGTCGGCAACCTGGCCGGCTTCGTCAGCCCCTATGTCATCGGCTTTCTCAAGGACACCACGGGACAGCTGCTGCCCGGCATGATCCTGCTGGCCTGCGCGTTGGTCGGCGGGGCCTTCATCGCCATGTCGCTGCGTACGAAGCGGGAGCAAGCATGAGCATGCCCGTCTGTCTGGTGACCGGCGCCGCCAGCGGCATCGGGGCCGCCACGGCCCTGCGCTTTGCGCGTGAAGGCTGGGCGGTGGCCATCAACAATTTCGACGACGGCACGCGGGCGGCGGCCGAGGCAGTGGCCGCGCAGTGCAGCGAGGCCGGCGCCCAGGCCATCGTCGTGGATGCCGACGTGGGCGACGACGCTGCCTGCCGCGCCTTGGTCGATGCCGTCGCGGCGCGGTGGGGACGGCTGGACGCGGTCGTCAACAGCGCGGGCACGACCCGCGTGATTCCGCACGGCGACCTGGAAGCGGTCGACGCCAGCGAGTTCGAACGCGTCTATCGCGTGAACCTCATCGGCATGTTCCAGATGACGCGCGCCGCGGCTCCCCTGTTGCGCGAGCGTCCGGCGGGCGCGGCGTCGGGCTGCGTGATCAATATTTCTTCGCTGGCGTCCTTGAATGGCACGGGATCGTCCATCGCCTATGCGGCCTCGAAGGGCGCGGTCAATTCGCTGACGCTGTCGCTCGCGCGCAATCTCGCCCCGCAGGTCCGTGTGAATGCCATTGCCCCGGGCATGGTCGACGACGGCCTGCTGCGGCGCGTGCTCGGCGACGAGGCCTACGCCCGCGTGATCGACGGCATGCGCGAGAACGCGCCGCTCAAGCGGGTGTCGCAGCCGTCGGAAGTCGCGGACCTGGCTTGGTTCATCGCCGCCCGCGCGCCGGCGATGACCGGCCAGGTGCTGGCCCTGGAAAACGGCTTGATGCTCAACACCTGAGCCTCCTCCGATACTGATACTAGGAACACCATCCATGAAAGATCTGCACAAACACCGCTCCCGCACGGTCACCGAGGGCGTGACGCGCGCCCCGCACCGCGCTTTCCTGCGCGCCACGGGCCTGGACGACGAGGCCATCGACAAGCCGTTCGTCGCCATCGTCGACACGTACGGTGAGAACACACCCTGTTCCATGTCGCTGAACCAGATTTCGGACAACGTGCGTCTCGGGATCGCGGCCGGCGGCGGCGTGCCGATACGCGGCTCGGCGATCTCGGTCTCCGACGGCACGTCGATGAATCACTCGGGCATGCGCTTCTCGCTGGTGTCGCGCGAGACTATCGCCGACAGCGTCGAGCTGTTCGTGCGCGCCCACTGCTACGACGCGCTGGTCGGCGTGGCCGGTTGCGACAAGACCCTGCCCGGCATCCTGATGGGCATGGTGCGCGTGAACGTCCCCGGGGTGTTCCTGTTCGGCGGGGCGATGTTGCCGGGCGTGGCCCCGGATGGCTCGCAGGCCACGATCCTGACGGCCATCGAGGCCGTGGGCGCGGCGCAGCGCGGCGATATGTCGGCCGAAACGCTGCGCGGCATAGAAAAGCGCTGCACGCCGACCGCCGGTTCCTGCCCGGGGCAATTCACGGCCAACACCATGGCGATGGTCGCCGAAGTGCTGGGGCTGGCTCCGCTGGGCTCGGCAATGGTGCCGGCTGTCTACAGCGAACGCATCGCGATCGCCCGCCGCGCCGGCGAAAACGTCATGCGCGCGCTGCGCAACGGCGGGCCGCTGCCGCGTGACCTGGTGACGCGCAAGAGCCTGGAGAACGCCTGCGCGGCCGTCGCCGCCACCGGCGGGTCGACCAATGCCATGCTGCACATCCCGGCCATCGCCCACGAGGCAGGCATCACATTCACGCTCGATGACGTGTCGGAAGTGCTGGCGCGCACGCCGCTCATCGGCGACATGCAACCCGGCGGACGCTATCTGGCCGTGGACCTGCATCATGTCGGCGGCGTGCCGGCGGTGCTCAACGCCCTGCTCGCGGGCGGGCATATACACGGCGACACGCTCACGCAAAGCGGCGAAACGCTGGAAACGGCGCTGCGCGCCTTCCCCGGCCCGGACGGCCGCGTGGTCAAGCCGCATGACGAACCGCTCTCGCCCAACGCGGGGCTGGTGGTCCTGCGCGGCAATCTGGCCCCGGACGGCGCCGCGCTGAAGACCGCCGGCCTCAAGCAGCTGGTGTTCTCGGGCACGGCGCGGGTCTTCGAGACGGAGGAAGACTGCATGGCCGTTGTTGCCGCCGGCAGCTATCGGGAAGGCGATGTCCTCGTGATACGCAACGAAGGACCCAAGGGCGGCCCAGGCATGCGCGAAATGCTGAGCGTGACCGCCGCGATCTACGGGCAAGGCATGGGAGAAAAGGTCGCGCTGCTGACCGATGGCCGGTTCTCGGGCGCCACACGCGGCATGTGCATCGGCTATGTCGGCCCCGAAGCGGCGGCGGGCGGCCCGATACGCCTGCTGCGCGACGGCGACCGCATACACATCGATGCAATCAAGGGGAGCCTGGACGTCGAACTCTCCGACGAGGAACTCGCGCAACGGGCGAAGGCCAGCCAACCGTTCGCGCGCGGCAGGCTGGGCGGCGTGCTTGAGAAGTATGAAGCGCTGGTGCGTCCGGCCAAGCTGGGCGCTGTGACCCATTCCGGAGCCGTGAACTGGCCTTACGAACCGTCGCTCGGGGAAGCTCCTGCCCAAGGGGGCCAGGAATGACGAAGACGCCGCGCATCGGTTTTTGCGGCATCGGCCGCATGGGTGAACCCATGACCCGGCGGCTATTGGCCGCTGGGCACGAGGTCGCCGTCTGGAACCGCTCCAGCGCGAAGCTCGACTCGCTTGCCGCTGCCGGGGCCGTGGCAAAGGCAACGCCGCAGGCGCTGGGCGAGAGCGTGGACATCGCCCTGCTTTGCCTGGGCGACGGCCAAGCCGTGGAGGACGTGGTGTTCGGCGAGCACGGGCTGGCGCAAGCCGCCACGCCGCCCGCTTGCCTCATCGACCATTCGACCTTGTCGCCCGCGCTCACTCGCGCCCTGGCTAGGCGCTGGGCGACGGCGACCGGCGGCGTGTGGATCGATGCGCCTGTCTCGGGCGGCACGGAAGGCGCGGCGAACGGCAAGCTGGCCATCATGGCGGGCGGACCGACCGACACGATCGAAGCCGTGACGCCCCTGATACGCGCCTACGCCGCGCGCGTCACGCGCCTGGGCGAGGTCGGCGCGGGCCAGACCACCAAGCTCGCCAACCAGGCCATCGTCGCGACCACGCTCGCCGGCCTGGCCGAAGCCTTCGTGCTGGCCAAGCGCAGCGGCATCGATACCGCCGCCCTGCCGTCGGCCCTGCAAGGCGGCTGGGCAGATTCCGTGTTGCTGCAAACCTTGTGGCCGCGCATGGTGACCCCGCCCGAGCATGCCACCGGCACGGTGCGTGTGCTGCTCAAGGATCTGGACGCGATTGCCGAACTGGCCGAAGCGAGCGCCACGGTCCAACGCGTGCTGCCGGAAGTGCGCCGCCTGCTGCAGGATGCCGCTCAGCGCGGCATGGGAGATTGGGATCTATCTCAAGTCTTCCGGATCGGCGAGGCGGAGAGCCAGGCCGGCGCGTAACGGACTGCGCGATGGGGAGCGCCTGGCGCCCCCCCCCTCCTCCGTCAACCCAACGGCAACTCCAGCACCTGCTTCGTCGTCATGATGTCGCCGAAGGTGTCATCGATGCTCGCCAGCGCGGCGCGATGCAGCATCGCATGCGGCAAGGCCGACTGTTCCCCCGCGCCCGTATCCAGGTCGCGCGTGGCGCAGGCATCGGCCGCCACGATCACCTGATAACCCAGCGGCACCGCGTCGCGGGCCGCGCCTGCGACGCAGGCGTGGGTCATCAGACCGGTGATCACCAGCGTGCGCACGCCAGCCGCCTTCAGGCGCTGGTCGATGTCGGTGCTGGGAAACACGCTGACAGTGGACTTGCGTAGCACCGCATGGCCCGGCGCGGGACTCAGGTCGGGGTGGAATTCGATGCCCGTGCTGCCGTCGGCGAAGACCGGACTGCCGGCGGGCGTGGCGTGCTGGATGTGGAAGACCGGGATGCCATGCTGATCGGCGTGGGCAACGAGCTGCGCGGCGTTGCGCAGGGCCGCGGGGCCTTCAGGGATGGGCAGCCTGCCGCTGAAGTATTCATTCTGGAAGTCGATCACCAGCAAGGCGGTGCTGGCCGGGTCGATGGACTGCGGGGCGGTGGCGCCGGCGATGGCGCGGATGGTCGGGTGGTTCATCGTAGGTCCTTGATCTGTAGGCGTTTAGTGTGCCGTTCACGCACGAGGGCGAACGGCATCAAGGATGCGCCATCGGGCATTAGCCCGAAAGTGGCCCGAATACCAATTAGTGATAGGATCGGGCCAAATCCGCATTCCTGCCTCTTGTGCCATGCATACCATCGCCGTCGTCGCCTTCGCGGGCATCAGTTCCTTCCACCTGTCCGTGCCCTGCATGGTGTTCGGCGACGATCTGGCCCGGCTGGGCGTGCCGCGCTATCGCCTGCTGGTTTGCGGCGAAGCGGTCGGACCCGTCGCGACCATGTCGGGTTTCGATATCCATGTGCCGCACGACTATTCGGCCCTGGCCGGGGCCGACACGGTGATCGTGCCCGCCTGGCGCGATCCGGACGAGCGCCCGCCGGAAACCATGCTGCAGGCCCTGCGCGAGGCGCATGCGCGCGGCGCGCGGGTCATAGGCTTGTGCCTGGGCGCCTTTGTGCTGGCGGAGGCCGGCCTGCTGGACGGCCGCCCGGCTTCGACGCACTGGGTCTGGAGCGACGACTTCGCCCGCAAGTACCCGCCGATCCGTCTCGACCGCAAAGCCTTGTACGTGGACGACGGCGATATCCTGACCTCGGCCGGCACCGCCGCCGCCATCGATTGCTGCCTGCACCTGCTGCGCTGCGACCATGGCGCGGAGCTGGCGAACCGGGTCGCGCGCCGCATGGTGATGGCGCCGCACCGCGATGGCGGGCAGGCGCAGTACATCGAACGGCCGCTGACGCGGGAGGACGGCGGCAACCCGATAAGCGTCGCGATGGAATGGGCCATCGAGCATTTGCAGGAGCCGCTGGGGCTGGACCGCCTGGCCGACCACGCCGGACTGAGCCGCCGCAATTTCACCCGGCGCTTCAAGCTGAAGACGGGCACGACGGTGACGCAATGGGTGCTGAACCACAGGCTGGCCGCGGCGCAACGCCTGCTGGAGACGGGCGGGCTGTCGGTGGACCGGGTGGCCGAGGCTACGGGGTTCGGGTCGACGGTGTCGCTGCGGCAGCATTTCACGGCGGCGTTTTCGGTGTCGCCTGCCGCTTATCGGAAGCAGTTCCGGCAGCGGTGATGGAGTTTTGTATCGACGAACCAAGGCTCGGATGCTGGCCAGGTTTGATCGATGCGCGCGGGGCAACAAATAATTCAAACAGAGTTCGTCTTTTCAAGCTGGCGCTCGCCAACTAAGCATAGTCAAAAACAAGATTTAGCCTCCCTTCTCCCCACGCTATATTTTTTTCATCAGCCGCGCCTCGCACAGAGAGCCGGATCAAACCGCCCATGGCCATCAATCGTCGCGGCGCTTATTAATCATCCAGCGGCATCACACTGGAAAGCGATGAAGAGAAGAATGTCCAATGAGACACAGGGAGTCTTTTTCTTGCGGGCGATGCGTGCGCTGCGCGGCGGCGCACACGCCCTTGCAGGACGCCTCAGCCTGCCGCTCATCATTATCGCGGCTTGGCAATCGGCTTCCGTCACAGGCCTGATTTCGCCCACCCTCTTGCCCTCCCCGCTCCATGTCGCCGAGACGGTGGCGTACCTGATCGACAGCGGAGAACTCTGGCGCCACGTCAGCGCCAGCGGCCTGCGAGTGATACAGGGCTTCGTCGCGGCTGCCGCGCTGGCGCTGACATTGGGAATCTCCATGGGAATCTTCAACCGCCTGGAGCGATTCGTGGATTTCCTGATTCAAATACTCAAGCCGGTTCCCCCTATCGCCTGGATTCCGCTGTCGGTCCTCTGGTTTGGCATTGACGAAGGCGCCAAGATTTTCATCATCGTGCTCGGCAGCTTTTTCCCGATTCTGACGACTACCGTGGACGCCATCCGCCAGACGGACCGACGCTACGTGGAGCTGGCCCGGACGCTGGAGCTGCCCCGCCATCTGTTCATCCGCAAGATCATGCTTCCGGGCGCTACGCCGCAGATCATGAGCGGTCTGCGCGTAGGCCTGGCCATGGCCTGGATGTGCGTTGTAGCCGCCGAGCTGATAGCAGCGCCCAGTGGCGTGGGCTTTCTGATCATGGACGGCCGGGCGATGTCCCAGGCGGATTTGGTGCTGGCGGGCATGCTTACCTTGGGTGTGCTTGGGAAGATCACTGACGACGTTCTACGCGCGGTGGAACAGCCGCTGGTCCTCTGGCGTCCTCAGTTCAAGGGGATGACACGCACATGAACGTCCTATCGCAAGCGCAGCAACGGGCAGGCAACGGCATGCAAGCCCTGAATGTGAGCAAGCAATACCTGGGTCCCCATGGCCAGTATGTGGCTGCGCTGATAAACATAGATCTCATCTTTCCCGAAGGCAGCATCACCTGCGTGGTGGGGACCAGCGGTTGCGGCAAGAGCACCTTGCTCAGGATCCTGGCTGGCCTGGACGGCGATCATGGTGGCAGCGTCACGCTAGGCGCGCAGACTTTCTCCGGGCCATCGCTCCAACGCGGCGTGGTGTTCCAGGACCATCGCCTGCTGCCCTGGATGACGATTGCGGAAAATGTGGCACTGGGCCTGCACCGCGAGACCGCCCAGAGACGCCGGGAGATCGTGGACCAGAAGCTGGAGTTGGTTGGGCTATTGGCGTTTCGCGACACCTATCCTGCACAGCTTTCGGGCGGCATGGCCCAACGTGTAGCCATTGCACGTGCGCTGGCGCATGAGCCGCGCGTGCTGCTGCTGGACGAGCCGTTCGGCGCGCTCGACACCATCACCCGACTGCAGATGCAGGATGAGTTGCTCCGAATCCGCGAGAAGGAACGAGTGACGACCGTGCTGATCACCCATGACATCGAGGAAGCCGTCTATCTGGGTGACCGGATTGCCGTCCTGTCGAGCAGGCCGGGCACGGTACGGGTCGTGGTCGATGTCGAGTTGCCTCACCCGCGCAAGAGGACAAGCGCCAGCTTCGCGGCCTTGCGCCAGTCGCTTTACGAGCAATTTCTACAACATGCCTCCGGAGCGCCGCCAAGCAACGTGCCAGAGCGTGGCGATACGGCTTACACCCCGATAAGAGGTGGCACCCATGCGTGATCGATTCCGGAACCTGATGACAGCGGCGGCTTTCGGCGCAGTCTTGCTCTGCTCCATGGCGGCCCACGCCACCGACACGCTGCGCCTGGGCGTCATGCCCTTCGTGCCGTATTCGGCAAGCCTGCTGGCCCGGCAATACGGCTGGGTGGAAGAGGAACTGAAAAAGGCCGGCCACGACGACGTCAAAGTCATCTGGACGCAATTTTCCGGCGGCCCGCCGATCAATGAGGCGTTTGCTTCCGGCGACCTGGACATCGCCGCGCTCGGTGACACTGCCGCATTGATCGGCCGCGCTTCCGGAATCGACCATCGCATTATCGGTCTGTCATACAAGGGAGAGGAAACGCTGGCGCTGATGGTGCGCAAGGATGCGCCATTCCAGAGCGTGGCAGAGCTCAAGGGTAAGAAGGTGGCGACGTTGCGCGGGGGAAACGTGCATGAACTGCTGGCGCTTATCCTTGCCGAATCCGGCCTGAAACTGTCGGACGTGCAGTTTCTCAACCTGTCTCTGCAGGACATGAACACGGCGCTGCTCAATAGCGATATTGACGCCGCGCTGGTGTGGGACCCCGTCTTCACTCAGTTGGAGACCGAAGGCCAGGCACGCACGCTGCGCGATGGCAAGGGCCTCAAGAGCAATCTGATTCCCATCATCGCCTCCGCATCGCTCATCCAGCAGAAGCCCGAGTATGTCCAGGCCTACCTGCGCGGTATCGCCCGCGGCGCCGACGCGCTGAAACGCCGGCCCCAGGAAACGGCCGCCGAGCTGGCTCCTGTTTTCGGATTGAGCCCGGCGCAGACGTTGACCGCATTCAGCCGTTCCACCTGGGTCCCGCGTCTGGACGCGCAAGCGTTGGCCGAACTGAGGCGTTCAGTCGAGTTCCTGTTGGGCAATCGAATGATCCGCAAGCCCCTGGATCTGGACAAGTTTGTCGATCCTGCAGACGCCGCAGCCACAGACCTGACGGGATATTTGGGATCCGCCCGTGATCCCTCCAACCCGATCCCGGCGGGAGTGCCCCATGCCTGAATCAAACAAAGGCATAGCGCCCCAAAACGCGGATGATCAACCCCGGGCCTTGCCGGCGCGGCTGGTGCTTTGGCCTGCGGCGCGCCCTGATTTCCAAGCCGTTCGCGACATCGTGCTCGAAGCTGAAGCGTTGGGCGCAAGCGCGGCGCTGATCACAGGCGGACGCGGCGCGCTGGAACCTTTGACCGTGGTAGGCGCGCTGGCGCCGCTGACCGCACGCATAGGCCTGCTCGCCGAAGTCGACGCTGCCGAAACCCATCCCTATACCGCTGCCCGCCGACTGGCGGCGCTCGATCACATCAGTGGCGGCAGGATTGGCTGGTCGCTGACTGGCGCTCGCGAACCTGGCCGCATTCGGGACTACGTCGATGCGGTGCATGCGCTCTGGGATAGTTGGGATGACGATGCCCATCGATTCGACAAGCGCAGCGGCGTCTACATCGATACGGATCGGATCGCGGCAGCGGACCACGCAGGGCCGTTCTATCGCGTGGCAGGCCCGCTCGATATTCCTCGACCGCCGCAGGGCCGCCTGCCCAGGGTGGGCGATGACAGCACTGCGGATGTCTCTTTCAGTGAGTGGATTGGCGTCGTGGCAGTTCCGACCGCATGGCGCAAGCTGCGCACCCGGTTCGAACCGGGCGTCGCGGATACCGCCGGACGGCCGCCTCGGACGCTGCGGCGCGAGTTAGGCCTATCGGACATTCCCCCGCAGTACTCCAACCGTCTTGCCGCCGCCCCAAATCCATGACCGCTCAAGATCGATCGTTGATTCTGCTCGTGAACGCCTTTGTCGCGGGCCACCACGAGGGGGCTTGGCGGCTGCCCCAAGCTCAACCAGAACGCCTGCGTGACATCCGCTATCACCAGGAGATCGCCCGCCTCGCCGAGACTGGGGGCTTTCATGCCATGTTCGTCGCGGATTTCTTCGTGTTCAATCCGGGCGCGCGCCATAGCCCGCGCTGGGAACTGGATCCGCTGACGCTCCTGTCGGGTGTCGCGCAGGCGACCGAACGGCTGGGCTTGATCGCAACAGGATCGGCCACGCTGAGCTCGCCGGAAGAAATTGCGCGCACCTTTTCCACGTTGGATCATGTCAGCGCCGGACGCGCCCTCTGGAACATCGTGACCAATGGCGATCCCGCGGCAGCCGCCAATTTTGGACAGGACAAGCCCGTACCGCATCAGCAGCGCTACCAGATCGGCGCGCAGGCTGTTCAAGAAGTGCTGCAGCTTTGGCGCAAAGGACAGGACGTGCCAGCGCCAGTCCAGTCGCATCCGGTTCTGGTGCAGGCCGGGTCTTCATCGGATGGCCGCGACTTCGCCTCGCGCTATGCCGAACTGGTATTCACCGCGCAAAACACCATCGGGGAGGCACATGCGTTTCGTCACGACTTGCTGACACGCGCCGCGGCGCATGGACGCAAGCCTGGTGCTGTGAAGCTCATACCCGGCATCAGCCCCGCCATCGGCAGCACGGTTGAAGAGGCGCGCCGCAAAAAGCGCGACCTTGACGAGTTGATCGTGCCGGAAGCTTCGCTGGCGTGGCTGGCTGGCTTTGGAATCGATCTGGGAGCCCACGACCTGGACGGTCCCCTGCCGCCGATATTGGGTGACATCGATAGATTCGAAGGGATAAAAAGCCGCTTTGGGGTGATCGCTTCGGTAATCGAACGCCACCGCCCGACGACCATCCGTGCGTTGCTCCAGTTACTTGCGGGCAGTCGCGGCCATGCCAGCCTGAGCGGCACGCCGGAGAGCATCGCGGACCTGATTGCCGAGTGGTTCCAACAGGGCGCGGCCGATGGCTTCATGCTGATGCCGCATGCTTTCCCGAGCGAGTTCCAGTTGTTCGTGGACGAAGTCGTGCCCTTGCTACGCCGACGCGGCTTGCTGCGGAATGGAGAGCGGCAAGCGGGCTTGCGTGAGCGCCTGGGGTTGCCGATGGAAGGGCTGGGCGAGCGAATCTAGGAAATATCTGCGCAATGCCCCCAGATGAGGGTCTGAAACGGCATTCGTCTGCCGCAGTAGGCCAAGGGCCTATGAAATGGGGCAAAGCGGCGCGATCGCCCGCAATCGACGAGCATCTGCCCACGCGACTCCAGAGGCACAAAGAAAATCCCGCCATATCATACATTTACATCCGCTCCTGCCGTAAATCTAGCTAAGTCTGGTTTATTGAAAACAGGAGTTTGATGTGGCAGAAAAAGGCTTGATCCGTGGACTTGTGATCGGCGTACCCTCATTGGTGGTTTTGGGAGCCGCTTCCCTCTCCATGCTGGGGTACGGTGCAGCCAGTGCCATTGAAAGCCGCTTTGGCGTGCCTACGGAATTGACGTATGACACGCCACTAGATCTTCTGCATCTCTCCAGTCACGCGTTTTCCGGCTGGATAGAAATTGCGGACGAGATACACACCCTCGAAAACTTCAAACTGTTGGCCATCGTCATGGCGGCCATAGGCCTCGCAATCACTTTGGTTTTCATTGGCTCGCACACGCCGAAAGTGCGCGAACCCGTGATAAAGGCCGGAAGCAGCATCGCGCTCATGCTCTCCAAGATTCCTGGCTGGCAGTTCATTCAAAGAGGCCGGAGATGGCTGCGCAAGGAAATAATCAGCTTCATTCCACTAGCCGCACTCAGCATTGCACCTTGGCTATTTATTTTCGCCATGAAGACCGTGCTGATTCTATTTGCCCTCCTTCCCTATTTGGGATACGTGGGGGCAATGAAACAGCTCCAAACCTGGATAGTTTCCGCTGAGCATTGCACCCCAATCGGCAGCAGAAATGAGAGATTGATTCTCTCCGACCTTCCAAAGACATCTGCCCAGCAAGAGAACAAAAGCAAGGCCACTCCATGCCTCGCTCTCTGGAGAAACGGTTCCATGATTGCAGAAGGCCGACATGTCGCGTCAACCGGAAGCACCATCATCCTTTTTGATCCGGTAAGCGGCAATGTGACGATAGAGCCGACCGAGGGAAGCTCCTTGCGTTTACACGGCCTTTCCGCAATGACGCTGAAAGAGTTGATTGAAACTCCCAACACCGACAACTAAGGCGGAAAATGGCCCGATCATTTGATAGAAAACATCTATAGCCTTGAAATAATCATAGCAAAATATATAAAATTACTTGCCTATAGCAAACAATAATATGCCTTAAGCAAGTAATTGGAACTCCCCCATGACAGAGCAATCGCTCTACGACCGCGCCGAAGCGGTCCGGCATTTCAACCGTTTCTACACCCGCCAGATCGGCGTCCTGCATGAGCACCTGCTGGCCAGCGAGTTCTCGCTGACCGAAGTCCGCATTCTTTATGAACTGGCCCACAGGCCGGCGCTCAGCACCTCGGACCTGTGCCGGGAACTGAACCTGGACGCCGGGTATGTCAGCCGCGTGATCTCGGGCTTCGAAAAGAAAGGCTTGATCGCCAAGACGCGCTCGGCCGCAGATGCCCGCGTCGGCCTGCTGGAACTGACAGAGGCCGGCCGGGCGGCGTTTGCTCCGCTCAATGAAGCGTCCCGCAACGAGATCATCGCCATCCTCAAACAGCTATCGGAGCCGGCGCAAGCGCAGCTGGTCAATGCCATGAACGAAATCCAGAACCTGCTCGGCGACAAAGCCCCCCTGCCCTATGTGCTGCGCGATCCGCGCCCGGGCGACATGGGGCTGGTGGTGGCAAACCAGGCCACGGTCTATGCGCAAGAATTCGGTTGGAACTCGGAGTACGAGGCGCTCGTGGCCGAGATCGTGGCGAAGTTCATCCGGGAGTTCGACCGCGAGCGAGAGCGCTGCTGGATCGCGGAGAAGGACGGAAAGATGGTGGGCTCGGTCTTCGTGGTGCGGCAGGACGAAACCACGGCGAAGCTACGCCTGCTGTACGTGGACGGCTCCGCGCGCGGGCTGGGCATAGGCCATCGGCTGGTCGACGAGTGCCTGCGTTTTGCGCGGCAGGCGGGCTACAAGCGCATGGTGTTGTGGACCAATAGCGTGCTGACGGACGCGCGCCGGATCTATGAAAAGGCCGGCTTCGAACTGGTCGAGGAAGAACAGCACCACAGCTTCGGCAAGGATCTGGTGGGACAGTATTGGGCGCGGGATCTGTAGGCCACGCGATGCATCCCTGCGGCCAGATCAAATCCGTTTCCACGGACAGGCTCGACTCCGATGAGTGAACGCGCCCAGGCCATATGCGCCGCCGCCGTCACAGGCGCGCTTGTGGGGGCCGCGATGGTGTCCACCCGCGCGGTGTCGAGCGACGTGTCGCCCGAGACGCTGGCTTTCCTGCGTTATGCCATCGGGGCGCTCGTGCTTGCCGCGCCCATGCTGCGGCGATGGTCTGTACGGTTCACGGCCAAGGATTTCTGCGCGGTGGCGGGCCTGGGCATACTGCAATTCGCGCTGCTGATATTGCTGTTGAACTACGCGCTGGCCCGGCTGCCGGCCGCCACTTGCGCGCTGGTGTTTTCCACGCTGCCGCTGGTAACGCTGTGCCTGGCGATTGCCACGGGACGCGAGCAGTTCAGCTGGCCGCGGCTGATCGGCGCGGTCGTGGCGGTCTCGGGGATTGCGCTATTGCTGCAACCCTCTGCCGCCGCGGTGGGCAGCGCCGCAGATGGTTGGGCATGGGCCGCCTTGTTGGGCGCGACCTTCATCGGCGCGGCTTGCAGTCTTTTATATCGTCCGTACCTGCGTCGCTATCCATCCATGTATGTCAGCGTGGTGGCGATGCTGGTGTCGGTCTTGTTCCTGGCGGGCGTCTGCCTGGCGCGAAGCGCGCCATTGCTGCCCAGCCTGTCCGGCTTTCAATGGGCGAACGTGGTGTTCATCGGGCTTTCCAGCGCAGTGGGCTATTTTTGCCTGCTGTGGGCGCTGAGCCGCCTGGAGGCAAGCCGGGTAATGTCGTTTCAGGCGCTGGCGCCGATCACGGCAGTATTGATCGAGCTGCTGAGCGGCTCGTATCCGCTGACCTGGCGCCTGACGGGGGCTTTTGTTCTGGTGTTATCGGGAGTCTGGTTCGGCACGCATGAACGGCGCACGAGCGCCGCTTGACTCTGCCTCTGGAGCATCAAACCGTTCAGGTTTCTGGATTGATCCGGGCGCGCGTCTTCTCGTCCAGGATGCTGCGCACCAGCGCAAACAAAGGATCCGCGTCGGTGTGCTTCTGGCCGTAGGTCAGATTGAACCCATAATCGAAATCCGGCGGATTCAAACCCTGCGTGTGCTGCAGGATGGTTTCCAGCTTGTCCAGGGCCTTGACGGCTTTGGCTTCCGGCGTGGCGGCATCCTCATATTCCTGCCAAAGCGCCAGGATTCCTGTGCGCTGTTGCTCATCCAGGGAGCGGGTCAGGTGCAGCAGGTCGGCTTTCTCCTGTTTGGCCTTATCCGGATGATGGTGTTTCTCGATGGCGGGCACGTCGCCATGGATGGCCTCGCCCAGATCGTGCAGCACACACAGCTTCAGAACCTTGAGCATGTCCAGGCCGGCCAACTCGTCTTCGAAGGCCATGGCCATCAGGCACAGGCGCCAGCTGTGTTCAGCCGTGCTTTCGGGGCGGCCGGTGGACGTGAATCCGCTACGCAGCACGCTCTTGAGTTTTTCGGCTTCCTGCAGAAAGGCCAGCCGGCCTTTGATGTTCTCGATATTCATTTCAATTCCAACCCAATGCGGCGCGGCCATGGGCCGCGCCCGCCATCACAAGGTCGGCTGCGGAATGGGGATATCCTTCGATATCAGGTCGCCGTCTTGAATCCTTGTGTCGCACCCGGAGCTAAGGCCCCACTTGGTGACCGTGCCGTCATCAATCCTGAACTTCTCCGTGCATCGGTAGATGGTGTTGTTGATGATGCCACGGACGTATTCGTACGAAATGATCTTGCCGCCGTTGGACAAGGTATAGCTGTTGGTGGGCGGCCCCCATTTGGAAACCAGCTTTTCTTCGCTTTCGCCAACCCACGATTGCATCATGTCAGCCCTGGTTTCCTGGCGTTCATTGTTGATCATATTGCCTAGCGGGGAACCCGCGCACCCGGCAAGCAGTTGAGCCACAAGAACCGTCAAGATTAGCTTCTTCATTTATTTTTTCCCCTGGGATCGGCCTGACATGGCCGTGGATTGCAAAGACAGCAGTTCGCAGTGCGGCCTAGCGGCAAGATTCCTTCGGCAGATCGAACCCAACCTTGACGCTGGTCGCGATCACGTTCTTGAAAGCTGCATCGGCGACGCTGTTGTAGCGGGCGTCGCAATTGAATTTGTTATTGAGCAGGTAATCCTTGCCTTCCGCCTTTTCCATCTGCGTGGCCCATTTCTCGGCTGCATCCAGCGCTTGGTCTCCGGCCTGTACAAAGCCCAGCATGATTTCCATGCCGCCGGCTGCGCGAGGCGCGGTCCAGCTTGCGTACACCCAGGGATCGGCGGCGTTACCGCAGTCGGTCAGGCAATCTGCCGTATACGTCAGGTCGGAGCCAAAGGCGACGGGGGTGATTTTCTGCCCAGGCTTGGGCGCATATTCGCCGATGAAGCTGGCGAGGTCGGGCTTGCAGGTTTCGGAAGGTTCCAGGCTCAGCGCCGATACCTTGCCCGACTTGATCGTCGCGGTGACCAGGCAACCCTGCACATCGAACACGCGATCGTCGCCGTAGGATTCCTGCGGCGCGCCGGCTATCGTTTCGAAATGCGCCTGGCTCTTGCCCAGCATTTTTCCATTGAAGACTTCCTGCACGGTGGCGGCCTGCGCAATATTGCCGCCGGCCATCAGCAGCCCCATGGCCAAAACTCTGAAATACATACTGGATCAGGCTCCGTCGAATATGGGTTTTGCCGCGGGCCAAACCTCGCGCGCAAACGGAGCGTATTCAAACATAGATGGCACTGCACGGATGGGCAAAAAATCGGTAATTCACCGGCATACGCCTGCGGATACTTCGCATTCACTGGAAGCCGCGGATTCAAGCAGTAACAACTGCGCCAGCGGGGCAACAAATTATCACGTTTACGATACGGCCCTGGCAGATCGCCGTATGACCGGCCTCCGATTAACGCTTAGGCGCGAATATCACCTTGACCGGCGCGCCCTGCTTGACCGTGCTGGCCCAGGGGCCATTCTTCGGTTCGAACGCGGGATGCCAGGCCCTGAGTTCCGTATCGGAAATCCATTCAAGCTGCAGTTGCTCATCAGGCGTATACGACCGGAACTGCGTCAGCGCCACGATGAACGCATTGCACTTTTCCGACACGCCGGTCTCGACCACGGATACCTGGGTCTGCTCGTCCCAGGTCAGCGACCCGCGCTGCGGGCATTTGCGGACCTCGACGTGATACTTTCCGCCAGGCGAAGGGAGATCGGCGATGATTTTGTCGGGACCGCAAGCCGTCAGCAGCATGGACGACAGCAATACCAGCGGAATGCTTTTTTTCATTGAAAAGCCTTCTGACCGTGAAGGAGGTCAATCCGTGAAAACCTGCGCATGATACCTTGCGACCTTGCGCACCGTTGAAGCCTGAAGCGTTCACACATGGACGATCGATGAACACACCTACGCAATACTGCAGCCAGAAGTTTGCCCGCAAGCCCTGGAGGCTCGCATGCCGATAGCCCTGGCCGATCTGGAGCAAGGCGTCATGGAGCTGTTGCGCGCACAGCCCGCGTTCGCTGGCTGGAAGAAAAAGGGCAAGCGTTGCCTGTGGCGAGCCTGCGGCGAATTGCAGCAAGGCGTGGAACTTATCCGCTACAAGGGCTCGTTCGACGATGCGCAGCACGTGTCCTTGGGCGTTTACGTATCCTTTCCGTATGAAAAGGAATGGCCGGTTTACGTGCCGGCAGAAGTCTGGAACAAGGGGCGCATGTACCGCCGCGCCTATTTGAAGCCAGTTGTCGGGCTAATCCTGGAACCTACGTTGGGCAGCGGCGCGGTGCTCAAGATCAGCAGTGCGCAGGACCTGAAGGACTGGCTGTCGACCTTGGCGGCGGATGTCGAAAATCATCTGGCTCCATGGTTTCAGCGCTATCAGACTCTGGAGGAAGCGTGGTACGAGTACCGCATTCCGTCCTGGCGTCTGCAGGCGGCCGGCCTTAAACCGGAAGAAAGACCGGAGCGCTAAATCAAGGGAGAGTAAAGCCCGCCGCGCCATTCCCGAAGTTCTCCACGCTGCGCGGGGACGCAACGATAGGCTCGTTCCCGGGTCATATCGTTTTCGTCAATCTGCACATTCTGGCGACGCCACGGCCCCTTGCATAAAAGGACGATATCTCCAAAAGAATATCGCACCCACGCCCGCACGGTGACATGTTTGTCAGCGACCTCACCGATCTGAAACTCAAGTGGTCTTAACGCATCCAATAACACCGGCGAAGAGACGATCAGCGGAACCGCAGGTGCCGCCGCTGCAATTCAGCAACGGTCCTGCACCCCATCAGCTTCATGGCCCGCTCGATCTCGACCCGCATCAGTTCCAGCGCCCGCTCCACGCCCGGCCGGCCGGCGGCCGCCAGCGGAAACAGGTAGTAGCGGCCCAGCCCCACGGCCTTGGCGCCTAGCGCAAGCGCCTTGAGCACATGAGTGCCACGCTGCACGCCGCCGTCCATCATCACGTCGATGCGGTCGCCAACCGCGTCGACGATTTCCGCGAGCTGGTCGAAAGCGCTGCGCGAGCCGTCCAATTGGCGGCCGCCGTGGTTGGACAGCACGATGCCGGTGCAGCCTATGTCGGCCGCGCGCCTGGCGTCTTCCACCGACATCACGCCCTTCAGGCAGAACTGCCCGCCCCATTCCTGCACCATGGCAGCGACGTCGTCCCAGGTCATGGCCGGGTCCAGCATGTCGGTGAAGTAGCGGCTGATGGACATGGCGCCGCCGCCCATGTCGACGTGGGTGTCCAGCTGCGGCAGCCGGAAGCGTTCGTGAGTTAGGTAATTGAGCGCCCAGGCTGGCTTGATGGCGAACTGCGCGATGCCGGCAAGATTGAGCCTGAACGGAATGGCGAAGCCGGTGCGCTTGTCGCGTTCGCGGTTGCCGCCAGTGATGCTGTCCACGGTCAGCATCATGACCTGCACGCCGGCTTCCTTGGCGCGGGCCATCATTTCGCGGTTCAGCCCGCGGTCCTTGTGGAAGTAGAACTGGTAGACCTGGGGGCCGCCGCTGATCTTGCGGGCTTCTTCCAGGCTGACGGTGCCCAGCGAGGAGACGCCGAACATGGTGCCGAACTTGCCCGCGGCGGCGGCCACGGCGCGTTCGCCGTCATGATGGAACAGCCGCTGCAAGGCGGTGGGCGAGCAATAGACCGGCAGCGCCAGCTTCTGGCCCATGACGGTCACCGACATGTCCACTTCCGCCACGCCGCGCAGCACATCGGGCAGCAGGTCGCAGGACTCAAAGGCCGCGGTGTTGCGCCGGTAGGTGGTTTCATCGTCGGCCGCGCCGTCGATGTAATTGAAGATGGGGCCCGGCAGCCGCTGGCGGGCCATGCGGCGAAAGTCGTGGAAGTTCTGGCACTGATGCAGACGCATGGGTGGACCTTTATCGAAACTACACGTGCAGACAGCCTGAGCCCCCGGATGGAGCGGGAGGAATTGTAGACCGATAGCCACATTTCCAAGGCCATCAAAATGGACCCCAGCGCAGATCGTGTTAAATGCGGGCTTTCGCCCTACGAACGGAAGTACTCCGCAATGCCTCACCTCCTGCTCAAACCGGCCACGCTGATCGCGGCCACCGTCCTGTCGCTGCCCGCCGCAACCGTCTCGGCGCAACAGAACCTGGAGCGCGCCACCTCCTTGGCCCAGATCCACGCCATCATGGAGTATTGCGAGGTGCTGACCCCCGAACTGCTGGAGGTCCTGAAGAAGCGGCAGCAGTCCGCCACGCGCGAGTCCGGCGTGTCGTCGCTGGTGTTCGATGCGGAGTATCTGCGCGCCTACGCCAAGGCGCGCAAGGACATGGCGGACTTCGGGGAGGAAGAAAAGGAGCTGACCTGCCAGCCCATGCGGGCCATGGCCGGCAAGGACTGAGCCCCATTGCCACGCACCCGAAGTGGCTGCGCGGCGCCTTGAAACATGGCGCCGGCAAGCGTAGTCTGACACCGCTGATTCTTCCCCCACTGCCATAGCCGGGAGCGATTCATGGCGCAGAAAGAACGACATAAGGGCCGCTTGATAGATCACATCGGGCTGGTGGTGCGCGACCTGCCCGCGAGCAAGGCGTTCTACACGGCGGTCTTCAATGCATTGAAGATTCCCATCGGCGGCTCCGACGGCCCGGACTTCTGGACGGACGAGCTGTTCATTTCCTCGCGCGGCAGCGCCGAGGTGCAGGGCGAACTGACCGGCCGCATCCATCTGGCGTTCCAGGCGGAAGACCGGGTCATGGTAGATGCCTTCTACCAGGCGGCGTTGGCGCATGGCGGCCGGGATAACGGTCCGCCGGGCGAGCGCGCAAACTACCATGCCGGCTACTACGCCGCGTTCGTGCTGGACCCGGACGGCAACAATATCGAAGCCGTCACCCGCGCGGGCGCCCAACGCAGCGCGGCCTCGGTGCGGATCACCTACTGAACGCGCCGCCAGCGCCCGGGGCTGGACGTCAGGCCGCGCCCCGCGGCGCCTGGATCATCTTCCAGCCATTGCCCGCCGGATCACGAAAGCCCGCGTCCACGCTGCCGTAGCGTTCGATGGGTTCCTGCGTGAACTCGACGCCCAACGCCTGCAGCCGGGCATGGTCTGCGCGGCAGTCGGCCACATGCAGGACCAGAGGCGGCATCGCGCCTTTGGCGACCATGGCACGCAGCGTCTGCGCCGTGACCTCGTCGTGGATGGGCGGGCCGGGCGCAAACAGGCCGAGCTGAAACGAGGGCTGGTCCGGATGCTGGACCGTCAGCCACCGGTACGGCCCGTTGCGCACGTCCGTATGGACGCGGAATCCGAGCTTGTCCACGTAGAACGCCAGCGCCGCGTCCTGATCGTCCACGTATATACCCGCCACGTTGATGCCTGAGTTCATGAGACCTCCTTGGTTGATGGCGGAAATTTACCGTCGGTCTCGCGGCGGCGCTTCTCCAAAACAGCGATGTTGAGGTCGGGGCGCTGCGCGGCCTTCGCTACGCAGCCGGGCATGCTGTCCAGTGGCGGCGTCCCCGCCCGCGCCTGCACCCGCATGGCGCTGGGGCTGAGCCCGGTGACGTCGCGGAAAATGCGGCTATAGGTGCCGAGGCTTTCCCACCCGGTCGCATAGGCGATTTCAGTGACGCTCTGCTCCGTGTCCCGCAGCATGGCCACGCTTTGTTCGATACGCCGCGTCAACAGGTAGCGGTGCGGAGGCAGGCCGAAGGCGCGCTTGAAGGAGTGCGCGAAATGGGCCTTGGAGATGCCGCTGACCTCGGCCAGGCGCTCCACCGGCCAGGCTTCGTGCGAGGCCGCGTCCATGCGGTCCTTGACGCGCAGCAGGCGGCGCAGCAAGCCCGGATCCTGCTGCGGGCCTGCGCCTGGCGCGACTTGCGCCAGCAGTGTTCCCAGCTTCAGCAAGGCGTCTTCCTGCACCGTGCTATAGCCCACCACCACACCCGACGCCAGCTTCACCTTGCGGCAGAAGTCCGCCACCGGCTGCATGCCCACGCCCGCGGCCCGCGCCGCCGCCACGGCCTGCGCCACATCCCAGCCCGGGGGCAGCCACCACAGCAGATGAAAGCCGGCGTGTTCGCCACCGACGCGCAATGCATCGCTGCCGACGGCCTGGCGCAAGGCCCGCAGCACGGCGTCGCGCCGGCGCGCGTACACGCCGCGCGCCTTGCGCACGTGGCGCGCGAAACTGCCGTCCTGCAGGAACGCGGCCAGCGTCATTTGCTCGATGATGCTGGGCGAGCGCCCCGCGCGGCGACGCGCCTGCACGAAAGCGGGCGCCAATTCCTTGGGCACCACCGCATAGCCGATGCGCAGCGCGTTGAACAAGGTCTTGTTGAAGCTGCCGCAATGGATGACGCGATCGGCCGTATCCAGGCTTTTCAGGGCGGCCAGCGGCGCGCCGTCGTAGCTGAATTCGCTGTCGTAGTCGTCCTCGACGATCCAGCAGCCGGCCTGCGCGGCCCAGTCCAGCAGCTCCAGGCGGCGGGACACGGGCATGGTGGCGCCGGTAGGCGCCTGGTGGGCGGGCGTGACGTGCACGAGCTTTACGCCGCGCTGGCGCCGGGCCTGCGCAACCGGAAAGCCCCCGGCATCGATGGCCAAGGGAACGATGTGCGGCGTGTACTGGCCGAAGATCGGTTCGGCATTCAGGTAGCCCGGATCCTCGATCAGCACCTTGTCCTGCGGCTGCAGCAGGAGATGGCCGCAGAGGTCCAGGCCGTCGCGGATGCCGCCCAGGACGATGACCTGCTCCGGATCGCAGCTGATGCCGCGCGCCGCGCCCAGATAGCGGGCGATCTGCTCGCGCAAGGGGCGCCAGCCTTGCGGTTCATCGTTGGCAAGCTGGGCCGGCGTGACGCGCCGCGCGCTCGCCATCAGCCCCTTGCGCCAGCGTTCCATGGGGAAGAGCGCGGCGTCGGCGCTGCGGGAGTAGAACTGGGAGTTGGGCTGCAACGGCGCGTAGATCGCGGCCATATGCGGCGCGGCCCCAGGCGGGCTGACAGCGGGCGCGGGCTGCGGCTCGCCTGCTTGCGTTGCCGGCCGCGGCTCCGGGGCCTGGGACGTTGCGGCGCTCTCGCCCGGCAACCCCGCCCGGAAAAAGTTGTCCGGAATCACCGCCGCCACGTATGTGCCCGAACCCACCGTGCCCGCGGTATAGCCTTCGCTGCGCAATTGATCGTAGGCAGCCTCGACCGTGGAGCGCGCAATGTGCCAGCGCGCGGCCAGGCTGCGCGTGGACGGCAGGCGCGCGCCGGACGGCAGCGCGCCCTTCAATATGCGTTCGCGGATCTCGCGGTAGACCCAGGCCTGCTTGGACTCCCCTGGCCGCGCGGCGTCCATCGGCAGGTCCAGGCTGGCTTCCTGGCGTTTCGCTCCTGGCTGCCCTGCGGAAAGTGGCTTGTTCATATTGAGAGAAATGGCTCTATTTCATGTAGCCATTCTATCGGTAGATTGGCTGCCTGAGCCCCATGCGGGGCAAATTTCCTGGAACCTGCCATGACCGCCACTGCGCCCTGCCACACCATCACCCTGGAGACCGGCCCCTTCTTCACGGACGGCACGACCTCGATCCTGGAGGCGGCACTGGCCCAGGGCATACCCGTACCCTTCTCCTGTCAGCGCGGGGCCTGCGGCTCATGCCGCGCCGTGGTCATGGATGGCAGCTATGAACGCATGGCGCCGCCCGCGGACGGCGGCTACCAGACGGCCAGCGACGAACTGCTGATGTGCCAGTGCCGCGCCGCCAGCGACCTGACGCTGCGCTTCCCGCATTGGCGCGCCCCCGAAGAACCCAGTCCGCCGCGCCGCGCCCGCGTCGCGTCGCGCCTGCCGCTGGCCCCGTACGTCACCCAGCTCATCGTCGAAATGCAGGGCGAGGACGACTACGGCTACCTGCCCGGCCAACATGCCCGACTGATCCTGGACGGCGGCGCCCGCCGCAACTTCTCGATTGCGAATGCGCCCGGCGCGGCGGGGCCTGCCCGGCTGGAGTTCCACATCCGCCGCATGCCCGGCGGCGCCTTCACCGATGGCATCCTGCCCGGCCTCCAGCCCGGCGACATGCTGACCCTGGACGGCGCGCAAGGCAGTTGCACCTGGCCTGCGGAGATGCCTGCCGGCATCGACCACCTGGTGCTGCTGGCCACCGGCACGGGCTATGCGGGCGTGGCTCCCATCCTTATGGCAGCGCTGCAAAGCCGCGCGCTGAAGACGGTGACCTTGTACTGGGGCGGACGCACGCCGGACGATTGCTACGCCGGGCAGATGCTGGATGCCTTGCAGGGCAAGGGCGACGGGTTCCAGTGGCATGCGGTGCTGTCCCAGGCCGATCGCGCAGATGGCCAGCCCCGCCACGTGCAGGACGCAGCCATCGCCGCGGACCACGACTGGTCACGCAGCCTGGTCTACGCCTGCGGCAATCCGGCAATGGTGCAGGCGGCCCGCGACCGGCTGCTGGCGGCCGGCCTGCCCGCCGACCGCTACCGGTCCGAGGCCTTCCACCCCGCGGCGGGAGGCACGGCCGGCGCCGCGCCGCGGCGCGAGGCGCATCCCTGGGAGCGCCTCAGTCCGCGCTACACGCTCGCAGGCATCCTCGACGCGCGCCAGCGCTCCATGCAGGCGGTGGCGGAAATCGCCGCGCTGATGCGCCCCGGCATGACCACGCGCGAGGCCATCGCCGTGGCGGACGAGCACTTGCGCCGGATGGGCGCGTCCAACAACTGGCACCCGACCTATGTGCGCTTCGGCCCGGATACGCAGTCCCCGCCCATCCAGCGCACCGACTATGACCGCAAGCTGCAGGAACATGACATCTTCGTGCTGGACATCGGCCCGGTGTGGGACGGCCACGAGGGCGACTATGGCGACACCTTCGTGCTGGGTGCCGATGCAGACCGCCTGCGCTGCGCCGAAGCCGCGCGCGAGGTCTTCCGGCGCGCCCGCCTGGCGTGGCTGGAAGGCCTGACGGGCGCCGCCCTGTACGACCGCGCCTCGGAATATGCGCGCGAGCTGGGCTGCGAACTGGTGCGCGAGATTCCCGGGCACCGGGTATCGGATTTTCCGCATGCGCTGTACGGCAAACATCTGCTGGCGCAGGCGGACTTCGTACCCGCCGACGGCATCTGGGTACTGGAGATCCAGGTGCGGGATGCAGAGCGGCCGATGGGCGCGTTCTACGAGGACGTGTTGCTGCGCTAGCGCGGCGGGCGCGAAGCCCGCGCCTTACCCCCGCTGGCTCAATGCCCGGCTGATCCGGTGCTTCGACACGGTGGTCTTCGGCACATGGAACGGGAACCAGCTGCGCACGTCCTCGTCCAGCCCGATGCCGTGCATGTAGTTGTAGATGGCCTTCTTCAGCGCACGGCCGAGCGCATCGTGATCCACGCCGGTAGGGTCATGGAAGCCGACGTCGTTCTTGGCGAAGGTGATCGGCGGCAGGGGCTTGAGGGTAACGCCGTATTCCTCGGGGTTCTGTCCCACCGGTGAATGCACCGTACAGGCGAACCGGTGGAAAAAGCCGCTCTGGATGCAGCCGTTGTCGAACAGTTGCCGCACGTACTCCAGCGCGTCCACGGTGTCCTGTACGGTCTGCGTGGGAAAGCCGTACATCAGGTAGGCATGCACCAGGATGCCGGCGTCCGTGAAGGCGCGCGTGACCCGTGCCACCTGGTCGACCGAGACGCCCTTCTTCATCAGGTTCAGCAGGCGGTCCGAGGCGACCTCAAGGCCGCCCGACACCGCAATGCAGCCGCTGTCGGCCAGCAGTTCGCAAAGCTCGGGGCTGAAGGTCTTTTCGAAACGGATGTTGCCCCACCACGAAATACCGGTATCGCGCGCGATCAGTTCGGTCGCAAGCGCCTTGAGCGACTTGGGCGGCGCGGCCTCGTCGACGAAATGGAAGCCGGTCTGCCCGGTTTCGCGCACGATGGCCTCGATGCGGTCGGCCAGCACCGCGGCGGATGCGCCTTCGTAGCGGCCGATGTAGTCCAGGCTGACGTCGCAGAAGCTGCATTTCTTCCAATAACAGCCATGCGCCACGGTCAGCTTGTTCCAGCGCCCGTCGCTCCACAGCCGGTTCATGGGATTCAGCATGTCCAGCAGCGACAGGTAGCGGTCCAGCGGCAGCCCATCCCAGGTGGGCGTGCCCACCTCGGCAAAGGCGATGTCGGGTTCGACCATGTTGACGTAGCGCACCGCGCCCGTGTCCGCGTCGCGCAGGAAGGTGCGCACCAGGCGCTGGCGCGAGCGCTTGCCCTGCAGGTGCTCCAGGAGCGACAGCAAGGGACGCTCGCCCGCGTCCAGGGTCACGTAGTCGAAATAATCGAAGACCCGCGGGTCTTTCAGTTCGCGCAGTTCGGTATTGACGAAGCCGCCGCCCAGCACGGTGACGATGCCGGGATCGTGCGCCTTGATGGTCTGGGCGATGCGGAATGCGGCATAGACCGCGCCGGGGAACGGCACGGACAGGAGCACCACGGTGGGCGTGTGGCGGGCCAGCGCTTCTGAAGTCAGGCTGCGCAGCATGTCATCCACCAGCGTGGGCGGCGCCGCCAGCGCCTGGGCCAGCGGGTCGAACGTGGGCTGGCTGCCCGCCAGCGATTCGGCGTAGCGCACGAACTCGAAACGCGGATCCACCGCGTCGCGCAGCACGTCGGCCAGGTCGTTCAGGTACAGGGTCGCCAGGTGCTTGGCACGGTCATGCAGGCCCAGGGCGCCGAAGGCCCAGCCCAGCGGATCGCCGCCGTCTTCGTCCAGATACACGTCCAGCGAACTGAAGCGCGGCCCCTCGGGCAGGAAATGGCGGCCGACGATGCGGTGCGCCAACGTCGAATCGCGGCCCTGCAGGAAGGCGATCACGGGCCCGATGGTCGCCAGGTAGCGCGCCTGCTGCGCCACGAAGGACTGGACCGCGGGGCTGTGCTTGTCCGCCGGCAAGGCGGCGACGCGTTCCGCCACGGCGCGCAGGCCGTCGGCCGACAGCAGGCGCAGCACCAGGGCCAACGCCAGGTCTTCCTGGAACGAGGTCACGTCGCGCGACCGCAGAAAGCCGGTGAGGTAGGCGGTGGACGGATACGGAGTATTGAGCTGCGTCATCGGCGGAATGACCGACAGCACGCGTAGAGGCAAAGAGGACATGAAACACGGCAAGATTGCCGTCGAAGCGGGGATCGGGGCCATTATAGGCAGCGCGGCGGAACCGGACCCGGCTGTCAGGGAACGACCGCCGGGTTGCGCCGGACGCAGGCGTCAAAGATCGCCGAGCACGCGGGGATCGAATTGCCAGCGGTGGCTGCCATTCACGCTGCACACCGCCGTCGTCTTCTTGTCGCGCTTCGGACCGATCTCCCGGAGCTTCAATTCGCCATTGCATACCGGGCACTGGCCGCCAATCTCGGTGTAGAAAACCTCGCCGGCGCGATTGGCCTCCAGGTTGCACATCATTAAAAACCGCGAATAACGCTTGCGTTTCAGATCACGCCCCGTCTCCAGGCTGACGAGGCTCAGGAAAATCAGGATGAACCACCACGCCGACATCCCCCAGGCATAGACGCCCAGGGCGGTGAGCGTCAAGCCTGCCGCGCCGGCTGCCAACAGCCAGACCGTCTTGACGGGCTTGCCGCGCAGCCGCAGGGGCGCAACGTGGTAACGCTGGAATGCTTCAGCCCAGCTGCCGCGAGAGGCCGCGGCAGCTGGCGCACTGGCGGCGGGCTGCGGGCTCGTCGCAGCGGGCGGAGTCTCGTCCGCCGCAAAACTGCCGGTGTCCGGTGCGAAGATGCTCTTGCTGGGCATGTTGCCCAGCACTCTTGCGCATTCGTCGCATACGCTATTTTTGCCCTTGTGGGCGGCTCCGCATCTAGAGCAATGCACGCTATCCCCTTGGAGTGGAAACTTTAATCCGGCACCATTATTACCATTATTCTTGGATTCCCGCCGCAACCCGTCCCGCCTGGCGTCACCTCATGCCCAACCGATCAGACCCATTCGCCCCGCCCCCAAAACAACGGAACGTCCGCCTCAATTCGCTGCTCTGGATCCTGGAACCCCTGGAGCGCGATGCCGGCTACCTGCGCCGCAAGATGTTTGGCTGCGACGCGGCGTACCTGGACGGCCTGCTGTACCTGGTCGCCGCCGATCGCGAGGATCCCTGGAGCGGCCTGCTCGTCTGCACCTCGCAGGAACGCCACGAGGCGCTGTTGGCGGAGTTCCCCGCCCTGCGCCCGCACCCCGTGCTGGGGAAATGGCTGTACCTGCCCCAGACCGGCGAGGACTTCGAGACGCTCGCGGCGCGAGTGGCGCAGCTTGCGCTGGCGCGTGATTCGCGGATGGGGGTGGCGCCCAGGCCGCGGTCGCGACGCCGGACCTGATCCGGGCCGGTCGCGGTCAGCAGTTCACCGCGCTTGCGGCAGCACCCGCCAGCTCCACCCTATTCCCGCCCAGCGCCTTGGCCTGATACAGCGCCCGGTCGGCCGCAGCCAGCGCGTCGGCCAAGGGCGGAACCTTGTCCTCGAATTGCGCCAACCCGACGCTGACCGTGGCCGGTATGCCCAGACTGTCGTCCCGACCGGACACCGTTACGGAAAAGCGTTGCGCCACGGCCGCGCCCAGCACCGTTGCGCGGCGCGCGTCGGGACCGGCCAAAAGGGCGGCGAACTCTTCGCCACCGATGCGCGCAAGCAACACGTCGTCGCCCAACACGCAACGCGCGCTGTCGGCGAAAAATTTCAACACCTGATCGCCCGTCTGATGGCCGTACCTGTCGTTGATGGCCTTGAACTGGTCCAGATCGAAGGCCAGCACCGCAACCGGCCCGCGCCCTGCTCCACCCTCGATGATGCGTGCGCCCTGCTCGAAGAACCAGCGGCGGTTGCCCAGGCGGGTCAGATAGTCCGTCTGCGACTCTCGCAACAGCTGCCCGTGGGTCTCTTCGCGGATCAGCTTGAGCAGCGTCATCGGCAGCACGATGGAATACAGCACGCCTTCGTACATGGTAAGGGTGCTGGCGGTCAGGTGTATGGCCGGCCCGTGCTCCGCCACCCACCAGGGCAGGATGAAGGCGCGCGCGGCGTAGACCAGTGCGTGGAGGGTTACCGCCGCCGTTGCAATGCGCAGCGGCGTCAACGACCTGAGCGACTGGCACCGCAGCAGTTCCCAAGCGGTCACGCCGCTGACCAACGCGATCGGGAATGCGCTGATGTACTTCCAGACGAGATCCTCCCACTGTGCGCCGGCCGCCAGCCAGATCAGCGCCATGACGACCAGCAAGCCGATGGAAGCGCCCCGATGGCGCCTGCCGCTCAACGAGGCCGCGCCGTTCATGATGAGGAGATAGCCGCTGAGGACGATGAGATTGGCGACGGCCGAGCCCAACGGGCTGGGAAGCCTCGCGCGAAACAGCGCGACAGTGCAGCCCACGGCCAGCGTGGCGAAGCCCGCCGCCAGGATGCGCAATGATCCGCTGCGGCTGGGGTGGGTCCGATGCTCCCAGAACGTCAGGCCTGCACTGGCTAGCAGCGTTCCGATGATGATGAAGTAAAGGGTGAGGAGATCGACGTACATCTTCAACGCGTGGATATCGCGCCGCAGCAATCGCCGCAGCCAGCAAGGATTCTACGTGGGAAATGCATCATGGAAACATAGCGTAACCCCTGTCACAACTTGGTTGCGCGTCATGCAACACCGGACCGCGCAGCCGTCTCTTCAAACGAAAGAATCCCGTGCAAGTGGCAAATTTGCCACTCATCTACAATTCGTGGCGGTGCCGATTGCCAACTGCAATCGGGCAGTAGCTCACAGGTAGTAATGACGCGCGCGAAGACACCCGCTTCCAAGAAGAGAAGTCCCCCAAGCAGATCCAAGGCCCGGGCCGGTTCCCGATCCAGCGGCCGCTTCCCCCGATTCCTGAAGGCCCTGCTGTTCTCGTCGCTGGCGAGTTTCGGCGCGGCGACCTATATGCTGAATCCGCAGTGGCGGATCCCGGCGCCGGTGCAGGAAGTCATCACGCGCCTGGGATGGCCGCAGCAGCGCCAGACCGCGGCGCCCGCGGCGGTGCCGACCGCAGCGCGGACAGGGGCGCCTGTTCAAACAATGTTTGCCGAATGCCGGCAGTTCTTTCCGCATTCGCGCCCGCCGGAAGTCCCGGGCGGCCAGAAGCTGCGGGAGGTGTGCTTCTCGGCCTTCGCCATCCTGCACGACGGGCAGACCAAGACGCCGGTGTTCGTGGCGGAACGCCTGAATCGCCAGATGCTGACCCAGGCCCAGGGGCAGCGCCGCACCGACAAGTTCTACGCCGAAGCGCGGCTGCCGCGCGCCGAACGGGCCGAGCTGGACGACTACCGCGGCTCCGGTTATTCGCGCGGCCACATGGCGCCGGCGGGCGACATGTCCACGCCCGAAGCCATGGCGCAGAGCTTCTCGCTGGCCAACATGGTGCCGCAGGATCAGATTCACAACGGCGGCGCCTGGAGCAGCATCGAGCAGGACACGCGCAAGTACGTGATGCGCGCCGCCGGAGACGTCTACGTCTTCACCGGTCCCGTCTATGCCGACAAGCCCAAGACCATAGGCGCAGGCGTGGCCGTGCCCACGTACATCTACAAGGTCGTGTATGACGCGACCACCGGGCGCTCGTGGGTGCATTGGCAGGCCAACGCCGCCAGCACCAAGGCCGGGCCGCCGATCAGTTACGAGGAATTCGTCAAGCGCACGGGCATCCGGGTGCTGCCGGCAGGCAGCTGATGCGCGAACTGACGGGCCCGCTCATAGTTTGGACTCGTAGAACTCGACTTCGATGCGGTCCGCGCTCAGATAGCCGCAAAGATTGGCCGGAAAGCGGGCTCGGCTGCACGCGGTGTAGGCGTTTCCGTACAGCACCGCGGTCTGCAGGAAATTGCGGCTGAGCGCCGTGCTGTCGGAGTGGATGGAGCGCGTGAGTTCGGCTTGCAGCTGCTCGCTCGCCGCGCGCATCGGCCGCAGGATTTCTGATTCGAACTTGCGGGCTACGTTTGCTTCGGCTTCGCTCGCCGGCACGCTGGAATGCTGGGGATCATAAGCGTCCAGCAGCTCGTTCGGAGCGCGGCGCGCGCAATAGAACGCCTGATAGTACGAGCCCGTCGCAGGCCGTTTGAGGCGGGCTTGGGCCAAGTAGACCAAGGAAGGCACGGGGGAACTCCAGGAGATCAAGGTGCTGGTCGTGCCCGGCTTCACCGTGCTCACGTACGCGGGCAGGCAGGCGCCCAGTGGCTCACGCCTGGACCGCAGATCCGCCAGCCTTGCGGCGGCGTAGCGGTCTCCATAGCGCAGCACGTCCTCGTAATTGCCACTGAGATGGCTGCCTATGATTACCCCTTGCACCACCCAGACGCTGTAGCCCTCGACGGTCAGCCCGTCCTGGCAATACGTCGCCAGCGCGCGCTTCATGCTGGGTCCCATCGCCTGGAACCCCAAGTCCAGGGCAGCCGAATATGCCTTGAACAAGGCTTCGCTTCTCCCGTCACCCAAGCCCAGCGGGGCGCCGAGGGTCGAAGAGGCCAGCACGGCCGCCGCCACCGAAGCAAACAATGCCATATCACTTCTCCAGTTGGGTGGCCGACAGCCGGCTGCGGTCGCGCGCGCTCAGCACCGTATCGGGATAGCGGTACGTCCAACGTCCGTCCTTGCATTGATAGACCCGCCCGCCATAGACGACGGTCGAACCTTCGCTGTAGTAGTTCAGATGCGCGGCATCCGAGGGGCGGGTGAAATACTCGCAGGCCTGGCCGGCGTAATCGAGCCCAGGATCCTTGGCGGCGGTCTTGGATGAAGGGGATGGATCCGGCGCGCCGGCGGGGGCATTGCGCGGCTTGTCGCGGCTGGCGGCGTTGTTGCCCCAGGGGTTCAGGGCGGGATCGGTGCTGTAGCGCTCCTTGATCCGGTCGCGGTTGCGCAGGTAGTCGGCTTCCTGTTGTTTCGCCCGGGCCCTGGCCGCCGCGTTCTGCGCATCTTCATATTGCTGCCGCAGCCGGTCCTGCGTCTCCTGGTTCAGCAGCGCATCATCCTGCTGGCTGGAGTCTCGCAGGTAATCGCTCAGGGCGCGTTGCGCCGCATCGATGGCGGCGTCGGCATTGCCGCGCGAGGAAGTCGAGGAACGCGACTTCCCGGTGGCCTCAATGGCCTGCCCCGGTCCCGCGAACGCCGCGTGGCCGATGCCGGCCGACACGATGGCCGCCATAAGGCGGACCGCAAGCGTGGCCATAGGAAAGCTCCCCGAGGATGATCGCGCAAACGCCGCCGCCTCCAGGGACTGGCCGTGCAGATGGCCGGCCCGCGTGCGGTGTATCCATGATAGATCGCGCCATTGCCGCGGGAATCAGCCAAAAGGAGGAATCCTCCCCTACCTCCGCCGCGCCGCCTCAATGGCCGCGATATCGATCTTGCCCATCGTCATCATCGCGTCGAACGCGCGCTTGGCTGTGGCGGGATCGGGGTCCGAGATCGCTTCGATCAGCACGCGCGGCGTGATCTGCCATGACAGGCCCCACTTGTCCCGGCACCAGCCGCATTCGCTGGCCTGGCCGCCGTTGCCGATGATGGCGTCCCAGAGGCGGTCGGTCTCGGCCTGGTCTTCGGTCGAAATCTGGAAGGAAAAGGCCTCGCTGTGCTTGAAGGCCGGGCCGCCGTTCAGGCCCACGCAGGGTATGCCCGCGACCGTGAACTCGACGGTCAGCACATCGCCCTGCTTGCCCGAAGGATAGTCCCCCGGCGCGCGCAGGATCTTGCGCACGGCGCTGTCCGGAAAGGTCCGGGCGTAGAACTGCGCGGCTTCCAGGGCATCCTGGTCGTACCAGAGGCAGACGGTATTTTTGCTGGCCATGCTTGCACTCCTTTCAGTAGCAAGCGCACCGACGGATCTGCTGCGCTATCCGGCCTCGAGCTGGCCGGTTCCGATGAAGAAGCGTCGGCGCGTCGCCGACGGCGTCTCGCCAAACAGAGCGCGATAACGTGTCAGCGCGTAGTTGGAATAGGGATAGCCTTGACGCTCGAAAATGTCCGCAATGGACCACTCTTCCGCGGCAGCGCTGGCCAACGCCGCATGGACCGCATGCAGCTGCCGCAGATGCATATACTGTATCGGGCTCAGGCCGAAGCAGTGGCGAAAGAACGTCCTCAAGGATCTTTCGCCGACCTTCAGTCCATCGTAGCGAGTGGCGCCGCTCATGTCTGCATCCATCGCCCGAAAATGACTCAAGGTGGCATTGCACAAGTCGTGCAGGGAAATGCCAGGCCTGCCGCTGGCGGCCGGCTGCGGCTGGCGGGAAAACACCAGGGAGGCTATCGCCCGCTCGATGCTCAGGCGCCCCGCCTCGCCAGCCATGCAGGATCCGTCCGCGGACAGAGCAGCCTGCTGCAAGGCCACGATGCGCGAAGGCGTCGCCGTCAACACCTTGGTCGAGCGGGTCCAATAGCGCAAGACCTGGCCGACCTCTCCATCAGCCTGGAACATCGGCGACGATAGAGGTACCGCAATGGTCACCCAACTGTTGGGACCATCCGCGCGAAAGACAAAACCCTGTCCGGGAGCAAGCACAGCCACCTTGTCCGGACCCAACTCGGCGCCATTGAGCCAGGCAGAACCCGGACCCGCATCGGAGATCAGAAACATGAGGTGCGTAGTCGCCACTGCGGCTTCGCACAGATTCGGGACTGTCTCGATGCCGCGTTGGACGGTAATCCCGCCGACATTCGCATGCCCGAGCCGCCATCCGCCGTCCCGGGGTCCCAGAAGACGCACTTTCAGGTCTACGTCAACCACTGCGGCTTCGTACTCTTCGAACGATCCGAACTGCAGCAACTCCATCGGAACCCTCGTAAATTTCTGACGATTTATTGCCGAAATTAGCATGGACTTGTGATCGAGTCACTAGTGAAAATGGCGTCTCCCGCAAGTGGGTTGGCAGTTCCCTCCAGGAGCGTAAGAATGAAGCACGGTGTCGCAATTCTGTCGTTTTTGTGCCTGAGTCTTGCGACGGGCGCCCCGCCCGCCTTAAGCGCCTCGCCGGCATCCGGCACAAAAACCGCACCGACTCTGCCAGCGCCAGACGTCGTCATGCACCCCGAGTACGCCAAAGCCATCGGCCGCTTTGCCTATGTCTGGGGCTGGCCCATGGTGAACATGCTGAACCGCAACGACCGTATCACCAAGGCGCCTCGTCCCGGCCTGTTGGGCGGGATTCTGCCCGCCGCGCCACGCGGCCAGGTAGGCATGCTGCACAACTACATCGCCCCGGAAGAAACATTCGTCACCTGCCCGAATCAGGACGTAGTCTATGGCCTGGGGTTCTTCTCGCTGGATGAAGAGCCCGTGATCGCCCAGGTTCCAGACTTCGGCGACCGCTTCTGGGTCTATGCGCTCTATGACCAGCGCACCAACCAGTTTGGCGAACTGGGCAAGCCCTACAAGACCAAGCCAGGCTTCTATCTGCTGGTCGGCCCCAACTGGAAAGGCAAGCGGCCCGCCGGCGTGCAGGGCGTCATCCGCAGCCCGACCGCGCTGGCCAACGCCATTCCGCGCATTTTCATGGACGACACGGAGCAGGACCGCAAGGCTATCCAGGCCAAGATAAACCAGGTGGTGTTCTATCCGTTGAAGGACTTCGACGGCAAGATGAAGACCATAGACTGGAAGACCACGCCCGACATTCCGAACCCCCAAGCGGACAGCGCCAGCTCGGGAGAAACACGTTGGGTAGTCCCCGAGACATTCTTTGACCAGTTCGGCAAGGTGCTGGAGATGGTCCCGCCGCTGCCGGGCGAAGAAGCCATGTACGCCCAGTTCCGCTCCGTGCTCGCCGCAGCGGCACGTGACCCAGCGATCAAGGAAGCGCTGCTCCAGGCAGCCAAGGAGACCGAGGAACAGGTAATCGCGCCCTTCTTCCAGTGGAAACACAACGGCCGCCCCGCCGGCAACAACTGGAACCGGTCCACCAACAACGCCCAAACCGGCCTGGATTACTTCAACCGCACGGGCACGGCCAAATCGAACATGTTCGACAATCGCCCCACCGAAACGCAGTACTTCTATACGGACTTCGATGCGGCCGGCGCGCAGCTCGACGGCAACCAGCGCTATGAAATCACCTTTGCCAAGGACCAGTTGCCGCCCGTCAAGGGCTTCTGGTCGCTGACCCTCTACAACAAGCTGCATCTCTTCAGTCCGAACGAACTCAATCGCTATTCGCTGGGCACCAAGAACAAAAATCTCGCGCGTAATGCGGACGGGTCGCTGACGCTCTACGTCGGACCGACCTCTCCGGGCAAAGACAAGGAAGCGAACTGGCTACCCTCGCCAAAAGAACCGTTGTCGCTCTACATACGCGCGTACTGGGGCCAGCAAGCCATACTCGACGGCAGCTGGAAGCCGCCGCAAGTCAAGAAAGTGGATTGATCTTCCGGACCGGCAGAGTGCCGGTCCGCAGCGTCAGTTCCACCTCGCCATGGCATGCGCGAAAGCGTTGCCGCGCCCGTTACCAGGAGTCCATTCATGTGCGCCCAACCTCGATTCAAACTGCTTGTGGCTGTGCTGGTTGCCGCCTTTTCCGCAGGCGCAAGCGCCGCGCCGGAACAAGCCGCCATCTCGCCACTCGTCAGGCAAATCAACAATGGCAACTGGCTCGATCAAAAGGAGGCCGAAGGCCTGCGCGACGAGCTCTACTACCAGCGCGCCATCCACGCCTATATGACCATGCTGCCCGCGCTCAACGTCATCGGCATGCGCGATGGCTCCGAGAAGACGTTCGGCGCCGGCTACAACGTGCTGCCGATTTGGAAGGAGCGCATGGACGCCAAGACCATGGTGCCCACGCCCAATGCCGACGTCATCTACTCGATGAGCTACCTGGATCTGAAGAAGACCGGTCCGCTGGTCGTCAAAGCGCCGCCCAACGTCATCGGCATGTTCACGGACTTCTTCCAGCGGACCATCACCGACGTGGGCGCCATCGGCCCGGACCGCGCGCGCGGCGGCCTGTACCTGCTGCTGCCGCCCGACTATGACGGCCACATTCCCAGCAGCTACTTCGCCTTCAAGTCGCCGACCTACAACGTGTTCCTGTTCTTCCGCACAGTCATGGCGAAGGGTGACGGCAAGCCCGATCCGGGCCCTGCCGTCAAAGCGGCTGAAACCACCCGCGTCTATCCGCTATGGGCCGAAGAAAAGAACATCAAACCCATGGAGTTTCCGGACGCCAGCGGCAAGCGCGTGGACATGATGTATCCGGTGGACCGCCAGTTCTGGCAGAAGCTCAAGGACTTCGTCGATTATGAGCCCGTCTCGGCCATCGATCCCGAATTGCGAGGCGTGCTGGCGTCCATCGGCATCATCAAGGGCAAGCCCTTCGAGCCCACGCAACGTCAGCAGGACATGCTGCAGAAGGCCGTTGAAACGGCACCCAGGATGATATTGGCAATGCGCCAGCTAGGCCGGGAAGACGGACGCAACCTCTACTACAAGGACCGGCAGTGGGAACGGGCCTGGGCGGGCGGCACGGCCGAGTGGATGCAAGAGAGCTATCTGGATGTAAACCAGCGCGCCGGCTTCTTCCAGTACGCTTATTCGTCGGCGCCGGCAATGGTCATGCGCACGACGGGCGCGGGCTCGAAGTATCCCTACACGGCCAGGGATGCGGCGGGGAACTTTATGAACGGTTCAAATACCTACAAGCTGCGGCTGCCGGCAAACGCGCCAGCAGCCTTGTTCTGGGCAGTCACGGCCTACAACGTGACCGACGGCACCATGCCGGAAACGAAGCAGCTCATGCCGTCCACCAACGGCTACTACAACATCCCCAAGCAAGCGGACGGTTCGCAGGAAATCTGGTTCGGGCCGCAGAAGCCCGACGGCATCGCCGACGCCGCCTTCATCCAGACCATACCCGGCCGCGACTTCCTGATCGCGCTGCGGCTGTACGGAGCCGAAGACGCCTTCTACGACCAGACTTGGAAGCCGGACGACGTCGTCAAGGTGAAGTAGGCGTGCATCCGCGCCAACAAAGGCGGGGGGCCGGCATCGGCCTCCCGCCCCCGTCGCTAGGGCGTCACGATGTTGAACCAGAACGGGAAGTCATCCAGCGCGCCAAAGACCTCGGCAAGCTTGGCCTGATCGCCGCTGACCTTGACATCGCCTTTGGCCATGGCGTCCTTCAGCGTGGTCTGCTTCAGCATGATGTTGTTGAGGGTGTCGCGGGTCAGGGACACGCTGGCGCTGGGGTCCTTGGCCTGCCTGCCCTCGGAATGGTTGAGCACGCTGTTGGCCATCTCCAGCATGTACTTCTGCTTCGTGTCGGTGAAGTCCACGTTCAGCACCACGTGCTTGCCCTCGGTCTTCTCGCGATTCAGGCGCACCGCGAAATAGTCGAACAGCATGTCCAGCGTCATGGCGCGCACGGTATCCGGGCTGGCCGTATCCGGCACGGGCAGCTTCTGCACGCCTTCGCGCAGTTCCTTGGCGCCGGTCAGGTAGAAGTTGCGCCATGGGCCGCTTTCGGCCTGGTAGCCCAGTTGCTCCAGCGCATCGGCCTGCAGGTTGCGCGCGTCCTGGTTCTTCGGATCCGCGAACACCGCGTAGTTGACGACTTCGGCGACCCAACGGTAGTCGCCCTTGGCGTAGTACTCGCGCGCCTTCTTCACCACGGCATCCACGCCGCCCATCATGTCGACGTAGCGCTTGGCGCCCTCTTCGATGGGCAGGGTGTGCAAAGTGGCGGGGTTGCCGTTGAACCAGCCCAGATAAAGTACGTAAGTCGCGCGGACGTTGTGATTGACGGAGCCGTAATAGCCCCGGTTGGAGAACTTGGTGGCGATCGACTTCGGCAGCTTGACCTGTTCGGCGATCTCTTCCTTGTTGAGGCCCATGTTGGCCAGGCGCAAGGTCTCGTCGTTGATGTAGCGGTACATGTCACGCTGCAGGCTCAGCTGTTCGCGCACCTCCTTGTTGTTCCAGACCGGCCAGTGGTGCATGGCGTACATCACTTCGACATCGTCGCCCCACAGGTTCAGGGCCTCGTTCAGGTACTTCGACCAGGCCAGCGGATCGCGGATCTTGGCGCCGCGCAAGGAATAGGTGTTGTGCAGCGTGTGGGTGGAGTCCTCGGCCGTGTTGAGCGCCTTCTTTTCCCTGATGTAGTACAGCATCTCGGCAGGCGCTTCGCTGCCGGGCGCGTACAGGAATTCATAGGTCAGGCCGTCGATGGTGCGCTTTTCGCCGGTCTTTTCGATGATGTCGGTGGGCGGAATCAGCGTGACCGTGCCCGCCGAGGTCGTCGTGCCCAGGCCCGCGCCCACCTGGCCCGTCGCGCTGGGCGGCAGCAGGTTCCCGTACATGTAGCTGGCGCGGCGGCTCATGGCCGTGCCGGCCATCACGTTTTCGGCCACGGCGTGTTCCAGGAATCCCAGCGGGGCATAGATCTTGACCTTGCCCGCCTTCACCTCGGCCTCGTCGACCACGCCGCGCACGCCGCCGTAGTGGTCCACGTGGCTATGGGTGTAGATGACGGCCACGACAGGCTTCTTGGGACGGTGCTGATAGTAGAGGTCCAGCGCGGCCTTGGCCGTTTCGGTGGAGATCAGCGGATCCATGATCGTCAGGCCTTCCTTGCCTTCGACGATGGTCATGTTCGACAGGTCCTGATTGCGGACCTGGTAGATCCCGTCCATCACCTGGAACAGGCCCGAAATATTGATCAGTTGCGCCTGGCGCCACAGACTGGGATTGACGGTGTCGGGCGCATCCGAGCCTTCCTTGATGAAGCCGTACTTGTCCGAATCCCAGACCAGGTTGCCCTCGGCGCCCTTGATCATGCCGGCGGGCAGCGGTGCGATGAAGCCTTTATGGGCCAATTCGAAGGCGGTCTTGTCCGAGAACGGCAATTCCTTCAGAAGGGCCGCGTTGGCCTCCTTGGTGGAGGCCTCGGCGGGCTTGGGTCCATTAGCCGCCCATGCCGGCGCTGCAAGCGCGAACGCCAGGGCCGTCAATGCGGCTGGCGCCGAGCAACGACGGCGCCTGGACGGCAGGCGTTGCTGTGCATGGAAATCGGTCGCGCGGCGAAGCAGCTTCATGATCACTTTCTCCAGACGGGTAGAGGACAAACCGCCCTGAATATGGCGGTCCGGCAAGCAACTGAGTCAGGCGAATGCAGAGGACAAGATCAAACTTGCAGGGGACGAAGCGTGAGGCCAACGCGCCGGAGGAGAAAGGAATCAGCCCGGATGAGCGATCGCATGCGACGGGGTGTTGGCTGTATCGAACAAAGCCTACACATTTTTCCTTCTAAATCAATCGTGGATTGCAATTAATCACGTTTCGCATTGCGAACGGCGGCGCCTCCATTTATCTTTGTCAGACTGAACGCGGTCGATACCCACCCCAGGCATGGCATATTGCATGGAGCTTCGATGAGCCCCCGGTCTAGCCACGCAGGCATGCGCAAGCGCAAAATCGGCCTGCTTGCGGTACTGGTCGCCCTGGCCGTGCTGAGCGTTGCCGTCGGCTTTTCCAACGCCATGTACTCGAGCTACCAGGTACAGAAGGCGCAGATCATCAAGAACGCGCTGGCCGCCAACCACGCGCGCGCGGAAAAACTGGCCGAGGTCATCGACGTCTATGTCGCCGCGTTGCACCGCCAGGCCCGGAGCGCCGCCGACCGGCTTCCGGGGTCCCTGGGCAAGCCCCAAGCGCTGCAGGATGAGTTGCAGCGCCTGGCCGGCCAGATCGATTCGCTGCACGCGGTCATGCTGGCCGACGCCGAGGGCCGTATCGTCGCCCGTTCCCCCATGGGGCAGCTCGCGGATGCCAAGGTCCTGCGTCTTGCCGACCTGGGCGTAAGCGCCCAGGGCCCAGCGTCCTGGGTGACGACAATACCCGGGGCGCAAGCCGCGGTGCTTACCGTGGCCGAACCCGTGGAAGACGCGGCCGGCGCGCCCCTGGCCTACCTGGCCATCGCCATCACGCTGGACGCCGGCAGCGGCATGGACCGCATCATCGGCGACCGCGACGAAATCGCCGGCATGTCGGTGTTCCTGGTCGGCAGCAACGGCGACGTGCTGTACCGCAGGCATGCCCCTGCCGGGACGTTCGATCTGGCCAGCCTGGAGCCTGCACGGCACGGCGGCGCCGCCCTTTATCCGAAGGCGGACGGCGGCGCCGTATTGATCGGCTACGCGCCTTTGGCCAAGGGCAATTGGGCCGTGGTGGCTCAACGTTCGCTGGATCAGGTGCTGTCGCCGCTGCGCGAATTGCTCGGGGATGCCCTGCGCTCGGCCATCCCGGCCATCGTGCTCACGCTGTTGCTGGTATGCGGCCTGGCCTATGCCATCGCCTCGCCGCTGTCGCGTCTGACGCGCGCCATGAGCGCGGGCAAATCGCCTGGCGTGGACCTCGGGCGGCTCAACGCATGGTATGCCGAGGCCGACACCTTGCGCGACGCGGTGGAGCTGACGCTAAACCAGCATCAGGACGAGGTGGGTCGCCTGAATACCCAGGCGCTGACGGATCCCATGACCGGACTATTGAACCGCCGCGCCATGACCGACGTGCTGGACGCCTACGCGGCCGATGGCGCATCCGTGGCCGTCATCGCCATGGATCTGGACCACTTCAAGCGCATCAATGACAGCTTCGGCCACATGACGGGCGACAAAGTGCTGATCGCACTGGCCGAGGTAATCCGCGCCGGCCTGCGCGACCAGGATCGCGCCTTCAGGGTGGGCGGAGAAGAGTTCATCGCCCTGTTGCCTACCGGCTCGGCCGAAAAGGCGTGCGAGATCGCCGAGCGCCTGCGCACCGCCGTAGCCCGACGCCTTATGCCGGACAGCGTAGGCCGTGTAACCGTGTCGATCGGCGTCGCGCTCTGGCCGCAGGACGGGGAATCCGCCGCCGACGTCATACGGCGGGCGGACGAAGCGCTCTACGAATCCAAGCAGCTAGGCCGCAACCGCGTGACGCTATGGCGCGACCGCGCCGCCACCGAACAGTCCCCTCCGAACAAGCGCAATTGAACACACGGTGACCAAATGAACTATTCCCTCTTGCTGGCGGGTTTGGCTGTCCTGTTCTTCGCGCTGCTGCTGCTTGCCATGAGAATCGGAAGACGGCTCGGACATGGCGCGGACGACAAAAGCGGCGCGGGGACCGCCGCCATCGAGGCATCCGTGTTCGCGCTGCTGGGCCTGTTGGTGGCCTTCACGTTTTCGGGCGCGGCCCAGCGCATGGCCGAGCGCCGCGACCTGCTGGTCCAGGAGGTCAATGCCATCGGGACGGCGTGGCTGCGCATCGACATGCTCGATGCCGCCGACCAGCCCAAGCTGCGCGAGCAGTTCCGCCGCTATGTCGACAGCCGTATCGAGTATTACAGCCACGTCGCCGCGCTGGATCAACGCGAAGCGATTGCGGCCCGCGTGGGGGCCCTGCAGAAAGAAATCTGGACCACCTCCATGAGCGCGGCCCGCCATGCCGTGCCGCCCTTTGCCGCGTCGTATGTGGGCGCAGTCAACGACATGTTCGATGTGTCCACCGCGCAGACCGTGGCGCAGAAGGTTCACCCGCCCGTTGCGACCTATGCCTTTCTGGTCTTTCTGGCCCTGGTCTGCTCCTGCCTCATCGGATCGAAACTGGCCTTGTCCCAACGCGACAGCCTGCTGCATCAACTGGTCTATGCCGTGGTCATGACCGCTGCGATATATATCATCGTGGACTTCGAGTTTCCGCGCATAGGCACGATTCGGATCGACCAGAGCGATGCGCTGCTGGCCGCCCAGCGGCAGGCCATGGTTGACCCGCCTGCCACGGCCAAGTAGATTCGCTGACGCCGCAAGGCCGGCTGCTGTTGGACACGCATTCATTCCGGAGATGACATGCCCCCGCCCGTGATGATGGTGATACGGCGTTCAGGCTGGTTGCTCGCGCTGCTTGGCAGCGCAAGCTTTGCTCCTGCCATGGCCCAGGGCCTGCGGCTAAGCCAGGACGATCTGCAAAAGCGCGCCAACGGGGTGCTCGCGATCATGTCGTTCTCCATCGTGCCCGACATCACGACCAGCTCCCTGAACATAGGCGGGGGCAGCGGCTCGGTCACGGGGTCCACCGAATTCGCCATGACGCAACTGGGCGGCGGCGACACCATCTCCAAGTCGGTCCCGATCTACCTGGAAGGCGTGCTGGCGGCCAGCCGCTACGACCCGACATTTATCGCCACGCAGGGCGCGGAAACCCGCAAGATCCCCACCAAATGGAACAGTTTTTCGGCTACCGGCGGCATAGGCTGGGACTTCAAGCTGACCGACGAACTGAAGCTGCGACCCATTTTCAATTTCGCGCTGGGCAACGTCACCAGCGATTTGCGCGCCGCCAGCTGGTATGTGGGACAGCAGACCGGAAAGGACATCAGCTTCCTGGACAAGGGTTCACTCAACGCCTATGGCCTGGGCGGCTCGCTGATGCTGGACTATGAGCATTACCGCCCCGGCTACGAGGTCGACGTGGAGCTGCGCTATTCCGACATGCGGCTGCAGAGCTTCAACAGCTCGGCGGCCGTCGAGGGCCATGCCACGGCGCAGTCGGCCAATCTGTGGGCGCGCTACCGCGCCCCCACGGGCATTGTGATGCTGCAGCGGCCGCTGCGCTACGTGCTGGAGCTGACCCATTCGGAGTTCCTGGGCGACCAGCGCGGCATCCTGGGATTCGACCGGCTGACCTCCGTGGGCGCCGGCCTGGAGCTGGATTCCAGCGCCTATGACGTGATCATCACCCGCACCCGCCTCGTGGGCCGCTATGTGTTCGGCACCAATGTGTCGGGCTTCTCCGTCGGACTGGCAGTGAGCTTCTGAGCCGGCCGCCGGTGGAATTGCGCCGGATTTGTTACTCCCCCCTCTCCGCCCGGCGATGCCAGACTGTTTCCAGGCCGCCGAGCAGCCAGTCTGCGCGCAGACCCTTGCGCCAGGGCCTCGGCCCGCGATAAGGAGGTAGGAAGTCATGACTGCATCAAGCAATGGCGCCCCCATGCGCACGCCCCCGGTCGTCTCGCCCCAGGACTGGGAAACCGCCCGCCAGCAGCTGCTGGTCAAGGAAAAAGCCCACACCCGCGCCCGCGATGCGCTGGCCGCCGAACGCCGGCGCATGCCCTGGACGCCAGTGACCAAGGCCTATGCGTTCGAAGGCCCGTCGGGCATGCTCGCCCTGCCCGACCTGTTCGACGGCCGCCGCCAACTGATCGTCTACCGCGCCTTCTTCGAGCCGGGCGTGTATGGCTGGCCGGAGCACGCCTGCCGCGGCTGCTCCATGGTGGCCGACCAGGTCGCGCATCTGGCGCATCTGAACGCCCGCGACACCACGCTGGTCTTCCTGTCCCGGGCGCCGCAGGCGGACATTGCGCGGCTGAAAGCGCAGATGGATTGGAAGATGCCCTGGTACACGCTGACCGATGGCTTCGATACCGACTTCGGCGTGGACGAGTGGCATGGCACCAATGTGTTCTACCGCGACGGAGACCGCATCTTCCGCACCTATTTCCTCAACAACCGCGGCGACGAGCAGATGGGCGGCACCTGGAACTACCTGGACATCACGCCGCTGGGCCGCCAGGAAGTCTGGGAGGATTCTCCCGAAGGCTATCCGCAGACCCCGACCTACAAGTGGTGGAACTGGCACGACAGCTATGTGCCGGACGCGCCGCCGGACAGAAAATGGGTCGAGATTTCCGATGCGGGCGAGGCCGCATTCCGGGCGCAGAGCGCAGCCGCCAAACGGTGAGCGGGCGGGCGGCTGGCCGGGCGCGGCCGCTTGCCGTATTCATTGGTAATGTAAATAACCAATAGATACACAAGCTCAAACAACAGCAATTATCGGGGTCCGATGACCGTGCTAATTTATGCGCCCGCCGACCTTCGGCCCAGGCGCATCCCCAGCGTCCCCGTCAGGCGGCTGTTGCCGGGCCGCTGCGCCCTCCCTACCCCTATTTGACGAGAACCCATGCACAAGAACCTCGAGAGCGACACGATCATCGCCCAGGGAAAAAAGCGGATGTCCGGCCTGCTGCTGGCGGCGGGCCTGGCGCTTGCGGCAACCGCGCCGGCCATGGCCGTACCGCCGATCAAGGCGCACGGCGCGCCTGCCGCTGCACCCGCCACGGCAGCGCCCTCGGGTTCGGTGCAGAAGACCGACATCCAGAACCAGGCCGCCTATGAGCGCCTGATGAACAACAGCGGCATCACCCTGCAGTGGCTCTGGTCCGCGCAGCGCGGCCACCTGACCGCGACGGATGAAAACGACGTGGTCCGCATCGAGGGCACGCAGGCCAACCACGAAGGCACGCTGAAGATCAAGGGCGATATCGTCTCCATCGCCAGCGACCGCTTTATCTTCCGCGGCACGATCCTGATCCTGGACGCGCCGGACAAGGGCCGCCGCTGCGAACGCAACGGCGAGTTCGAGTTCCGCGCGACCGGCAAGCGCAAGTACTGGCGCCTGCAGCAGATGGAAGCCTGCGGCGGGCTGACGGACTACGTGGACGTGTACTACTGAGCCCAGCCTGCAAGAAGGCTATGCTTGCGCATCGATGCCGGCGGCCTCCTCATGCCGCAGTCCGCCGGCGCCACGGCGCGCGGCATATCTGAGGAGGTTTACATGATCACCGAAGTGGACAAGAAGCACCTGGCGCGCTGCGTCGAGCTGGCGAAACAGGCGCTGGAAGCGGGCGACGAACCCTTCGGCTCGGTGCTGGTTTCACCCGACGGCGTGGTCCTGTTCGAAGACCACAACCATGTCTCCAGCGGCGACCGCACGCGGCATCCGGAATTCGAGATCGCGCGCTGGGCCGCCAGCAATCTGCCGCCGGCCGAGCGCTCGGCCTGCACCGTCTACACCTCGGGCGAGCACTGCTCCATGTGCGCCTCCGCGCATGGCTGGGTGGGCCTGGGCCGGATCGTCTATGCCAGTTCTTCTGCCCAGTACCGGGAATGGCTGCGGGAATGGGGCGTCGCCCCCACGACCAAGGTGCGGCCGCTGGCCATCGCCGAAGTCGTGGACGGCATACCGGTGGAAGGTCCCGTGCCGGAATTCGCCGAACAGATCAAACTGCTGCACCAGGAAAGAATGCGCCGCCGCGGCTAGGCGGCGCCCTGCACGGTTCGCCGTTACCGCCCGTCTCAATCGTCAGCAGCAATCCGCAGTATTCTCGCTGCACCGCACTATGAACAGGACTCCCGCATGCCCTCTGCCCTGACCAAATGGCTCACCAGCATCGCGTTCGGCCTGCTAGTCGCCTGGGCCAGCGGCGGCGTCGTCAATCCGGTCATGCAGCAGGCGCTCGGGCTGGCGGACTTGACTGGGCTTGCCTATATGGCGGCGCTGGACAGAATGCTGATCACGACGGGCGTCGTGTCGCTGCTGATAGGCGTGGCGCTAGTCGCAGCGCTGGTCCGCATTCCAAATTTTCGCCGCCTGATCGGCTGGGGCTGCGCCATGCTCGGCCTGGCCGTCCTGCTGAACCTGCTCGGCGCCGTGCTTGCAATGGAACCCGGCATCTTCAATCCGGCCAGCGGCGGCAAGCAGGCGGCCAACGACGCCTATACGGCGCTGTTTTTCTGGGCGCTGATTTTCGGCCTGCCTTATCTGGGGGCCGGCCTGGCGCTGACCATAGGCGGCTGGGTCCTGATCCGCAAGAATCCCGGCCCGGGCGCGGCCAGGCCGGCATGACACGGCCGCCGTGCGCCCTTAAAGTGTGAAATTAACCGGAGCTCCGCAAGCTCCCATCTCCCTGTTTTTTCTGGCCCTACTCGCTCCATGTCCAACCTCATCGTCCACGGCGGCACCCCTTTGCGCGGCCGCGTCATCCCTTCGGCCAACAAGAACGCGGTCCTGCCTGTGCTGTGCGCCACCCTGCTGACGGACCAGCCGCTGCGGCTGCACGGCGTGCCCGACATCACGGACGTGCGCAAGATCCTGGACATCTTCCGCACGCTGGGCAGCGAGGTGCGGCTGGACGAGTCCACCCGCACCCTGGACCTGCATCACCGCGACACCGCCTTCGACGCCGCCCGCCACCGGCTGCCCGAGGAAATGCGCTCTTCCATCATGCTGGTGCCGCCGCTGCTGGCGCGCTTCGGGGTCGCGCGCCTGGAAGACAACGTCAAGGGCTGCACCCTGGGCGTGCGCGAGATCGATCCGCACGTGGACATCTTCCGCTCCTTCGGCGGCGAGGTGGAACGCGCCAGCGGCTCGCTGCTGGTCCGCAGCAGCGGCCCGTTGAAGCCGACCCACCACTGGCTGGACTACGCCTCGGTGACGACCACCGAGAACTTCGTGCTGTGCGCCGCCGCCGCGCAAGGCGAGTCGACGCTGACCAACGCCGCCTCCGAGCCGCACGTGCAGGAGTTCTGCCGCTTCATGGCGATGATGGGCGCGGACATCGACGGCATCGGCACCTCGCGGCTGACGGTGCGCGGCGGCGTCAGCCTGGGCGGCGGCGAATTCACCTTCGAGGAAGACTTCCACGAGATCACCACCTTTCTCGCGCTGGGCGCGATCACGGGCGGCGACGTGGTGGTGCGCAACAGCACGCCCGCGAACTTCCCGCTGATCGACCGCACCTTCGCCAAGTTCGGCGTGCAGATCGTGCACGAGAACGGCTGGTCGCGCGCGCTTCGCTCGGGCCCCTTGAAGGTACAGACGCCCTTCACCAGCAATGTGCTGACCAAGGTCGAAGCGGCGCCATGGCCCTATTTCCCGGTGGACCTTCTGCCCATCTTCATCGCGCTGGGCGTGTGCGCCGAGGGCAACGCCATGTTCTGGAACAAGGTCTACGACGGCGCGCTGGGCTGGACCGGTGAGCTGTCCAAGTTCGGCGCGCACGTGTTTTCGTCCGATCCGCACCGGCTGATCACGTTTGGCGGCCGGCCGCTGACGCCCGCGGTGGTCGAAAGCCCCTACATCATCCGCGTCGCCATCGCGCTCTTCATGATCGCCAGCAGCATCGACGGCCGCTCGGAAATCCGCAACGCCACGCCGATCCGCCGCGCGCATCCCCGCTTCGTCGAAAACCTGCGCAGCCTCGGCGTGCAGGTGGAATGGACCAGCGAGGAGTAAGCTTTCCAGATACGCACGCCACGGCGCGCATAACGGGAGCGGGCCGACCGGCTCCCGGCGCGGCGCGCCGCCCTCCTTAGGTCATGGCCTCTCACGCAGGAGGCGTACTCCATGCCGCGTCCGAACCCATAGGCGGCCAGGGCCTGCTTCGCAGGCCCCAGTTTCAAAGGTTGTTCACGAAGCAGCACCTTCAAGGAGGTGTGTGATGAGCCAACTTTCCGATAGCGCCCTGGATGATCTGAGAGCCTCAGCCCGAGGCCAGGTCCTCTGCCCGGGCGACCCCGGCTACGACGACGCCCGCAAGATCTGGAATGCGATGATAGACCGCCGGCCGGCGGTGATCTTCCGATGCGCCGGCGCCGCCGACGTGCGCCGCGCCGTGGATTTCGCGCGCGACAACGGCCTGGTCCTGTCCGTGCGCGGCGCAGGCCACAACATCGCAGGCACCGCGGTCTGCGAAGGCGGCATGATGATCGACCTGTCGCCGATGAAGTCGGTGCGCGTCGATCCCGTGCGCGCCCGAGCCTATGTGGAGCCCGGCGCGACGCTGGCCGATTTCGACCACGAGGCCCAGGCTTACGGCCTGGCGACGCCGCTGGGCGTGAATTCCACCACCGGCGTGGCCGGGTTGACGCTGGGCGGCGGTTTCGGCTGGCTGACCCGCAGGTTCGGCATGACCATCGACAACCTGCTCTCAGCCGATGTCGTCACCGCGGACGGCAAGCTGCTGCACGCCAGCGAACAGGACAACCCGGATCTGTTCTGGGCAATCCGGGGCGGCGGCGGCAATTTCGGCGTGGTCACCATGTTCGAATTCCAGCTGCATCCGGTCGGACCCGAGGTTTATGGCGGCCTGGTCGTGCTGCCGCTGGAACAGGGTAAAGAAGCGCTGTCGAAGTACCGCGATGCGCTGGCGACCCTGCCCCAGGAACTGACGGTCTGGGCCGTGCTGCGCCTGGCTCCGCCGCTGCCGTTCCTGCCGCAAGCGGTGCACGGCAAGCCCATGGTTGCCTTCGCCATGTGTTATTCGGGCGATCTGGCCAATGGCCCAGCCGCGGTGGAAGTGGTGCGCGGCTTCGGCACGCCTTATGGCGAGCACCTGGGCCCCATGCCCTACGCCGCCTGGCAAAAGGCCTTCGACCCGCTGCTTACACCCGGCGCCCGCAATTACTGGAAGTCGCACAATCTAGGCGGGCTGGAAGACGGGCTGATCGACGCCATAGTGGCGGCGGTGGAAAATCTGCCTTCGCCGCAATGCGAGATCTTCCTGGGCTACATCGGCGGCGTAGCGGCGCAGGTGCCGGTGTCCGCCATGGCCTATCCGCACCGCTCGGCGCAATTCGCCATGAACGTGCACGGCCGCTGGGACTTTCCGGAAGAAGACGAGCGCTGCATCGCGTGGGCCCGGACGCTGTTCCGGACCACGGAGCCCTATGCGCAAGGAGGGGTGTACGTCAACTTCCTGACACAGGACGAACCGGAGCGGCTGGGCGCGGCCTATGGTCAGAACTTCGACCGGCTGGTCCAGGCCAAGACCCGCTACGACCCGCAGAACCTGTTCCGGCATAACCAGAACATCAAGCCGGCGTCGCCTTGAACCGGACCTGCGCGGCGGGGAATCCGACTAGCGGGCGCCGGACTTCCCCGCCGCGTTCAGGGCCGCGGCCGCTCGGATCAGCGCCGCCAGGGCCGTTTCGTCCAGCGTTTCCCCCTCGCGGATATCGATGGCGCGCCGCGTGTTGCCGTCCAGGCTGGCGTTGAAGAGCCCGGAGGGATCCTCCAGCGCCGCACCCTTGGCGAAGGTCAGTTTCACGGCGCTTTTGTAGGCTTCGCCGGTACAGATGATGCCGTCGTGCGACCACACCGGCACCCGCCATTTCCATTCCTCGACTGCGCCGGGATCGGCCTGCCTGATGATGGCCCTGACCCGCGCGAGCGTCTGGCCGCGCCAGTCGTCCAATTCTCGTATCCTGGCGTCTATCAAGGTGGAGGCCGTCTCTTGCGTTGCCTCTTTGGTTGCGTTGCTCGTCTTGGTGTTCATGCCATGTCCCGGGAAAGATCGCAGACGGATGCGTCAGGAAGAATACCTGCATCGATCCCGGAAAATTTGTTAACTTGGTTAGCAAACCAAAATAGCTAGCACCGTAACGGGGTCACGGAAGAGGAGAATCAAGCGCAATGGCCAATCTGGTTTTGCTGCTGCTGGGCGTGGACTACCTGCGCAAGCGCGCCCGCGGGCTGTATGTCATCGGCGGCCTGCTTTTCATTACAGGCGTCACGCTGTTCATCGACGCGCTCGATAATGCCGTCTATTTCCCGCTGAATTTCTTCGCGGCGCTGCTGGTCCTCGAAGGCCTGGCCACGCTGGTGATCGCCAAGTCCGGCGTGGGGGGGCAGCGGGTGCTGCGCTATGCCAAGGGCGCCATCGTGCTGACGGCGGGCATCCTGGTCCTGATCGGCCACCATCACGGGCATTTCGCGCTGTCCATGCTGTTCGGCCTCATGTTCCTGGTGGACGGCCTGATCCAGTGCACCGCCGCCTACGTGGTGCGCTATGACCGCTGGCGCTATGTCTTTGCCTCGGGCGTGGCCGAAATACTGTTGGCCATCTTCTTTTTCCAGCCCTACCCGACCCATTACGTCGGCACGGTGCCGTACTGCCTGGGCCTGTTCCTGGCGTTTACAGGGCTGCGGCTGCTGTCGCTGGCGCGCCGCGTCCGCCACCTGGACTCCAACCCGGCGCTGGACGTCAATCCGCATCCGGACTTCATGCCCACGCGCGCCGACGCCCATGCGCAAAAGGTGTTCGACGGCCCGCCGCTGGAATCGGAGCGCGCGCTGACCGTGCACGTCTGGACGCCGTCGGGTTCGGCCAAGACCGAGACGCGCAACTATCCCGTGGTGAACCGCTACATCGCCGCCGTCGACATCAACGGCGTGGTGTCGACCGGCCACGCCGCGCTGGAATCACCGGAAGGCGTGTACATCAGCCTGTATCCGGCCCAGGAGATCGACCACTCTCCGGAACAGTTCGGCACCCTGCTGCGCGCCACGGCCGAAAACAACGTGCCCGGCGTGTACCAGCCCGACTACGCGACCGAATCCAAGGCCTGGACCCCGTCCACGATGCGGGTGCGCATCCGCAACTACGACGCAGCCAAGCTGCAGGCCTTCTGGGACGAATACCGCAAGACCAAGATCTACAACCTGACGCACCGCAACTGCTCCAGCTCCGTGTCCAGCGCGCTGGAGGCGGCGCTGGACGGCGTGGTTGGCCGCTTGCACGGCCCGGATGCCGGATGGCGCGTGCTGCTGCGCCTTTTGCTGACGCCGGAACTGTGGGTGGCGGCGCAGATCCGCAAGCGCGCGCTGACCATGGCCTGGACCCCGGGCCTGACGCTGGACTATGCCCGTGCGCTCAGCATGCTGGCCGACCCGCGCCCGTTCGGCTGGTGGAAGATGTCGCAGGACGCGCTGCGCCAGATCGCGCGCATGCGCGCCGGCTGGCGCAAGCAGGACCGCAAGGCTCAGGCCCGCAATGCGGAGCAGGCCGAGTCCTCGCAAGGGGCGCAATGACGGCCCCGCAACGCGCGTGAAGACGCCATGATTGCGCAGATCGTGAGCGGCGTGGCCATCGTGGCCGGCGCGGCCTGGGGCGCGGCAGCGCTCTGGTTCCAATCGCCGTTCCCCGGCCGCGCGCGCGCCGTCCTGCCGGCGGCCTGGCTCGCGCTCGCGGCCGGCGCACTGATCGGCCTGTCTATCGGACAGCCCTTGATTGCCTGGCTGTTCGGCGCCCTGCTGCTGGCGCTCTTGGCCTGGTGGTGGCTGGGTGTGCGGCCGTCCAACGAGCGCCAGTGGATGCCCGAGGTGGCGCGCCAGACGCAAGGAACGGTCGAGGGCGACATCGTCACCCTGCGCAACGTGCGCAACTTCGACTGGCGGTCGCGCACCGATTACGACATGCGCTGGGAGACCCACAGCTACGACCTGTCACGCCTGGAATCGGTAGACCTGGCGTTGTCCTACTGGGGCCGGCCCGCCATCGCGCACGCCTTGGTGTCGTTCGGCTTTGCGGATGGCCAGTACGTGGTGTTCTCGGTGGAGATACGCCGCAAGCTGCACGACGTGTTCTCGGAAATTGGCGGTTTCTTCCGCCAGTACGAGTTGTCGGTGCTGGCCTCGACCGAGGAAGACAGCCTGCGCGTGCGCACCAATGTGCGCGGCGAAGAAGGCTATCTGTACCGCGTGCACATGCCGGACGGCGCGGCCCGCAAGCTGTTCCTGGCCTATGTGGAGACCGCTACCCGGCTGGCGGACAAGCCGCGCTTCTACAACACGCTGACGGGCAACTGCACCACCATCGTGTACCGGCTGGCCGACCAGATCGTGCCGGGGTTGCCGCTGGATTACCGCGTACTGTTCTCGGGTTATCTGCCCGAGTACCTGTACCGCCTGGATGCTCTGGAAGGAGCGGATAGTCCGCTGGCGTATCGGCAGGCCGGCCATTACACGCAGCGTGCCCGCGCCACCGCGGACGCGGCCGAATTCTCGCGCAACATCCGGCGCGGCGTGCCAGGCGTGCCGCAGGCGCCCGCCCCCGCTCAGGATGGCGCGGCCGTGCCCGGCGCCGGTGCGCGCAGCCGCGCCAAGTAAGCGCCCAGTGTCTCCAGGTGGCTTTCTTCCGAGCGTAGCCCGACATGGCCATCCGCCCTGACGGCCAGCACGAGGATATGCCGCACGCCGAGCCTTCCGGCCACCGAGGGATCCACATAGCCGTCCACGCCATCGACATCCACATTCGCCGTCAGCGCGACCACGGCCTCGATGATGGCGCCGTCCGATAGCGGCTCGATCGCGGCGCGAACCTGGGCAAGCGCGTCCGCAGACGTCCGCGGGCCGCCCAGGATGAAGACTGTATGGCCCTTGCGGTGGGCGCTCTCATGCAACATCCCCGCGCCGCCCGCCGCAAGGCGTATCGGGATCTGGTCGGGCAGCCGCTGGCCCGGCGAAACCGGGTCGTGCCGGTCTCCCATGACGATGGGCGAATCGCGGTAATCGATGTCCAGCTCCGCCTCGGCAACGGCCTCGTGGTGCTGCGAGGCGCCATCCTCGAAGGCTTTGCGTATGGCGGCATTGCGCTCGCGCAGCACGTCCGGGTCAGTGGCCAGCTGGGCGCTCTCGGCCTCGTCGCCCGACGCCAGCACGCGCTGCGCGGCCGGCCGGCGCTCCGCCTGGTAGCTGTCCAGCAGACTGTCCGAGCACTGGCCGCCGCAGACCAGCGCAAGCTTCCAGGCCAGGTTGACGGCGTCGTGCAGGCCGCTATTCATGCCATGGCCTTGGGCCGGACTGCAGGTGTGCGCGGCGTCTCCGGCCAGCAGGATGCGACCGGCCCGGAATTGCCGCGCGACTTTGGTGTAGCAACGGAAGCGCGCCGGATGGGCCACGTCCTCGAAATTCGCCTCGGGCAGATAGCGCCGCAGCGTGGACAAGGCATCGGCCACCAGATCGGAGTCTTCGGCAGTAGGCCGCAGATACACGCGCCAGCGCTGGCCCGGCAGCGCCGTCAGGATCACTGGGATCCTGTCCAGGTAGGCGTAATTGGCCTCGAAGATCTCGGGCCAGCCGCTGATCGCGGCGTCGAACACCGCCCAAGGCTGGCTGATGTCGTGGCCGTCCTGCTCGATGCCTGTCAGCTCGCGCACCGTGCTGTGGTGGCCGTCGCAGCCTATCACCCACTCGGCCAGCACTTCGATTGCGCCGCCCGGCTGCTCGATCCTGGCCAGCATGCCGTCCGGCCGTTCCTGCAGATCCACCAGCTTGCTGGCCCGCTGGACGGCGCCGCCGTGGCTGGACAGATAGTCGGCGAGGATGGACTCCGTGACCTCTTCCGAAATCCCGATGTTGTAGGGGTAGCGGCTGCCGCAAAGGTCCAGATCGATCTCGCCCAGCACCTTGCCGTCGGCATGGATGCGCGCGCCGCGCTGCTTCACGCCCGCGGCCAGCAGCGGCTCGACGATGCCCAGCGAATCGAAGATCTCCAGCGAGCGGGGGTGGACCACCGTTGCGCGGTCCCATTCCAGCGGCCGCTCGTGCGCATCGATCAACAGGCACTGCACGCCGCGCCGTTGCAGCTCGGCGGCGGTGAGCAGGCCCGCCGGACCGGCGCCCACCACCAGGACTGTCGTTGCAATCACCATGATGTCGCCTCGAGAAATTTCGAGGCGACCTGGATTGCGCCTCGGCACGAACCAAAAAAAGTAAGGCCGCGCATCGCTGGCCGTCAAAGATATTGAGGCTTACGCCGCTGGCATGACGCCGCGGACGGACCTCAACCTTTTGGACCGATCCCTGGCGACTCAGCGGTGGCCGGCCAGCTGCGCGGCCTCGCCCAGCAGCGCGTCCAGGAGGCGGCGCGCCGGCACCGTCAGCGGCGCATCGGCGCGGTGCGTCACGTAGATGACGGTCTTGGGCAAGGGATCGATGATGTCCAGCCGCACCAGCCCCAACGCCGGCCCGTAACGGTCCAGGAACCCTTGCGGCATGATGCCGATCAGGTCCAGCTGCGGCATCAGCGCCAGCAACGTGGAAAAGGACTCGCATTCCAGCTGCAGGTGCAGCGCGCGTGCCTGCGTTTCGTCGCTGTACAGCGCCCTGGGATCGCCGGGCCCCTGCGCCGGCCCGGTCAGCACCCAGGCGGCTTCGGCCAGTTCGCTCAGGCGCCGGGCGCCGGCCAGCGGATGCGACGCCCGCGCAACGATGACCGACTGGCTTTCGAACAGCGGCTGCACGGCCAGGTCGCCTCCCCCGCCCGCTTCGGGCAGCGGCCCCAGCGCCATGTCAAGTTCGCCCGAACGGATGCGCTCCAGCGCCTGCGGATACAGCGTGTCGCGCACCCGCAGCCGCACCTGCGGCCAGCGCGCGCCGTAGCGCGCCACCGCGCCCGGCGCCAGCAGGATGGCGGCGGCGGGCGATACGCCCAGGGTCACCTGGGCTTCGGCGCCGCGCAGGTGCCAAGCCAGGTCTTCATGAGCCTTCTCGATTTCTCGCATGACGACCGCGGCGCGCGCCGCGAGGATCTCGCCGGCCTGCGCCAGCCGCACGCCCTTGGGCGTGCGCACCACGAGTTCGGCGCCGACCTCTTCTTCCAGCTGGCGCAGCGACTTGGTCAGCGCCGGCTGCGACACGTTCAGGACCTGCGCGGCGGCGCGCATGCTGCCAGTCCGGGCCAGGGTGAGCAACAGGTTCAGATGCTGGAGTCGCAAGCCGCCTCTCCGGCCGATTACCTGGGGTAATCGACATCAAAACAATTCAAGGGATGCGCGCGCAGGCCGTCGATAGAATTCCTGCATGCCCCAATCGGAGACAGGAGCCTAGCATGACCCGAGGCGTGAAGAACATTCTCTTCATCATGTGCGACCAGCTGCGCTACGACCATCTTTCCTGTTTCGGCCACCCCAGGCTGAAGACCCCGAATCTGGACGCGCTGGCCGCGCGCGGCGTGATCTTTGACCGCGCCTTCGTGCAGTCGCCCGTTTGCGGCCCGTCGCGCATGAGCTACTACACCGGACGCTACGTGCATGCGCACGGGGCCAGCTGGAACTTCGTGCCGCTGAAGGCCGGCGAGATGACCATCGGCGACCATCTGCGGCCGCTGGGCGTGCGTTCCGTGCTGGTGGGCAAGACCCACATGCGCGCCGACATGGCCGGCATGTCGCGGCTGGGCATAGACCCGGCCTCCGTCATCGGCCGCCGCATTGCCGAATGCGGCTTCGACGCCTACGAGCGCGACGATGGCATCCATCCGTATTCTGGCCACGACCCGGACCCGCGCTACAACGACTATCTGCGCGCGCAGGGCTACGGCGGCGACAATCCCTGGGAAAGCTGGGCCAATTCCGCCGTGGACGCGGACGGCACGGTGCGCTCGGGCTGGTTCCTGAAGTACTCCAACCTGCCCGCGCGCGTGCCCGACGAGCATTCGGAGACGCCGTACATCACGCGCCGCGCGATGGACTTCATCAGCGAGGCGGGCGAGCAGCCCTGGTGCCTGCACCTGTCCTACATCAAGCCGCACTGGCCCTATCTGGCGCCTGCGCCCTACGCCGGCATGTACAACGCGCAGGACGCGCTGCCTGTGGTGCGATCGGAGGCCGAACGCGCCGACCCGCATCCGGTGTACGCCGCGATGATGCAGCATCGCGTGTCGGCGACCTTTTCCGAGCCCGGCGTGCGCGAAGCCGTCATGCCGGGCTACATGGGATTGATCAAGCAGATCGACGACCAGCTCGGCGCGCTGTTCCGCTTCATGGAGGCGCGCGGACTGTTCGACAACACCATGATCGTGTTCACGTCCGATCACGGCGACTATCTGGGCGACCACTGGATGGGGGAAAAGGACCTGTTCCATGAACCCGTCATCCGCGCGCCGCTGATCGTCTACGACCCGGATCCGCGCGCCGACGCCGCCCGCGGCACGCGCTGCGCGGCCATGGTCGAAGCAATAGACCTGGCGCCGACCTTCCTGGAGGCCTGTGGCGGCGTGCCGGTGCCGCACATCATGGACGGGCGTTCGCTGCGGCCCCTGCTGTTCGGCCAGACGCCGCCGGATTGGCGCGACCACGTCATCTGCGAGTACGACTATGCCTTCCAGGATTCGCGCATCGCGCTGGGTACGCCCGCGCGCCAGGCCTGGCTGCGCATGGTGCGCGATGAACGCTGGAAGTACGTGCTGGCCGAAGGCTACCGGCCGATGCTGTACGACTTGCAGGAAGACCCGAACGAATTCGTCGACCTGGGCGCCTCGCCCGCGCATGAGGCGGTGCGCAAGCGCATGGAGGAATTGCTGTTCCGCTGGGCGCGCCAGCCGCGCCAACGCGCCACGGTGGCCGACGGCACCATCGAATCGATCGAAGTCCAGCCGCGCATTTCCGAGGGCGGCATCCTGATCGGCTATTGGGACGAAGCCGACCTGGCCCGCGCCAGGCAGACGTTCAAGCCCCGTTTCGCATCATCCAACCCGCTCGTGAAGCCGACGCTGGATCGGCTGTCGCAATCCTGAGGAGTGCAGCATGATTCTCGAAACCCCCGACATCACCCGCGCCCAGGCCGGCCTGGACGGCGTCTCCTGGAACATCCTGGGCCAGGTGTACGTGCCCAAGCAGGTCAGCCTGGACAGCATTTCCTGGCACGCCACGTTTCCGGAAGAGAGCTTCGTGCCGCCGCACGTGCACCCCAACCAGGACGAGTACATCTTCGTGCTGGACGGCCGCATCGACCTGCTGCTGGACGGCAAGAAGACCTCGGCCGGCCCCGGCGACCTCGTGCGCATGCCTCGTGGCGTGCCGCATGCCTTCTTCAACAATTCCGGCGTCGCCGCCACCGCGCTGTTCTGGGCCGCGCCCGCGGGCAAGCTGCTGGAGCTTTACCGGCGCATCCACAACATGTCGAGTCCGGCGGAGGTCGTTGCGGTGGCGCCGGAGTACGACGTGATCTTCATGCCGCCTGTCTCGTCAGCGGCCTGAACCATGCGCCGCCGCACGCTACTGAAGGGCCTGTCCGGCGCCCTGGCCTGTACCCTGCCCTGGGCCGCCCGCGCCGCGTACCCGGACAAGCCCGTACGCATCATCGTGCCGCTGCCGGCGGCCAGCCCGCCCGACGTGCTGGCGCGCGTGATCGGCGAAAGGCTGCAGCGCCTGTGGGGGCAGCCGGTGGTGGTGGAGAACCGGCCCGGCGCGACCGGCATGATAGGGCTGGACGCCGTCGCCCGCAGCGCCCCCGACGGCTACACCGTGGGCATCATGTTCCTGACGCATACCGTGCTGCCGGCGCTGTTCGGCAAGGTGTCGTACCGCACGGATGGCGACTTCGCGCCGATCGCGAACCTGGTCTGGCTGTATAACGCCCTGCTGGTGGCGCCAGGCAGCGAGTACGCCGACGTCCGCGGCCTGGTCGAACAGGCGAAGCGCCAGCCCGGCAAGCTCAGCTACGGTTCCGGCGGCAACGGCTCGCCCGCCCATCTGCTGGGCGCGGCCTTCTGCCAGGCGGCCGGCATAGACATGCTGCACGTGCCGTTCAAGGGTCCTGCGGAAGCGGCGCAGGCGCTGATGGGCGGCTACGTGCAGACCATGTTCGCCACTGCTTCCGTCGCCGTGCCGCTGGCGCAGTCCGGCAAGCTGCGCGCGCTCGCCGTCACGCGTGATGGCGGCATGGCCGCCTTGCCCGGCGTGCCCACGCTGGCCGAGGCCGGCGTGCCTGCGTTCAACCTGAAAGAATGGGAGGGAATCGTCGCGCCCGCAGGTACGCCGCCGGACCTGATCGCCAAATGGAACGGCGCCATGCAGACCATCCTGGCCGACGCCGAGGTGCGTGACAAACTAGCCGGCCTGGGCATGGAAGCCGCCCAGGCCAACACGCCGGCCGAGTTCGCCGGGCTGATACGCGGCGAGCTGCAACGCTGGTCGGCGTTCGTGTCGGAACAGAAGCTGCGCAACGGATGACGGGCGGGCGGCCAAGCCCGGCCGCCTACTTCGCCACGCCCCCCACCCTGCCCAGGAACTCCAGCACCGCCAGATAGGAGCCTTCGTTGCCCGCCGCGTTGGCGCTGGGCGTGCCGCCCGCGTCCAGCAGCAGGCCGGACATGGCGTGCGGCTTGCTGATCAGGGTCGCGGGCAGGCAGGGATAGTGCACGTGATGGCCGGCGCCCATGCAGACATGGTGGAAGGTGGGCAAGCCATGTTCCTGGCGCCGCCGCATGACGATTTCAGAGTACGCGGTGCTGGGCCAGAAGCCGTCGTCCGACGCGCTGACCAGCAGCACCGGACCAGGATAGTTCTCGACCGGAATGCGGGCGCGCTCGAACGCCGCGCTGTCGCGCGTGGCGCTGAGAAAGGCGTGCGTCTGGCGGTACGGCGGCTGGGACGCGTAGGCGGCGTCCCAGTTGGCGCTGGCGTTGTCCTGCCACAGGTGCGGCAGCGGCTCGCCGCCCTTGGTCCAGACCTGCGCGTCGCGGCCGGTGCCGGGCGCGCCAGCGCTGACCACGCCATGCATCACGGGCGAAGGCACATAGGCCACCACTGCGCTTACCAGGTCCGGGTAATGCGAGGCCACCAGCAGCGAGGTCTCGCCGCCGCGGCTGATGCCGGACAGGGCCACGAAGCCGTCGCGCGGCTTGAGTTCCGCGCGTGCCCAGCGCAGCGCATGCTCGAAATACTCCAGCGGCATGTCGTTCAGATACTTGGGGCGGCCTTCGTAGTTGAAGATGGCCAGCGCCAGGCACTGGTAGCCGCGGGACGCGAACAGCGCCGCGCGCGGCGCGTTGACGCCGCCGGACGAGCCGTTCATGTAGATCACCAGCGGATGCGGGCCCGGTCCGGCGGGGGTGTAAAGCTCGCCCGACAGCGTCATGCCGCCGACTTGCTCGCGCACGCTGCGGTGCGTGACGCCTTCGGCCTGGAATTCCTGCACCAGGGTCGCCGCGGCGGACTGGCGTCCGTCGCTGGCTTCGATGCGGATGACGAGCGGCTCGGTCCGGTCCGGCGGGAACACCACGCTGGCCACGTCCTCGCAGGTCATGGACCAGACGATGCCCATGGCCGCGGGTTCGGCGTAGCTGCCGGACACGGGGCAATCGCGGGACAGGTCCAGGCTGCCGTCATGGCCCGCCACGAATACCGCTTGCGAGCGCCATGGCGCGCCGCACATCGTCATGCTGGCCGTGACCGTGATGAAGGCGTAGGCCGGAAAGCCGCTCACGCGGATCTCGCGCGTCACGTCGATCAGGGCGCGTTCCGGGGTGACGGTGATGCTGGGTTGTTCTGCCACGGTGGCTCCTTAGCTCTTCAGGTCGGTCTTGGGCACGCCGTTGGCCTTGATGACCTGGGCCCACATGGCGGATTCATCGGCGATGACCTTGTCCAGGTCGGCCGACGAGGTGAACTCCACGGTCACGCCCTGGTCCGCGAACTGCTGCACCAGGCTGGGATCGCGCGTGCCTTCGCGCACGGCGTTCTCCAGCGCCGCGACCACGGGCGCCGGCATGGCGGCCGGACCCGAGATCATCATGCGGGTATAGAGCTCGAAGCCGTCCACGCCCGCTTCCTTCATGGTGGGAACGTCGGGCAAGCTGGACAGGCGCTTGTCGGAGGTGACCGCCAGCACCTGCAGCTTGCCAGACTTGATGTTGGGCAGCGCCGAGGTCGGGAAGTCGAAGGTGCTCTGCACCGTGCCTGCCATCAGGTCCAGCAGCGCGGGGCCGCTGCCCTTGTAGGGCACGTCCTGGAACTGCGTGCCGGTCTTGGACTGGAAATGCAGCAGCGCCAGGTGGTTGATCACGCCGCGGCCCGCATGCGCGCAAGTGATGTCGCCGGGCTTCTTCTTGGCCAGCGCAATGAATTCCTGCACGTTCTTCACGCCCAGGTCGGGATGCACGATCAGCAGCATCGGCGACTTGCCCATGGAGCCCAGCTGCTTGAAATCCGACTGCTGGTAAGGCAGGTTGTTGTAGAGCAAGGGATTCAGGATCATGCCGTTGGTGCCGGCGAAACCCAGCGTGTAGCCATCGGGCTCGGCGCGCGCCACCGCCACCGTGGCGATGATGGCCTGGCCGCCGGGACGGTTTTCCACCACTACGCTCTGCTTCAAGGTCTTGCCCATGCGCTCGGCCAGGGCGCGCGCCGCGATATCGGTCAGCCCGCCAGGGGCAAAGCCCACCAGCAGGCGCACGGGACGGGTCGGAAAGGTATTCTGGGCCCAGGCGGGGCGCGAGATCAGGGGCAGCGCGGCGAGCGCGCCCAGGGCATGGCGGCGGGTAAATCGCATACAACTCTCCAGGCAAGGACAACGCCCCCGCGCCCGGGAGAGGCCGCGGGGCAAAGCAATCGAAGGGAAAGGACGCGCGGGCCGCTCACCTTACGGCGAGCTGTCACGGCGTCAGTATGTTGTATGCAATACCGCGGACGGGCTATCTAGGGATATCCCGAGGCTCTCCGTGGAGCAAGCGAGCGCTTTATTCCGAACAGCGGTATTTGGTATGCGATCTGAGGGCGCTAGGCCTTGGTCATCAGCTTCTTCCAGCCTTCCAGCCCCAGCCGCTTCATCGTATCGATGTTCTTCTCGTAGATTTCGGCGGCGTCCGGGAAGGACTCCACCGCGCGGTCGATGCTGTCTTCGCGCAACAGGTGCAGGATCGGGTACGGCGACCGGTTGGTGTAGTTCTCGATGTCGTCCGGCTGCGTGTCGGCGAACTGGAACTGCGGATGGAAGGTGGCCACCTGCAGCTCGCCAACCAAACGCATGCGCTTGAGCAGACGGTCGGACAGGTCTTCGAAGTCATTGAAATCAATGAAATCGTCCAGCGCGTCGGGAATGATCAGCAGCGTGGTGTCGATCTTTTCCGGATCGGCTTCGGCCAGCAGCGCCAGTTCGTCCTGCAGGTCGGTCAGAACGCCTTCGGCGTCGGTGGCATCGCTGACGGCAAAGCGGATCTGGTCCTTGACCTGCACCGCCTTGGCGAAGGGACAGAGGTTCAGGCCGATCACGGCCTGGTTCAGCCAGTGCTTGGTCTCAGCGACCACGTTGGCGTAGGCGTCGGAAGTGGAAATCATGGGTGTCCGTCCTGGGAAAAAGAAAAGCGCGGGCGTTGCGGCCCGCGCTTTGAAGAGCGTCGCCGCCGCTTACGCGGTGGGCATGGCGGCCATGGTCTGGGCCACGGCTGCGGTCAGTTTCTTGCCGTAGGGCACGTGCAGGAATTCATTGGGACCGTGGGCGTTGGACTTGGGGCCCAACACGCCGCAGACCATGAACTGGGCCTTGGGAAAGCCCTTCTGCAGGATGCTCATCAGCGGAATGGTGCCGCCCTGGCCAATGTAGCCGCAGGAAGCGCCGTAGTATTGCTGCGAGGCCGCATCCAGCGCCTGGGTCAGCCAGGGCGCCGAGGCCGGGGCGTTCCAGCCGGTGGCGGCGCCTTCGTTGGCCTTGAAGATCACCTTGGCGTTATAGGGCGCGTCGGCTTCCAGCAGGGCCTTGATCTCTTGCGAGGCGGCCACGGCGTCGATCAGCGGCGGCAGGCGCAGCGACAGCTTGAATGCAGTGCGCGGGCGCAGCACGTTGCCGGCGCTGGACAGCGGCGGCAGGCCTTCGGCGCCGGTCACCGACAGCGTCGGACGCCAGGTGCGGTTCAGCAGCGCCTGCTCGGGTTCGGTCGTCATGGGCAGCACAAAGCCGCCGTCGGCGCCGCAGCTCCAGGGGAAACGGCGCCAGACTTCGTCGCCCAGGATGCGCGCGGTGGCGTGCACTTGTTCCACGCGTTCGGCGGGGATCTCGCAATGCAGGCTCTGCGGCAGCAGGCGGCCGGTGCTGCTGTCTTCCAGGCGGTCCAGCAGATGGCGCAGGATGCGGAACGAGGACGGCACCACGCCGCTGGAGTCGCCCGAGTGCACGCCTTCGTCCAGCACCTGGACTTCCAGCGTGCCCGACACCATGCCGCGCAGCGAGGTCGTCATCCAGAGCTGGTCGTAGTTGCCGGCGCCGGAGTCCAGGCACACCACCAGGGCCACGTTGCCCAGACGGTCGCGCAGCGCGTCCACATAGGGCAGCAGGTCGTAGCTGCCGGATTCTTCACAGGTTTCGACGATGCCCACGCAGCGCGGACGCGGAATGCCCTGCTTGTCCAGCGCCATGATGGCGGTCAGCGAGGCGTACACGGCGTAGCCGTCATCGGCGCCCCCGCGGCCGTAGAGCTTGCCGTCTTCGAGCTTGGGGGTCCAGGGGCCGAGGCCTGCGCGCCAGCCGGAGAATTCGGGCTGCTTGTCCAGGTGGCCGTATAGCAGCACGGTGTCGCCGTTGTCGCTGCGGGTGGCGGGCGCGTCAAAGAAGATGACGGGCGTGCGGCCCGGCAGGCGCACCACTTCCAGCTTCAGGCCGGAGACCTTCTGCGCCTCGACCCACTGCGCGGCGTCGCGCACCACGCGCTCGATGAAAGCGTTCTTTTCCCAGTCCGCGTCGAACGCCGGGCTCTTGGCCGGGATGGCGATGTAGTCGGTCAGCGCCGGGATGATCTCGTTGTCCCATTTCTCGTCGACGAAAGCCTGCAGGGCCTTCGGGTCCAGGGTGGGAGGAAGAGCGTCTTCGGGGATGCGTGCGTTCATGGCGCGGGATCCTGTGTGCGGGAGGGGGTAGGCAATCCGCTATTTTATGCCTGTGTGGCGCGGCTGGCACCTTTTGTCCCTGGTTGTCGTCGGCGCCGGGAAATGGTGCCGCCATGTGGTGCCGCCCTTTGGGCCGCAGATCTGGCCCATGAACAAAGCCCCCAAGGCGCAAACGCGCAGGGGGCTTTGGTTCGGTTCACGGCCAGCCCTCCGGGCCGGCCGCCTTATGGGCCAAGGTCAGCGACGCAATCAGGCGCCGAGCAAAGCCGGTTCGCCGTTGCGGCCCACGGCCGGCGCGTCGGCGTCGATCACGCGGCCGGTCTGCAGCTTGAACACGGCCACGGCTTCGCGCAGGCGCTGCGCCTGGGTTTCCAGCGAGGCTGCGGACGCCGCGGCCTCTTCGACCAGCGCGGCGTTCTGCTGCGTCACGCTGTCCATCTGCGACACGGCCTGGTTGACCTGCTGGATGCCCTGCGACTGTTCTTCAGATGCGCTGGAAATTTCGTTGATGATGTCCGTCACGCGACGCACCGAGACCACGATTTCCTGCATCGTGGCGCCGGCGGCTTCCACCTGGTCCGAACCGACCGATACCTTCTGCACGGAGTCGTCGATCAGGCCCTTGATTTCCTTGGCGGCGGCGGCGCTGCGCTGCGCCAGGGCGCGCACTTCGCTGGCCACGACGGCGAAGCCCTTGCCCTGCTCGCCGGCGCGCGCCGCTTCCACTGCGGCGTTCAGCGCCAGGATGTTGGTCTGGAAGGCGATGCCGTCGATCACGCCGACGATGTCGGCGATGCGGTTGGAGCTGTCGGCAATGCCGCGCATGGTGCCGACCACGTCGCCCACGGCCTGGCCGCCGCGCGTGGCCACTTCGGACGCCGCCACGGCCAGTTCCGAGGCGCTGCGGGAGCTTTCCGCGTTGTTGCGCACGGTGGAAGACAGTTCATCCATGCTGGCGGCGGTTTCTTCCAGCGAGGCGGCCTGCTGCTCGGTGCGCGAAGACAGGTCGATGTTGCCCGCGGCGATCTCGCGCGCGCCGGTGTGGATCTCTTCCACGCCTAGCCGCACAGCCGACACGGTACGCGCCAGGCTGTCCTGCATGCGCTTGACGGCGGCGTAGAGCACGCCGATTTCGTTGTTGCCGCGTTGCTCGATGCGGTTGGTCAGGTCGCCGCCGGCGATGCGGTCGAACAGGCGTCCGGCTTCATGCAGCGGACGGAACACCGCGCGGCCGAACACCGCGTACAGGCCCACCACCAGCGCGGCCACCACGACCAGCAGGCCGATCAGGACGGCGATCGCGCCGTTGATGCGAGTGGAGGCGTCGCGCGCCACGCGCTGGCCGACTTCGTCGGCGTAATCCACGTACTTCTGGATGGCGGCGGTAAAGGTCAGGCCCAGCGGCGTGACTTTTTCCAGGTTGAGGCGGTTGGAATCCTGTGCGTTGCCGGCGCGGATGGCCGCGATCATGGGCACGATGGCGTCGCGGTGATAGACGTCGTAGGCCGCCAGCGCCGCGTCCAGCAGGGGCTTGCCCTGGGGCGAGGTTTCGGGGGTCTTGCGCGCTAGGTCGATCAGCTCGCCGGCCTTCTTGGTGTAGCCGTCCAGGCGCTGCATGCTGGCCAGGTTGTCCAGGCTTTTGCCTTCCATCAGCGCGGTCTGCGCGGCCAGCAGCACCAGGCGGGCGCGCAACAGTTCGGCGCCAGCGCCGTTCACCGCATTGGCGCGGACCAGGTTGGTGTCCAGCAGCACTTCGATGGAATTGCGGTTGGAGGTCAGCTGCTGGTGGACGGCGATGCCGGTTAGCAGGAAAAGCGCGAAGAAAACGGCTAAAGCGGTCGTCAAGACCGCGCGAATACTGAGATTCTTGAACATTGGGGTCACTCCGGGTTGCGTGTAGCGGCTACCTATGCTTTACGACAGGTTGCAATGAAAAGTTAAACATCTCATTTGATTGCATGAGGCATTTCGTTCCGCGCCGCGCTTGTCCAACACAATTAACAACGATTATCATTTGCAGTTTTGGACCTGACGGGAACCCATCGTGACGGCGGCCACCCAGCCCACGGCGCACCATGCCTTGAACCTGCTCTACCGCGACCATCACGGATGGCTGGCGGGCTGGCTGCGGCGGCGGCTGGGTTGCGCCCACGACGCCGCGGACCTGTCGCACGACACCTACGAACGGCTGCTGAACTCGGGCCGGCTGCCCGAAGCCGGCCAGGCGCGCGCCTTTCTCACCCAGATCGCCAAGGGCCTGGTGGTGGACCTGTACCGCCGCCGCGCCCTGGAAAGCGCCTACCTGGACGCCCTGGCCAGCTTGCCCGAAGCGCACATGCCTTCGGCCGAGGCGCGCGCGCTGGCGCTGGAAACGCTGATGGCGGTGGACGCCGCGCTGGACGCCCTGCCCGCCCGCGCCCGCCAGGTCTTCATCCTGTCCCGGTTCGAGGGCCGGACCTATTCCGACATCGCGCAAAGCCTGGGCGTGTCGGTGGCGCTGGTGCGCAAGCACATGCTGCGCGCCGCCCAAGCCTGCCTGGCCGCGCTGTGAGCGCCCGGCACGGGGACATCCCCGAACCGATACTGGCTCAAGGACTGGAATGGCTGGTCATCCTGTGGTCCGGCGAAGCCAGCGCCGACGAACGCGCAGCCTGGCAGCGCTGGCGCGCCGCCCATCCGGACCATGAGCGCGCCTGGCAGCAAGTGCAGCGGATCGATACGCGGCTGATGGACGTGTCGCCCGAGGCATCGGCCCAGGCTCTGGCCCGCTCGGGCCGGCAGGCGGGACGCCGCAAGGCCCTGCGCTTGATGGGCTGGGCGGTGCTGGGCGCCGGCGCCGCGGGCCTGGCGGCCCAACGCCTGCCTTGGCAGGCCTACGCCGCCGACTACCGCAGCGCCGTAGGCGAACGGCGCGAAATCACGCTGGCCGACGGCACCCGGCTCGTACTCAACGGCGACAGCGCCGTGGACATGGAATACACCGCCGACACACGCCGGCTGGTCCTGCGCCGCGGCGAGATCTACGTGCAAACCGGCCACGGCCCGGCCGCCGCGGGCCGCCCCTTCTTCGTCGCCACCGCCTTTGGCGACGTGCAGGCGCTGGGCACCCGGTTCACGGTGGAGCAGCAGCGCGACCGGATACGGGTCGGCGTCTATGAAGGCGCGGTGGAGATCCAGCCCTCGCGGGGCCGCCCCCTGCGCCTGGACGCGGGCCAATCCGCCGCGTTCACGCCGCTGGCGGCCGAGCCGATGCCGGACGCCTTGCAGCAGGCGCCAGCCTGGCTGCGCGGCCAACTGGTGGCCGAACGCCTGCGCCTGGCCGATTTCCTGGAACAGGTCGGACGCTACCGGCGCGGCGTGATCCGCTGCGACCCGCGCGTGGCCGACCTGATCGTGTCGGGCGTGTACGCCCTGGACGACACGGACCGGATCCTGGCCTCGCTTGCAAGAGCCCTGCCGCTGCGCGTGTCGCGCTACACGAGCTACTGGGTGGTGGTGGAACCCAGATAGCCCTCCACAAAAAAATTTCGCGAAAACCGTAGCACTTTTTATTTCTCGTTCGGGATACCTGCATATCCGCAGCATTCACGTCCGCAACGAGGAACCCACTACATGCAAGCCCGCTCCACTCCCAAGCCCGCCCGCAGCACGCTGGCGCTGGCCCTGACCGCTTTGGCGCTGGCCGCGCCCCCCGTCGCCATGGCCGCGGAACCAGGCTCCCCCTCGCCCCAGGAGCGGGCCGCCAGAAGCTACGACATTCCCGCCGGCCCGTTGGACCAGGTGCTTAACGCCTATTCGCAGCAGGCGGGCGTGACCATCACCATCGACGGCGCCCAGACCGCGGGCCGGCGCAGTCCCGGCCTGCGCGGCGCCTATGGCCTGAACGCGGGCTATGCCGCGATCCTGGCCGGCAGCGGCCTGGCGGCGCGCCTGGAAGGCGGCGGCTACGTGCTGCGTCCGCTGCCGCCCGGCGCGGCCGGCGTCTCCACGCTGGAGCCGGTCACCGTGCGGGCCTCGAGCGTAGCGCCCGACAGCTACGTGGCCGAGGAAACCCGGGCCGGCACCAAGACCGACACGCCCATCCTGGAAGTCCCGCAGTCGATTTCGGTGGTAACGCGCGCGCAGATGGAAGCGCAGAACGCGCAAAGCGTGACCGAAGTGCTGCGCTACGTGCCCGGCGTAACGGTGGAAACCTACGGCGTGGACCCCAAGGGTTTCGATTGGGTCATGCTGCGCGGCTTCAACGCCCAGGCCACCAGCGACTATAAGGACGGCCTGCGCCAGGCGACCTCCGGCTACACCCTGTTCCGCAGCGAACCCTATGCGCTGGATCGCATCGAGGTGCTGCGCGGCCCCTCTTCCGTGCTGTACGGCCAGGGCGACGCGGGCGGGGTCATCAACCGCGTGAGCAAACTGCCCTCGGCCACGCCGCACTACGAGGCCGAGCTGGAGTACGGCAGCTTCCAGCGCAAGCAGGCGGCGGTCGACCTGACCGGCCCGGCGACCGAAGACGGCACGCTGATGTACCGCGTCATCGGCGTGGCGCGCGACGCCAACACGCAATTCACCTATCCGAACGGCGACCGGATCTCCGACGACCGCCTGTTCCTGGCGCCTTCGCTGACCTGGGCCCCTTCCGCCGCGACCCGCTTCACGCTGCTGACGGAGTACCTGCGCGACCGCTCCGGCGGCACCATCGGCACGGTCACGGTCAACGGCAAGCCCACCAATCTGCGCAACGGCGATCCCAATTTCAACCGCTACGACCAGGACCAGAAGAGCATCGGCTACCTGTTCGAGCACCGCTTCAACGACACGCTGCAGGTACGGCAGAACCTGCGCTACGGGCGGGTCGATTCGATCCTGGACAACATGTTCCTGGCCGGCCTGACGCCCACCGGCATCGCCCGCACTGCCCGCCGCTACGACGAAAGCATGACCGCGCTGGCGTTGGACAACCAGGCTCAGTTCGACCTGCGCACCGGCCCGCTGGCCCATACGCTGCTGCTGGGCCTGGACTTCAACCGCAGCAGCGCCGACGTGTCGCGCACCATGGGGCCGGCGCCCAGCCTGAACCCGTTCGACCCGGTCTATGGCGTGGACGTGCCCACGCCAACCATACCGCTGGCCAACTACCTGGAACGCACGCACCAGACCGGCCTGTATCTGCAGGACCAGGTCCGCTTCGATGAACGCTGGGTGCTGACCCTGGGCGGCCGCTACGACTGGTACAGCCAGAAGACCGAAAACCGCATCCTGAACAACGACACCGACCAGAGCGGCAGTCGCTTCAGCGGCCGCGCCGGCCTGAACTACGTCATGCCCAACGGCGTCGCGCCCTACGTCAGCTTCGCCCAGTCCTTCCTGCCCAATACCGGGACCTCGGCGCCGGCCAATGGCAGTTCTCCGTTCGCGCCCTCGCGCGGACGCCAATGGGAAGGCGGCATCAAGTTCCAGCCGCCCGGGTCGAATGCGCTCTACACGCTGGCGGTCTTCGACATCAAGAAGAGCAACGTGCTGACCAATGACCTGCAGAACCCCGGTTTCCAGGTCGCCTCGGGCGAAGTGCAATCGCGCGGCGTGGAACTGGAAGGCAAATTCAGCCTGGGCGATGGCTGGGACTTCACCGGTTCCTATACCTATGTGCGTGCCCGCATCACGCGCGCCAACAACGGTACCGAAGGCAACCGTCCGGCCCTGGTGCCCGAGCACAGCGCCTCCGGCTGGCTCAACTACACGGTGCGCAACAGCGCGCTGGCCGGCTTGAGCCTGGGCGCGGGCCTGCGCTACGTGGGCTCGACCTACGGCGACAACGCCAACACGCTGAAGATTGCCGGGCGCACGCTGGTGGACGCGGGCGTGTCCTATGCGGTGGACAAGCACCTGACGCTGTCGGTCAACGCCACCAACCTGTTCGACAAGGAATACCTGGCGACCTGCTCCGACCTGAGCGATTGCTATCCGGGCAGCCGGCGCAGCGTCATCGGCCGGGTGAAGTACCAGTTCTGAACTCCGCAATGAAAACGCCCCGCCAAATAGCGAGGCGTTTCGCGCAGGCGCCGGGAAGCTCATCCCGGCGCGAGCGGTTGGCTTACTTCAGCCAGACGCGCGCGTTGCGGAAGATGCGCATCCAGGGGCTGAACGCGCCGCCCTTGTCCGCCTTGCCCCATTTCTCGGGCGCCCACGACATCATGACGTTGCGCGTCACGCGTTCCGGGTGCGGCATCATGACCGTGAAGCGGCCGTCGGCGGTGGTGACCGAGGTCAGGCCGCCCGGGCTGCCGTTCGGGTTGAACGGGTAGGCTTCGGTGGCCTGGCCGCGGTTGTCGATGTAGCGTGCGGCGGCCAGCAGGCGGCTGGCGTCGCCCTGCTGCGAGAAGTCCGCATAGCCTTCGCCGTGCGCCACGGCCACCGGAATGCGCGCGCCTTCCATGCCGGCGAAGAAGATCGACGGCGACTTGGCCACTTCGACCATCGCCAGGCGGGCTTCGTACTTTTCCGACAGGTTGCGCGTGAAACGCGGCCAGAACTCTGCGCCCGGGATCATCGGCGCCAGCGCAGCCATCATCTGGCAGCCGTTGCAAACGCCCAGCGCGAAGGTGTCGGGACGCGCGAAGTAGGCGGCGAACTGGTCCGACAGCTTGCTGTTGAAGCGGATGGTGCGTGCCCAGCCTTCGCCGGCGCCCAGCACGTCGCCGTAGCTGAAGCCGCCCACGGCCACCAGGCCTTGCACCTGAGCAAGATCCACGCGGCCGGACAACAGGTCGGTCATGTGCACGTCGACGGCTTCAAAGCCGGCGGTGTCGAAGGCCCAGCCCATTTCCACCTGGCTGTTGCAACCCTGCTCGCGCAGGATCGCCACGCGCGGACGCTTGCCGGTGTTGATGAAGGGCGCGGCCACGTCTTCCTGGGGATCGAAGTCCACGTTGGGGCTCATGCCCGGGTCCGTGGCGTCGTTCCAGACGTCGAGTTCGGCCTGGGCGCAGGCCGGGTTGTCGCGGCGCGACATGATGCGGTAGGACACTTCGCTCCAGGCGCGGCCGAGTTCGGCGCGCGGCTGGCCCCAGACCTTCTTGCCGTCGCGGTAGAACTCGACTTCGTCGGCGCCGTTCAGGCCGCCGATGACGTGCGAGTGCGCCGACAGGCCCGCGCCGCGCAGCACCTGCATGACGGCGTCGCGCTGGGCGGCCGGCACCTGGATGACGGCGCCGGCTTCTTCGGAGAACAGCGCCTTGAGCGTCAGTTCCTCGCGCTGCACCGCCACCTGCTCGGGGCGGATCTTGTAGTCGCCCCAATCCGCCGATTGCGGATCGAAGGTCAGCATGTCCAGGTTGACCGAGATGCCGGTGCGGCCGGCGAAGGCCATTTCGGTCAGGGTCGCGAACAGGCCGCCGTCGGAACGGTCGTGGTAGGCCAGGATGGTGCCAGCCTCGGCCAGGGTGCGAATGGTGACGAAGAAGGCGCGCAGGTCTTGCGGCGCGTCGATGTCCGGCACGGTTTCGCCGACCTGGTTATAGGCCTGCGCCAGGATCGAGCCGCCCATGCGATGGCGGCCGCGGCCCAGGTCGATCAGGATCAGCACGCTGTCGCCAGCGTCGGTGCGCAGCTGCGGGGTCAGGCTGGCGCGCACGTCGGCCACGGGCGCGAATGCCGTGACGATCAGCGACACCGGCGCCACCACCTGGCGCTGTTCGCCGTCCTGTTCCCAGGACGTCTTCATGGACAGGGAATCCTTGCCCACCGGGATCGACAGGCCGGTGGCCTGGCAAAGTTCGCTGACGGCCGACACGGTGTCGTACAGCGCGGCGTCCTGGCCGGCAACGCCGCAGGCGGCCATCCAGTTGGCCGACAGCTTGATGTCTTCCAGGCGCGCCACGTCGGCGGCGGCCAGGTTGGTCAGGGCCTCGGCCACGGCCATGCGGCCGGAGGCCGGCGCGTCCAGCATGGCGATCGGGGTGCGTTCGCCCATGGACATGGCTTCGCCGCGGAAGCCTTCATAGTCCGCCAGGGTCACGGCGCAATCGGCCACCGGCACCTGCCAGGGACCGACCATCTGGTCGCGGCTGGACAGCCCGCCCACGGTGCGGTCGCCGATGGTGATGAGGAAGGATTTGTTGGCCACCGTGGGGTGGCGCAGCACGCGGTAGGCGGCTTCGGTCAGGTCGATGCCGGCCAGGTCCAGCGGCGCGGACACGCCGGGCAGGCGCGTGACGTCGCGGGTCATGCGCGGCGGCTTGCCCAGGATGACGTCGATCGGCACGTCCACCGGACGCACTTCGGCTTCGCCCTGCGGACGGATCGTGTCCAGGCCGGGCAGTCCCTCGCCGTCCACCACGCACAGTTGGCGCTCCTCGGTGGCCACGCCCACCACCGCGTAGGGGCAGCGTTCGCGGCGGGCGATGGCGTCAAAGCGTTCCAGGTCCTTGGGCAGGATCGACAGGACGTAGCGTTCCTGCGATTCGTTGCTCCAGATTTCGGCGGGCGACAGGCCCGATTCTTCCAGCGGCACGCGCTTCAGGTCGAAGATGGCGCCGCGGCCGGCGTCGTTGACGAGTTCCGGGAAGGCGTTGGACAGGCCGCCCGCGCCCACGTCGTGGATCGCAATGATGGGGTTGTTCTCGGCCTGCTGCCAGCAGCGGTCGATGACCTCCTGGGCGCGGCGCTCGAGTTCAGGGTTGCCGCGCTGGACGGAATCGAAGTCCAGCTCGGCCGAGTTGCTGCCCATGCTGATGCTGGAGGCGGCGCCGCCGCCCATGCCGATGCGGAAGCCCGGACCGCCCAGCTGGATCAGCAGCGCGCCCGGAGGAATCACGTCCTTGTGCGTCAGGCCTGCGTCGATGCTGCCCAGGCCGCCCGCGATCATGATGGGCTTGTGGTAGCCCCAGCGCGTGCCGCCGGCGGTCTGCTCGAACGAACGGAAATAGCCCAGCAGGTTGGGACGGCCGAATTCGTTGTTGAACGCCGCGCCGCCGATAGGGCCGTCGATCATGATGGACAGCGGCGAGGCGATGCGCTCGGGCAGGCCATGATGGTCGGCTTCCCAGGGTTGCAGCGCGTCGTCAAAGCGCAGGTGCGACACGGTGAAGCCGGTCAGGCCGGCCTTGGGCTTGGAGCCGCGGCCGGTCGCGCCTTCGTCGCGGATCTCGCCGCCCGCGCCCGTCGAGGCGCCGGGGAACGGCGCGATCGCGGTCGGGTGGTTGTGGGTTTCCACCTTCATCAGCGTGTGCACGGTGGTGTCGCGGCGGATGTACCTGGCGCCTTCGACGCCCTCGCCGGTCACGCCCGGCACGCCGGCCTGGAAGCGCTGGGCGGGGCCGCCTTCCATGATGGCGGCGTTGTCCGAATAGGCGACCACGGTGCCTTCGGGCTGCGCCTTGTGGGTGGCGCGGATCATGCCGAACAGCGTGTTGGGCTGTTCCTGGCCGTCGATCACCCACTGGGCGTTGAAGATCTTGTGGCGGCAGTGTTCGCTGTTGGCCTGCGCGAACATCATCAGTTCCACGTCGGTCGGATCGCGGCCCAGGTCGGTGAAGGACTTGGCCAGGTATTCGATTTCGTCGTCCGACAGCGCCAGGCCCAGCGAGATGTTCGCCTCGGCCAGGGCTTCGGCGCCGCGCGCCTGCACGTCGACCGTGCGCATGGGCTTGCCGGCCAGCGGCTGGAACAACGCCTGGCCGTCGAAGCTGGCGTCCACCACGGTTTCCGTCATGCGGTCGTGCAGGCAGTCGGCCGCGCGCGCCAGCATGGCGTCGTCGAAGGACTTGGTACCCAGCAGGCCGCGCTCGGGAGTGATCACGTAGCGCACGCCGCGTTCGATGCGGTGCACCGACGCCAGGCCACAGTTGTGGGCGATGTCGGTGGCCTTGCTGGCCCAGGGCGAAATCGTGCCCAGGCGCGGAATCACCAGCAGGGACAGGCTCTTGGCCGGCGCGTCGCCGGTGGCGGGAGTGCCGTAGTCCAGCAATTGGGTCAGATGTTGCTGCTGTTCGGCCGTCAGGGCCGCGTCGGTGCTGACGAAGTGCTCGTAGCGGGCGGATATGTCGGCCACCGGCAAGCCGGCTTCCTTCAATTGCGCCAGGAGGCGATCGCGACGGAAGGAGGACAGGACGGAGGAACCAGGCAGATGCTGAACTAGGGACACGATGCGGGCGCCGTATAAAGAGAGGAGAGCAAAAAGAGATTTTACCTGTTTAGGGGGTTTTCCCGGAGCCGTTGTTCAATCGATCCCGAACGCCCCCGTTTCGGCCATTGTTACAAAAGAATTCCGAAGGCCGCGCACCGGGATGGTGCGAAGCAGCATCCGCGCCAACTCCGCGTCGCTGCGAATCTTTCCCAATACCGCCCGGCGCCCTGCCTGCGGTTTTATATTGCGTCGCAACATGTTGCGATCATCCCGCACCGCGGGAAAACACGAGCTTCCGGCCCCACGGCGCGACGGTAGGATGCAGCGACCCCCATTAATGCATGGCGCCTACCCGCGCGCCGGCCGCTGCCTCACATGTCCCGCCCCGAAGCCCCCGCCGAGCCTGTCGAACCGATCATTCCCGCAGAAGCAGATCCCGCAGTCAAAGTACCGCTGGCCATCGAGGACTGGCTGGCCGTGATCCTGCTGGCGACCCTGGCCATCATCACCTTCCTGAACGTGCTGGTGCGCTATTTCACCGACCAGTCCTTCGCCTGGACGGAAGAAATCTCGGTGTTCCTGCTGATCGTGCTGACCATGGCGGGCGGCAGCGTCGCCTTCGTGCGCAACCACCACATACGTATCGAGATCCTGGCGGACTCCGGCTCCCCGCGCCGCCAGCGCATCATGGCGCTGATCTCCAACGGCTGCGTGCTGGCCTTCTTCCTGCTGCTGACCGTGCTGTCGGTGAAGCTGGTTGCCGACGAATATATCTACGAGGAGACCTCGCCCGCTATCGGCGTGCCTACCTGGTGGTATTCGATCTGGCTGCCCGTGATGGCCGCGGCGATCTCGCTGCGCACCATCGGCACGCTGCGCCGCATCGCCAAGAGCGGACGCGCCGCCGGGCAGGATCAGCAATGATCGCCGCCATCCTCTTCATTGTCTTCATCGTCCTGATGCTGATCGGCGTGCCGGTCGGCGTGGCCCTGGGCCTGGGCGGGACCGTGGCCATCGTGCTGTCCAACCTCGACACGCCCTGGTATGGCCTGTTGACCGTGCCGCAGAACTTCTACGCCGGCCTGGCCAAGTATCCGCTGCTGGCCATCCCCATGTTCGTGCTGGTGGGCTCGATCTTCGACCGCTCCGGCGTGGCCAAGCGGCTGGTGGATTTCGCCATTGCGATCGTCGGCCGCGGCCCGGGCATGCTGCCGCTGGTGTCGATCGCGGTGGCCATGTTCCTGGGCGGCATCTCCGGCTCCGGCCCGGCCTGTGCCGCAGCGGTGGGCGCGGTGATGATCACCGCCATGTCGCGCGCCGGCTATCCGGGCTCGTTCTCGGCCGCCGTGGTCGCGGCCGGCGCCGCCACGGACATCCTGATCCCGCCCTCGGTGGCCTTCATCATCTACTCGGTGCTGGTGCCCGGCGCCTCGGTGCCGGCGCTGTTCGCCGCCGGCATGATCCCCGGCATCCTGGCCGGCATCGCCCTTATCGTTCCGGCGGTGTGGCTGGCGCGCAAGCACAAGATGGGCGCGCTCGAAGCCCACCTGCCCCGCCCGCCCTTCTGGGCCAGCCTGCGCGAAGCCTCATGGGGCCTGGCCGCACCCGTCCTGATCCTGGGCGGCATGCGCATGGGCTGGTTCACGCCCACCGAAGCGGCCGTGGTCGCGGTGTTCTACGGCCTGTTCGTGGGCATGTTCATCCACCGCACCATCAAGCTGCGCGACCTGTACACCATCCTGCGCGAAGCCGCCGAGCTTTCCGCCGTCATCATGCTGGTGGTGACGCTGGCCGGCATCTTCGCCTGGGCCCTGTCCACGCTGAGCGTGATCGATCCCATCACCCACGCCATCGTCAACTCCGGCCTGGGCGAATGGGGCGTGCTGGCGCTGCTGATCCTGCTGCTGATGACGGTGGGCATGTTCCTGGACGGCATTTCCATCTTCCTGATCTTCGTGCCGCTGCTCATGCCCATCGCCAACGCCTATGGCTGGGATCCGGTGTGGTTCGGCGTGATCCTGACCTTGAAGGTCGCCCTGGGCCAGTTCACCCCGCCGCTGGCCGTGAACCTGATGGTGTCGTGCCGCATCGCGCGCGTGCCGATGGAGTCCACGGTGCGCTGGGTGGTGTGGCTGCTGGGCGCGATGTTCCTGGTGCTGGTCGCGGTGCTGGTGTTCCCGCAGCTGGCGCTGTGGCTGCCCAAGAAGCTGGGTTATTGAAAGGGCCGAACGGGGCGACCTCAAGGGGCGCCCCCAAGGCCGGCGGTACCGGTATTCATTACAACAACAGACACGCAAAGAGAGGAGACGCAACATGAAATTCCGCAACCTGATCGGAGCAGCCCTGTGCGCGGCTGCCGTCGTCGGCATGGCGCCCGCGCACGCGCAGAACTACAAGTCCGAGTACAAGCTCTCCATCGTGGTCGGCACCACCTTCCCCTGGGGCCAGGGCGCCGAGATCTGGTCCAACCTGGTGCGCGAGCGCACCCAGGGCCGCATCAACATCAAGGTCTATCCCGGCACGTCGCTGGTCCAGGGCGACCAGACGCGCGAGTTCACCGCCATCCGCCAGGGCGTGATCGACATGGCCGTGGGCTCCACCATCAACTGGTCGCCGCAGGTCAAGCAGTTGAACCTGTTCTCCCTGCCCTTCCTGATGCCCGACTATGCCGCCATCGATGCGCTGGTGCAGGGCGACGTGGGCAAGGAGATGTTCAAGCTCATCGAGAAAGCCGGCGTGGTGCCGCTGGCCTGGGGTGAAAACGGCTATCGCCAGCTCAGCAATTCCAAGCACGAGATCAAGAAGCCCGAAGACATGAAGGGCCTGAAGCTGCGCGTGGTGGGCTCGCCGCTGTACATCGACACCTTCACCGCGCTGGGCGCCAACCCCACGCAGATGAGCTGGGCCGATGCCCAGCCGGCGCTGGCCAGCGGCGCAGTGGACGGCCAGGAAAATCCCCTGTCGATCTACACCGGTTCCAAGCTCTACACCGTCGGCCAGAAGTACCTGACGCTGTGGAACTACGTGGCCGACCCGCTGATCTTCGTGGTCAACCGCGAGGTGTGGAATTCCTGGTCCGAGAAGGACCGCGACATCGTGCGCCAGGCCGCGCTGGACGCCGGCAAGCAGCAGATCGTGATCGCGCGCAAGGGCGTGACGCCTGAAGACCCGTCGCTGCTGAAGGAAATCGCCGGCCACGGCGTGACCGTGACCTCGCTGTCGCAGGCGGACCACGAGGCCTTCGTCAAGGTGACCAAGCCGGTCTATGACAAGTGGAAGAAGCAGATCGGCGAAGACCTGGTGAACCTGGCTGAAAAGTCGATCGCCAGCCGCAAGAAGTAAGCCCGCCAGAACAAGCAGCAAGCCCCAGGGGAACGGCGGCGCAAGCCGCCAACCGAGGCAGGGACGTCAGATCCCGCCCACCAACGGGCGCCAGCCACAAGCTGGCGCCCGTTTTCTTTCATGCGGGATAGCTGACTTCCAGGATGTCCAGCTCTTCGATCCCGCCGGGCGTGCGCAGCACCACGGTGTCGCCCTCCTTGGCCTTGATCAGGGCGCGCGCCACCGGCGAGATCCAGCTGATCTTGCCCGCCAGCGGCTCGGCCTCGTCGACACCCACGATGGTCACGTTGTGTTCCTCGCCGGCCTTGTCCGAATACAGCACCGTGGCGCCGAAGAACACCTGGTCGCGGTTGGGTTGCGCAGCCGGATCGACCACTTCGGCGATATCCAGCCGTTTGGTCAAGAAGCGCATGCGGCGGTCGATCTCGCGCAGGCGCTTCTTGCCGTACAGATAGTCGCCGTTCTCGGAACGGTCGCCATTGGACGCGGCCCACGACACCA
>Ga0160496_1000093_pt1 | contig 82529 bp, 96 predicted proteins | sample DIDPMG_2_FD_108231 | JGI IMG/M metagenome (GOLD analysis project Ga0160496, IMG submission 108231) | Enriched soil microbial communities from UW Madison campus, WI, USA - DID2937_E24_FP MG | ecosystem: Environmental > Terrestrial > Soil > Grasslands | place: USA: Madison, Wisconsin | collected...
AACGGCAACAACAGCTGCAACAGGATGCGGCCGGCGTCGGCCAGCCCGTGGCCTCCGCCCTGGCGGTGCAGCAGCACCGCCACCAGCAGCGGCGTCAGCACGGTGCCCAGCAGGTTGGAAGCCGTGGCCGCGCAGATCGCGCCCGGTACGTTGCCGCGCGCCATGGAGGTAAAGGCGATAGACGACTGCACGGTGGAAGACAGGGTGCAGACGAACAGCACGCCCAGCCACAGCGAAGGCGTCAACAGGCCGGGAAACAGCGCCCGCAGGCCCAGCCCCAGCGCCGGAAACAGCAGGAAGGTGCAAGCCAGGATCAGCGCGTGCAGGCGCACGTCCTTCACGCCAGCCACGATGGCGTCCGTCGACAGCCTGGCGCCGTGCAGAAAGAACAGCAGCGAAATGGCGATGTTGCTGGCCACGGTCATGAACGCCGCGCCCTTGCCCACGGCAGGGAAAAAGCTGGCGAAGACCACCGTGGCGATCAGGATGAGCGTGAATTGGTCGGGCAGGAAGCGGCGCATGGCAAAGATTTCCGTAGGGATTGCGGAAACTATAGGCACGGCGCTTGCCATCGTGAAGCCCACTGGGTACTTTAACTGTCATCGGACTTTCCTATGACCAGGCCGCCATGCTCAATCCCTTGTGGCTCAAGACCTTCGCCGCGGCCGCCGCCGCGCCCAGCTTCACCGAGACCGCCCGGCGCCTGGGCCTGACCCAGCCCACGGTCAGCGAACACATCCGCCAGCTGGAACAGGCCTTGAACCGGCGTCTGTTCCAGCGCGACACGCATTCGCTCGCGCTCACCAGCGACGGCCGCAGCCTGCTGGTGCATGCGCAGATCATCCTGGACGCGCACGAGCGGGCCGAGCGCCTGTTCGACGCGCCGCGCCTGCGCGGGCGCGTGCGCCTGGGCACCTCGGACGATCTGGCAATGGGACCTCTGCCCGACGTGCTGGCCGCCTTCCGGCTGGCCCACCCGGAGGTCGAACTGGACCTGACCATCGGCGTCACCAGCGAGCTCTACAAGCTGCTGGACGACAACGGCCTGGACGTCATGATAGGCAAGCGCCGCAAGGGCGACCGCCGCGGCCAGACCCTGCACAAGGAAGCCCTGCTGTGGCAGGCCAAGGAAGGCCTGTGGGTGGCGCCGGACGAACCGCTGCCGCTGATCCTGCTGCGCGAACCCAGCGTGACCCGTGGCCTGACGCTGGACGCGCTGGCCCGCGCCGGCCGCAGTTGGCAGATCGTCTGCACCAGCACCAGCTATGCGGGCTGCCAGGCGGCAGCCCGCGCCGGCCTGGGCATCACGGTGCAGCCTTCGCACCTGTCCACGCTCGGCCTTGCCGCGCCAGCAGGCGCCGCGCAACTGCCCGCGCTGCCGCAGGTGGAATTCATCGTGATCTCGGCGCCCGCGCCCAACAAGCCCACGCGCGCGCTGACCGAGATCCTGATGCGCAGCACGCTGACTTGAGGCCTTTGCTTATTGCGCCGCCGAGCGGGTGTGCTGCACGCGGCCTTCCAGCGGCTGCGGCTGCTTGAGCAGGTTCAGGATCGGGCACCATTGCTCCACCGCCTCATGCACGGCGCGCACCGCGCTCTCGTCGGCCGGCGACACGATGTGCGCGGTATAGCGGATGTTGTGCGGAAAGAACGGCACCTGCTCATAGCCCGGCTTGCCGCCGCGCGGGTCCAGGTCGCCTTCGATCTCCACCTGCAGCGACTCCAGCGGCAATTCGAGTTCGGCCGCCTTGATCAGGAAGATATGCGTCAGGCAACTGCCCAGCGATCCCAGCAGCAGCTCGGGCGAACTCGGTCCCAGGTCATAGCCCGCGAAATCCGCGGGACTGTCGCTGACCACCTGGTGATCTCGGATCCGGATTCGGCGCACGCCGCTGCGGCCTTCGGCGCTGACCTGTGCGCGCAATTTCACCGGCGTCACGGTGTGCGGATCGCGCGCGTTGCGCGCCAGCACGGCCTCGCGTTTCTGGCCCAGGTATTCGTTCAACGTACTCATGTTGCAGACCTCGCTTGGGGTTGATATGTGCTTGGGCAAGCGCCGCAGTCAATGTTCGCGGCGCATATCCGGAATGGCGATGGGCGCACGATCCATCGCCTGCAATAGTTGGCCCAGCCCGCGGGCCGTCGCTCCCTCCATCCGTCCTCCCGGCCCACAGACATCGTCCGCGCTGGTCCACGCCGGAGCCGCGCCTGGCAGGCGGCGCGCGCGCAGCCAGCCCTGGCGGTCGACCATGAACTGCGCGCCCGCCAGCTCGTCAGGAGACACGCCGGCTGCCAGCGCATAGGCGTTCCAGGCCTCTACGCCTGCCGCCACGCAATCCGCGTCTACGCGCTGTGTGTGGCCACGCGTCAGCGCCACGGTGAGCAGGCGTGGATCCTGCGGCTCCTCGGCCGCGCCCTGCGCGTAGGCCATCACACGCAGGGGCAAGCCGCGCAAACCGCTCAGCCGCGTCGCCCGGCCGTCGCGGCAGGCAAGCGCCACGACGGGTGCGGCGACCGCCGGCATGCCGCTGCCGCCGCTGACGCCATAGGCCCGCAGGCGCAGATAGTCCAGCACCTGCCAGATCTCTTCCGTGTTCAGCATTGCGCCAAACGCCGGCATCGCGGGGTTGGCCGCCGGTTCCTGGCCGCCCTGCGCGATGCGCCAGTGCAGCTCGCCTTCGAGCCTGTTCTGGAACAGGGCCGGTCCCAGCACGCTGGGCCACACCGGCAGGCTGGCGGCGCGCTCGCCCCGCCCATCTGCCGCCGCGCCGTGGCATGCGGCGCAATGCGCCTGGTACAGCCGTCCGCCCTGCAACAGATTGGCATCGGAAAACGGCAACGGCGACCGCTGATAGGAAGAACTGTGCGCCTCGACCAGCAACATCCGCGGGTTCGGCCAGTCAGCCAGCAGCGCCAGCGCGACGGCGGCGCCCAGCCATGCCAGCCGGCGGCGCTTGGCGAACAGCGCGCCGCACAGCAACGCCAGCGCCGCCGCCGACTGCGCCAGCGCCAGCCAAAGCTGGCGCCACGTGTGCGGGCTGACGGGCAGGTCCGGGTCGTAGCGCCACGCGAATGGCCAATACGCCAATGCCGGAGCCTGGCCCAGCGAGCGCCAGACCGCGGCGCCCAGGGCCAACGCCAATGCGGCCAAGCCGACCGTCAACAGCGCCGCCATGCGCCGCCGGGCCCACCGCGCCGCGCCAGCGGCATCCGCCGGCCGGCGTTGCACGATGCTCACCACGTCGCATCCAGCCCCAACAAGGCCAGCGCGCGATGGCGCAACGCGGCCAGGCGCGGATCGCCGCGATGCCTGGGGTACGGCAGGTCGTTGACGATTTCGTCCTTGATCCGCGCCGGCCGCTCGCTCAGCACCACGATGCGCGTGGCCATGAACAGCGCCTCCTCCACATCGTGCGTGACCAGCAAGGCCGTGTAGCCTTCGCGTTGCCACAGGTCCACCAGTTCGGACTGCATGGCGATGCGGGTCAGCGAGTCCAGCTTGCCCAGCGGCTCGTCCAGGATCAGGATGCGCGGATCGTTGACCAGCGCCCGCGCCAGCGCGGCGCGCTGCGCCATGCCGCCGGACAGCTGATGCGGATAGGCCTGGCTGAACGCCTTCAGGCCCACGCGCTGCAAGGCCTCGTCCACCCGGCTGCGCTGCGTCTTCAACAGCCCGCGCGCCTGCAGTCCCAGGGCCACGTTGTCCCAGACCGTGCGCCACGGATATAGCGTGGGGTCCTGGAACACCACGATGCGCGAAGGCGAAGGCCCCGTGATCGGCTCGCCGTCCGCCAGCAGGCCGCCCGCGGCGGGCGGCTCCAGGCCCGCCACCAGGCGCAGCAGCGTGGACTTGCCGCAGCCGCTGGGTCCCAGCAGCGCCACGAACTCGCCCGGCTTCACGTCCAGGTCTATGCCGTCCAGCACCGGCAGTTGCGCGCCGTCCAGGTCGAAGTGATGGTTCACGCCGCGCACGGCCAATGCGGCGCCGGCCGCATCCCGCTTGTCAGGCACCGCTGCCGCTACCATTTCACGACTCCCTTCTGCCAGGCCAGGAGGCGGTCGCGCCCCAGGAACAGCAAAGTAATGAGGCCCGAGAACACCAGCGCCATCACGATCAGCGCGCCGTACATGTTGGCGTAGGACGCCCAGCCCTGGGCCCATGACAGGTACCAGCCCAGCCCGGACTTCACGCCCATCATCTCGGCCGCCACCAGCACCGAAAACGAGGCGCCCAGGCCCATGAACAGGCCCACGAAGACCTGCGGCAAGGCCGCCGGAATCGCCACGCGCAGCACCAGAAACCACTCATTGGCGCCCATGGTGCGCGCCACGTCGTAGTAGGCCCGGTTGACGCCCGCCACGCCCGACCAGGTCAGCACCGTGACCGGAAACCAGGTGGCCAGGGCGATCAGGAAGACCGCTGCCGACCAGCTCGACGGAAAGAAGAAGAACGCCATAGGCAGCAAGGCCGTGGAAGGCACCGGCCCCAGGAAGCGCAGCACCGGATGCACCCAATAGCCCAGGCCGCGCGACCAGCCGATCGCGACCCCGGTCAGGAAACCCGCGGCCGCGCCCAGCAGAAAGCCGTTGGCCAGCAGCCAAAGCGAATTCGCCAGACTGTCGGCCAGCCGCTTGTAGTCGGAGACGTAGACTTCGATCAGCGACTGCGGCGGCGCGAAGAACGGGCTGGGCAGCAGCGCCAGCTTGGCCGTCGCGATCTCCCAGGCGCCCACCGCCACGGCCAGGGCCGCGAGCCAGGGGCCGGCGCGGTGCAAGGCGCGCACGGCGCGCAACTGCCCCGCCCCCGGCGCCGCCGCCAGTAACAGCAGCAACGCCAGCGCCAAGGCCGCCGCGCCGAATTCGCGCGTGTAGCCCCAGGACGAGAAGCCCACCTCGACGTTCGGCCATGCCAGCGTCACGCCGCCCACGCCCGCCCACAGCGCGGCGGCGGCGATACCGGTCTTCCACAAGCGCCAGTCGCGCGCGGGCCGATTCACGCCCGCGGCCGGGGCGTGCAATACGTCAGCCGAGGACATTGGGCACCACCACTTGCGCGTATTTGTTGACGTCCAGGCCCGCGCTCAGCACCTTGATCGTCTTCAGGTCCCGGGCGTAGCCCACGATCTCTTCGCGCAACGCGGCGCCCGTCGAGGCATGGCCATGGCTGTGGCTGCGCAGGATCGCGGCCACGCGTTCGGCCGGCACCTTGCCGGGCACATACGGCGCGAAGATGCGCGCGGTCTCGTCCGGGTTGGAAGCCGTCCAGCGCTGCGCGTCGATCACCGCGCGCGCAATGGCCGCGGCGGCCTCTGGATCCTTGCGCACCAGATCGCCGCGCAGGCCCAGCACGCAGCAGGTGCGGTTCTCGTAATCGCCCTCGATGTTGGTGGCGATCTCTCGCAGCTTGTTGTCCTCGCGCAGCGTGTAGATCAGCGGATCGTCACCCGCAATGGCGTCGACCTCGCCCTTGCGCAGGACCTCGCCGAACAGGTCCTGCGGGTACTGGCGCCAGTCCACGGATTCGGGATCGATACCCAGCTGCGCCACGCGGATCGCGAAGAAGTTCTTCACCGGACTGGCCTGGTCCGACACGGCCACGCGGCGTCCCTTCAGGTCGTTGACGCTCTTGATCGGCGAATCCTGCGCCGTCAGCAAGCGCATGCAGCCGCCATGCGTGCCCACCGCCAGCTTGACGTCGAAGCCCTGCTCCAGCGGCTTCAACCAACGCAGCGCCATGCCGATGCCGCCATCGGCGTGGCCGGTGGCGATCGCCTCCAGCAGCTGGTCGGTGGAGCCGCTGAAGTTGATGCGTTCGACCTTGAGGTTGTACTTGTCGAAGAAGCCGCGCTCCAGCGCCACCGACACGGGCGATTGGCAGACTGCGGTCTGGCTCCATGCGATCTTGAACGTGCGCGGTGCGGCGTTGGCGGCCAGCACGCGCGAGCCCAGCATGCCCAGCGGCGCCGCAAGGCCTGCGGCGCCTGCCGCGCGCAGCAGCGCACGGCGCGAAATTCCCCGCGTGGAGATGGCGCGGGAATGGACGTTCGTATTCATCAACCTTCCTTTTGAGCAGACTGTGAATGGCGATGATTGCCATGCGGCATCATCGACCTGCGCTCAGGGGTTAGACAAATACAAAGTCGGGATAACAATATGGGCGACGCATGGCCGCCCAGGGGCTGGACTATTCGGGCAAATGGTCCGGAACGCCGTCCTCGTCGACCTGCTTGACGCGGTCCAGCGCGTTGCGCGCGGCCGACATGGCCTCGACCGTGCTGCGGAAGCGTCGGCTGATGAAGATCTCGAAAGCCTGGGTGTCGGGCTCGGCTTCCTGCTGCACGGCGTCATCCGGTGGCGCATCGGCCTGGGCTGCCGCTTGCGCGTCCCGTTCGGCCTGGCTCTTTTTCTTCGGCAACCGCCGCGTTTCGATGAAAGCGCGCGGCGGCACGCGCCCCTCGGGTTGGGTCGCGTACGCGAGCACCGAAAATCCGTTGATGATCTTCTCAGCCATTGCGGTTCCGTGTGGCCGCGCCCAAAAAAGCGCGGTTCCTTGTTACCGACTACGGCCCGCCGCGGGAAAACTTAAGCCAGCGCCGCCTGGCGCGCACGCACGTAGGCCGCCACCTGGGCCAGCACGTCGGACAGGTCCGCCTGCAGCGGCGCGAAGCCGGCGTTGCGCTCGCGCGTGGCTTCGTCCATGTACAGCGGACGGCGGATCTCCACCTGCAAGCTGTGCCGATTCAAGGCCGGCTGGCCGATCTGCGCGATCAACTGCACGCCTTTGTAGGGGTCGTTGCGCGCCACGGTGTAGCCCTTGCCGCGCAAAGCGGTCTCGATCAGGGCGATGAACTCCGGCTCGCAGGTGGTGCCGTCGCGGTCGCCCAGCACAAAGTCCGCCAGCGGATGCTCGCTCTTGCGGCCCAGGCGCTCATAGGCGTCGTTGGGCATGGAGTGCAGGTTCAGGTGCCAGACCGCGCCAAAACGCTGCCGCACCTGCTGGATCGCCTGCGACAGCGCCGCGTGGTAGGGTTCGTAATACGCCTGGATGCGGTGGCGCACTTCGGCCAGCGTGAGCTTGCGGTCGTAGATCGGCGTGGACCTGTCCATCCTGCGCCAGATCAAACCCTTGCCCAGGCGGGTCTTCTCGCCCGGGTCCAGCGGCTCGGGCCAGGGTTGCGCCAGCAGCTCCGGGTCCAGGTCCTGCAGCGTGCGGTTGGGATCGATATAGACGCGCGGAAAGTTCGCGGCGATCAGCGTCGCTCCCAGGGCCGGCGCCGCCGACCACAACGCGTCCACGTGCGTGTCCTCGCCCTGGCGCAATTGCGCCAGGGCGGCCGCGGCGCCGAAGTCGTCGGGATAGCGCTCGCCGCTATGCGGCGAATCGCAAACCAGCGGCAAGGCCGGGCCCGTGGGCTCGTGTACGGAAACAGCGTCGAAGTCGGCGTGGGTCATCGTCAATCAGCCTGAATGTTGGCAGTCTTGGCGACCTTGGCGTAGCGCGCCAGGGCCTGCTGGAGCTGCGCCTCGAATTCCTGGGGCGTGGTGCGCACCAGCGTACCACCCACTTCCTCGGCCTTCTTGCGGAATTCCGGATCGTCCTGGGCCGCGCGCACCGCCTTGTTCAGGCGTTCGATCACGGCCGGCGGGGTGCCGGCGGGCGCCACCAGGCCGAACCAGCCGCCCGTACCCATGTCGGGGTATCCCAGCTCGATGTAGGTCGGCACGTCGGGCAACAGCGGCGAGCGTTCGGCGCCCAGCACGGCCAGCGCGCGCAGCTTGCCGCCCTGCACCTGCGGCAGGGTCGAGGACAGGTTGTCGGTGATCGCGTCCACCTGCCCGCCCATCACGTCATTCAACGCCGGACCCGCGCCGCGGTACGGCACGTGCAGCAGCTTGATGCCGGACAGCATCATGAAGTTCTCGATGTTCACATGGCCCAGCGAGCCCACGCCCGGCGAGGCGAAGCTATAGCGCTCCGGCTGTTTCTTGGCCAGGGCCACGAACTCGGCCATATTCTTGGCCGGCAGGCCCGGATTGATCGCGAAGATGCTGGGCACGGCAACCACGTTGGCCACCGGCACGAAGTCCTTCACCGGGTCGTAGTTCATTTTGCGGAACACGGCCGGGTTCGAGCCGTGCGTGCTCATCGTGGCCATGCCGATGGTGTAGCCGTCGGGCGTGGCGCGTGCCACCTGCTCCATGCCCATGGAACCGCCGGCGCCAGCCTTGTTCTCGACCACGATGGTCTGCTTCAGGTCGCGGCCGGCGTACTCGGCCACCAGGCGCGCCACGATGTCGGTCGAACCGCCAGCGGCGAACGGCACCACCAGCTTGATGGGGCGGGCGGGATAGTCGGCAGCTTGGGCGATGCCGGCAAAGGACAATGTGGCGAACATGCCGGCGAGCGCGAAGCGCGCGGACCGGCCCAGGAGGCGGCGGGACATGGGGGATGACTCCGAAAGTTGAAGGTCAGTCGACAAGGCCGCCAGTGTCCGAACTTTACGATCCCCTTTCAAACGACTATATTGCACGGCTTCATTACCAATGGTCATGCTAGATGCGACTGCACTCGCCCTCCATGTCCGAACTGCACGCCTTCGTGACGGCGGCACGCCTGGGCAGCTTCACCCGCGCCGCGGAGGTCTTGTGCGTCACCCAGGGCGCCGTCAGCCGCGCCATTTCCCGACTGGAAGCGCATTTCGGCCAGCCGCTGATGCATCGCAACGCCCATGGCCTGACCCTGACTGAAACCGGACGCCGCCTGTACGACGGCACGCTAGGCCCGCTGCAGCAGATCGAGTCGCTCAGCGCCGGATTGCGCGCCAATGACCGTCGCCTGCGCCTGACGCTGTCGACGGTGCCGACGCTGGCCAGCGCCTGGCTGGTGCCCCGCCTGTCCGACTTTCATGCGCGCCATCCGGATATCCAGCTCAGCTTCGCGGCCTACCGCCGCAACGAAGATTTTTCGGGTGAGACGCCCGATGCCAGCATCCTGTCCGGCATGCCGGAGCAATGGCCGGGCTGGCAGGTGGACTACGTGATCGGGCGCGAGTTGGTCGTGATCTGCCACCCGGCCCGTCTGGCGGCCCGGCGCGCGCAGGGACTCTGGGACACGCCAGCCGGCCTGCTCGGGGAACCGCTGCTGTATCACTCGAATGGCATGGACAACTGGGCGCAGTGGCTGGCCGCCGCCGGCGTGCCGCGCGCCTCGGTCCAGCTTTCCAATGGCTTTGACCAGGTTTCCATCCTGGTTCGCGCCGTCATGGCCGACATGGGCATCGCCGTGCTGCAGCGCTGCCTGGTCCGCGACGACCTGCAGGCCGGACGCGTGGTGGCCCCGTTTCCCGACCTGCCCATCCGCATCGACCGTGGCTACCATCTATGCGCCCCGGCCCAGCGCCGCGACCATTACGCGCTGGCTTGTTTCCGGCGATGGCTGCTGGAAACCGCCGGGCAAGATCCCGACGTGATCGCCGCCAGCCCAGCCTGAGCGCCTAGCCTGCGGACACAACCGGTTGCCGGCGTCCCGCGCGGGAATACTACAAAATGAAAACGGGCTCCCGATCTGGAGCCCGCTGCGGGGGTCTGCGCCATGCTGCCGGCGCGGTCGAAAATGCTCAGGGTGCGAGCTTGAACCCGAGGTCCACGCCCCATTTGTCGGTCTCGCGCAGCCATTTCGCGCCGCAATTCAGGCAGCGGAAATGGTCTTCACGGCTTTCTTCACGGCCTTTCTGCGTGGGATTGGTGAACCCCTGGTGTCCCAGATGGGCATGCGGCGCAACGCCTGCAAGCCCGGGGTTAATGCGTTGGCAAGCCAGGCACATAACGCTCATTGGTGCTTCCCTACAATTTTAGTAACTAAATTGTAAGGGATTCCACCAATACTTTTCTATCGAATCAGGCCCCTAAATCCAAAAAATATTGTTAACGCCACAATTAAACAACAGTGGGCAGGGCCGCCAGGCAGGTTGCCAGGTGATACGGAGAGGTCGACGGCATGTCCTTGCGCACCACCGCTCCTTCCGCGTCCAGGCATTCGTACCAGCCGCCGGGGTGCAGGAAACGCGCGCGGAACATGGCCAGGCCGGCCTCCAGCGCGGGCAGGTCGCCCAGCACGCCGAGCACCCGCAGGTACTCGGTCTGCGCCCAGATCCGGCGCGTATCGTCGATCACGGCGCCGGACTCGTCCAGCGACGCCACCACTCCGCCCGCGTCCACACCATGGCGGCGCGACCAGCGCACAGCGCGCGGCAGCGACTCCGTCAGCTCCAGGCCGTCGAAAACCTCGGCCGAGCCTTGCACCAGCGACAGCCACTCGAACTGATGCCCGGGCTCCAGCCGGTTGCCGGCCGAGCCTTGCCGCTCTTCCGCGATGCACTGCGAGGCCGCATGCACGAAGAAATGGCTGATGCCTTGCGCCAGGCCGCGCAGGCGCTGCGCGTACAGCGCCGGCTCCGCGACCTGGGCTGCGGCCAGGTAGGCCTCGGTCAGATGCATCATGGGATTCTGCGCGGGCGCGCGCAAAGGCTGGCTCAGGTCGGCGCTGAGCGCCGCGTGATACAGCCCGTCGGCGGTCTTGAAGCGCGCCTCGATGGTCGAGGAAGTCGACAGCATGAGCTTGCGCGCATCGGCATTGCGGCTGCGGCGGAAATAGGCGGCGCAGGCCAGCACGATGAACGCGTGGGTGTACAGGTCCTGCGTGTCATCGAGCGGATGCGCCGCGGCGTCCACGCTATAGCGCCAGCCTCCGTGAAGCTCGTCGCGGAATACGCGCCGCAGCGATTCGAACAGCACATCTGCATGCGCGCCCGCAGCGTCGCCCGGCGCTTCCGAAAAAACGTAGAGCTGGCGCGCGCAAGCCATGGCGCGGTAGCGCTCGACCGGCAGCGCGACGCCCGTCGCCGCGTCCAGCGATTCATAAGGCAGACCCAGCGCGCCATTGAAACCCTGCCCCATCCAAAGGGGCAGGACAACGGAATCAAAATGGTCGCGGAATGCGCGGATGTGTTCCGCAAGTGAAGAGTTGGTCTGTGCGGCAGTCATCTTGGAACGGCGCATACCCAATGAGGGCCCCAGATTTTGGAGCAGCAACGATAACCGAAATTTTCGTCGCAAACCTTTGAGTATTCTCCGAAGCGTCATGCTCACACAGACCGGTCCCGCCGATCAGCTCCGTCCAGGGCGTGGCGCCCTATCGGAAGATGTTTTCCTCTACCCAGTTCTGCGCGAATACTTCCGCGCGATCGCGTGCTTCGTCCAACGAAGCGCAGTTGCCCAAGTGGGAAAACGCGGCATCCACTTCGGTGCCGCCCTCGGCCGTAACCGTCAGCAGTACGCCATATCCGCCGGTATCCATGGCCGCTGTGGAAACGTCGATCAGAACTTCCTGGTCACGATGCTGCATGTGCTACCTCCCAGTCGGTTACCTAAACGCGTGAACCACGCGTGACGTTGCGGGGGCAGAATCCCCGCGCAAATGAATAGACCTGCAAACGTCACGCAAGTTCATCTTACTGGCGACTCGTGGGTCGCGATACGTCGAAAAGCAGCCAAATCGCGCATTCCGTCTCAGGAAATTCCCGTAGCACGGCCCTATTGGTCGCGAACTCGCGAAATACTGCGAAAACATTCGCAAATTGTGTGGAAATCCCCGCGCCAAACGGTCAAGACGCGGCGAAACGCGGAGGGCGGCCCCGGGCCGCGCCTGCTGTCGACATAATTGGATTTTGCGGGTTAGCGCAAATGGATGGCGCCCGGCTCTTCCATGCGCAGGGCGAGCTTGCCCTTCTCGGTGATCAGCCAGCGGCCGTCGGCGTCGGCTGCAATGCAACGCAACGTCTCCAGCGCCTGCGCCACGTGGGCGGGCACTTCAGTCTGGGCAGCGCCGGGCTCGCAATTGTCGGCCACGATGCGCAGCCAATGTCCCAACTCGCCTTTCTCGAAACGGTGCAATGCCATGCGGTGATTCTCTCTTGAATACCCAACGATAGCATGTTGCCATGCCCCGCCCTGGCGACCTGTAAAAGTCGCTAGGCAAGCAGCTTGGGCAAGGACGACGCCAGCAGCGCCACGCCCGAAACGGTCAGCAGGCCCAGCACGATGCGGCGAAACGCAACGTCGCTGATGCCCACGTAGACGCGCGTGCCCCACAAGGTCGGCACCAGCATCGCCGGCACGATCACCGCAAAGAGCGGCAGCATGTCGCGCGTCACCACGCCGGTGTAGACATAGCTCGCCATCGTCACGACCAACATCGACAGGTTGAAGTTCTGGATCACCGCGCGCTGCACGTCGCGGTCAAAGCGACGCAAGGTGCACCACAAAGTCGGAATGACGCCGGTGAAGCCGCCTATGCCGCCCATGACGCCGCCCATCGCGCCCACCACGCCGTCGGCCCATCGTCCACCCGCCGTGATAGGCGGCAAGCGCGTCGCGAACAGCATCACCGGACACCAGACCGCCAGCAGTCCGCCGACCAGCGCCTTGAACATCAGCGGATCCAGATAGGGCAGCAGCTTGACGCCCAGCGGAATCCCCAGCAATCCGCCCGCCACGAAGGGCAGCAGGTGCGCCATCGTGAATCCGCGGCGCATCGTGAACGCGGCCAGCAACTGGCCGGTCAGCGAGCCGAACACCACCATCGCAGCAGCGAGTTTGGGATCTATCGTCCAGGCCCAGAACGACATGGCCACCATGCCGAAGCCGAAGCCCGAGAGGCCCTGCACGAAACCGGCGGCCATGGCGCCCGCCGCGACCAGCACATATAAGGAATCCATACCCGCCGCACGCCTGCAAGAGAAGCCGGAACGGTTCCGGCGCTCGACATTCTAGAACGCGCCGATGGCCGGTTTCGCGCCTGCGGCGTACTGACGGGCTAGGAAGCCCGCAGCGCCAGCGGCCGCTTCAGGCGCGTCGCCGCCGCCGACGCCGCCACGCTGGCGCCGATCAGGGCCAAGCCCAGCGCCAGGTCGGCCGAGATGCGCTCCTGGAACACCAGCGACGACACGATCAGCCCGATCACCGGCACGCACAGCATGGCGATCGAGGTCGCCACCGGCGGCATCTTCTGCGTCATGCCCAGCACCACGATGAAGGTCAGCGCGGTAGCCAGCGGACCGGTGTACAGGATCACGGGCCATGCCTCGGGCTGCGCCAGGAAAACGGGCGCGCCATCGCGCATCCACGCCAGCGCGGCCAGCGGCAGCGCCGCGATGGCGGTCTGCCAGGGAATCATGTCCGCGCCCAGGCGGATATGCCGGTAGCCGCGCAGCTGGATGATATTGCAGGCCCACGCAAAGGACGCACCCAGCAACATGGCCAGGCCGACCACCGTGTGCGCCTGCCAAGGGCTGAACGCGGGCGCGACGATGACGGCGATGCCGGCATAGCTCAGCCCCGTCGCCAGCCATTGCGCCATCGACAGGCGCTCCTTCAGGATCAGCGAGGACAGCGGAATCACCCAGATGGAAGTGGCGTAGGCGATCACGGACGCGCGTCCCGGCGCCACGTATTGCATCGCCCATAGCGCCAGCGCCGTGAACGCCCCCATCTGCAGCAGCGCCACACCCGCCACCAGCGGCATTTCCTGCCGCGTCGGCAGACGCAGGCGGCCCAGCATGCCCAGCACCAGCGCGCTGATCAGCGCGGCCGAGCCGAACCGGCTGGCGGCCAGCCACAGCGGGCTCATATGCGTCAGCCCCAGCTTCATGACGGGCCAATTGCCGCCCCAGATGGCGACCGCGCCGACCAGCGGCAAAAACCTGCCCAACGTGCTCTGCTGACTCATTACTGCCCAATCTACTGCTTGAATATTCCGCGCTTTGGCACAATTACCAAATGATGGAATAGTCTATAGGGTTAACCCCAGCATATTTCACTGCATTCAAGGGAGATACCCGTCATACTCAGCACAGATGAATTGCTGAATGACCGTAACTGGGTGACTTATGCCGGAAATCAACCTGGATGCCACCGACATCCGTATCCTCAACGAACTCCAGCGCGATGCGCGGCTGACCAATGTCGAACTCGCCGCGCGCGTGAACCTGTCCGCCTCTCCCTGTCTGGCGCGCGTGCGCCGGCTCGAAACCGAGGGCCTGATCGACCGCCGCGTCACACTGCTCAACGCGCGCAAGCTGGGCCTGAAGGTCAACGTATTCATCCAGATCTCGCTGGACAAGCAGCGCAAGGCGGCGCTGGACGTGTTCGAACGCGAGATCGCGGTCCTGCCGGAAATCATGGAGTGCTACCTCATGTCGGGCGATGCCGACTACCTGATACGCGCCCTGGTGCCTGACGTGGACGCGCTGGAGCGGCTGATCGTCGAACACATCACCCGCATCCCGGGCGTCGCCAGCATCCGTTCCAGCTTCGCCTTGAAGCAGGTGCTGTACACCACCGCCGTCCCGCTCGCGTGAAGCCCGCGGCGGCAACTTGCGGGATCCGTGGCGCCCCTCCACAATGAAAGCGCCGCGCCCCGCGCCGGCGCCCCTCCCATCGCCTAGCAAGGAGAACACCATGCCTGAAACCGACTGGTTCCCCGGCGGCACGCTACCCGATCGTCAGGGCTACTTCGAAGTGGAATTCGAAACGGGTCAAACCGAAATCACACGCTACGGCCTGCTCGGCTGGGAGCCCGAGCAGGATCGCGGCCGGATCAGACGCTGGCGCGGCCTGGACCCGGACATCGAAGCCGCCGAAATGCAGCGCGAGAGCTCGGTGCGCAACAACGGCGATACGCTCATGGGCTGAAGCGCCGGCAGACGCGCCAAACAAAAACGCCGCGGAGAACGTCCGCGGCGTTTTGCTTGGCAGGCCCGTTCAAAGATTCAGTTTGGAGATCTTGGTACCGGCCAGGGACACGCCTGCCATCAGGCCGCCGTTGTTCATCACGAAGCCGACGATGGGTTGTTGTGCCGTGTTGGTGTCGATGCGGCCGTTGGCGCCCACATTGACAACCGCAACCGTCGCATCGGCGCCCACGGTCCAGCCGCTGCTGTTGCGGAACTTGGCAAGCGCCTCATCCGTCATGAACAACAGCACCATCGCCTTGGACTGCGCCCCCGCCTGGAAGCCGACGGAACCCGCCGTGGTGCTGTAGTAGCCGGCGGTGGAACTGCCCACGCGCAGCACGCCCTTGCCATGCTCGGCCCCGATGATGAAGCTGCCGCTCAACACATCAGGAAAAATCAGCACGCCTCGGGCGCGGGCGACCAGTTCCCTGGACTGCGGCGACGCTTGATAGAGCTTGCCCAAGGTGGCGTCGGCCGCACTGTTCAACGATTGGCGCTGTTCGGTCGCGGTGGCCTCTGACTTGGAACTGTTGGTGGTGCAACCCGTGAACATCAGGCCGGCCACGCCGATCGCCGCGGCGGCCAGGCCGACTCGACGCAAGACAGGAAAAGTATCAAACATGGAACTCTCCTTTGTTGTTGTCACCCTACACCAATGTACCGGGCAAATCCGCCAGCGCAAAGCACGCGATTGTGTGAAAAGAAACAAAACCCTGCCTGCCGCCGCGGGTCCGGCCCGCCGCTACAGGATGCCGTAGCGCGGTTCGCCCGTGGCTTCGTCCACCGACACGATGCCCGACAGCACCAGTTCGGCGTGGCGTCTTGCCGTCCCAGGATCCTCGAAGGTCACGAAACGCGGCAGCGACCAACGCCGCTCGAATTCGCCTTCCACCCTCCGGCACACCGTTACCTCAATCGCCAACATGCCGGTATCCAGCCGGATGACCTGACATTCCACCTCGAATCCATCAATATGACGCTGTGGCCACGCGCCCATTCCTTGCTCCTCGAAATTGTTTTTCCCGGCCGCAATATGCCAAAAAATTTTTGGCTTGAAAAGTAATGTTTTCAAGGAGTTATGAAGTACTAGAGCAGGTAGTGCGAACGCATCTTGAAGCTCATCCAAATGGCCGAAAATCGGTCCAAATCCTGGCCTTTCGCGCTCGCCGCAAGAACGGTGCGAGCAGCATCTTTCAGCCGCCCGGCGGACGTATCCATTGCGCGTCCCACAAGCCTTCGCCGCGCTCCAGAGCCGCGCCCAAGGCCTGTTTGCTGCGCTGCGCAACCGCCGCCAGCAAGGCATTGCAGACGGAAAAGGCCGCAGTGTAGGAATCGAATGGCGACGCGCTGGAACTGCGCGCTATCAGCACGTGGTGTGCCGACGCCGCGGCGGGCGCCGACGCCGAATCGGTGATCAGGATCACCTTGCCGCCGCGTTGCCGGAAGTACTGCACCGCCTTGGCCGCGGCAACCGAATAGCGCCTGAAGGTGAACGCCAGCAGCACATCGGCCTCGTCGATCCAGAGCAGTTGGTCTTCCAGGAACAGCGGACCGGCGGCGACCATGGGCTTGACCGAAGGCAGGCACAGGTTCAGGTATAGCGCCACGTGACTGGCCAGCGGCGCGGCCTGGCGTAGCCCCAGCACATGCACCCGCCCCTTGCGCTGCGTCAGCAGCCGCACGGCGGCCTCAAAGGCCGCCACGTCGATCGATGCGTAGGTCTCCTTCAGGTTGTGCTGGTCGTGCAGCAAGGCGTTATGCAGGCAGGCGCGCGGCGACGGCTTGTCGGCGCCCACCGCGTCCGCGCGCTCGCCTGGCGAGGCCAGGCGCGCCGTCACCTCCGTACGCGCCTCCATCTGCGCCTGCGCATAGCTTTCGTAGCCGAGCTTGGCCAGCAGGCGCACCACGGTGGAAGCGCTGGTGCCGACCTGCCTGGCCAGCGCCGTCGCCGATTCCAGCAGGCTTTGCGGATAGCGCGCCTGCATTTCCTCGACCAGCACTTGTTCGCTCTTGCTGAGCTTGCGGCCGTAGCCGGCGATACGTTGGTGCAGGTTCATCCTTGCATGGCCCTAGGTGATAACCCCAAATTTCACAATACACATTGCATCTTATATTGCAGCCTGCAATCTTCATTGCAAATTAGACCAAACCCGCAGTCACCACAAGAGAATTCCATGAAGCATCAATCGCAGGGGCCGTCCTCGATCCGCCGCAGCCTGGTCCTGGCCGGCCTGGGCGCCGCCTTGCTGCCACTGGCCGCACGCGCCGAGGCCTATCCTTCGCGTCCCATCACGCTGGTCGTCCCCTTCCCTGCGGGCGGCTCCGTCGACCTGATCGGCCGGCTGTACGCGGACGCCCTGGGCAAGGCGCTGGGCACCAGCGTCATCATCGAAAACCGCGACGGCGCGGGCGGCGCCATCGGCAGCAAGCGCGTCGCGCGCGCCGCGCCGGACGGCTACACGTTGGTCGCGTCTTCGCAAAGCTCGCACCTGGCCAACCCGCTGATGCGCAATGACCTGGGCTACGACCCGATCAAGGACTTCGTCTCGATCTCGCAGCTGTCGCGCACACCCAACGTGCTGGTGACCAATGCCGCCGTGCCGGCCCGCAACCTGGCGGAGTTCGTGGCGCTGCTGAAGGCGCGCCCCGACCAGTTGCACTATGCCACCGCAGGCATCGGCAGCATGGGCCAGCTCAACGCCGAACTGCTGAAGAACACCCTGCAGCTGCAGGCCGTGCACGTGCCCTATCGCGGCGGCGCGCCGCTGATCAACGCGTTGCTGTCCGACCAGGCGCAGTTCGCGCTGGACAACCTCGCGCCCTTCCTGCCCCACATCCAGGTCGGCAAGATGCGCGCGCTGGCGGTGGCCGCGCCAAAACGCCTGGACTCCCTGCCCGACGTGCCGACCTTCGAGGAACTGGGTTACCCCGTGCTCAATTCCATGTCGTGGATCGGCCTGGCCGCGCCCGCAGGCACGCCGCCCGACATCGTCCAGAAGCTGCTGGCCGCCGTGCGCACCGCCGCCACCGAGGACGGCATGCCGCAATCCCTGGAAAAGGCCGGCGCGCTGCCCCCCGAGAACCAGACCCCGCAACAGTTCACCGCCATGATGTCCGAGCGCCTGGCGTTGTACAAAGACCTGATCGACCGCGCCGGCATCCGTCCTGAATAGGCCCTACTCCCATGAAAAATCCCGCTTTCGAACCCGACACCGCCCCGCTCGAAGTCCTGCCGCGCGATCTCTCGGCCTATCGCGAGGGCAATGTCGGCATCCCCTACGTGCACCGGTTCGAGTCGGGCCGTCCCGGCCCGCACGTGCTGATCAACGCCATCACGCACGGCAACGAAATCTGCGGCATGGTGGCTGCGACCCATCTGCTGGACTCGGGCGTGCGCCCCAAGATCGGCACGCTCACCGTCAGCTTCGCGCACGTCGAAGCCTATGAAGCCTTCGATATCGAGAACCCCTACGAGAACCGCCAGCTCGTCCACAACCTGAACCGCATCTGGTCCGCAGCCATGCTGGACGGCCCGGAAGACAGCCCAGAACTGCGCCGCGCCCGCGAGCTGCGTCCGGTGCTGGACGCCGCCGACTTCGTGCTGGACATCCATTCCACGCGTGCGCCGGTGCAACCCTTCTGGGTCTACACCGAGATGGACCGCAACACGGCGCTGGCCAGCGCCGTCGGCGTGCCGCAGGTGCATCTGGTGATGCCGCCCGACCTCTTCCCCGGCACTGGCGTCATGGGCTACGGCCGCCACGGCGATCCGCACTCCGACAGCAGCGGCTCGCTGGTGGTCGAATGCGGCCAGCACTTCGCGCAATCCGCCGCCGACCTGGCCACCGACGTCACGCTGCGCTTCCTCGCGCACACGGGCCTGATCGACATGCCTGCCGGCACGCCGCCCCCGGCCGCGCCGCAGCGCTACCGCCTGCTCGAAGTGCATATGGTGAAGTCCGAGGACTTCACCTTTACCCGTCCGGTGATCGGCTTCGAAACCTTCGCCAAGGGTGAACTCATCGCCATGAACGGCACCGAGGAAATCCGTTCGCCCTGCGACGACTGCACCATCTTCATGCCCACGCGCATGCCCATCGTGGGTCGCGAAGCGGTGTACCTGACCGTGGCGATCTGATCGCCATCCGCAAGCGTCTGATCGGGATCCGTCAAAGGTCCGGAATCAGGCGCTTGCCCAGGCTGATGACCTCGTCCTGCTGAAAGCCCAGGGTCGCGTAGAAGTCCTTTACCGCAATATTGCCCGACCGGATCAGCAGATTGATCTTGGGGCAACCCATTTCCAGCAGCCGGCGCTCCACCGCCTGCATCAGCGCGGTGGCATGACCGCGGCGCTGATGCGCGGGCGATACCGCCAGGTAATTGATCCAGGCACGATGGCCGTCATAGCCGCCCATCAGCGTCGCGACGATCGCGCCGTCCGCCTCTCCCACCAGAAACAAGTCCGCCTGCACCGCAAGCTTGCGCGCAATATCCTTGCGCGGGTCGTTCCATGGGCGGGTCAGGCCGCAGTCATGCCACAGCTGGATGATGGCCGCTTCGTCGGTCGAATGGTAGGGCCGGATGGCGAGGTCTTGCGCACTCATGCTTCGTTCCTTCAAGGATGGCAACGAAAGCCTTGCGATACGCCTCGACAGCGGGACCAGCCAGAAACAGAAAAGCCACGAGGGGTATCGTGGCTTTCAGGATATGGCGCCGATGGTTTGGCGCCGGGACGTGACCAGCCACTCAACGTAAGCGTCGAGTGATTCGTCGGTAGGCTGCGCCAGACATTGGCGCGAAATGCTGTGCGTTCACGAGGGCAAGCATACACGAGGCGGCGAAGCGCAGCCAACGTCAGGACGCGTCAGGCGCCTCCAGCGTGCCTTCCATGACCACCACGGCCTCGCCCGCCACGCCCGCCCATACGCCATCGGCGCGCGGTTCGGCGTGAGCCAGCAGCACGCTGGCGCGTCCCATGTCCACGCCCTGCTCCACCCTCAGGCGCATTGCGCCGGCGCCGCGCAGGGCCGTGCGCAAGGCCGTCATGGCCGCCGTAGCGCTGCCGGTCGCGGGGTCTTCCGTCATGCGACCGGTGAACATGCGGGCCTGGACATCCGCCCCGCCCGCCCCCGTGTCAGTGGTGTAGGCATAGATGGACTTTGCGCCGTCCAGCGGCAGCAGGGCCGCGTAGCCCGCCGGATCTGGCACGGCCCGGCGCAAGGCGTCGCGGCTGGCCAATTGCACCACCAGGAAGATCAGGCCTACCGACGCCACCTGCGGCGCATGCGTGGAGGTATCGATGTCCGCAGGCTCCAGGCTCAAGGCCCGCGCAACTGCGGCGGCCGGCGCCTCGCTGGCGCGCGACAGCGGTTGCGGCGCAAGCAGTTCCGCACCCGCCGCGCCGTTAGCGCCTGGGCGCAGCGCAATGCGCACCAGTCCCGCCTCCTCCTCAAACGCGAAGGCATCCGGCACGGTCAGGCCCGAGGCAGCCATTTCGCGCGCCAGCACCACGGCCGTGCCCACATTGGGATGTCCGGCGAACGGCACCTCGCGGTCGGGCGTGAAGATGCGCACCCAGGCCGTATGGGCAGGATCCCGCGGCGGCAGCACAAAGCTGGTTTCGGAATAGTTGAATTCGCGCGCGATGCGTTGCATCTGCGCCGTGCTCAGGCCCTGGGCGTCGAACACGACCGCCAGCGGATTGCCGCCGTACGCTTGGCTGGTGAACACATCGGCGGTGACATAACGGTAGCGCATGGAACGTCCTCTCAGGCCACGCGGACTGCGCGGCGACCCGGGAAGTGTGCGGGGCCGGCGCGCGGCCCACCAGACACAGAGGCGATGAATCGGGACCGTAACAGCGGGTGGATCTGGCATAGACTATGCTGGCCCGGCGCTTTCCGCCCCTCAAGCCGGTGCATGACGATTTGCGCTCACCAGGAACCCGCCACATGTCCACGGTACGCACCTACCTCCAGAACCGCCTGCCTGCAGGCGAACTTGCCAGATTGATGCGAGTCCAGGAGCCGTTCTTTCTGGAGAACATCGTCGACATCGACGAAACCGCGGCAGCGCTGCAGGCGCTGTGCCGCGAACATGGGCTGACCGTGCGGACGGTCAAGCAACCCTACAACGCCAGCGTGTCGGGCTGGGATCTGGCCAGCTTTCTTCCCGCCTGGTTCGGCGCGCTGGCCCTTGGTTTCTTCGCCGCCACTACGCCGGGCGGGCAGCGTACGGACGTCACCCTCAAACTGCGCAGCAACAGCTTGCTCGAAGTGTGTTTTTCCCGGCCAGCACCCCATCCCGGCGCCGCCTTGCCTTGATCCGCGCGGGGTGTGCCTTGCATCAAGGTAGCGTCCACTCAGGCCTAGTACAATGTCCCATATATGGGGACGCTAAACATGAAAGACAGTGCCAGACCCGCAGAGGCGCTTACCGTCGAAGCCGCGATAGGCTTGGCTGAAAATTGGGCCCGCGCGCATCACGCGGACGCTGATCGAAGCAGGAAGTTCGCCACCCAATGGCATGGAGACACCAGCCCCGATGACAGGCAAGGCGAGGTGCTCCTGAGAGATCTCGCCTTCTTTTTCCAGGCCGCATCCAACGACGCCGCCTACTGGCGCTCGGTCGGAGACTTCACCGAGGAAGCCACCGGCCCCTGGGGAGTCCAGGCGCTGAAAGCCTTGGCCGGCCTGAACCTCATCGGCCTGGCGGCATCCCTAATCCTGTTCGCGGCGCGCGACAGCTCGGCCTTCACGGCAGGCGCAATCAGCGCCTGCGCCTTGTTCCTGGCCGGGCTGCTGCTGGCCTATCCGGCGCTGCGGCTCACCCGCATTTCCCGCTCCACGGCGAACGCCGCGTCGGCCCTGCAAAGCCGCGAAGCGGGAGCCGCGTCGACCTGGGAACAACTGCGGTCCGCCAACGTCGGCAACCCCAACGTCGGCCGCAAGGAACGCAAGATCGCCTTGCGCCTGGCCGCCATCATGGCAGCCACAGCCACTGCGGGCTGCGCGCTGCTGATTGCGACAGTGTGGTTCTAGCGGGTAGCCCGACGTCCGGCTACGCCACTGGCGTAACCGCCCTCCCCGTCGTAAAGAACGACACCAGGTTCCGCATCGCCAGCTCCGCCATCTGGCGGCGCGTCTCGTGCGTGGCGCTGCCAATATGGGGCGCCAGGATCACGTTCGACAGGCGCCGCAGGGGGCTCTCGCCCAGCGGCTCGCTTTCGAACACGTCGAGCGCGGCCCCCAGGATGATGCCGTTGGCCAACGCATGGCACAGGTCGGCCTCATTGATCACCGAGCCGCGGGCGACGTTGACGACCACCCCCTCCGGCCCCAGCGCACTCAACACGGCGGCGTCGACGATGTGGCGCGTTGCCGCCCCGCCGGGACATGACAGGACCAGCACGTCCACATGGCGGGCCATGGCAGGCAGAGAATCAAAATGCCGCCACGGCGTATCCTGGGGCGTGCGGCTGAAGTAGCTGAGGTCCACTTCGAACGGCACGAGCCGCCGGACGATCTCTTTGCCGATGCGCCCTAAACCGACGATGCCGACCTTCCTGCCCGCCAGGCTCGCCCCCAACGGAAAGGGCGAGGCCTCCCATGCGCCCGTGCGCACAAAGCTGTCGGCCGCAGGCAACTGGCGCAGCAAGGCGAGCAACAACCCCACCGCCAATTCAGCCACGGCCTTGTTCAACACGTCCGGCGTGTTGGTCACGACGATGTTCTTCTCACGCGCGCGGTCCAGCGCGATGCCGTCGTAGCCGACGCCGTTGGTGGCGATGATGCGCAGCCCCGGCAAGCGATCCATCAGCTCGGCGGAAATCCGGTAGTTCGAGCGCGTGACGATGCCGCCGATCGCATCGGCCTGCGCAGGATCGTTTTGCAGCGCCGCCTCGTCGATCAACGTGAACCTCGAGCGGAACTGCGCTTCCACCGACTCGGGAAAAACCCCTACCTTGAGCAGAGGGGGAAACTTGCCGTCCCCCTTGCCGGAGACATTTGCTGCTGCCTGGCGCGCTTGGGCCAGTTCATGCTCGATCATGGATTTCAACCTCGACGCTATAACATACGGAAAATTGGCGCGATAAGCCTGCAACCATCGCAGCCGGGTTCGTAGCGGTTCGTGCGATCTTCAACCTGAAGTTTCTCCTTTCAGGGCAATAGGCCCATCGCATCATGGACATCAAGTGCATGCAGAGCTTCGTCGCAGTCGTCGAAGCTGGTTCATTCGCCGAAGCGGCGCGCAAGCTCGATCTGACCTCGGCCGCCATCGCCGCGCGCATCAAGGCGCTGGAGATGGACCTGGGCGTGGCGCTGGTCAAGCGCTCGGGGCGTTCGGTCCGGCCCACCGAGAGCGGCATGCGTATCCTCGAAGGCACCAAGGCGGCCATCCGCAACATCCGCGATCTGCGCGCCATGGCCATCGACGGCGACCAGCCGGGCGAATTCCGCATCGGCTGTTTCGTGTCCGCATTGACGAACGTGTTGCCGCCGATACTGAAATCGCTGTACCGCAAGCATCCGGACGCCTCCGTCTTCGTCACGCCCGGCGGCTCCATAGACCTGTGCGGCAAGGTGGTCAACGGCGAACTCGACGCCGCCATCGTGGTGGAACCGCAGTTCGCGGTGCCCAAGAGCTGTCTCTGGCAGCCATTCATGGAAGAACCGCTGGTCGTCGTCGCGCCGTCCCATCTTGCGGACCAGGACGCCCACACCCTGCTGTCGACCCAACCCTTCATACGCTACGACCGCAACATCTACGGCGGCCAGCTGGCCGACCGCTATCTGCGCGACCACCAGATCTGGCCCAAGCAGCGGCTGGAGATCGACGGCCTGCTAGCCATCGTCGCGCTGGTGCATGAAGGCCTGGGCGTTGCGCTGATTCCGGACTGGTCGTCCATGTGGAAGTCGCTCGACGTGGCGCGCATCCCGCTGCCCAACCGTGCGCCCGTGCGCAGGAACGGCCTGATCTGGAATACCCGCGGCCATCACGCCAAGATGGCCGCGTCGATATCCCAGGATGCCCGGACCCTCTTCGGCAACATGGAAGCACGCCGGGCAAAGCCGTAGCCCTACTTCGACTTGCCCGGCACGCCGCGCAGGAAGTCGAAATCCACGCCCTTGTCGGCCTGGGTCACCGTATCGAGGAAGAGCTTCTTGTAGCCGCGCTCGGCCGTGGGCGGCGTGACCGGCTGCTCGTGGCGGCGGCGGTCGAGTTCTTCGTCCGACACCAGCAGGGAGATCTCGCGCCGGCTCACGCTCAGGCGTATGCGGTCGCCGTTCCTGACATAGGCCAGCGGCCCGCCTATGGCCGCTTCCTGCGTGACATGCAGCACGATGGTGCCAAAGGCGGTGCCGCTCATGCGGCCGTCAGAGATCCGGATGATGTCCTTCACCCCCTGCGACGCCAGCTTCTTGGGGATCGGGATATAGCCCGCCTCCGGCATGCCGGGCGCGCCCTTGGGCCCGATGTTCTTCAGCACCAATATGTCCTGCGGCGTAACGTCCAGATCGGCGGCATCGATGCGGCCCGCCAGGTCCTCGGCATTCTCGAACACCACAGCGCGGCCTTCGTGTTCCATCAGTCCGGCGTTGGCGGACGACTGCTTGATGATGGCGCCCTCGGGCGCGAGGTTGCCGGACAGCACCGCTATCCCGCCCTGCGGATAGATCGGATCCTGCCTGGTCCTGACCACGGCTTGCGGGAACCCCGGCCCCGCGCGTTCGATCTCCTCGCCCAGCGTCCTGCCGGTCACGGTCAGCGCGTCGAGCTTCAACAGCGGCTTGAGTTCGCGCAGCAGCGTGGCCATGCCGCCCGCTTTGTGGAAGTCTTCCATGTAATGCTGGCCCGAAGGCTTCAGGTCCACCAGCACGGGCGTCTCGCGCCCCATACGGTCCAGCGCCTGCAGATCCAGGTCCAACCCCAGCCGGCCGGCGATGGCGGTCAGGTGGATGATGCCGTTGGTGGACCCGCCGATGGCCAGCAGCACGCGCATGGCATTCTCGAAGGAATCCGCGGTCAGGATCTTCGAGACCGACAGGCGCTGCCTGGCGATCTCGACGGCCTGCGCGCCCGTGAGTTCAGCAATGCGCATCCGGTCAGCCGTGACGGCCGGCGGCGTAGCGCCGCCAGGCACGGTCATGCCCAGCGCTTCGGCAATACAGGCCATGGTGCTTGCCGTACCCATGACCGAACAGGTGCCCACGCTGGCGACGAGCTGGTTGTTGACGTCGGCGATCTCCTGGCTGTCGATCTCCTCGGCGCGGTACTTGCCCCAGTACCGGCGGCAATCCGTGCATGCGCCCACCCGTTCTGAACGGTGCGACCCCGTCAGCATCGATCCCGTCACAAGCTGGATCGCCGGTATGTCCGCCGACGCGGCGCCCATGAGCTGGGCGGGCACGGTCTTGTCGCATCCGCCTATCAGCACCACCGCGTCCATGGGCTGCGCGCGTATCAGCTCCTCGGTGTCCATGGACATGAGGTTGCGCAGGTACATGCTGGTGGGAAAGGAAAAGCTCTCGTGGATGGAGATGGTCGGGAAATCCATCGGCAGGCCGCCCGCGAACATGATGCCGCGCTTCACGGCTTCCAGCAGCTGCGGCGCGTTGCCGTGGCAGGGGTTGTAGGCGCTGCCCGTGTTGGCGATGCCGATCACCGGCCGGTCCAGCGCGCCGTCCGTGTAGCCGGCGCCCTTGATGAAGGCCTTGCGCAGGAACAGCGAAAAGCCGCTGTCGCCGTAGCTGGTGAGGCCTTTGCGCAGGCCGCCGGCCTCGCCCTGCGACGCCTCGGTGTTTTTCTTGCTCATCTTGTTCAAGCTGCTTCCAGTTAATTTACGGTGATGCCGCCGTCGCGGATGACCTTGGCCCACTGCTCGATTTCGGCGTTCAGGCGCGCCTTGGAGGCTTCGACGTCGAGCGCGTCGGCATAGACGCCTTGCTGCAGCAACTGGGCCTTGGCATCGTCCTTGGCCAGCGCCGTGGTCAGCGCCTTGTTGATCTTGGCGACGATGGGAGCCGGCGTGCCGGCCGGCGCCATCACGCCAAAGAGCGAACTGACGTTGAAGCCGCTGAAGCCTTGTTCCTCGGCGGTGGGAATGTCCGGCAACATCGAGACGCGCTGCGGCGTCAGCACGGCCAGCGGACGCAACTGGCCGGACTTGATGAAGGAGATCGCGGCGGGCACCGTCTCGGTCATCGTCTCCACCTGGCCGCCGACCAGGTCCGTCATGGCCGGGCCGCTGCCGCGATAGGCCACGTGCACGATGTTGACGCCCGCGATCTGCTTGAAGAGTTCCATCGCCATGCGCTGCGGCGCGCCCGCGCCCGACGAGGCGAAATTGAGTTTTCCGGGATTCGCCTTCGCGTAGCTCACCAGATCGGCCAGCGATTTGATGGGCAGCTTGGGATTGACCACGGCCACCAGCGGCACAAAGCCGACCACCCCGGCGGGCGCGAAGTCCTTGCGCAGGTCGTAGGGGATGGTGTCCTTCTCCAGGGTCGCCATGACCGAATGCGAAGTCAGCGCCCCCATCAGCAAGGTATAGCCATCAGGTTGCGCGCGCGCCACTTCCGCCGCACCGATATTGCCGCCTGCGCCGCCGCGGTTCTCGATCACGACCTGGCCGCCGATCTGCTCGCTCAGGCGCTGGCCTACGATGCGTCCGATCACGTCGGTCGCGCCGCCAGGCGGATACGGGATGATCAGGCGGATGGGCTTGTTCGGATAGCTGTCGGCGGCCTGCGCGGATGCATGGCCAGGAACGGTGAAAGCAGCAGCCGCGATGAAGGCGGCCGCGGCGATGTGAATGCGCTTGCGCGCGGCATTCTTACAGAACATTTTTGTCTCCCGATGCGTTCTTATGGCTTGAAAGCTCTAGGCGCATGTTCGCAAACTCCCGCCTGCGAAAAGAGAAAAAAATTTATGTTCTGTCAAAAAAATCCGTGAGAGTCCTAGGACGTATGGATGAGGAAAATCCGGGCTGCACTTCGGTTTGGTGAAGTAGAGTTCTTGAGCCGCCGGCGTCCGGACTGCGGGATTCCGATGCTCGCCCCGGTGGGGCTGCGCTTCGGATCCCTCCGTCCGGATACCGGCTCACGGTGTCTACCCAGGAACGTGGTCTGAAGCCACCGCATCAGGCGACTGCCAGCCGAGGACCCCGGAGCCATCCGAAGCGCAGCCCCGCCGGGGCGAGCATCGGAATGGCGCAGGGCAGCCTCGGCGGCTAAAGAACCCCGACATCCGCGAGCTCGAAGCCCTGCCGCTTCGGCTTTGTGAGGCTGGGTTCTTTTGTGCGGCAGGGTTCTTGAGCCGCCGGCGTCCGGACTGCGGGATTCCGATGCTCGCCCCGGTGGGGCTGCGCTTCGGATCCCTCCGTCCGGCCACCGCCTCACGGCATCTGCCCATGAACGGCGGCTGAAACCAACGCATTAGGCGACTGGCAGCCGAGGACCCCGGAGCCATCCGAAGCGCAGCCCCGCCGGGGCGAGCATCGGAATGGCGCAGGGCAGCCTCGGCGGCTAAAGAACCCCGACATCCGCAAGTTCGAAGCCCTGCCGCTCCGCGACAGTCTGCGTCAGGCCAGCGCCTCTTCATCCTTCAGGATCTGCATGGCCTTGCCCAAGGCGACCTGGTAGCGCCGCTGCTCCTGGGCGACGCGGTCCGGCGTCCATTGATAGAAGCCCTTCAGGGAAGGCGACTTGACGCCTATGTTGCCCTGCTCGACCAGCTCGCGCATGAGCGCGCTGGGCCTGTCGTCCGTACGCAGGTGCGGATACATCGTCGCGGCCGCCGCGCAATGGATGTCGATGCCGGCCAGATCCTTCTGCAGCAGCGGGCCGGCCGCGATGTAGCGGAATCCGAACCCGTAGCGCACGGCGGTATCCACGTCCTCGGCGGACGCGAAGCCTTCCTCGACCAGCGCGATCGCCTCGCGCATCAGCGCATGCTGGATGCGGTTGGCAAGAAACCCCGGCACGTCGCGCTTGACCTGCACCGGCTTCTTGCCGGTATCGCGCATGATGCGGCTGACTTCCTGGGCCATGGCTTCATCGGTAGCCTCTCCGCGTATCACTTCCACGGCGGGCACCAGATGGGCCGGCATGAAGTAATGCAGACCCACCATGCGTGCGCGGGTCTGCAAGCCCTCGCCGATGGCGCTGATGGGAAAGCTCGACGAATTGCTGGTCAAGGGAATCGAAGCGGGCGCCAGCTGTTCCAGGCGAGCGAATACGGCACGCTTGGTTTCCAGCAGTTCGGGCACGCACTCGACCACGATGCGGGTATCGCTCCAGTCGATTTCTTCCATGGCTGCGCTGGTGACGATGCGCCCGGCGTCCGCCTGGCCGCCGATCATTTCGCTGGAGGCGTTCACGCGCCGCGTGGCCGCCGCGCGCGCCGCCGCGTCGGGCTCCACCAGCCATACACGCCAGCCGGCCGCATGAAAACCGGCGGCGACGTCGGCCCCCATGGTGCCCGCGCCCAGCACAATTGCCTGATCCATCTGTTCCGTCCTTTTGGTAGTTGGGGTATGTGGTAGTCAGAGCGCCTGCGCGGCCGGCGCCGGCAGGTACATCGGCTTGCCCGCTACATCGAGTTCGACGCGCAGGATGCTGGCCGAACTGGACTCGGTGATGTAAAGCGTGCGGCCCGCGGCTCCCCCGAAGGCCAGGTTGGTGGTGTGCAGCCCCTCGGGAGACTGGATGCGCAAAGCCGGCTGGCCCAACGGATCCATGCACCAGACGGTGCCCAGACCCACGTGGGCAATGCACAGTCCGCCCTTCGCATCCAGCGCCAGGCCATCCGGGCCGCCGCCGCCCGACATCTGGATGAACGTGCCCACCTTGCCGACCTGACCGTTGCGCAGCAGCGGCACCTTCCAGATCGCGTTGGCCCGCGTCGCCGCCACATACAGCGCGTGCTCGTCCAGATCCATCACCAGGCCGTTGGGGCTGGGTATGCAATCAAGCAGGCAGTCCAGCTTGCCGTCCGGCCGCAGGCGGAACAGGCGGCCAGTCGGATCCTGCCAGCCGGTCATGCCCTGGTCGGTGAAATAGAGATCCCCCGCCTGCGAGAAGAACAGGTCGTTCACGCCCTTGAAGCGCTCGATGTTGTAGCGCTCGAGCACCGGGCGCACCTCGCGGCGCTCGAGGTCGAACTGCATGATGCCGTGCTTGTAGTCGGCGATGAAGATGCGGCCGTCGCGATGGAACTTCAGGCCGTTGGGCCAGCCGTCGTACTGTACGAGCGGCTCGAATTCGCCACGCGCATCGACCCGCAGGATGCGGCCGTTGATGACGTCCACGCAATACAGCAGGCCGTCTGGCCCGAAGGACGGCCCTTCCAGCAACGAGCGCGGCGGATTGCCCTGCGGCTGGCCAGCGACCCACTCGTTCAGGTCCTGGCCCTGCCACTTCAGCTCGTCGGGCAGCCGGGCGTATACGCTGGCTTGAATCCTGGGGACGGGATCGTAGAACATGCAGGTCTCCTCTGATTTACCGGACGGGAATCTATGCGCCCCGTTTCGAGCGAAATTCTAAGGAGAGCCGAGCATTTAAGGAAATGAAATATATCGAACGAGTCTTTCAATAAAACCGATCGTTGATTCCTGCCGTCGCGACGCCGCCGGCGTCTTGCCGCCAGGGGATTCACGCCAGCGTCCGCGCGGTGGACCCGGCCCACGATACGATGACGCGTCCCCTACCTGTTGCTTGCCGCCAAATGCTCCGTGTTGCCCTCCGCGCCATTCTCGTCCTCGTCATCGCCGGCGCCGCCTTGGTGCTGCTGCGAGGTACGGGCGGCCCCAAGCTGATCCACAGCGAAGATTCGCAGTTCGGCAAACTGCTCGTGTTCGAGGAAAACGGCGAGCGCTGCATGAACTTCAACTCCATGCACGACGTCGGCCGCCAGACCTGCATGAGCCTCGAGCATCCCGGGCAGCTGGTGTTTTCCTACACGCGCATGATGATGACCGCGCTCTACATCAATCCCAAGCCGCGCAACATCCTGATCGTCGGATTGGGCGGCGCCACACTGCAAAAGACCCTGGCCGCGCTCCTGCCCGATACCGTCATCGATACCGTGGAAATCGATCCCGCCGTGGGCAAGGTCGCGGCGCGCTACTTCGGTTACCAGGAAGGCCCCGTGCAACGCCTCTTCCTGGAAGATGGCCGCGCCTACATCGAACGCGCCCATCGCGACGGCCTGCAATACGACATGGTGATGCTGGACGCGTTCGACGTCGACTACATCCCCGAACATCTGATGACGCTGGAATTCCTGCAACACGTGCGCGGCATCCTCGCGCCGGGCGGCGTGGCGGTGGCGAACACCTTCACCGAGAGCCAGCTCTATGCACGCGAATCGGCGACCTATGCCGCGGTGTTCGGAGAATTCTTCAATCTGCAAACGGGCAATCGCGTCATCATGGCGGTCAACGGTGAACTGCCCGGCCGCGATCAGCTTGCCCGCAATGCCAAGGCGCTGGATGCCGTTCTCGGGCCGTTGGGCGTCAATGCCGAGGAAGCCCTGGAGATGTACTCGCGCCGACAGGCGATTGCCGACGACGCACCCGTCTTGCGCGATTGAGCCTGGACGGCGCGCTCACTTCACGGCGGAGTTGCCGCCATCCGCATAGAGCGCGGACCCGGTCACGAAGCTTGCCATCGGGCTGGCCAGGAACAGCGCCGCCGAGGCGATTTCATCGGCGCGCGCAATCCGCTTCATGGCATGCAGGCCGGCCGCCCAGTCCTTCTGCTCCTGGCTCCCGGCCATCTCGGTGTCCACTCCCCCAGGCAAGAGCGCATTGGCGCGGATGCCTTGCGCGGCATAGTCCGCGGTAATGCCCTTGACCAAGCCCATCAGCGCGGCTTTGGACGTGCCGTAGGCCGTCATGCCGGGCAGGCCCACGCTCGTCCCCACAAAACTGGACACGAAGACCAGCGCGCCACCGCCCCGCTCCAGCATGGCCGGAATCTGATGGCGCGCGCCCAGGAACGCCGCCGTGAGATTGACGCTCAGCGTATGCCCCCATTCTTCCAGGGCAACTTCCGCAAGCGGCTTGAAGGACCCGATGGTGCCGGCATTGTTTATCGCGATGTCCAGGCCGCCGAACTCGCGCTGGGCGTACTGCACCGCCAGTCTGTGCGTGTTCGGCAAGGCGACATCTCCCGCAGCAACGCAGGCCCGCCCGCCGGCGCTCCTGATCTCATCGGCCACCTGCTCCAGCAGATCACGGCGTCTGGCCGTCAGCACCAGCGCCGCGCCCTCGGCGGCCAGGCGCGACGCCACGGCGCGCCCGATACCCGAGGACGCGCCCGTGACCAAAGCCACTTTTCCAGCAAGAGATAAAGACATGGGCGTCTGCTCCAGACATGAATGATGCCTGCATCCTACGAATGCGAACGCGCCTTGTCCTCCCGTTTATTGCTGCGTTTGCGTATGCCCCTGATCGCAGGCGCTAGCGCTCGCAACTCCAATAGGGGCAACCAGACCGGCTGATGACCGCCAGCGCGAGTTCACCTGGCCGCCGGAGTATCGCCTTCAAGGCCGCTGCCTGCGCCCGCAATTGCGCTGAATCGGTCCGGTACATTCCCCTCGTGTCGAGCAGGAAGTTCATCTTCAAACGTGTCTGGCGCGCCTTTTCAGGATCGAGCTCAGCGGCGTCTTTTTGAAAGACCGCGCCATAGAGCCGAGTCTGAAGTTCGCAGTACTGGTCTGCCGCGGTCAACGCCTCCTGCGCAGCGGCAGCCGGGTAGAGTTTCCGCAACCCTGCGATCTGCGCATGGCAGCGTTCGTATTGCTGCGGCATGAACCTCGCCAACAAGGCTAGATCCCTGTCGCCGGGTTTCGCGCAACCTCGCAGATCCGACGTTTGCGATCCATCGCGCACAGCGGCGGACAACGCGGCGGCAATGCACTCATCCAGCGACGACGCTTTCCACAGCGCCTGATCCGAGCCCAGCAATCCCATTTTTCCCAGCGTGCGCCCAAACTGCGCGGCGGCAAGCTGTTCCTGCATACCGCGGTCATGATTGTCGAGCGTCACCGCGGCCAGCGCCACGGCGCTGAGTGTGCCCGTCGCGGCCAGGACCACCGCCGCCGTTACGGGCCGCAAGCGCTCGGCATACAGCGCGATGCCCGCGAGCAGCGCTCCCGACAGCAAGCCGCCCAGGTGCGCCGCGTTGTCGACGTCGAACGCGAAGCCCGCGCCGAAGGTCAGCACCAGGCTGAACAGCAGATTGCCGGGCGGGATGTGGGGCCGGCCCATACGCCGGTCATGCAAGCCGTAAACGATCGCGGCCCCGAAAATGCCCAGGATTGCGCCAGACGCCCCGCAGCTCAGGAAAAACTCGTCGCGATGCCATAACGCGGTGACCAGGCTGCCACATAGGCCCGACAGCAGATACACGCCCAGGAACACCCCGGAACGCATGCGCGCCTCCAGGATGATCCCCAGCGACCACAGCGCCAGCATGTTGATTGCCAGGTGCAGGAAGCCGATGTGCAGGAACATGCTGGTGAACAGGCGCCAGTATTCCCCGGACAAGGTCAAGGCCGGTACGTTGCCGCCCCAATCGATCAGGAACGAGGTTTGGCTCAGGCTCTCGAACGCGCGCGAGTCTAAAAATCCCGCCACGCCGTACACCGCGACATTGCAGGCAATCAGCAGAAGCGTGATCTTGCTGGCGAATATTCTTTTGAGCAGGGACGTGCGTTGGAATGGAGGCATCAGGTAGGCATGTCAAAGAGTGGGCTTCATCTTAACCAAGCAGCGCGCCATGCTGCAGAAGGCCGAGGTAAGCGCGCCATGCATGGGTGCAGCAAACGATTCAGCCGCCAGTCTTGGGCGCCGGTTCCTCGTTGCGGCATCCCGCGTATTGATATCGGCCCGGCTTGCCAAGCTTTGCCGTGAACGTGCATGGCTCACCGGAATACGCGTGCGTGGCCTGCACTTTCAGCACATTACCGGCGACAACCACGCTCTGCTTGTCCTGCCCGCAACTCCAGAAAGTGGTCGAGAGTTCCGCGAAGGTCTGTTCCGCGACGAGCTTGGCGGGACGGCCAGCGGCCGTGGAAGCGACCCATTGAATCCGTATGCGGCAGCTGACGTGCTCGAACCCGACCTCTTCCACGACGATCCGGTACGCGCCCGTGGCCGCGCCGTCGGTCCAGCGGCCGCCCTCCACCACACTCGAGATCGACGTGTCCGCTTGCGTTTCAGCGACAGCGCTGGCCGTCTGTAGCGCCAGCAAAAGGAGCACCGCAAGACTTCTCATGACTTTCATCCGCATACCGCCTGGAGTTATCACTGACCGTCAATCGCACCGCAATACGCTGCCGCGCACTTATACCATTCAGGCGCGTAACCGATCGCGGTCATACGGTCAGCGCAATCACCAGCGCGAGAACGGCGATCGTCATCAAGGCCCCTGCGATACCGGCAGACGGCCGATAGTCCGGCCCCGCGCCCTGCTCCTTGAACTGGAACGGCCGCGTCCAGAAGACGAACAGGCTGCCAGTGAATGCAGCTAGCGCCAACAAGCTCCACAAGACCACGTACAGCACCGGCACTTCCTCCCACTCCACTTTTCCAATCTGGCGTTTAACGAGGTTCCGCCTGCCGCGCCGCTGCCTTGCGGGCGTTTCGCACAGCGACATGGCTGCAGTAACGCGCGAAGTCCTTCTTCGCCAATGCCAGATAGAACCCGGTCAGGACCATCGCAGCGCTGGCGACGTAAGCATGCAACCACAGATGGGCGGAATACTTGAGCATGCCCGTCAGCAGGTAGAGATTCATCGCACCGATGCCGAGCAGCAGGACCATCAAGATCCAGCGCGCCCATTCGCTGCCCCGATACAGCCAATACAGCAGCAGCGCCGGGATCACCAGCCGTTGCGCCGGCCCGAATTGGCCTCGCAATGCATCCAGGATATCTGGGCTGCAGGTCACAATGATGCCCAGCAGGCTGATAAACCAAAAGCGGCGGCCGTCAGGCATGCGACGACGCGCCTTGTTCTTCACGGCATTCTGTTGCGCCATTTCTTTTCCTAGTCGAAGAGCGTCCCAGTGTACCCATTCGGGTTCGTCAATTTGACGCCGCAAAAAGAAATCAAATACGCTGCGAGGATGATTACGATAAGAACCTCCCGCCCCGACGAAGGCGCGCGCGCAGTCGAAATCTGGCGCAGCGCAGTAGACGCCACGCACGACTTTCTTTCACCCGAGGATCGCCAGGCCATCGACGAGATGGTGTGCGGTTTTCTCCCGCAAGTGCCGCTCTGGCTTGCGGTCGACGCCCGCGACTACCCCCAGGCATTCATGCTCATCGACAACGGCCACATGCAAGCGCTGTTCGTCGATCCCGCCTGCCGCGGAACCGGCATAGGCGCCGCGCTGGTGCGGCACGGCCTATCCCTCCATCCCAACATGACGACGGACGTCAATGAACAGAACGGCCAGGCGGTGGGCTTCTATGAAAGGATGGGCTTCAAGCGCACAGGCCGTTCGCCGCTTGATGATCAAGGCAGGGCCTACCCGTTGATCCATCTGGAGTATCGGAGCTGATCGGAAAAAACAAAGCCACCTGCGGGTGGCTTTTTCCATGGCTGACACTTTTGCCAGGGCGCCGTTTTACGCCGGCAGTTTTTTATCAGCCATTGGCATAACGCGCTTGCACCGCGCTCGCTGAAATCAGGCCAACAAAATGAAAAGGCCGTCAGTGATTTCTCACTGACGGCCTTTGGAACTACTGGTCGGGACGGCGGGATTCGAACTCGCGACCCCTTGCACCCCATGCAAAGGAGCGAATTTAAACCCCTTATTTTTCAATAATTTAGGGCCGCGCTCGCTGCCAACCGTGTGCAACAGTGCCCTTCTTAGAGCAACGAAGTCCCCACGAAAGTCCCCACCTTGCGCACCGACCTCAAGAGTCAGATTGGGACTTTGCGAGCATTTCCGTCAGGTCGCGTGCGAAGTCCTCATATGTTTTCCAACCCAGCAGTCCCACGATGTTGTGCGCCAAGCTCTCTAGCATCGGATTCTCCGGGTCATAGGCTGGCTCTTTTAGCTTACCTGCGGGGTCCCACGCCGTCGCGATTCGATTAAATATTTTTTGAGATGGTGACTGCAGCTTGCCTTCGAAGTGCATGTGTTGATTTCGTCCCGCGTAGATGATCAATCCGATAGGCAGGCCGTGAACCGCCCGTCCAATACAGAAGAGCTTGATCCGATCATGACGGCCCAAGATGGCTTCCACTTCCGGGGAAATGAAGTCGTTCGCGGAGTACTTTTCAATCGCCTTCGAAGCAATTTGCAGAAGTGAGCCGCAAAGCGTTGCCTGAGAAAAACTCTCAGCAAAATAGTTGTTGTACAGGAACTCCGCACGCGCAATTTTCTCTGCGTTCTCGTCTTGCCACTTTGCGTGTTGCTCTTCGAGATCCTTAAAGTCGCGATAGGATGATGAGAACGTGCTGAGCTTTGCCGCCTCCCGCAGCATTTCGCGATATTGCTCGACTCCCGACAGCAACACCTTGGTCGCGGCTTCTGTTTTAGTCAAATATTCCTGGAAATTCTGCATGCCGCCCGCCTTTTTTAATAGGCCCCAATAATACAAATTTCGGCGAGCGGCTGTAATTTAGTCTGAGATTCCAACGGACCGCCACCTTGAGGCACCGGTGCAGGATAGAGTGGCCGAATGGAACCCTGGCCCTTCGACGAGTACTTCACCCCGGCGCAATTTGACGCCCTGCCCGTAGCCCAACAACGCATGATCCTCCTGATCGTCCGCGCGCTGGTCTACTACCTTGAGCGCTTCCCGGAGGAGGCGACCGGCCTGGACTGATCCCATACTGGCCGTTCCGACACGAGAGGCTACATATGGCCAACCCAATGACGTACCGCCTGCATGCTCTTGCAGCAGCCGCGTTCGATGTAACATTAGTTTATTAAAATCCTGGGATGCGAGATGAGCTTGTTCGATCTAGAGGTTCCATTTCAGTGGAATTGCCCAACATGCGCCCATGACGTGGTGGTCGCGGAGCATTCCATTAAACGCCAAACCAATTTTCTGACAACGAAGTTCTCGGCCGATAGCCGTGAAGTTGCAATAAACATGCTACTTATAGTATGTCCGAGCAAAAGTTGCGGCGCGCCCTATGTTGCAACTCGAGCGAGGTGGGGAACCATTGATTCCTCGGGTCCCTACACCCGCTTCAGAGCTAGCGAACAAATCGGAGTCGGGGAATTTGTTTTCGCGCCACAGACGTCTGCACCGCTTTCCGCACATGTCCCTGAGACGGTGAAAGAAGACTACAGCGAAGCCTCCTTGATACGTACGATGAGCCCCAAGGCGTCAGCCACGCTTTCGCGTCGTGCATTGCAAGGCATGATTCGCGATCGGTGGAAGGTTAAGAAAGGTTCTCTACATGAGGAGATTCTCGCCATTCGGGACCATTGCGATAGCGATCTGCACGATGCAATTATGGCCCTTAAGTCTATCGGCAATATAGGGGCGCATCCGGAAAAAGATGCAGCCATCATCGTGGACATCGGAGAGGGTGAAGCGGACGAGCTTCTCAAGCTGCTGAAGTTACTTGATAATGAATGGTATGTTGCACGCGCCAAAAGACAGAACACGGTTGAAGCTGTCAAGGCCCTAAATGCACAGAAGCAAGCCGAGCGTAACCCCGCTCTACCGGCTTAGCTATTTTGCTATGTGGGATGTATGTGCAGCCATTATCAGACGCTGAAGGATGCCGAAAAGCTACTGAAGCGGTTCGGCGCGCATGCGCCGGAGCGACCGTACGCCTATGACATGCACAAGGGTTACCCAGGGCTGTTCGTCCGACACAAGGCCGCTGCGCGGGAACGCGAAGCGGTAGTGGGCAGGTGGGGCTTGATCGCCGCTGACGCCTCCGCGTTCGCCCTCACCCTGGACACGTTCAATGCGCGCGATGACCGCGTTGCCAAGGCGCGCAACTTCCGCGCCGCTTGGCGCGGCGGCCAGTTCTGCGTCATTCCGGCCGACGCCATCTTCGAGCCCGACTGGCGCCAGAAATACCAGATAGCCACCCGATTCACGCGCGCCGACGGCGAACCCCTGGGACTGGCCGGTATGTGGAGTCGTGGCAAGGATGAAAACGGCGAGATCGTGGAAACCTACACCATGCTGACCGTGAATGCCGACGATCACCCGTTGTTCAAGCACTACCACCGGCGCGGCGAGGAGAAGCGTATGGTGGTGCTGCTGCCAGACGAGGCCCACGACGCCTGGCTCGACGCGGATCCTGACCAGGCCATGGGGATGCTGCGCGGCGCGCCGGCCGAGGCGTGGACCGCCACCCCGATGCCGGTGGGGAACGCGACCAACCTGTCGCTCTTCTAGCCCAGCTTCTGGCGATATAGATCCTGGGCGGCCGGTAAGGATGCGCGCATGCCGTAGATCGTGCCATTGTCGCCTCGGCTGAACCACAGTTCGTACTGCCACATGCCGTCCACGAACACACGGCAAATCGTCCAGCCAGGCGGGCCCTGCCAGTAGAAGTCGTCCCGCTGTGTCCACTCTACATCGGCCATGGTCTGTCCCCTATCGGCCGAAATCAGGGCCGAGTTGCGTTGGTCTAACGCTGAAATATACTGTGTTTTTGTACAGTATATTTACTCCGACCATGCAGCTCCAGTGCACCGTACTGCGCACCCATCACCTGGGCGAGCGCCGCCGCGACAATGATCCGGGCCAGCCCGTCGTAGGCATCGTCCGGATGTACTCCATGCTCCACAAAGGGCTGAATCGCCACGTCCCGCGCATGACCATGGACGCTTTCGCCAAGTTCGGCGCCACTGTTCCCGGCGCGATCCCTGACCTGCTCGAACCCCAGCTACTCACGTTCAGTTCTGACCGCGGCATGATGGTCGTCGGCTTCGAGGAAATTGCCGGTGTGCGCTATTACCAGGGGTGGTGGATGGAGTGGGTCAATATGTAGGCCGCCACTTTATATTAGTAATTTTGTATTAATAGTAGTAAATTAATAGTAAAAAACTATCAATGTTAGCTAAACCACACAAAGTGCAACAACATATAATTGCGCGCCGGAGAGACTAACCATAAGATACCGATGACAACGACAACGTTTGATTGTGCTGCTAAAGTGCTGACGTCCGACTCCCGATGGTCGGTCCATCAAGGACATCTACTTGTCTACATTGATGATGATGTCGGGTTCGACAAGATCGAAAGCGAAAAAGGGCTATGCTTGTTGTTTGCGGGCGACTCTGCCGTCATCGATCAATGGAAGCAATGGTTGCGCTCTGGTGCAGGAACCTCGGTGATGCCGTCACCGAAGGGCATCGCAATTCTGATCGTGGAGATCTCCAGCGGTAACGTCCTTGGTCACTATGGTCAAGAAATCGCTTTTCAAGAAGGTGATCCTGCTCGACCTACCGCCATTTTTGCAGGGTCGGGGGCCTATCCTGCCGCCAATTGCTGGCAGGCAAATCGGTGTGCACATAGAGCTATAGACTCCGCCAAGCTTGCCGATATATTTACTGGCGGGAACACGAAGTTCTTTGAACTGTCCAACAGCAACACGAACGTTACGAACACAATTTCAGCATCCGGATTGCGGGCGCTTTTTAAGGAAAAAGGTATGGTCATGTACTTGAATGGGCAATCTTCGGCTGTTCCGTACAAGCAGGCCGCTGCAAACGACGTGCAAGTGGCCGAACTCGGCGAAAAAATTGCCAGCGGACAATTGAATTTGTCTGCGCCATGCGATGCTATGTTTATGACGCCGACGACGGAGCAAATCGAAGAACTACGCGATGTGCTGACGCCCTTTTTTGGCAAATAGCGTTATCACACCGCCTAAAGAAAAGGCCCCGCACGCGGGGCTTTTTTATGCCCGTTGGCGCGATACGCTACCTTGTCCATCCGTCGACCACAGCGCTATGGCGAACAACGCATAAACCGTACGCCACTAGTACTCGATCCTGCATCCAGGCCTGCCATTCGTCATAGTTGGCGGGGTCCTGGGGCGGATCAGGGATCTCCGGGCAAGGTGCTGCCAGCGCGCTATCGCGGCGACACAGTGCTTACCGCTCGACAGTGACGTGACGTCCTGCGTGTTGGCCGCACACCGCCTAACGCCCTCTCCGCTGGAATCACCGCGCAAGCTGCGCAAGGGGATGGCGCTGCGGTGAGAGGAGCATTTGGTGGCCTAGTTAGACGACTCCAGCACTCATGGCAGTCGGCTCCGTGTCGCTCCGAACGTAAATTGGGGGCAACGCTACAGCCTCCTGAATCCGTGTGCCAAGTATTTGAATCCGCTCCCAATTTTCGTCAATCTCCGATCGCACAATGGGATTTCGTTCGGGAAAATATGAATTCAACAATGCCTGGTGACCGGAGGCGGATGCAACCGCGATAGTAAAGGCGTCCCTCACGCTAGGCTCCAGAAACAGACAGTTGTCGCTCCACCAATTCTGGCATTCGCTGATCACGCTCGGCGCCGCAGGAGTGTGCATCGAATGATAGAGACGCCACCATAGGGCAAACGCTTCCTGATGAACGCTAAGGCGGCGCTCCAACGCGACGAGGCGCAATTGGGTATGTTGTGCCAATGCGGACTTATGCTCCTCGTTTTCCCTATCGATTGGCTGCCTACCTCGTGCCTTCTCATGCTCGAGATCAGCCGAGTGCACGCGCTCCGCGAGGAGTTCCCCACTGCGCTTTGCATACCCTTCGAAGATCGGTCGAACTACAAATCCGACGAGCATGCCCAGGAAAGTCCAAACAAAAGTCGGCCAAAAATTATCCACGGACACTCCTCCAAGAATTCCGTACTTTACTTGGCAATGCCTCGCAAGCCTCGGATGTATCCCTGCAGGCCGTTCACCTGGTCTGCCCATCGAGCAGCATCTTTTCCCAGCTGCTCATATCGTCCGACACACGATCCAATAATTCCGATCCAGTCGGGGCCGGCTGCATCAGGTCCGCCGCCGGCTGCGGCAATCTCGGCGCGCCGCTGGGCAAGCTGGCGCAGCAACCCGTCAATCCGGCCACGCTGAGCGGCAACAGTTTTTTCAGCAGCCTCTCGCGCCAAGACGGCGCCACGGTGTTTGGCATCAGCACGATCTCTTTCCTCCTGCCATGCGCGCTCGATAGCGGCCTGACGCTTTGCGATTTCAGCCTGCTTAGCATCTGCGCCGGCCTGGTACTGGGCCGCGCCGTACCAGCTCACACCGACGCTCGCGACAGCCAGCACTGCGGCGCCGATCAGGTAAGGCAACGCGGCTCGGAGCAGCGGATTCATGCGCGCCCCTTCCAGTCGCGCGGAATCTGGAAGTGCGGCCCGTCCTTAAACGTCTTCCAGTCCCCGCCCCACTCCACCGGGACGCCCAACTCGGCAGCGCACGCCTTCACGACGTCCGCCAGCCGGTGGAACTCCTCCCATCGGTCCCAAGGAATCGCGCCGCCCACCAGCGGTGCCAGGTCGACGGCGTGGCCGTAGCCATCGGGCTGTTTCAGATGCAGGCTATTCTGCGTCTGGCTGGCGCCCTTGGCGACCAGCTCGCGCTGGCGCTCGACCGTGCGCAGTCCTTCCACGACGGTGAAGTCCACGGGCGTGCGCCGAATCGCCAGTTTGACGATTTCGACAAGCTGGGGGTGTACCCCTTCCAGGCGCTGCAGGCTGCGCGCCGACAGGATGAATTCGAGCATTGGTGCTCCTCAAATGAAAAGCGCGCCCGAAGGCGCGCGACTGGGTGAATCAGGTGGGTGGGGTTAGCGGCGCGCGGCCCGGGCGTGCTCGTCGGCCAGCATGGCCAGGCGCCCGCGCGCGCGGTAAAGCAGGTCCAGCTGCGCGCGCTTCTCCTCGGCCGGCAGGCTGGAACGCTCCAGGGCTTTGATCCTGGTGTTCACCTCACGCAGCTGGCCGTCGGCAGTCTTGAACAGCGAGCGCAGCCGCAGCTGATCATCCCCCGCCAGCGTGCGCGCCCGCTCCAGGTCGCCCAGCTCGCGCGCCTGGGAGTACGCCGCGTACACCTGGTTGATTTCGCGCTGCTCGTCGTAGAACCGCTGGATGTACTTGCTGCTGCGCGGGTCTGCTTCCTTGACGAAGTCGCCCAGCACGAACCAGTTATCCATGCGGCCGAGGTCGCGGCGGGGATTCTCCGGCAGTCCCGACAGCGGCCTGGCCAGGTAGTCCGACGCGTTCAGCGCCTGCGTGCCCAGCCAGCCGAAGTAGCCCCGCACCAGGTGCTCCAGGCGCTGTGGTGACAGGCCCAGGGTGCGGCCCAGCGCCACAGCGCCGGCAGACGTCGACGCCGTGAAGCGATCCCCGGCCGGCAGGCGTTGCTGGCCAACGCTGTCGATGTCACGCTCCCGGAACGAGTCATAGTTGAACGCGGCCTCCATGGCAGGTTTGACGATCTGCGGCACCGGGTTCATGGACAACTGCTCGCTCAAGATCGCGCCCACCGTGCGCCCGAAGTCGCCCAGGCGGAAGTCATCACCGCCGAATGCCAGCTCGGTGCCTCGCTCGACGACACTGCCCAGCGCCCCGATTTCGAAGGGCTTGGGAATGTAGACCAGCTGATTGGTGCCGGGCAGCTTCGTGATCCAGAACGAATTCCGCGCCCAGTCGGGCAACTGCTTGTAGTCGTCGTCGTCCTTCATTCCCAGATACAGCAGCGCCGAGGCCATAGCCACTGCGCCCGACACCACGGCGAAGCGTGCTGGATCCGCAGCCGCGCCACGGCCCAGCTTGTACATGCCCTGCAGCCTGGCGTTGAAGAACGGCACCACCTGGGAAAGCAGGCGCACCGCGGAGAACGTGCCGCCGGCGGTGAAGTCGATGAGGTCGCGCGCGGCGTAGCTCGCCTCCAGATGGCTGCGGCCGGCATTGCGGGCCTGCTGATAGATGGCGGCGCGGTTGATCGTCTCCGCCCGGTCGCCAGTTTCCTGGTACCAATCGAAAGCCCTGCGCATCGCCCTACCCATACCGGCCGGGGACGTGATCACGTCATCGGGATGGGCACCCAGCTCGTCAACCAGCCGTTTCACGTTGCGGGCGTTGCCGTCGTTGAAGGATCCAAACCGGACGGCTCCGCCACCCGCCATCAGGCGCCGCCAGGTGTCGCTCTCCGCCCCAGTCGCTCGCCACCCCTCGACCAGGTTACGCAACGGATTGGTGGACAGGTTGCTGTCGATGGACATGGCCTGGATGGTGTCGCGCAACAAGTTGCGCACGCGGAAAGTCGGGCTGATCGTCACACCGACTGTCAGCGCGTGCTTGAACTTGCGCGCAGCCTTGGTGAACGGGTCATTGGAGCCCACGTAGTGCAGCGACGTCAGGGCATTCATCACCAGGGGATCGTCGACCAGGTAGTGGCGTTCCTGCCCGTCGAACATCGCCCGGACGCTGCCGCGTTCCGCCTGGCGCACGCGCGAGGCGATGCCCAGCCGTTCGGCCTCCTGCAGAGCGCCCTGCGCGGCGAGGTTCTTCATGCTGGCCGAGAGGAGGTGCGACCAGTTGGAAACCGTGTTCGCCACCAGGTCGCCCAGCTTGTCGGTGCCACCCTTGAGGCGCCTGTAGGCATGCTGGCCAACCAGGCCGCCGATCTGGCCCGGCCCCATGGTCCCGGTCGCATCGTCCTCCATGACGCGGTAGAACGGGACATAGAACTCGCTTTCCCAGAGCGCGCGCGAGCTGGGATCGACCAGTCCCGCCTGCTGCGCAACGTCCATGACGGAGCGCTGCAGATCGTTGAACTGGCGCAGGGCGTCGCGGTAGACGGTGGCGCGCTCGCGCCCGTCGGCCATTCTGCCGTCGGCCAAGCGCATGCCGGCCGCGATATCTTCGGACGTGAAGAGACGTTCACGCGAGGCGGCTTCCGCCTTGGCGCCCGGCCAGCGCGCCGCTTCCGCCCGCGCCGCGGCCTCGTCGGCAAAGCGTTCCGTGACGCCATTCTCGAATCGAACTTGCCATTCCGCTGCCAGCCGCTGCGCGCGGTTGGCGGCTATCCAGGCCATGAAGTGATCGTGCTCGCCATTCAGGCCGGCCAGGATCTCGGCCAGGCCAGCACCGCCGGCCGTGTCCAGCGCGCCGTCCTGCAGCCTGACCGCGCCATGCCGAACAAGGTACTCCGCAGCACCGTCGGCCCCCTTGGACAGGCGGGCCTGCATGTACGCCGTGGCGCTGATCCCCTTGAGCGGTGCGAACTGGTCGAAAATGCCCTGCACCAGCTTGGCCTGCCAGCGGTCGGACACCTTCGCCATGCGTTCCTTGATGGGCTCCTGTTCGGCCCAGGCTCCGATCTTGCCCAGGAACTTGTTGCGCTGACGCCGCTCGATGTCCGACAGGGTTTCACCCGGTCGGGCGATCTTGGCGCCGCGCTTGGGCTCGCGAGCGGCGGCCGGCCCGGCAGGTGGCACCCCCGCCGTCGCGGCGCCGGCGGCACGCGATTCCATGGGGCCAGAAGTAGAAAGCCCCGCACTTGGCGGGGCTTCTTCGTTGGCGTCGCGGCCTAGTGGGCGCGCGGCTTCTTCAGCAGTTCGCCCGCCAGCTTCATCGACTCGCGCATGTCTTTCAGCAAGGATTCGGTCTCGGACGGCGTCAGGCGCGTCATGCTTGGCGAGATAACGGCCTTCTGATTCCGTGAGCGCGTCGAAGCCGCGGCCAGTGGCTTCGCGGAAGGATTGTTCGACATCGCCATATCGGGCTCGCAGTTCAGAAAGGGTTTCAGGGGACAGCCGCAATGTAGCGCTGTAGAGTTTGCCAGTCAACGCGAACGACCCAACAACCCGGCCCCCGTTTTGCTGGATGTGCGACGCGAGCGCCGCGATGGTGCCGCCCTGGGTGAGGGTGTCATCCACCAGGAAATACGCCTTCCCGTGCTCCACCTTCCCATCGAACTCCGGCTGCTGAAAGATCCTGCCCAACCCGTCCAGCATCGTGCGCTTGGCCTTCACGGACTGGTATATGCCGGCCTCAACCGGCAACCCCAGCCGTTCCCCCAGCGCCATCGCGGCGACCGCCGGAATCTTGTTGTGGCCGGTGGCTTCAACCGCCAGCACGGGGACGATCGCCGGACGCTCGCCGCCGATCGCCTCGCGCACCTGCGCCACAGCCTCGTCCGAAAGGACATCCTGGATCAAGCGCACGGCCGCCGCCGTGTCGCCCGCCTTCGCGGCGGCGTGGTCCGGATGCTTGCCGGCCGCGCCCAGCCGCTGCCCTATCACCACCGCCGGCAGCTCGACGGGTTCCTGGCCGCGGCGCGATTCAGCAGCGATCGATGCCGCGGCCTCCTGCATGCCGGCGCTCACGCGCGCGGCGGGCGCACGCTGCAGGAACCGGCCGGCATCGATCACCATCTGCTTGATGTCGGTGTTGTTGAGCTGGAGGTTCAAACCGAGTCGGCGCAGCGCGGCCCGGATTTTTCCGTACAGGCGTTCCAGGAACAGCGGGCGCTTCCCCTGTTCCGCCATCCGCGCCAGCACTTCGCGCGCGCGGTTCTCGGCCGAGTAATCCGGATAGCGCGCGGTCACTGCCTCGAAGGTGGCGTAATGCTGATGCTCCGGGCCGGCGTCGCGCGGGATGTGAGCGCCATCCGGCGCCCGGGCCAGGCGCCGCACGTCGGCCAGCACGTCGCGGAATCGGTCGCCCAGCACCGCCTCCACGCCAAAATGGCCCACAACCTCATGCGCCAGCACTTGCTGCAGGCGCTCCGCCGTCGGCAGGTTCTCGGCCACCAGGTAGATGCGGCCCCCGTCGCCGGCCGGATAGTAGGCGCCCTCGGCCAGCGGCGATGGCTTCGCCCCTTCGGGGATCTGGTCAACGGTCTCGACGACAGACACGCGCACGCCCGCCGCGCCCGGCAGCTTGCCCATGAACTCCTCGGCCGCTTTCTTGGCGTCTGAAAGAGAAACCCCGGCGCGGAGCCGGGGTTCTTTGGACGTGCGCCGCTCAAGCGGAGGGCTTCGATCCAGCAGGCTACTCTGCCCACGCGCTTCCGCCTGGTCGGCAGATCGATCGCTACCCGTCAAAACGAAATCCGCACGATCAGCATCTGCGGCGGAGCGCCGGTCGGCCTCTCGCCGGTCCACGGCTTTCTGCTGCTCCACCTCAGCCCGGGCCTCGGCCGCAGCTCGCAGCCGTTCCGGCGTAGGGTTCTCCAGTGTTAGGGCTTCCGTGCCGCCTGGGCTATCACTTCCTGCGCCTGGCCCATCGCCTCGCGCTCCCGGTTGGCCTGCACCGCGCGAAGGATTGCCAGAGTCCCGTCGGCCATACGCCGCTGCTTGGGACTTAATGTCGGCCTCGTAGAGTCCGGCGTCGCCGTCGGCTCGGATTGAGGCGCGCTCGATGATGGCTTCTTGGGTTGGGACATCCGTAATTCCTTGTTCGCTCAGGTAGACAGCCGCGTCGAACTGCGCGGCCAGCTCCAGCGCTGTCGTACCGGTGGGCATGGCGTCGATGACGCCAAAAAGGTCCTCGGCCAGCTTCTGCTTGTCTTTCGTATCGCTGAACCGCTCGGCCTGGCGCTCAGCATACGCGCGGCGGGCAGCCTCGTCCATCTGGTCCAGGCTGTATACCGCCTCGCCTTCCATAGCCTCGCGGACTCGATCCATCGCGGTGCCGGACAGGTCGATCGTGTCGCCGTCCATGGGCAGGTATCCGGATTGCTGCATCGCCTCGACCAGCATGTCGGCATCCATCCCGCCCTTGCGGAACAGACCGGGCGCGCGGCGGTTGGCCAGGTGCGCGCGATCGCCGTAGATATCGGCCGCCAGCTCCGGCCGAATGCCTCCAGCCTTTCGCACCATCTGCAGGAAATCACGGCGCGCGGTCTGGCCGAACTCGGCCGCAGACGGCTGGGCCTCGACACGGGGAGGTTGACCGGTTCGCGGGCGGGCGACGAATCCACCGTCCACCGGCACGGCGTCGGCATTGCCGTGCGCCGTCGCCGCGCGCTGTGCGGCCCCGCGCGTCAGGAACGGCCGGCCGCCCTTGACGGTCACGTCCGGCTCGGACACCAGGGTGCCAAGCCCAGACTCGGCCGCCGGCAGCGTGGTATCGCCGTCAACCAGCCAGCGCTTGAACGTGGGCACGTCCATCTGGGTAACCTTGCCCATGCCGCGCCAATCCGGCGTGTAGCTGTCGCGGTAGGCGCGCTCGGCTTCCTCTCGCGTGTCGTAGCCCAGCATCACCTTGGACTCATCAAAGCCGCGGTGCGCAGGGTCGACCTGGTCGATGACGAACACCGGGCCGCTAAAATCCGGCGCCGTGCCTGGACGGACGAACACGTCGACCTGATCGCCATCGGCACCTTCGGTGCGGCGGATGTAACCATAGTGTCCCGCCATGCGGTTTGCCCACTGCGTTCCGTCCGGCGACGTGCCGCGGCGCTCCGAGCCCTCCGGATTCTCGATCGACTGTTCCAGGCCGGCCACGCGCGTGCGCCCGACCTTATAGTTTCCGGCCGCCTTCTGCGCCTCCGAGGGCTCCGGCAGGCTATTGCTTGGCGAGGTGGCGGCTTCGTATGCGGCGGTGTCGGTCGCCGCGCCGGGATGGCGTGCGCCCGCGGCGGCGACGTCTGGCGTCATGCCTATGGCTTCCTGGCGCGCCAGCTCGGCATCGCGCTGACCTGACGTCGCCGCCACGCCCTGCCCGTCCACCTGGTAGACCGGCGCAGGCAACGCCGCACGGGCCGGCGTGCCCTTGAGCGCGGCATCGATGCCCTCCTGCATCTGCGCCGTGGTGTACGGCTGCATGCCGTTCTCGTGCTGGATGATGGCAGCGGTCAGCCGGGCCAGAACCATCGGGTTGCTCAAGTCCAGCTTCTCGTCGGGCTGCACCCCCACCGCGCGGCTCACCTGTTGCACATAGGCGCCCGTCTCGTTTTCCGAGTCCGGTGCCCAGCGGCCGATGATCCCCTGCACGGTATCCAGGCCATGCCGGCGCTGGTAGGTCAAGAGATTGACGGCCAGACCACGGATGCCGTCCTCCGGCGCTTTGAAGGTGGCAAAGCGCGGATCGTTGCCCTCGACCTCGCCATCGAACCCGACGCCTTTCTCGATGTTGCCGGGATTGTTGTTTCGGATCCCACGCGGCGCGTTCGCCGGCATCCGCCAGGACTCGCGGGCGGTAAAGCCCTCGCCGGCGGCGTAGCCCTGAGGCGCCGGCAAGGCCTGCCGGTCGATGGGTCCGTCCAGCACAGGAAAGGCCTGCGGGCCTTCGAGCGCGGCCGGCCCATCCATCGCCTCGCGCAGAGCGTTGCCGGGCAGCGGATCGGCGGCCAGCTCCGACAGGCGCACAAAGCGCCCGCGGCCGTCCGCCGTTCGGATCCGCGCCAATGGCTCCCCGCCGGGCTGGGCGGTCGCGGCGTTTCGCTCCACCCCCAGGAACTCGACGGGCAGCTCGCGGCCGTTCTGGCGCAAGTAAACCTGTTGCCCGCGCGTGAAGGAATCGGACGCCGTGGCTCGCCCCTGTTCGGCGTCCCCTTCCGAAGACTGACCCGCCGGTCGTTGCGCCTTGGCCAGCTCGTCCGCAGGCACATACGAATCCTGTCCGTTCACCCGCACCTTGGCATAGCGTCGCCCATCTGCGCCCGCCTCCTGCTCCAGGTGGACGAATTCAACTGGCACATCATGGTCCGCGTTCTTCCACAGAACCTGTTCACCGGGCTCATAGGTCGGCGCCGCCGGCTGCTGCTCCGATGGGGTAGCGACCTGGGCAGAGTCCGCCATATCGCGCCCGGGCCGAACGATGAAGCCATTTTCGTGGCGCATGACATGCGCGCCCTCACCCAGCTCTGCGGCGCGCTGGCGCGCGGCGCTGGCCGTCACGAACGGCTTGCCGCTGGCGTGCATCACGTCACCGGCTTCCAAGCTGGGGGCCGTCGGCGTACCCCGGCTGCGAACACCATCTGCCGCGCCGTGCACGGCGCCCGGCCCCACGCCCGCGACGAAGCCCAGCGCGGCGTTGCCAAATGATCCCGCGAGCGGGTCCAGCTCCATGCCAGCGCCGGCGTTGATGCCCTTCTGGGTGGCGACGCCCTCGCCCACTTCCTGGACGGCTTCCTCGGTGCCGGCCAGGCCTGCGCGCCCGAGGGCCTGCGCAACCACGCCGCGATCGCCCAAGACTCGGCCCGCCGGCGAGAGAATGCGGCCCGTCGCAGCACCACCCAACGCGGACACGGGCACCGTCCGCACAAACGCAGCTTCCTCGGCCTCTGCTCGAACACGCGCGCGGGCCTGCTCCGGCGTCGCCCCCTTCGCGACCAGGTCGCGGTAGGCGGACGAAGCCGCGGCCAGCTGCTCATCATCCATCCCGTCGATGGTTTCGCGCGCCTGCTCGATCGCGTTGCCACCACCCTGGGCACCACCCGCCGCTGCGCCGGCCGCCATCCGCGCACCGATACCCAGCGGGCCCGCCGCAGCGGCCGCCGCGATGGGAAGCGCGCTGCTGCCCAAGGCATTCATGCCCTGCAGTAACAGGCCCGAAGCGGAGGGATCGCGGCCGAAGGTCCAGGTGTCAGGTTTGTCCAGATCGCCAGCGGGCTGCGAGTCCGCCTCGCGGCGCTTTGCTTCGTCCGTCCGAGAGTCCAGGACACGCTCACCCAGGCGATGCGTGGTATCCGCGGCCCCTTCGAGTGGGTTGGTCGGCACATCCAGACCCGCGTCAAAGGCTTGGTTGAGCGCCGTGACGCCCACTCGGCCCAGGCCCTCTGCCACCTTCCCGACGCCCCGCACGGCGCTGCCGGCTCCCTTGATGGCGCCGCCGGCCAACGTCTTGGGGAAGTCGACAAACTCTATGCCATCGGCGTCCTGCTTAGGCGGACGCATATACTCGGCCATGCTGAAACTGAACGGCAAGGGTTTGCCGACCGTCCCGGCTGGCACTCCAGCATCAGAAAAGTGGATACCGAGGTTGGATTGAACCGCGTCAGGCGGCGCGGCTACCTCGTCTCTGAACTCAATCCCGGCGTCGGGATTCTCAAAGCTGTCCATCTGCACCCCCTACATTGGTACGCCCCATCGCGGCACGCGTCATCTCGGAACCCTCGTTAGCGCGCGCCCAGCGCTGCGCCGCGGCCTGCTCTGCGGCCCTGGCCAGCTCGACGTCGCGCTCCGCTTGTTGCAGGCGTGAGGCATGGGCGGTGCGCGCCTCCTCGCCTGCCTTGAGGCCCGGAGGCTTGGTCCGCAACTGTCGAACTACCGACTCGGCCTGTCGCAGCTCGGCCCGGGCCGCGTCAAGCTGCACGCCCTCAGCGCTCTCAACTGCTGGCGCAGCCGAAATCTGTGTCGACGCGGAGGATTGAGCCGGCCGGCTTGGGGCAGCCGGCGTTCTTGCTGACGAGGTTGATTTGGCCTGGCCGCTTCTTGGAGCGGTACTCGCTGAACCTGGGGCGGCTCCAGCCTGCATTTCCCGAAGGATATCGGCCTGCATTTCTGGCGGCACAGCCGACACAGGGACTCGTACCATTTCACCCTCGTACTCGACACCGAACCCGAATTGCCGATCTCGAAGGTGGACGGGCTTCACCTTGACTGCGCCAGCCTGAAGCTGCTGCGACAGGTCCGTCAGGATTCCTGGGGACAAAAGCTCGCCGGCCGGTGTGCCAGCATTGAGCCTATTGATGTTCTCGCCGACGTTGATAATGCCGCTTACTCGCTTGCGCTCGTCCTCGCCCAGGGCTTCCAAGCTGTCCACCTTGTTGATGCGCATGACGTGATTGGCGAAATCCTTGTCGGAAGTGACCATCTTCGGCTTGCCCGCCTCGCTGCCCTTGGCGCCCACTCGCATACCCCCTTTGCCGTCGGGTGTATACAAGGTCTGATCCTTGTTCAGGATGCGTGGCTTGCTCGCCTCTTCGTCCTTGCGCAGCTGGCTGGCCAGCAGCGCATCACGGCGTTTTTCCTCCGCCTGATACAGGAGCTTCGCCTGCTGCGCCACCATGGCCTGCTGGGCCTTCGGATCGCTGATGCTCTGCACGAAGCTCTGCAGCATGTGTTCGCTGATAGGTTGCTGCACCGGCTTCCCAGTGGCGGTGTCTACACCGACGAAGTCGTACAGTGGCGCGCCACCCGCCTGCTCCGAGCGCTTGTTGATCGATGTCACCTCAATGCCACCCGGCATGAAGCGGTTCACGAATGGGACGTACGAATTTGGATCGCCCGTGAGTTGATAGCGGCTCTGCGCGGCGCTGAATGCCTGTTCCCGATGTTGACCAACATACCTTTCCCGGTTGGCCAGCAACTCCATGGCGCGGCCAGGTTCGCCCAATTCCAACGCCTTGCGATAAGCGCGAGTCAAGCCGTCCGCGATCTGGCCAAACTCGCCACCACCGAGGAAGTCACCGATGTCCGGGCTTTTTTTTTCCGCCGCCAACGCTGTCGGGCCTGGGCGGACGGCCGTGCCGTTCCCAAACTGCGCACCGGGTGCGAAGTCGCCAAGAGTCACTGTACTGGGAGCCAGCCCCTGGTCCGCGTCGGGTGTGGCCGGAGCGATAACCGGCACCGGCTGCAAGCCGCGCACTTCACCCAAAGCAGGTCCAGTCGTCACCGATTCTTCGGGCACCTGAATTTTCTCCAGGCCCACGGGCGCCTGCTGCCGGTTCCCGTCGGGGCCCTCCAAGGCCGCCGCCAGTTTCTTATCGACCTCACGCGCTCGCCGCTCTTCGGCCGCCCGGTTATACGCATTCCCGATAGCCATTCCATTGCGCAACCCGTCGGCCAAGCCGCCCGCAAAACTTCCGATTCCAGCCATCTCAGATCCTCTCCAGTCCAACCAGCCCCGCCGACAGGTCGCCGGCCAATGCCGACGGCAGTGCGTCAGCCTCCTCGCCCGCCGCCGCAGCAACACGCTCCAATCCAGCTTTCCCTCCGCGATCGCCGCCCGCACGCCGCTCCAGCCTTTGCACCTTCTTGTTCAGGGCGCGGATGGCAGCGTGGTGCTGGCCGCTGACGCTGACCATGTCCAGGCCGATGCCGCCAGGCGCCACCTGATCGCCGAACTGCGCCTGCATGTCTTCGGCGTAGGGGCCGGTATGGCGCCCGCCATCCGCCACACCGTCCTTGTACTTCCAGCTCTCCACGGGCACCTTCGTCAGGCCTTCCAGGGCCGCGTCATCGTCCACCGGCGCGCCGTCCTCCTTCAGTTCCTTGGAGGAGAAGGCCATCGCCCCGGCCATCAGGCCGGTGCCGATCAAGGAACCAAGCCCCGCCTGGCTGGACGAATTCGCCTGCTGCTGCATCTGCATCTGGCTCAAGCCCAGGTTGCCCATGGAATTGAAGGCGCCGCCGGCGGTCCCCAGCAGCCCCTGCCCGGTGCCCGCCGCATTCCCCTGCGCGGTCTGGCTCCCCATGATCCCGGTGGCCGCATTTCCGCCGGCCAGCGCGGCCTGGGATGCAGCGATCCCGGTTCCCGTCTGGTTCCGCCCGAACCGCGCCGCGTTCTCGCGAAGGCTCATGCCCAGCAGCTTCGTGTTGTTACGCTCGCCCGTCACCGCGCCGGCCGTCGCCAGCGCGCGCGCATTGGCCTGGTCGGTCATGGCGTCAGCGCCCAGGCTGCTGGTGGGCGAGACGCCCATGCGCGCCATTTCGCGCGACGTCTGGGCCTGGGCGTTGTCGAACTGGCGGCCGACTGTGGCGGCGGCCAGGCCTTCGCGCCGCGCGACCTCCTCCGGCGAGTCGTAGTTCATCGCGTCTTCGGCCATCTGGTTTTCGATCGGCTGGAAGACGTCCTTGTATTGCTGCCATTGGTCATCCCCGCGAGCGGCGTTCTTCTGGCTCTCAGCGGCCGCGGAGTTCAGGAGCTGCTTGTAGGTCGGCGCAAACTCCTCCGTCAGCTTCTGGTTCCAGTCGAAATTCCGCTCGGCCAGATCTTGCGCGCGCATGCCCAGCTGGGCGTTCGCCTCCTGCGCCCGGCCGACGGCCGGATCCTGCTTCACTTCCGTGGACATGCAGCCCATGTCAGTCCCCTCGCGCGGCCATCTCGGCCTCCAGGTTGGTCAAGTATTCGGGATAGGGCTCGGCAAGCTGGCGCAGCTCGACGCCCACCTGACGCGCCCAGGCCTGGCCGCCCACCAGCAGCGCGCTGTGCGTCACCAGGTCGACGTAGGAGGCGCGCAGCACGTAGGCGGTGCGCTTGCCCGGCACACCGCCGCCGCGCTCCAGATCGGTCGCTATCTGCCAGTTCGTGATTGCATTCGTCAGAACGGCGTTCAGATCCGCGAAATGGGCGCGGTAGAACGCGTTGCGCGGCAGCAGGACCAGCGCCTGAAACATGGCGCCATGCACGTCGGCATCGCTGATCACCTTGTCCCGGTCGACCAGGTCGTCGTAGAAGTGCGCCACCTGGAACATGCCGCGCAAGAACTCGACGGCCGCACCGTTGCCGCGCATCCAGCGCAGCGCAGTATCCTGCGCAAAAAAAGGCGTGCTCATCGGCGCGCCTTCTTGGGAGTGGTCGGCTTTCTGGCTCGCCGCGGCCTGACGGGCACCGCCGGCGCCTGCTCGTCCTGTCGGGCGTATCCCGGGGCGACAAACGAGGTTTCACCCAGCGAGCCCACCGGAGCTGCGGCGGGATCCACCGGGATGCTGCCCGGGAGTTGCCCAGCACCAGGGCCAGGCGGCGGCTCCGACGTCTCCGCGCGCGCAGCTTCCACAGCCTGGTTCGCAACCTGCATGACCACCATGACCAGGCCGATGGCCAGCTCCTGCGTCAGCCGGTTCCCCACGTTGGAGAAAATGGCGCTCTCGATTTCCTTTTGCATATGGTCCGCTCCGAAGGCGTGTTAGAGGATGCCCGCGACGTCGATGATCGACACCTGCACGTTGGGCATGAATGAATAAAAGGTGTTCTGGCGGAACGGGGCCCAGCCATAGAAGCGAACCCCGAACTCTGGAAAGCTGGCAAAGAACCCGTTTGCCGTGGGCGCCAGTTGTTCGGCCATGAGATAGGATTCCCAGCCGCCCCCGGCCGCCGGGAAAATGTTGTATCCCTGGCGAATGAAGCTCTGGTTGTAGGCGTACTTCCCGGAGACAAGGCCGCCGTAGGTCCAGCCATCTCGGTAGGCCATCCGGTAGGCGTTGTAGTAGGCCGGGATTTCAACGCTGCCGATGATGTTCATCGGCCTCTGCGCAGCCGAGAAAATCTGCACCCCCGCTCCGTCGAACGTGTCCAGAAAGCTCGGCTCGACCGGTCGGTCAAAGACGTAGTACTCGCACGGGTTCCGGAAGGTCAGCTGCAGCTGGCCGCCGGAGAGGTTCGCGAAGGTCAGGTATGAGGGCTCACCCAGCGGGCGGAAATAGACGACGGGCGCGATCGCCGGCAAGGTCACGGAGTTGCTGGCAACCCCGGCATGCCGCAAGAACATCTTGATGTTGTTGGTATCGACGAGAACCTCGCCAAGCCCCGACAACATCTGAAAGCCGACCTCCATCACCGCACCCCATACAAGACCGTCACGGCGACCCTGTCGCCCGGCACGCCATCCAGGAAGCTCCAGCTAATCGTGGTGCCGCTCAGCGTCACGGCCGGCGCGCTCAGCTGACCAGGGGAACCCTGGGGTATGGTGGAAATCCAGGGGATTCCCGTGGCCAGGCGCGCGTCGCTGTAGCTACCGTTCGACTTCCCCGTGTTCAACTGCCCGAACTGGAATGGAATCTTCGCCGTGTACGACACCAGGACCGCGCCGCCTGGGCCATAGGTTTCCACGCCCACCGGCATTACCAGATCCCCAGGCGCACGCGCAGCACGTTGTTGGCATCGAACACAAGCAGCAGGTTGTCGCGGATCTCCAGGCGCGCGCCGGACGACGCCGTGCGCAATAGGCCGATCGTGGCCGAGATGGCGGACAGCGCGGTCACGTTCAGCTTGTCGGCCGTGACCGATCCGCCCGCGAGCCGCGCGACGTTTAGGTAGCCGGCGGTGATCTTCTCCGCGCTGAGATTGGCGATGTGCCCATCCTGAATCGCCGCGTACTGGATGTTGGCCGACTTCACGTAGGCGTCTGTGATGATCGCCAGACGCGCCGACAAGGTCGCCACCGTGAGCCGGTCGGCGTTCAGGCTGTTCACCGCAATGCGGTCGCCGCTCATCTCGCCGAAGGTGATCTTCCCCGCGGACAGGCTTGCCACCTTGGCGTCCGTGATGACGGCGTTGCCCAGCTGCAGCGTCCCGATCGAGCCGTTCGCGACGTACAGATTCCGGATGTAGATGCCCGGCGGCACGGGCACGCCATTGATGACGGTGGGCTCGTGGATCTCGTACAGCAGCGCCTTGGGGTCGCCAGCGGCCGACAGCACGTCGATCAAATAGCTGGGGTCGAGCGAGACGGTGCCCTGCCCGCCGCCAACCGCGTTGAACGGCCCGACCTTGCCACCGCTGGAGATGTACCGGATCCAGTAGAAGTAGGTCACGCCGCCGGCGCCGCCCACAGGATCCGGGTAGACCCAGCCCGTGGTCTGGCCGACGTTCACCGCCTGCGCGACATTGTTGGTGGTGCCGCGGAAAATCTCGGCATAGCCGAAATAGGCGAAGTTCGGCTTGTCCCACTCCAGGATGACCGTGCCCAGCCCGGGCGTCACCTTCAGGCCGGTTGGCGCGGGCGGGATTCCATCGACCACAGGGGGCAAAGAGGGCTGGAACTGGCCGCCCGGGTTCTTCACCAGGATGGGCTTGCCGGTGGCCCCCATCATCGTGACGATGCCATTCTCGACCAGGTCACCCCAGGTCACGGCGCGATCGACCGGCTGGCCTCCCTTGCCAAAGCGCGTATGCAGGATCTGGCGCACCTGCTCCATCGCGCGCGTTGCGGCTGGGTTGTCCTGGAAGCGCGCGCTATCCACCGCGGGCAGCTCCGCATAGCGAAGGCCCGTTACAGAGGAAGTCGCCATCGTCAGACCGCCGTCACGTTGCCCAAGGTGGACGCCACCGTCACCTCTGTTACCGCTGCAGTCCCGCTGACGGAGTATTCGAACTGCCGGGCCCGGTAGTTCCCTGGCAGACGGAATGGACGACCGTTCAGCACCTCCGCCGAAACTCGCACCTCTCGCGGCCCCGTCGACGACTCGATCACCGCCATCAGCTCAAACTGGATCGGGTAGGCGTCGGCGATGACTTGGGCCGCGCCGATGTTCTGCGGCCGTTCGAGGATGTAGCGTTTGCTGAGGTGGCGCATGGCCAGGCGCGCGCCAGCGCCCTCCCACTTGTGCACGGTGGTGCCACCCAGCACCAGGAAAAGCTCGTCGCGGCGTCCATCCGAAAAGCTGGCGGTGGCATACACGTCCGTCCGCGTCAGGCTCATCGCGCCGCTGGTGAGGTCGAAGATCAGCCCACCGCGCACGGTCCCGGTGTCGTACCAGCAGAAATACCGGTTGTCGTGGACCGCGGCATGCATCGACTCGGGCCGATACGCCTGCCACTGCTCGCGCGTCAGCAACGCCTCGGTGACCAGCGAAAGGCCGCCGGCAGGGTCCACCATAGCCAGGCCGTCAGGCGACGCATAGACCACACCGCCCTTGAACGCCTTGATGGTGCGCTTCGCCACGCAGGGCTGGTGGCCTTCCAGGCGCACCGGCGTCATCGTGACCGGATCCGCCTGGGTGGCGAGATAGGTGTCGCCCTTGGTGCAGATGACCGTGGCCTGGCCCATGATCGCGCCGCCCACGATTTCATCGGCCACAGGCGAAAAATAGGGCCAGCCGTAGGGCTTGAAGACCTCCGACCGGCACACGCGTTTGCCGGAAAACCCGACCATAAACCCGGCGGGATGCGTCATCAGGCCAAACAGGTCCGCTGGCGGCGGCACAAGGGAGCGCTCCGGCAGCGCTTCGCCCAGCAGGGTGAAGTCGACCTTGTCGCTGTAGGTCACGGCACCGGCCGGGATTTCCTTCCAAAAGCGCAGCACCGCCGTCCCCGCCGCGTCCGTCGTCGACAGGTACAGCCGTTTGAGCTGGATGTTGTACTCGCCGGCAGGCGGGCCCTGCATATTGAAAACGTTGATCGTGTCGGCCGTGGCTGCGTCGAACGCATCGGTCACCAAGTTCGGCGGCCCCTCCTCGCCCCACGCGGACACGAACGTATAGGCCAGCCGGCAGGATTGGCGTTCAAGGTTCGCCGGCGGATTCGGCTGGGGAGTCACCGTCACAGCGGCCGGCGCGGTCGCCGCGGGAATTCCAAGTCGGTACCAGGCCGAGGGCATCTGGGCCCCGTTGGTCGCCATCGTTGAATCGGTGACCCGCGGCGGCTGGCCGGCCTCGGTAAAGTAGGTGCGCTCCTGCGTGTCATCCGGAATCGGCCCGCGCGCCACGTCCGTGTCCTGCCGCCAATGGAACCAGAACCGGGAATCGTCATCCAGGCTGCGGCCGAATCGGTAGATGGATAGGATCGGCGCGGCCTTCGCCAACGCCGCCACCTGGGCCGGCGCCCGGCGCGGCACCAGCGAGCCCCGCACGACGCTGACATTCAGCATGTCCTGGCTGGCGCCCGGCGGCAGCAAGTGCGGCTCCACCCTCGGCAGCATGCCGGAGAACGCCTTGACAGCTTCCCTCATGGCTACCTCGCCCGCGCTGCCGGCTTGCCGATCGCCGCGACATTGCCACGGGCCCGGAACACCAGGATCGCCAGCAGCCACGCGATGCCCAATTGCCAGAGCGAGACGCCACCAGCCCATGGGCCCAGCTGGCCCTGGCGAATGAGCACGTCCAACCCCTGCCCGCCCGTGAAGACCGCCAACAGGTAGGCGATCGCGGACATGCCCGGGCGATATCGTGCGCCTTTGCGCCGGTAGCAGATCAGCCGGCCGGCCGTGCCAAGATTTACCGCAACAAAAAGAAAGGCCACCAGATGGTGGCCCGTCATGCCGAGTGCGATTGCGGACGTGTGCATATCAGCCTCCCCGTTTCCAAAGCACCGAGATGTCGAACGTCTTGATCCGTTCGATGGCCGTAACGGCGATGGTCACCGCCACCGCCGCGGCGACGAAGCCGGTAATCACCGTTTCGTTCACGCCCGTGACGCGGCTAAGCTCGCCAGCCCCAAAGTAGCCAAGTAGCCACGACACCAGGCCATAGCCGAGGCGGCGAGCCAGCCCAAGTTCTCGGCTGTGCATCATGAACACCGCCGCGCCCGCGAATGCGCCGATCAGCGCACCGCTGTCTATGCCGGGAAGCAGTGCCGCGAATAGGACTCCGGAGGCCGTGACCACCGCGGCGCCGACAGTGCTTGTGGGTTCCGCCATTGTTTCTCCAATTTTTGAGGCATGATCGCCCCGAGGTCGCGGTGGGCCTACGCCCTGATGCTCGCCGCCAGAATGAATACCGCGTCGACCTGCGCAGCGGTCAATCCCAGCATGCCGGAAATCACCGCAAGCATTTCACTGTCGCGGCGGAATTCTTGTAGATCATCCCAGGCCCGGCGGTACATCGCCGGAGTGTCGGGTTTGGCGAGCGCAGCCTCGGCAGCTTCAAACAATGTGCCGTCGCCACACTTCGTCCGGTGCATGGCCTCGCGGCCCTGAAAGCGCGAGACAACCGCCGGAATGCGGCTGACCCACTCGCCGCCCACCGTGGCCACAACGTCGGCGCCGTCCTCTTTTGCCACGATCATGACGGCCCAGCCGGCTGGAATATCGCCACCAATTTGCTGGTTGGCGGTGCCCGGCTCGGCGTAAACCATTTCTCGTACTTGTTCCATTCGCGTCACCAGTAAATTTTCAGGAAGCCACCACGCCCATCGCCGCCCTTGCCGCCGATATTCCCGGCGGTGGACGGGCAAGCGCCGCCACCGCCGGCCGAACCGTAGCCCGCGCCGTTGATGCCGGCCACCGGCCCGGAGAGCGAAGCCACGCCAGGACCACCGCCCCCAAACGCGGATGAGCCGCCCGCGCCAGTCTGCGGCCATGTCGAGGCGGTAGCGGTAGCGCCGGCGAAACCCGCGCCGCCCGCCGGATAACCCGCGCCGCCCAATGCCGGGCCGCCCGTTGCCCCCGGCAACCCACCCATCCCACGCGTTAGCGTGATGGTCTGTACCGGGGATGTCTGGATGACGATGACGGTGTTAGTGCCTGGCGCGCCCGCAGCTCCGGCGCCGCTCACGGCCCCACCAGCGCCACCGCCGCCGCCACTCCCAACCGTCCACGTTAACAGCGTGCCCACCGGCGCGGTAATGACTTCCCCGAGTAGGCATTCTCCGGCGCCACCACCACCGCCCTGCAATCGAAAAGTATCGCCCACGTAGCCGCTACCGCCGCCGCCACCGCCACCGCCAGCGCATGCGTCGATGAAAAACTGCGGCACGGTAGTGGTCCACGAGCCGGAACCCGGGCCGCGCTGCACAACTGCGCGCACGGGGTCGGACAACGTGTAGCTCGACCCGGACCAGCGATACCAGCCTACGCCGTCCACATAGATGTCGCCAATGTTCGTGGTGGGTATCTCGCTAGGGCTGAACACCTGCAAGGCGGGGCGCAGAAGCCGACTTTCAGAGACCCAACCTGTGTTCGCAGCGTTGCGTCGCTTGAGCCAACCCGTGCCAGTATCAGCCCAGCGCATGTACGGCAGAATGTTGGCGCCAGCCAGGCCAGCCGGGTCCGTGGACCCCGTAAAGTCCGTCGCGACGTTGACGAAGTTGTCGTCCACCTCGGCATCCGTCAGAAGGCGAGCCAGGTTGCGGCGCAATGTGAGCAGTCGCGACATATCAGCCTCGCACGTGACGCAGGGTCCAGTTGATGGTGAACACGTCTTCCGGGTCTTTCGTCTTCGCGCCGAATACGGTCCGATTCGTCATCAGGCCGGCCGCAGGCGCATTGAAAAGACCCGCCTCTCGCCACTCGCCCGTGGCTACACCGGCGGCAAAAACGGAGGTATAGGTCCGCTCCGCACCGCTGCCAGAAATCGTGACAGGGCGCCGAGCGCCGGCGATCTCCGCGCCCAGTGCTGCATCCGTGCCGGCGGCTGGGGTACCGGACGTACCGGCCGACATGTGGGAGATGGGATTCACGGCCTCGCCCGCACAACGCGCAGCGATGTAGCCCAGGCCAGGGTCGACCCAGATGTTGTCGACGATGAAGCGCTCAACAACGCCAGTCTTGCCGCGCTCGGCGACAATCTCCAGGCGGCCGAAGGCCCCGGCCGAGCTTTTCAGCTGAACCTGATCTTTCATAGGTCTTGAGTCCTAAAAGGTGGTGAGTTCGCCGACATACGTGTTTTCCACGTAACCGACGACATAGGTCTGCTTGTGAATGACGCCGCTGTCGGACGCCGTGCTGCTGTCGATGGCGGCCCGATCCAGGCGCCAGGCGAACGGGTCGCGGGCTGCTGCCTGGTCCTGCAGGGCCTTCTGCGCAATTAGGACGAGGCGATCCACGCCCTCAGTTCGGTCCATTTGAGGAAAGGCGAAAGCAACGCTGTCGGCTGCCGCGGCGACCGCGTCATGACTGGCGACTGCCGCCACTGCCAGAACGTCCCGCGCAATCGCCGGATCAAGAAGGTGCACGGCCTGGTGGATGGCAACCATGTCCTGCGCGGACGCAGAATCGGACAGCAAGATGCCTCGCACCAGGGAAAACACTTCCTGAGCCGTGGCCGCATCGGACACCACCGGATTCAGTCCACGCGCATCCAGCACCGCCTGTACCTGCAACGCGATCCACTGAGGCAAAGCCTTGATGAAGGCCCCCAGCAAATAGGGCTCGCCCACATACCCTGACTGCACGTAGCCCGCTGCGTAGGAGGGGCGATAGTCGACCCCTGGCGTTTCAACCCGGGCGGACGGATGCACAATCTCCTGCTCAACGTGCACGCCACCAGCGGATTTCTTAGAACTGCTCACGGACCTGGAACCTCAGGATGCCGAATGCAGTCTGCACGCGCCCATCGGGAAGCTGCGTTTCGACCTCGGCCTCGAATTCGCCGGCAGTGTCCAGTGCAGTGGGCGACCACTGCATAACCACCCGGCCGCCCCTGCCCGGCACGGTGTAGGGCGGCGAGAATTCAATCTCCTGCGTCTCCGGGTTTTGGTAGCCCGCGATTGGATATGCGCTCAGCGTCGCCTTGACCTCATCGCTGCCCACCTCCCGAAACAAGACGCGCACCGACGTGCCGGCGTCGGAAACGTCGATCGGCAGCCCAGTCCGCTCGTCCGTCAGCGACAGGATGAGATTGGGCGCGGTGTCGCCTTGCACCAGTCGAATCTTGGTCGCAGCCATGGCTATTTCTGTTCGTTGGGGCTGGTCATTGCCTTGGCAGTGACGTCGCCGGTGAGGATGGATTGGCACGCGGCCAGGTGCTGCGCAGCGCGCTGGTGGAACGCTGGGACCGTGTCGGCCTCTTTCAGGAAGGCCCGATACAGAACGTAGTCGACCAGGGCAGGCGCGTACTCGCCCTCTTCCACCAGGTCGACATCGCCCTGATCCTGCGTGACAGGAACGGGACGCTTCGCATAGGACACCTCGACCACGACGCCGGCGCGCGCGGGCGGATAAACGTTGAACTGCCCGGGGCTGCGCTCGTCGTAGAGGAAGTGGCGGACTTCCATCGCCTTGGCCTGGCTGCGCCAGTTCGGCCGCACACGCGCCAGCGCACCGGCGTCCGCCACGGTGATGGCGCGCTGGCGCGGCGCCGACACGTTGCGGGGGACGTCGAACAGCAAGCGGGCGCCGCCCGGCAACTGCTGACGGTAGCCCTCGGCGCAGGTGAAATCCTCGGTCACCTCGTAGATGTCCGGCCGAAGGCGGTAGGCTTCGAGGCGACCGTCGCTCAGCCACATGGGCAGCTCAGCGGCTTCCCAATACACCGCGGCGTTGTCCTGCAGGATGGTGCGCGCCCGGTCCAGCACTTCGGATACCTTCATCGGAACTCGTCTCCACCAGTGCGCATTTGCCACTTGACGAAGCCGCGCGCGCCGTCGTCGGCCAGGACGTTGCAGGCCCGGTCAAAGTCGGCCAGGTATCCTCCGGCCCTGCCCGCGTCCGCATATCCCGCCTTGTGCTGATGCAGGCGCGCCAGCGCACCGTTCGCCAGGTGTTCGGCGTAGAAGTTCAGCAGCACGTCGGCCAGCTCCCTGGCGGTGCGCGTCGGCGCATAGGCCACCTCCAGACGCAGTGCCCGAGGCGCCTTGACCGTCAGGGATGGCACCAGCTGGATGATCCCTGGGAGGCGGCAGTAGAAACGGGAGATTTCAGCCGTGGTGCCGACCTGGCGCCAGGCCCATCCGTCCGGGAACACTTCCTCCAGCTCGGGGCGTGTTGCGGAAGTCAGCGCGCCCTCTGGCAGCCAGGCGGCCATCACGCCCACGATCTGCGTGTCGGCCTCGGGCGCGTCCAGCTCATATTCGGTCGTGCCGGGCACCAACGTCACCGGGTCGAGGAAGGCCCGGAGCAGACGCGTGCGGGTGCAGAACTCGATGGCAGCGTCGACGATCGCGTCATCTACTGCAGGCGCCGGCGCGCCCTCGACGAACGGCACAACGAACCGCTCGAAATCTGCCAGGGTCGCCATTTAGTTCGGCTCGCCAGCCGCGCGCGAGTTGGCCAGGCTGACGATCTGCTGGATCATCTCGTCCTTCTTGAGGCCGTTGTCCAGCTGGTGATTGAACTGGCCCAGAGAAAACGCAACCAGGTCTTCCTTCTTCATGCCCTGCAGATTCGGCATGTTGAACGGCGGGATCTGGGACTGCTCGGTCCCTTGCCCGGCGGCCGTGCCGGTTTGCGGGTCCGTCACCACCAGGCCGACGCGGCCCGGGTCTTCCTCTGCCTCGTCCCAGGCTTCGCGCCAAACGTCGGGGTAGCGGATCAACTTGCTGGCGATCAGCGGCGGGACGAAATGGATTTGGTTGGCAAGCCACTCCAGGCCGGTGCCGGCCACTGTGTCCGTCTTCCGTTCCTTCTTCCCGATGTACATGACCGGGATGAGATTGCTCTGCTCCATGGGAACTCCGAAAAAGATGGGGCCAGGCGGTTACCCACCCAGCCCCTGAACGCCGCACCAGGCGGCGAGACAGCCCCGAAAGGATTAGGCGACGCCCACCATTTGGCCGCTGACCAGTGCGGTGAACTGCGGCGTGCCCGTGAAGGGTCCGCCACTGATCGTCGCCACCAACTTGACAGCCTGCTTGAAGAAGATCGGATGGGCTTTGGAATCGACGATGCCGGCCGTGGCGATATCGGCGCCAGCGAGCCAGGCGTCCGGGTCGGCCACGGGGCCCGCAGAGGCGTCGTAGGGTTCGAAGCCCAGATCCACCTTCACGCCAGCACCGGCGGCATCGGTGATAGCGCGCACCGCCGTCGCGAGGACGCCGGCCGGGATGACGCCCAGATAGACCTTGTCGCCGGCCGCGGCAGCGCCGCGATAGCCGTAGGTTTCCACCCAGGCATTGCCGAAGGCCTGCGTGTGCAGGGGCTTCGAGTTGTAGTCGGGAGAGTAGCGATCCATGAATTTCTCCAGTTCCACCGACAGCAGGCGGCCCACGGCCGCCCGCCGCCGATTAGGTGTTGAGGTTGACGGCGGTATCCAGGGCGATCACGCCGTGGTCGGTCGGGATCTTGTTGCCGCGGGAATCCGGGACCGAGAAACGCAGCTTCGCCTTGCCGCACATCACTTCGCCGGCGACTTCCAGATTGCGCTCGAAGTTGTAGCGGTTCTCCATCCAGTTGGCGTAGGTGTCGGAGCCCTGGTTTTTGCCATAGACGTGCGCCAAGGCCTGAGCACCCATCAGCATGGCGCGGTCGACGTTGTACCCGGGCTGGAGGCTGTTCACGGTGACGGAGGATTCCGCCGCCGTCGCCTGGCCCGCCTGAGTGCAATAGTTCACCGCATCGCCCGCATTGAAGCGGATCGCGCGGTCCATCTTGCGCACCAGGATGTTGTGCCAGATGCCCGCCTCGCCGGTGAAGAGCGGATGCTTCTTCGGACCCGTGAAGGAGGAGGCTCGGTTCCAGGCGTTCTGCAGGAACGTGCGCCATTGCAGGCTGTTGGCCGACGTGTTGGTCAGAATGCTCTGCCATTGGCGGTTGGTGACCAGCAGCAGATACAGCGGTTCGTCGTCGGCGGCCACGTCGCCCGGGATCTTGATGGGCTGGAGCTTGAACTCCATGTCATCGATGATCGCGCCGAGATGATCGATGTGTTCCAGCTTGAGCACGTCGGTGGTGTCGATCGCGCCCAGCGCCTGACCGCCCTGCACCAGCGATGTGCCGTCAGCCACCCAGTGCCGGTTGTAGGTGGGTGCCTTGATCGGGTTGATCAGGATTTCGGCGAAATCCGGATCGCTCGCCATCGGCACCACCCAGTCCGTGCCGACCTGGGAGCCTCGGGCGCCGGCCAGGTGCGTGATGGTGGTCTGATCGTTCAGCCGCTTGAAATAGCCCATCAGGTTCGCCATCGCCAGGCCGCGTAGGTTGTGCACGGTGCGCTGCTGGGTCATCTTGCCGCCGGCGTCCACCACCTTGGTGGCCAGGTCGATGCGAATGTCCATGCTGGACATATCCAGGCGCTCGCCTTTGCCTTCCGCCTGCTTGTCGCCCATGATCGGCTTGCCGCCGGTCTGGTTGATCAGGTCCACGCTGACCTGGTCGCCCTGGGACTTCGACAGGTCGGTCACGCGGACCAGGGGCATATCGGGGCTGGTCTGACCCTTCAGCTTGGCCTCGGCGGCCGACTGCTTGGGTGCCGGGCCCGTCAGGTTGTTCATCAGCGAAGGCTGACGTTGGGTGTTGGCGAACAGCGCCGCGCCGAAAACCTTGCGCGCGAGCGGAGAGCCAACGGGAACATTGGTTTGGGACATATTGCCTCCAGTTCGTGAGGATTACGAAGAGAGGCGCGCCAGCTGCGCTTCGATTTCATCCGGCGACATGTTCATGAAATGGTCCGTCAGGGCACTGCCCGACAGCGCCGTCATGGCGTCGGCCTGGGATGCGGCGGCCGGCTGGCCGCCAGGAATATCGGAAAGCGTGGAAGGACCCGATGCGGTCGCCTGCGCCTTGGCGACGGCTTGCGCAACGCGCGCGGCTTGATCGACTGGCTGCTGTCCGGCCGCGGCCTGGGCCTGGCCGGGCAGCTCGATCGTGCCGCGTTCGGCTTCGTACATTCGGAGGGCCGCATCGAACCGCTCGGCGAGCGGCTTGTCCTTCCAGGCCGCGCGGCTGCGCAGCATGGAGTCGATATCGGCAACCTCGTTGAACGCGGCCGGGTCAGTGGTACGGAGGTGGGCGAGTTTCTGGTTTGCCTGGATGGTGTCCTCGACGGACACGATGGCCTGGACCTGCTGTTCGCGCCGCGCGGCCTCTGCCTGTTCGGCTGCCGGCCGTCCGGCGTCCACCTGGCCGCGCAGGTCATTCACCATGGCGATCAGGTTGTCCATCCGGGCAGCGACATCGGGGGCTTCTTCGCGCAGCTGCTCCAGCAGCTGCTCGTCGACGATCGTGGAAAGATCGGCCGACTTGGTGGCCTTTCCCAGATGGGCTGCGGCCTGGTCCAGTTCCAGCTTGGACGTCAGCTCCCGAACCATCTGCTCAGCCCGGATCGCGCGTTCGCGCTCCTGCTGCAGCACCTGGTACGGAATGGCGTGCTTACCGTCCTTCGTCAGCACAACGGATTCGAGCTGCTCGCCCTGGGCGCCAACTGCTGGCGCCTGCGTCCCTTCCTCGCCGGTGCCGGGCGCTGCACCGCTGGTATCGCCCTTGGGGTTGGCGCCGGACGCGGCGTCCGCGGCGGCTCCATCGGTCGTGGTGTCGTCGGCGCCGATGGTGGCTTCCTGCCCACCGATCAGCGCGGCCAGAGCCTCGTCCGACATGCTGAGGGGGTCGCGCAAAACCTCATTGAGGTTAGCGATGGGGGATTCCGTCGTGTTCTCCGTGCTCATCTCTTCCTGCTCCTAGTTTTCGGATAGGTCCGTGGGTGGAAACGAAAAAAGCCCCCAGCGATTGCTCGATGGGGGCCTGCGGGTTGCCCGTGTCCCAGGGCGGGGAATCTGTGTGGCGCTACGCGGCCGCTACCTGCCGGCCGCCAAGGCGGGACAGGACGTGGTCGACCTCGTCTGTCAGTTGAGCGAATCGCTCCTGCAGCTGGGCGCCGCCGGTCGCCGCTTCGGCGCGGATGCGCGCCCGGACGGTCTCGGCTTGTTCGTGCATTTCGGTCTGCTGCAGACGGGTCTGCCACTCGGTCGTCCGATCGGCCACCTGCTGGCGCAGCTTCTGCAGTTCTTCCTCATAGCGCGCCATCGCGCCGTCGACCTGGCCGACCGTATCGGCGTCGCCGGCCGCGCCGGCCTCGGCACGGATGCGCTCGGCCTCGGCCAGCAGCTTCTGTGTGCGGGCCTGACGCTCCTCGACCTTGGATTGCGCCTCCGCCATCGCGGCCTGCATCTGCGCCTGGGCCGCCTCGTTTGCCTGCGCCTTGGCGGCCTGCGCCTCCGGCGAATTGGGATCAGCCTGGATCCCCAACTGCGACCGCAGGAACTCAGCCATTTCCTTGCGCTTGCCGAAGTCGGACATTTCCAGCGCGAACGGGATCAGCAGGCCCTGCATGTTGGGCGGCATGGACTTGAGGATTTCCGCGAAGGCGGCGAACTGCTGGGCGCGATAGGTAGGCGTGCTGGGCACATCGGTCAGGGCGACCTTTACTGGTGCCGTCTGAACGTCGTTTTCCTTGTAGGACTGACCGGTAATCGGATCCTTGCGAGGAATGTTTACGATCACCCGGCGCTTGACCGTGCCGTTGTCGACCAGGATTTCCGCCTGATCGGTCATGTCCTCTTTGATGAGGTCCAGCAGCGCATTGCCCACGCCGCGGCGCGCGATGCGGTAGTGGTCATTGATCTTGGCCAGGGTCGTGACGCCCTGCTCCACCAACGACTGGATAGCCAAGCCGGACCTGGCATTGGACTGCTGACCCATCATGGCGGCGTATACGCCAGCGGCTTCCTGGATGGCCTGCTTGCGCTCCTGCATGATCTGGAACTGCTGCTGGGATAGCTCGAAGTTGGTTTCTACCTTGATCTGCCCCCGCAGTGCTTTGGGGTTGGTGACGAGGAATGCATCTGCTTTGCCCAGCTCCCGCGATGCGTCGCTCATCGTGTTGTACTTCTCGTCCAGCGCGTCCGAATCCACAAAGGCTCGGCGGCTGTTGAGCAGCCACATCATGCGCGCTGCGCGGGCGTTCACCTCGTCCTGCGGTGAAATCATGGCGCGGATCAGGCCATAGGGCACGCCCGTCAGGTCTTCTCGGTACCCGAAGAACGGTACATACGGGAACCTGCGGCGGTTGGTGCCACGGTCCAGCACTCGGATGGGGCCGATGTAGAAGGCTGTGCGGATCTTGTCGTAGACCGCCAGCTTGGGCTGCACGGCGCCCGACGCGACCAATGCGCGGTGCACCTGGTTCTTGTCGTTGAACTCCAGTGTCCGGCCGCTGGGCAGTGACAGCACCAGGCCGCGCACCCAGACCCGGTACCAGACTTCGAAGCACGTCACGACGCGACGGTCGATGTCGCGCCAATCCAGGTCATCCCAGGTTGTGCGCGTGCCTTGTAGCGCATCGTTGAAGAAGTCGGCGGAGGCCCGCGACTCGTTGGTCAGATAGTCTGACCAGTCGCGCCAGTTGGCGGCCGCCAGGATCATTTCCCGATGCTGCGGAAAGAACGCGGCGATATGGTCGGCGTCGTACCGCTTCTTGCGCACCACGTACCGCGCATCGCTCCAGTCCAGCGCCTTGCTGCGCCAGTCCCAGGACATTTCCGACCGGTGCACGCTGGTGACGCGGTAGGGATAGTGAAAGGGGTTGCTGTCCCTGGACACCTCGACCACGCCCAGCCCTGCCTTGATCTGCCCAGCGTATGCCTCAGACGTGGCAGTGTCCGCCTGCGTCTCGCGCTCGGTTTCGTGCATCTTGGCCGAAAGCGCCTCGGCGACGTCCTGGTACTTGTCGTCGTCCCCACCGACGCGCCAATCGGTGCGCGTCTTCGCCTCCATGCCCAGCACTGCGTTGACGGTGGGTTGGATCAGATTTGTCACCAGCGCGCCCAGGCCCTTTTCCTCAAGCCGCGCGAGCGTGTCGGCGTCCAGCTGGTTGCCATCGTAGTAGTCGCAGGCCCTGTCCGCCTCGCGCCGCCAGGACGGCTGATCGCGGATCTCCTCGAGCCAGCGCTCCAGCTGGGTGACCGACAATGCGCCCGGCTCGACCGGCGCCTGGTCGCGGGCGTGCGCGGTCGCGCCGTCGTCGCCATCGAGGAGGCGGAAGCCGGTAACGGAAGTATTCATGCGCGCCAGGATTCCCGGTGTCGTTTGAAATTGATGGGCACGTTGTTGATTGCGTAGCGGAGGGACATCACGCCGTAGCGCGATGAGGAAATGACGTCGTCATCTATCTTCACGATGGCGCCGTCCTTGCGGTGATAGGTGCGGTACTCGGCAAGCCAAAGCTCCAGGTGCGAAAAGACCTTGAACCGGCCGGTAACCATGCGATCGAGCATGATCTGGATGCCCGCCTCGACTCCGTTGGAGCCGTCTTCGAACTGCGTACGCTCAGGCAGCATGGCGACGTCTTGGGCCAGGTATGCGTCACGCATCGGAATACCCGTGTCCTTCTGCGCCTGCAGGGCGTCGTGCGGCCAGGCCACGGGGATCCAGCTGCCGCGCGCCTTGATCGCGCTGGCGTGAATGGATACGGGCTGCTTGCTGGCCGCGTAGGCGTCGTACACGTAGACAATGTCCGCGTCCTGGTTGTGGGCCAGCCAGGTCGCGGCCGTCGGGTGATCCCATCCCAGATCGAGGCCGCAGATGCGCGGCCAACTGTCCGGGATGTTGAATGGCGGCACCACGATGCTGGATTCCGGTACCGGAAAGACTGCACCGGAGCCCAGCACGGGCCTGCCATACGCGCGGGCCTCACGCTCATGCTCTGGGTAGCTGGCCAGGATGGCGTCGGCCTGTTCGCGGGTGTAGTGCTCGGCATCGTAGATGCCCATGAACACCACCACCGTGCCGGTGTGCTTGTCGATCAGGAACCGCTTGACCGTCGCCGACATGCCCATCAGGGGCGTGAAGGTCATGTACACCGGGCCCAACGTCGTGTTGGTCCGGGTGATGGCCTCCATGTAGATGTCGTGCGGTGGCTCCTCATCGAGCCAGACGAAATCCAGCGTCTCCGCCTGGAACTTTTCCCGGCCCTGCTCGTAGTTCCGGAAGCCCAGCACGCTCTCGCCGGCCTGGACGTCACCGCCGCCGCCGTGCCGCACCACGATCATGGACACCGCGCCCGGCACGCCGGCCAGCGGCGCTGTCTCCTTGATCGCGTCCGCCGGGATGGCGCCAGTGCCTCGATCACTGTCCACGCCAGGGCGGCCCAGCAGCAGGCGCTGCATGCCGTCGCGGGTCAGTGCTGAGGACACCGAGGCCGCCCAGCCCGCAGTCGGCCGCTGGAATACCTTGCCTTCCCACCAGTCCGGGTAGCGCCCGGTCAGGTGCATGGCCGTCTCGTAGGCGCCCGAATAGGTCTTGCCCAGTTGGTTGCCGGCAGAAAAAAGGCGCTCGCGGTATGCGGCGCCTTGTGCGTGGAACTCCCTCTGCTTTTCGTAGGGGCGGTAGTACTTCAGCCGGTTGCGCTTGGCGCGCCAGGCTCGCTCCTGCAGCGCCCTGGCCAGCATCAAACGCGGATTGGACATCAGTGCATCGTGTTCCCAGAACCAGCCGCACGCAGCTGGGCCAGAACCGACTCGACGGACACGCCTTCGGCCGCGGCAATTTCGGCAGCCGCCTGAGCAATTGTTTGATCCAGTTCGGCGTCCGATTTCTTGTCCAGTTCGCCCAGCCGCAATTCCTTGCGCTCGACGAACATGCCCAGGTGCCGGCCGATCAGCTCCAGATTGGGCGTCTTGGGCGCCAGCTTGAGCGTGAAGTTGCCGGTGCGGTCCCAGCTCCAGCCAACGATGCAGCGGCGGACATGCTCCGGCAGCAGCCTCAGATCCCGCGGGCTGGTGATATCGCGCACCTCGCCCGTCTTCGGATCGGTCACCACCAGGTCGGCCGGGTCATAGAAGCCCATCGCCACCCACTCTGCCAGCACGCGCTCCGCCTTCACCTCCAGCTTTTCCGACAACTTGTCGCGCATGGCCTGGACCGCCGCAGCGACATTAGCCTGCGCTAGCAGCCGCGACGCGCCACTGACCGCCGCCGCGCCTTTCGCCTTGTAGGCCGCCTCATACGCCTTGGTCTGGTTCTGGAAGCCGCCGGCGGCGAACTCATCCACGAACCGGCGCTGCTGCGGCGTCAGGGCGGTATCCGCAGACACCACGCGGCGGGCGGCGGTCGACAGTGCGCGTTTCGAGCGCGCAGGCGACTTCCGCGCCGGCATGGGCGCCTTGGATTTGGATTTAGACATGGAGGGGCTTATGTAACTGAGTGAAATACAATCGCTGCCATCTACAAATAGCGACGGATATACCTATGGAAGTTGAAGATGTTCCAGACAAGGCTCGCCGGAATCTCATGTTCGTGGCCACCGGAGTAATCGCGGTGTGGGCGCTTGGAATACCACTGGATGGAAAGCTGATCGGGGTAATCGACATCAAAAGCGTCCAGCCATGGCGTGCATGGGCGTGTGCACTGCTCGTCCTGGCGTATTGCTACGCCAGATACCACTACGCGCCAAGCACCGGACATGGCCTTTCCGAATGGAGGACAGTCAGAACAAAAATGCGAGCCCGCCTAATCGAAGACTTGGTGAAAACCGCCATAATCAAAACACTCGAGGGAGCTCCTCAGAACCGAGTGTCTATCAAGTACGAGCATGAGCCAACCGACGGTTATCGGTACATGCGAATAGTCCCCGGCGACGAATCTGCATTCGATCGTTGGAAGGGCGAAGTCCGCATTCACTGGGCTCCTCTCGAGATCCAAACCGTCAAGCCGAGCATTGAAGTTATGAAGAAAATGGGCAACTTTGGGCAATTCGGCTTCGCAGTGAACATCTGTCCGCGTGCTCAATCCGAAATCGCGATCTGGCGGCATAGCTTACGACTTGGATGGACTACTTTGGAGTTCCTACTTCCCTATCCGCTAGCTGTGTTCGCTGCAGGAATCGCCTTCTACCACCTCGCAATCGATTTGAAAGACACATACAAAATTCAATGGCTTCCGGCTTGGTAGTACAAATGAAAAAACCCCGCTCGGTTTCCCGGCGGGGTTCTTAGGCGCACTGATGACCAGTGACAGAATGGGGCCGATTTTGCGGGTTCAATTCTCAGAAGTCAAGCAACGGCCTCCAACTCCCCCACAATCCCAGCGCCACGCAGCACCGATTCAATCACCTCCATGGCGCGGGCCTCCTCGCCTTTTTTCCCCTCCTCCACGACCCCGGAGCCCTTGCGCACGATTCGCGCACCGCGCAACCAGATCGTGATTTTTCCGTTCTGGTCCGTTACGGTCCGTTCGCTGATGCCGGCGTGAATGGCCAGATCTTTCAGCAGCACGCGGCTGCGGTTGCCTTTCTCGGCGAAGTAGCGGGCGACGATGCCGTCGCGCACCGCACGGTTCACGACGTGGCCGGACAGAACGCCGCTTCCCATGACGCCATCCGACACTGCGCGCACCGCGGCGAACCAATCCTGGTCCCAGACAGAGCTGCGGCAGCACGGGCATGGCGTGGTCTGCGGGAGAAACCGAGCCTCCAGGATGCGCTGGTGCAGCGGCGTAAGCGCCTGCAGCTCGCGCAGGATGAATCCGGCCTGTGCCGCGCCGTCGACGCCGGCCAGACCACGGCCAGTACGCGGCGTGCGGTCCGCCATCTTCACCATGGCGGGCCTGTCCAGCGTGCCGTTGGAGTAGTTGAAGGCGTAGGTGAGCGCCTGGTGGGCACCCTTGAAAAGCGGTTCGAACACTGTGCGCTCCTGGCAATCGGAAAAATTCTGGGTGCCGGCCAGGCCGGCGGGCTGATCAGTCTTGGTCATGAAATCCGCCAGTGCGCGCGCGGCTGCCGCCATGCATCGAGTGCATGCGCGGCTGGGCGCCGATTCGCTCCGCGTTCAGGCCAAGGCTTGCGGCCATGCGCAGCGGCTTGCGGCCGGCAACGCCGGGCAACACATGCACCTGGCTGGCGTGCACCGGGGTAAGCGCCGGCGCCGCTGGCTCAGGTTCAGGGGTGGTGGTGCTGGCGGCGGGCGCTTCGCCCGCGGCGCTGGATTCCTTCCCCAGCCACTGCGCGTATGCCTCCGGCTTCGTCGCCCCAATGCCAATGCGCATGTCGCCGGCGCACTCCCACCACTCCGTACCCGGCGGTCTATCCGGCCACAGGCGCAGACGCGGATGGGGACCTGCGCGCCCCATCGCGCGGCCGGAGACCAGAATTCGCCGGCGCGACTTGGGCGGCTCCCCGCGCTGCCGGCGCTGCTCGGCCTGGACGATTTGCCAGATGCGCTCGGGCGTCACGCCGAACTCGACCGCCAGATCGGTCGGACGTTCGCCGGCCAGGCGTCGGAGCATGATTTCGGCGTTTCGTTCGATGGTGCTCATGCCGAAGTCTCCACACCGAAAAGGATTGCCTGCGGGTTGTAAGTCAGCAGCGCAGTGACGGTCACCTCGAGCCGCGCGCCCTGCTCGTCCGGTTCCATTCGGTCACCCGTTTCCTTACGCACCCAGGCGTCATCCTCGATCACCAGACCCTTCAGCGAGTCGTAGACCACCTTGCGCGCGTTATCGAGGTCCAAGCACTGGACCGTGTCATCCCACGCTGCGCCGTACCTGCGCTGTCGAGCCTTCCAGTCCAGAGGGCGGTGGGGATACAAGCGCAGGTCGATTCTTATCCGACCTCGGATAGGCGCGCCGATGGCCATGGCCGTCACCACCTCCCTGACCTGCGCTTTGTAGGCCTTCGCCTCCTCGGTGATGTATGTGCTCGTAAATGGCTTGCCGCCGCCACGCGGATGCACCGTCCGGCTAGCCCAGTAGCGGTTTGCGCTGATCGGATACGGCAAGACCAGGGTGTGAGATTGCATGGGCATCAGGCTCCCTCGCTGCGCAGGTCGCGCAGCCATTCGATGCGCGCCGTGGCCTTGGCCTCCGGCGCAGGTTGAAAGATGCCGCACTCGCGGCGATACAGCGGGCTGACGAAGGTGCCCGGGCGGTCGGTCATGCTGACGCAGCGCCCCAGTCCGACAGCCGCGAACTTGGCGTCGTCGCGCAGCGTGAAGCGATCGCAGTAGACGCACTGCACGGCCGCGGTCACAGGTTCACCCCGTAGTCCGCGCGCAGCCGGGCTTTGTCCTGGTCGGTCAGGCCTGCCGCGTCGATCACCCGGGCCTTGAACCGCCAGAACTCCTCGCCCTCGGCTTGGAAAATCCCCAGCTCTGCGCCGCGGTTGGTGATGCCCTGCGCGCTGGTGACCCATGCCTGCTGGTCGGCCGCCTTGGCTGCCGCCGCGCGCTTGGCGTCGACCTTGCTGCCCGCCGTGGGCGGGTTCAGCACCTTGGCGACGAAAATGTCCAGAAAGCCGGCCGTGATGGGTCCAGCGTCGCCGGTCGCGGCGCGATCGGCCACGGCCAGGGCGTAGGCCTCGGCCAACTGTTCGCCGGACACGCCAGCAGCGATCCAGGCGGAAATGCGCGGGTCATTGCTCTGCGTGCCGCGTGGCTGCTTGCCACGGGCCAATTCCTGGCGTCGCATCCAGACCGCGATCGCCATGGCCTGTTCCTCGGCAGTCTTCCCGGCCAGCTGCGGCGGCGGATTTTCCGCAGCGTCGCATGCGGGAGGATGTAAGGCCGCCGCCGCTATATCTTTTTTATTACTGGTTCCGGTTCCGGTTCCGGTAGCGTCACCACCACCGGAATCCCGAGGGAGTCCCGCGTCTGTCCCCTGGGACAAATTTGGACTACCAAGGGACTTCGCGGGACCATTTTCCTCTTGCAGGGCGGCGCGCTCCGCCTTCTTCCGCTCGCGATATTCGGCTTTGCGGTTGCGCTCGCCGTCGCGGCGCTCGATCATTTCCAGTACGCGCTCTGCGACTGTGTCGTGATACAGGCGGCCATCTTCAGCACGCCACCAGCCGCGCAGCAAACGCACCTTGATCGTTTGGAACTGGTCTAGGGGCATGCCGATGCGCGCGGCGATGAGTTCGTCGTCGTCGGGCAAGCTGCCGCAGGGGGTTTGCTCCCAGGCGGTCATCCACAGCATCAACAGCCACGGCCGGATCTCGGCGGCCGCCAGCGCCCACGTATCCGACTGGCGGATGCGCTCATGATCGAGTTCAAACCGCCAGCCCTTGGCGCGTGTGTCCGCGGAATAGGGTGTCAATCTCGTCATCGGCATTCCAACCAGTCGGGATATGATTCGCGCCTGGGACGAATATCTACGTGACGATGAAAAATACATTCTTCTTCTATACGCTTGGAACGCTGGCTTTTTTTATTGGTGCCTGGATCTTGTTTTTCGCTGTTTATGGCGCGTTGACGATCTTTCCTGGTAATGGAAAACTGGATTTGCGTCCTGAAAAGAGCGGTGACATCGCCACTTGGTTTCAGGCAATCGGATCGGTTGCGGCCTTCTTCGCAGCCATTTGGGCAGCGACCCTTCCAATTCGCGAAAGTCGGCTCCAACTGAAACGCAAGGGAGCGGTCGCGGTGATTGCGAATCAACAGCTGGTAGAAGACGCTGCGTCGGAAACTCAGGAATGCCTTCATGAAATGCTCGAATGCTCCACGGCAACGGCGCATGCGCGTCAAGCCATCAAAGTCCACATGCAGGAGTACCGTCAACATCATTCGAGAAACGAGGAAGCAAATGCAACACGTCGCGACGTTGAAAAAAACATGCAGGATGGTCCAGAGAAAACCGCCAAACTCGAAGAATTGACGTTGCTTTGCCAGACATCTGCTGAAGAAGCGCAAGCCAGTCGCTCGGAGCTTAGTTTCCACGAAAAGACCTTGAGTCAAAATCAAGCGAAGTACGCCACCTTCAATGATGGGATTCAGAAGGCCTTGCACTCTCTCCAAGGCATCAAGCTGCAAGAGGTCCACGACTTCGGTGGAGAAATTGGCGCATTGCTTGAACTCGCAATTCAGAAATTGAAGATTGCTTTGTGGGTGTGCAACGGTGACAGATTCAACCCCATCGCCATCGAACACCTTCTCGATGTACAGAATTGTCTGAACCGATACCGAAAAATTCGGATGGAAGCAGAGCGCATTCTTAACATTGAACTCGGCCCCGCCGTCGATTAGAGTTTTCTCATTCAGGACGTAATGCAAAAGTTGAGGAACATAGTGAGGCGCTTGTCCATCGCAGCCGTTTTGGCCATTCTCGGATTCCTCATCGCCGTCGGTCTTATGGACTTTTTCTTTTCCAGCTCTGACGGTTTTTCTCCTAAGTCCAGTGCCGACGCGGCATCCTGGATTCAAGCGCTCGGCTCGATCGGGGCGATCATTGGCGCCTTTCTGATGGGAGAGAGACAGGCAAGAAGGGAGCGCGACAGAGCGGACGACGCTCGTGATAAAGAAGAACAGGACAGGCAAGAGGCTCAGTTGGCCGTCATTAAGCTTCTGTGCGACTTTGGCGAACGCTTCGAACGTGCCTACAGCAACGCCGATCCGGTCTTGCTTAGAATGGAATGGGACACAGCGTTGAAAAACAATGTCCGTGCCGCTCTCAACGCGTTCGACGCCATGCCTCTGCACGAGATGAAAAGTAGCGCCCGAGTCCTGGCCGCCGCCGAAGTTAGAAGTGCGGTGCAGTCCATGTATGACATTACAGCGAGCACTATGAATGGCATGATCACTGCCAACGACCAAGAGTTGGAAGAGGCGTTTCAAAATGCCAAATCTGAGTGTGACATCCATTTCGTGGCACTTGCGGTTGCATGGCTCGATGTCACGGGCTTGTGGCCGAGAAGAGATCCGTGACATCTCACGGCCCTCCAACTACTGCGATAGCGATCGCCAACGGCCGCACCCAGATCGGCATCGACGACAGCTGGAACGATTCGCCGGCGCGCGACAGCAGGATGGCCTGGCCGATGACTTCGCCCATGGCGCGGGCGGCCTTGCGAGGCACAGCATTCCCGATGCGTTCCCGGTGGGCACTGTCCGACGCGCCTTCCATCTGGAAGGGCGCGCCCTGCTCCTCGGCTTCGGCGTAGTCGTCGGGGTCGTACAGACTCTGCAGGGCGGCCAGCTCCAGCGTGGTGAAAGGCCGGTGCCAGGTGCCATCCTCGGCCACGATGCGGCACACCAGCTTGTCGTTGGCCGCCGGCAGTGAGCGTGGATCAGCAACCGACCATGACCCGTTGTCGTGGCAGGCGGACGCCGATACGGCGCCGACGTGCTTGTCCCAGGCGGCCACGCCGTAATGCCCCGCAGTCAGATAGTGATCGCCGCGCTCGCGCGCCAGCCCCGGGCGCGGGTCGGCCACAGCGAAAGCGCCATTGGCATAGCCAGCGATCACGGCGTGCGAATGCTCATCCCATGCAGCCGTGTGGAATTTCCCGTGCAGCTTGCTGGCGTCCGGCCCGCCGCGCGGATCAGCGACGCACAACCCGCCGCTACCGAAGCGGGCGCCGGTGACGGTCTTGGCGTGGTCCTCGTAGGCGGTGACGGCCAGCTTGCTACCGTGGGTCGAGTCGGGCCAGCTGGTACGCGGGTCCGCCACGCATTGCCCGGTGCCATGGGCGCCAGTGACTGCGCGCGCGGCAGCGTCATAGCGCACGATGCGAAACTCGTTGCTGTGCTTGGCCGGCCCATGGTGGCGCGGATCAGCCACGCTGTAGGCGCCCTGCCCTGGGCCTTGCTGACCCGCGATCGCACCGGTAGACGCGTCCCAGCGTCGCACGCCGTAGGCCTGGCCATCCTTCCACGCGGCCGACGGATCGAAGCGCGGGTCTGCCACGGAGAAGGCGCCATTCAACGGCAGCGACTCGCCCGCGACCGCGCCAGTGGTGTCTTCCCACCGGCGCACCCCAAGCCCGCCGCGGTACATCTGCGGCACCAGCAGATAATCGCGCAGGTGGCCATCATGGACTGCCAGGCGATTCAGACTGCGCCAGTCGCTACCGGCCTCGACGAAGGCCAGCCGCACCCAGGTTTTCCAGCTCAGATTCGGGATGCGGTGCATCGGGCCGGCGCGCAGATCGCCCGGCAGGTGCATGCGGCCCAGGATTTCGCCAACAGCGCGCAGCGGGCGCTTGGGCGGCTCGTAGATGAACGCCGGCACCTTTTCGGCGTGGCGCGCGATCAGCAGGAAGCGCTTGCGGCTTTGAGCCAAGCCGCCCAGCTCGCCGCAGTCGTGGGCGGTCTCGCGCACCACGTAGCCATAATGGCGCAGCAGCTGCACGATCTGATCCAGAAAGTGGCGGCCGCGCGAGGCGATGCGCGGCACGTTTTCGAATAGGATCACCTCAACAGGGTCGTCCTTCCAGGCCTCGAGGGCCAGCCAGATTCCCCGTAGCGTCAGTTCGTTCAGCGCCTGATACTTGGCCGTCAGGCTACGCGAGTGCGAGAGCAGCCCCGAAAAGCCCTTGCACGGCGCCGACAGAAAGAGGATGTGCGGGCGACGTCCACCAGCAGCCGCGCGGATGTCGTCGGGCGTGGCCTCGACCCAGCCGGCCGGCGGCTCATGCCCATGAAACGCCACGTATTGGCTGCGGCTGAACAGGTCGCGCACCGTACAGCGCACGCCCGTGAAGCGGAAGAAATCTGCCGCGCCGGCCTCGTCCACATCTATGCCGCCAAGGCAGACCATGCGCCCCTGCAAGCCTGGGATTTCCGGCTTCGCGTCTTGCATGCCAGCAGCGCCGACGCCTGAGCCCGAAAACAGATGAAGGTGATTGATTTCCGAGACGGTCATAGCGTCACGCCACCGGATTTGCGCGTGCGCGCACGTAGCCCAGCGCGCCGAACGCGTGCTGCTCCAGCACGGCGCGGGCATATTCGGCCTTGGTCTTGCCGCTCATCGTGGCGAGCGCGGCGATGGCGTCGTACAGGTCGCTGGTGCACGGAATGTCCAGGCGCTCGGTACATTTGCCGGCGGCGGACGTTTCGGAGGGGCGGGATTCGAGACAGTGCAGGACGGGGTTGCTCATGGGATTCCTATCGGATGTTGCTCGGCTGGGCCCGGCGCGCGGCGGCGGGCAGAATGCCGACATGGAAAATTGCTCAAGGGGGATTGCCCTGGCCTGCACTCCCAGCGGTCGTAGAATCGAAGGCGACCAAGCCAATCGAAACTACGCCGAGGGAGTTCATGACGACGAAGCAACAGGACAAGGCACAGGCACTCATAGATTTGTGGAACCAGCGCCCTCCGGAGAAGCGAACGCGATTGGATCTGTTCCCGTTTCGCCAAGAGATTCAAGAGAGACGTCCGTCGCTGCTGATGGGGTGGCCGGGCCCGGACGACTACCAGGCACTGGCGTCGATCCTGTTGCCCTACATTCACGAGCAGCGCTGATAGCGGCGCGGCACATCGCTGCCGCGGTCAGCACCGTCAGGACAGCAAAATGGGACCGGTCGCCGGGTGGCAGCCACAGGTCCAATTCGTCGGCCAGCGCCTGCTGTAGGTACGTCGCCCCATTGGGCAAGGCGGACACGCGCGCCAGCACCAAGCCCGCGGCATGCCGGTCAGTGGAGAAACGCGGCAACTGGATGGGCCAGGTGTTGAGGGTTTCGGCAGGTATTCCGAAGACCACTTCCGCCACCGTGCGATCGAGCGCCAGCGCGGCGTCGTTCGGCCCCAATTGCACGGGCGCATCAGGCCGTCCAGCCAAGCCAGATTGCCCCGCTTCGATCAGATCGGCCCAGGTCGGCGCACACTGCGCGGGTGCGATCGGCGCGCCCTGCTCCCATACCGCCAAGATCCGCTCGGCCTCATCTTCGGAGATCCGACCGCCGTTCCTCGCGCGGACGACCAGGCCTAGCGTGAACGACAGGCGCGGCGCCAAGCCGTTGGTCAGGACCGAGCCAGCGGGAAACCCTTCTGCTCGGCCGTCTGACCAGATCCGGAACGTGTGGCCATCAGGGGTCACGACCTCGAACAGGGGCGCAGAACTGGAGCGCTTGAGCTTGTCAGCCATGGCGCCCTCCCCGCATGGGGTTCCCACGCAACATAGAATCGGAGGCACCACACCTACCCATTTCTACGTTGGGGGAACTCTCTATGAGCAAAGAAATACTCGTCATGCTTCACCCGGAACCATTGACGCACCGAATGCTTGCGGCAGCGGCGACGCTGCTCGGCAGAAACCCAATGAAGCTTTATCCGGAGGCGCCAGAACGGCCTGCGGCGCTGCAAGTGACGTGCACACAGGTCGGGGCCACGGACTACGGTCTGATCCGCCTTGTGCTGGGAGAGGACGGCCAATCGCCGGCGGTATCGGTGCGGCCGGAATTGCTGATAGCAGTGTTCGATTCGGAAGACCGGCTGCCAGCTGGCTTCCTTTCGGACTGAGCGCCCGACTGCACCGTTCCGCCGCGATCGCTACCTCGACTTGTCCGATGAGGCGCGCAAACGTGGCCTCGTCGTATTGGCGCATGGCGCGGATGAATCGGATGGCCGCGCTAGACATGCCCCGCCCTCCCCGCTGGTTGGCCAGACCGAACATTCATGCTTGCAACGTCAGGAAGAGCACCAACAGCCTGAAAAAGATTCGGGAATTCCAATCGGACGCTGGACGGAATTCCACGTCGCTTCCAATTGCTGACGCGTTGGACGGCACCGCGGACATCACGGATACCCATCAGTTCGGCGACGGTAGTCGGCCCGCCGAGGCGGTCAATGAGGCTGGCGTCGGGGTGCAGGTCGGTTTCCATAGAAGCTCCACTTTGCCAAGATTAAACATCATGTTTAATTGAATGGTCAACATGGTGTGTAGCCATGAGCAACACCCGACCGCGAGAATTCGGGACATGAAAGCCCTGCATGCTCAAATGGAACGCCTTTATCAGGCTGCACGAGAATCTGGCCGGTTGTCTGGTGAGGCAGATCAGACAGAGATGGCGCGCCTGCTCAATGTGGCACCGCAGAACGTGCACAACTGGGAAAAGCGTGGTCCGTCGAAAGAGGCCTTGCTCGACGCACAGGCGGCTTTCGGTGTGAATGCAACATGGGTTCTCAGCGGCAGTGGACCGATGTTCGTCGGTGGCTCATCACTGCAAACAGCTGAATGGCCTTTCCGCCGCTTGGACGTCCGCCGGCTGCAGCGCTTAGACGCGGAAGACCGCGCGTATGTCGAAGGCAAACTCGAAGCTGTAGTTGAAGCCGTGGAAGCGAGAATCCAAGCCGAGAAAAGCGGCACAACAGAACGAGCGGCGTAAGTCGCCGTTTCCCTATCTCATCTGGTCAGACGGCATTTTTTTGGACGAGCTGTGACATAAGATGAATTCAATGTCAGGAGGTTGCCGGTGTGAAATCTGCAATTGCATGGAGTTTTTCACTGCTGTGCGCATACAGCGCAACTGTCCATGCGCAGTCCTATCAGGGCCAGCTGTCCACGAACCCCTACGCGTTTCCCCAGTACCAGCCTCCGACGGCTCCGACCTACAGTCCCCCGCCCGTTCTTTACGATCAGCAGGGTCAGTATCGGGGGAACATGAGTTCGAATCCGTACGACGCGGATAGCATCAACAATCCCTACGGTCGCTACGGCAATCCGTACTCTGCTGACAGCATCAACAACCCATACGGTGCAGGGAACCCATACGCCTCGGATAGCCCGACCAACCCGTACGGGCAGGGCTGGAGCGTGTACTCCAGATGAGAAGCCCCACCGCCTGAAAGCTCCAGCAATAGATTCACCGCGGACACGCGGTATTTTTTTTGCCAAAAATAAACATGGTGTTGATCTTTAAATAAACATCATGTTTAATCTCCCTGTCGACCCAGCCGGGCGGCGATAGCTCAACAGGGAGAAGAGCGTGCAGACCCAGCCGAATACACCGCACCCCAGCATCGCGATCAGCGGTAGCTGTTCCATTGTTCAGCTGACAGCCGGTGAGTTAACCGACGCCGACATCCTCAGCGTTCTCTGTGACCTGTTCGCGGGCCGCACCGCCGCCGCGTTCGGCGAAGAGCTGGATTGGTGGATCGAAACCCTCCAGTGCGACCTGAGCCCGAAGGCTGCGGCCGGCGTAGCGCTGTCGGTCATCAGCAAATGGCACTTCGACCAGCGCGACGGCGCCGATGGCGTTCAGCAGTTGCAGGCCGAACTACTGCAGCGCGCGCGCCGCCTCCTCGACGAGCAGTCGTTGCGCAACAAGGGAAAGGCCGCTTGATGGGCTTCCTCATCGTCGGCGCGCTCTCTCTGTACCTCGAAATCCGCGGCTGGCTCCAGGCGCGTCGCCAGAGGTCACGCAAATGATCACCGCCGCCCTCTTCTTCCTTCCCCTTGCTTTCGTCATGGCCCGCGCCATCGACGTGTTCGCGGCGCATCGCCGCCGCACCGACCCCTGGAGCGAACAATGAGCGTTTCCCCCCTCCCTTTCTCTGCTCTGCCGGTGACCCTGCAGGCGCCCCAGCTGCGCCCGGGCCAACTGCGCGCCGGCGTGCTACAGGCCCAGATTACCGACCTGGCCGACGCGGCCGACCTGGGTTGGAACGCGGCTGTCGTCGCGATCCAGCAAGACCTGACCGGCAACCGCCTGTACTCCGAGAGTGCCGTCGTCGACGTGCACGACGCGGCCCAGCGTAGCAGTGCATCCCAGGTGGCGCAGCTGATCGACGGCCTCAGCACGGCGCTGGCCGAGCTGCAGGGCGCGATCCAGGCCAAGGATCTGGCGGCAGCAAGCGCCGCGCACGCAAGCCTTGCCGCAGCCCTCGCCACCTATCAGCTGGGCGCCCCCCGGAGCGCCGCATGACCGCCGCCACGCTCTGGGTGCTGCTTGCCTTCTTGCCGCCCGGCGAGGACCGCCAGCCCGTCATGGTGATCGAGCGCTTCACCACCCAGGCCGAATGTCTCGACGTCCTCGACGTCTTCCCGCTGACAACCCGCGTCACCTTCGACTGCCTGCCGAGCGAGCAGATCCGCACGGGCGCGGTCACCTTGGAGAACCGCCCGCTATGAGCACCCACGACCTCCAGCGCGACGCGCTGGATCACATCATGCGCACGGCGCGCGCCAGCTCGTCGCAGACGCGGCGCCTGCGCTGGATCGCCAGCCGCGCCGAGGCCGCGCTGGATGGCCGGCCGTATGTCGCGACCGAGCACGACCAGCCCAAGATGGTGACCGAAGCCGTCATGCAATCGAAGAACGCGGCGCTGCAGAAGAACAATCTGCAGCTGCGCGTGGCGAACAGCCGCCTGCGCGGCGCGCTCGCGCAGATTGCCGGCGGCTCCACCGGCATCCTGGACCGCGATGTCGAGCTGGCACAGATGGCCCAGGCCGCGCTCGACGCCGAGCAAGGAAGCCGAGCATGACGCCGACTCGCAAGCTGATCCGCGCCGACGGCGCCGAAACCGTGCTGCACGGCCCTCATGCCATCCAGGACGTCTGCCAGATGATCGGCGCCGATGCGCTGGACACCGTGCGCCTCGCCGACCGCGTGCACGTGATGCTGGTCGATGACGACGGCATCAGCAAGGGCCTGCCCGTCAACCCCGCCGCCACGCGCCTGTACCAGGACGCCCGCGGCATCCCTCACCAGATCCGCGGGGACGTCGTGATCGTGCCGGACTCCGACTATGCGAGGCACGCATGAGCGCCCAACACACGCCCGGGCCGTGGGTAGTCTCCCTCCACGGCGCATTTTTTACTGATGTGCGCGCTGGCGACGAAATCACAGGCCGCCGCATTGCCTGGACCTGGGTCCAAAACCAGCCTCGTACCCGTGAAGGCGCGCTCCACACCGCCCAAGAAAACGAGGCCAACGCGCTTCTGATCGCCGCCGCACCCGATCTGCTGGCCGCCGCCGAAGCCGCCCTGTGGGAAGACGATGGTCTGTCCTGCGCCGACGCGCTGCGCGCCGCCATCGCCAAGGCCAAGGGGGAGCAGCAATGATCACCGTCAACAGCGGCGGGCCGGCCTTTCCGGTCAGCGAGGCCCATGGCTGCAACAGTGGCGCACCCGGGCAGTCCCTGCGCGATGCGTTCGCCATGAGGGCGATGCAGGCGGCCGAGCCGCCGAAGTTCTACATAAGCGCCACGCAAACGCAGATGTCGCTCGAAGCCTGGGCTCGCCACTGCTGGGCCATGGCCGACGCCATGCTGGCCGCACGGGGTATCGAATGATCCGCCGCCTCCTCGCCGCCCTCGACCGCGACCACGCCGTCGCGGCCCTGGCCATCGTGTGCGCGGTCCTGGCCTACGGCTTCGTCCAGCAGGCCGACGAAGCTGCCGCGCTACGCGTCGGCGCCCAGCAGCACGCCTCCAAATGATCGGGGCCACCACCATGCAACCCAACATCTTCAAGGTCCGCGCCTCCAGCTGGGGCCGCCTGTTCGATTGCGCCCATGCCTGGGAAGGCACGCACATCCTGGGCATGAAGAAGCCCGCCGGCATGCGTGCGCTGCTGGGCACGGCCGTCCACGCCGGCACTGCCGTCTACGACCAGGCCCGGCTGGACGGCAACCCGTGCACGCCCGACGAAGCCGCTGACGTGCTGGTCGACGAGCTGCACAACCCCGCCTATGAGGTCGACCACGGCCAGGATGGACTGACGCTGGCGAAGGCTGAGGCGATCGCGCTGACCATCTTGGTGAAGTACTGCGCCGATGTCGCCCCGCAGTTCACCTACATCGACGTGGAAACGGCCCTGGACCCGCTGG
>Ga0160496_1000103_pt1 | contig 73337 bp, 64 predicted proteins | sample DIDPMG_2_FD_108231 | JGI IMG/M metagenome (GOLD analysis project Ga0160496, IMG submission 108231) | Enriched soil microbial communities from UW Madison campus, WI, USA - DID2937_E24_FP MG | ecosystem: Environmental > Terrestrial > Soil > Grasslands | place: USA: Madison, Wisconsin | collected...
ACATCGGCGCCGCCACCGTGGCGCGCGCCGCCCCCGACGGCTACACCATCATGATCGCGGCCAACGGCATGGCCGTGAATCCCGCGCTCTACCGCGACATGACCTACGACCCGCAGAAGGACTTCGCGCCGATCTCGCTGCTCGCCGTGGTGCCGAACGTGCTGGTCACCAACCCCGCCCGCAACGACGTGTCCAGCGTGCAGGACGTGATCGCGAAGGCGCGCGCCAAACCGGGGCACTACAGCTACGCCTCGGCCGGGGTCGGCACCTCCATCCATCTGGCCGGCGAGCTGTTCGTGTCGCGGGCGCAGATCGACATGCTGCACGTGCCCTACAAGGGCAGCGGCCCCGCCATCGCCGATCTGCTCGGCGGCCAGGTCGACTACATGTTCGACAGCATCACCTCGGCCAAGCCGCACATCCAGTCGGGCAAGCTGCGCGCCCTGGCGGTCACCACGGCCAAGCGCTCGTCCGCCCTGCCCGACGTGCCCACCGTGGCCGAGGCCGGCCTGCCGGGCTACGAGCTGATGCCCTGGTTCGCGGCGTTCGCACCGGCCGGCACACCGCCCGAGGTGATCGCCCGCCTCAACGACGCGATGCGCCAGGCCCTGGCCGATCCGAAGGTCAAGAGCACGCTGGATTCGATCGGCGCCGAGTCCATCGGCGGCAGCCCCGAGGCGCTGCGCGACCACCTCGCCAAGGAGACCGCGCAATGGGCGGCGCTGGTGAAGGAACGCAATATCAAGATCCAGTAGGCCGCGCGGGTCTTTGGGAAATCGAGCGGCCCGCCTCGCGCGGGCCGCGCTGCATTCGGCGCACGGACGACGGCCGTGCGCGGCGGCGGCGACAGGAATACACTAGCTCGCACAACACGCCGCCGGCGGCCACCGACCGACGCGATCGCAACATCGAGGACCCTGTCGTGAACTTCATCTTCCGCGGCGACGAGCTGCTGGTGCGCGAGGAAGGCATCGAACTGCCCGACGCCACCGTCTGTGAACTGCTGGGCGTGCGCATCGACACCATGCAGCAGGTCTGGCATCAGCGCCAACCCGACTACCGCACCACCCACATCGCGCGCGACGCGCAGGCACCCGCCGGCTACGCCTTCCGCAAGCTGCGCGCGCTGCTGTCCGAGCTGGGCGAACAGGCCGGCGTGGCCGGCCGCGCCTTCCAGATCGCGGAGTGGGTGCGCACGCATCGCTACTGCGGCGTCTGCGCCACGCCCATGGTGCACGCGCATCACGAGCTGTGCCTGCAGTGCCCAGCCTGTGTCCTGCATTCCTACCCGCGCATCTCCCCCGCCATGATGGTGCTGATCAAGCGCGGCGACGAGATCCTGCTGGCGCGCCATGCGCGCTATGCCCAGGCGCGCTACACCGCGCTGGCCGGCTTCGTCGAGGCCGGCGAGAGCATCGAAGACGCGGTGCACCGCGAGGTCGAGGAAGAGGTCGGCCTGAAGGTGCGCGACCTGCGCTACTTCGGCAGCCAGTCGTGGCCCTTCCCGCATTCGCTGATGATCGCCTTCACCGCCGAATACGACGGCGGCGAGGTGCGGATTCAGGAGGACGAGATCGCCGAGGCGAGATGGTTCGGCCCGGGCGCCGCGCTGCCCGACATTCCGATGCGGGAATCGATCGCCGGCCGCATGGTGCGCGCCAACCTGCCGCCGGGCACCCGCGCCGACTGAGGCCACCGCCGGTGCGCGCACCGGCGGCCCTGCCGCGATCAGGCCGGCATCGTGAGATAGACGGCCTCGCGGCCCACGATCGGCACGCGCGCCGGCATGAAGATGGTGCAGTCATCGCACAGCGCGCGGATTTCCTCGTCGCCATTCACGGCGATGAGTTCGTCGCGGGCGAAGGTCTCGAAGCCCACCAGCGGCCGCACGAAACGGAAGTCTTCCGACTTGACCACGTGCACCTGCAGCAGCTTGAAGCGCTGCGGCGCCACGGCGGCCGGCGCCTGCGGCTCGATCAGCCCGAAATGCGCCAGGAAACGCAGCGTGGTGGCCGTGGCCAGCTCGGCGGCCGAGCGGGCGAAATGCTGGCCGCACTCCACCACCAGCGATCCCTGGCTCGTGGGCGCCTCGCCGCCGTGGCGGCCGTAGCCGATCAGCGGCGATCCGGGGCCCTTGCCGTCCGGCATCAGCAGATGCACGTCGGGCGCGCCCACGGCCGTGGCCAGCGCCGCGTTGCGCGGCGAATCGTAATAGACCCAGAACGGCCGCACCGGCGCGCTGGTGGAATGGATGTCGAGCACCGCATCGGCGGCGTCGATCACCGGCCGCAGCTCACGCGCGCGGCGCAGCTCCGGGCTGTCGTCGGCGCCGTCCAGCATGGCCGGCGTCCAGATGCGATTCAGGTTGTGCACCAGCTGGCGGTTTTCGTAGGGCCGTTCGGCGTCGAACGCCTCGTAGGCCTCGACGTGCGCGAAGCTGACCGTGAGGGTGCCGATCCTGGGCCGCACCTGGGTGTCGAGCAGATGCGTGGCGGCCACCATGCCACAGATCTCGTTGCCATGCGTGAGCGCATTGATCAGCACGTGCGGCCCGGGCTTGCCGGACTCGAAACGATGCACGTAATCGATGCCGGTGTTGCCCTTGCGATAGGCGGAGATGTCACGCGGCAGGACTTCGAGGGGCGGGGATACGGGGGCTGTGCTCATGGCTCCGGCGGGATCGGGTGGACGGGATGCCAGAGTAGCGCAAGCGCAGCCGCCTGGCTGCTGGGGCATGCCCGCGAACGCGTCGCTACAGCAGCTTCTGCATGAAGGCGCTGTGCGGGTCCGGCAGATAGTCGCCGAAAGGCGCGCAGTCGACATAACCGCTGCGGCGGTAGAAGCGCAGCGCATCGTCCTGGCGTACGCCGGTCTCGAGACAGACGCGTGCGATCCCGGCCTCTGCGGCCGCGGCCTCGAGCCGCGCCAGGATCTGCTGCGCCACGCCCAGCCCGCGCGCGGCGGGATCCACATACATGCGCTTGAGCTCGGCATACGCCGGCGTCAGCAGGATGCCGCCGCAGCCCAGCGCCTTGCCGCCCGCGTCGCGCGCCACCAGGAACACGATGTCGTCGCGACACAGCGCCTCGATATCCACGCCATGATGGCTCTCGGGCGGCGACAGCGGCATCTGATAGGCGTCGAGCGCATCGATCAGCGCCATCACGTCGGCGCGGCGGGGGGATTCTCGGTGGATGTCCAAGCGCGGGGTCCTCATGCGGAATGTCGTGGCGCAGGGATGATTGCACAGGCAACCATCGTTCGACAACACGTCAGTCTTCGGCGCTGGACGTGTCCGCGAGCAGGCGATAGAGATGGGCCCGGCTGATGCCGAGCCGCTCGGCAGCGCGCCGCTTGTTGCCGCCCGCATCGCGCAGGGCCTCGTGGATTTCGGCCTGCGCGAGGGTGCGCATTCGCCGCTTCAGGGGCGCCGCGTCCGTGGCCGCGCCCACCGCGGCGGGCATGGCCTGCGGCAGCGCCAGGGTGCCCGTCACCAGCAGGCGGGTCAGCACGTTCTCGAGCTCGCGCACGTTGCCGGGCCAGTCGTGGCCGCGCAGCCGGCGATGGTCCGCAGCCGACAGGACGGGCACGGGCTGGCCGGCCCGCGACGCCACCCGCGCCAGCAGGCTGTCGGCGAGCGACGCGATGTCGTCGCGCTCGCGCAGGCTCGGCACCTCGACGGCGAGCACGTTGAGCCGATGATAGAGATCGGCACGGAAGCGCCCCGCGCGCACCTGCGCTTCGAGCGATCGGTTGGTGGCGCACACCACGCGCGCGTCCACGCTCACCGGCGCCGTGCCGCCCACGCGCACGAACTCCCTGGCCTGCAGCACGCGCAACAGACTGCCCTGCAAGGCCAGCGGCATGTCGCCGATCTCGTCGAGGAACAGCACGCCGCCGGCCGCCAGCTCGAACTTGCCCGGCTTGCCGCGCTGGCGCGCGCCGGTGAAGGCGCCGCCCTCGTAGCCGAACAGCTCGGCCTCGATCAGCTCGCTCGGGATCGACGCGCAGTTGACCCACACGAACGGCCCGGCCGCGCGCGCCGACCGGGCGTGGATCACGTGGGCCGCCAGCTCCTTGCCCGCGCCGGTCTCGCCGGAAATCAGCACCGGAAAATCGTGGCGGGCGATCTGCTCGAGGCTCTCGCGATAGGCCGCCATGCGGGCGCCCTCGCCCACGATGTCCGTCATGTCGTATTTTGAGGTCCAGCGCTGGCCGTCCTGCGACAGCGACAGCTCCGGCTTGAACACACGCCCATAGGTCGACTTGAGCAGCGCCACGTCGGAAAACAGCGCGAAGCCGACGGCGCCCACGATCTGGCCGTCGCGCCGCACCGGCACCTGCTTGGTCACCAGCTTGTGGCCGCGCACCTCCAGCGGATAGCTGATCTGGGCCTGCCTGCCCTGCGCCACCAGATGCAGCTTGGTCGCCGGGCCGACCACCTCGGTGATGCCGCGCCCGATGAAGTCTTCGGGGCGGCCGCCCAGCACCCGGCAATAGGGTTCATTGATCAGCACGATGGTGCCGTGGGTGTCGACCACGACCAGGCTGTCGGAGACGTGGTCGAGCACCAGGCGCAGGAACTCCGCTTCCTCGAACACGTCCATGAAGCGCGCCGTCATTGCGTCTCCCTGCGGCCCGTCCGGGCCGTCTCCGAATGTCTCATTACTGCCGGAGACATGTATCCCACACACGACACCGGAGACACAATCGGGACCTACCCGCGTCGGACCAATCCGATTCGTGGCCGCTGTTCTCCCTCTGTGCACGCGGGAACGCCGCGTCCGGAACGAAACTGGCACGCACTTTGCATGGATGACGCGAGAGACGCGTCACCGCCGTCTCGCACCGCCCGGACGCGGCGCAACGCGCCGGGCCACAAGAAAATCACTACGGAGACGAAAACATGATGCAGACCGAGACCCTGGCGCTGGGCGACACCGTCGTACGCGTCGCCGGCGCGGGAGCGCCGCTGGTGTTCATCCACGGCTTCACCACCACCGCCGAATTCTGGCGCGAGCAGGTGGCGCACTTCAGCGCCAGCCACCGCGTCGTGCTCATCAACCTGCCCGGACACGGCGCCGCGCCGCGCCCCGCGCAACGCGCGTACACGATCGCCGCCTTCGTGGCCGACGTGAATGCGGTGTTCGACGCCCTGGCGCTCGACGGCGCGACGCTGGTGGGCCTCTCGATGGGCGGCACGGTGGCGCAGCAGTTCGTGCTCGACCATCCCGGCCGCGTTCGCGCGCTGGTGCTGGTGGGCGCCACGCCGCACGGCCTGGGGCCGGACGTGGACGCCGACAACGTGCTCGCCGCCATCGAGTCGCTCGGCGTGGTGGCGGCGAGCCAGCGCGTGATCGAGCGCTCCTTCGGCAGCGCGGCGAGCGCGGCGCTGCTGGCGTTTGCGCGCGAAGAGGTGGCACAGACGCCGGCCTTCGTGGCCCGCCAGGCCATCGCCTCGCTCAACGCCGCCGACTCGCGCGCACGGCTGGGCGAGATCACGGTGCCGACGCTGGCGATCGTGGGCGAGGAAGACATCATCACGCCGGTGTGCGAATCGGAGGCGCTCGCCGATGGCATCCCCGGATGTGGCCTGGCCCTGATCCCGCAGGCCGGCCACTTTCCGATGCTCGAACAGCCCGCGGCGTTCAATCGCGTGCTGGCCGCGTTCCTGGCGCAACGCGCCCGTTGAGGAGCCTTCCATGACCTCTCAAGCCCTGTCCTCCAAACCGGCCGCGCCGGCCACGCCGCTCGACCACGACACCAAACGCATCGTCTTCGCGGCCGGCCTCGGCACCGTCTTCGAATGGTACGACTTCTTCATCTATGGCTCGCTGGCCGCGTTCTTCAGCACGCTGTTCTTTCCCAAGGGCAACGAGGCCGCGGCACTGCTCGCCGCGCTCGCGACCTTTGGCGCGGGCTTCGTGCTGCGGCCGTTCGGCGCGATCGTGTTCGGCCGCCTCGGCGACGTCGTGGGGCGCAAGAAGACCTTCCTCATCACCATGCTGGTGATGGGCATCGCCACCGCGGCCATCGGGCTGCTGCCCACCTTCGAGACCCTGGGGTGGGCCGCCCCCGCGCTGCTGGTGGCGCTGCGCCTGCTGCAAGGCCTGGCCGTGGGCGGCGAGTTCGGCGGCGCGGTCACCTACGTGGCGGAACACTCGCGCGCCGACCAGCGCGGCTTCACCACCAGCTGGATCCAGATCACCGGCACGCTGGGCCTGTTCCTGTCGCTGATCGTGATCCTGATCTGCCGCGCCTCGATGTCGCCGGAAGCCTTCGCCAGCTGGGGCTGGCGCCTGCCCTTCGTCGGCTCGATCGTGCTGTTGCTGCTGTCGCTCTACATCCGGCTCAAGCTGCACGAGTCGCCGGTGTTCCAGCAGATGAAGAAGGAAGGCCGGACCTCGCGCAGCCCGATCGCCGAGACGCTGGGTAACCCGCGCAACCGCAAGCTGGTCCTGATCGCGATCTTCGGCGTGGTCGCGGGCCAGGCCGTGGTCTGGTACACCGGCCACTTCTACAGCCTGTACTTCATGACCACCACGCTCAAGCTCACGCACGACCAGGCCAACCTCTACCTCATCATCGCGCTCACGCTCGGCACACCGTTTTTCCTGTTCTTCGGCTGGCTCTCCGACAAGATCGGGCGCAAGGGCATCGTGCTCACCGGCTGCGTGCTGTCGGCGGTCCTGTTCGTGCCGCTGTTCCAGGCGCTGGCGCACTACGGCAACCCGCCGCTCGCCGCCTTCCGCGCGCAGACGCAGGTGCAGATCAGCGGCGAGGGCTGCCGGGCGCACGATTCCCTGTCGCTGTTCCAGGCCAGCGACACGGGCTCCGCCTGCGCGCCGCTCAAGCGCCAGCTGGCCGCGCACGCGGTGCCCTACACGGTGCAGGACGGCACGGGCCCGGTGCGCGTCGCCATCAACGGCGAGGCCTTGAGCGACGTCAGCGAACCCGCCCTGATGGCCAGCCTGGCCGCGCATGGCCTGCCTCCCGCCGGCGCGCCCGTGCACCCCGACGGGCCCATGGTGGTGGCCGTGCTGTTCGCGCTGATCTTTCTCGCCACGATGGTCTACGGGCCCCTGGGCGCGCTGCTGGTGGAGCTGTTCCCGGTGCAGATCCGCTACAGCGGCGTATCGCTCGCGCTGCAGCTGGGCAATGGCTGGATCGGCGGCTTCGCGCCCTTCGTGGCAACGGCCGTGGTGATCGCCACCGGCGACATCTTCGGCGGCCTCTGGTACACGGTCGCCTTCGCCGCGCTCACCGCGATCATCGGCGCGCTGGTGCTGCCGGAGACACGCGGCCGCGACCTGAGCGCCTAGCCGGGATCGCGCCGCGTTCCTGCGAGAATGGCCGTGCCGTCGCGCACGGCCATCCTGCATCCGCCCCGCTCCGGAGTCCGCCCATGCCCCTCGTTCTCGCCAGCCACGCCCCTCACCGACGCGCCGATTTCATCGACGACTGGGCGCGCCTGCGGACCGCGCTCTGGCCCGATGCCTCGGCAGCCGAGCATCGGCGCGAGATCGCCGAACAGCTCGCCGAGCCCGCGCGCTATGCCGCGTTCATCGTGACCGCGGAGCCCGCAGGCGCCATCGGGCTCGCCGAGCTCGCGCTGCGGCACGACTACGTCAACGGCACCGACAGCTCGCCCGTCGCGTTCCTGGAAGGCATCTACGTGGCGCCCGAGGCGCGCCGCGGCGGCGCGGCGCGCCTGCTGGTCGAGGCCTGCCGCGCCTGGGCGCTCGCGCAAGGCTGCCGCGAGCTGGCATCGGACACCGCGCTGGACAACGACGTTTCGCAGGCGGTGCACGAGGCGCTGGGCTTCGAGGAAACCGAGCGCGTGGTCTTCTACCGTCTGAGATTGGCCCCCCCACCGCCCTGATTGAGGGCGGACACGTGCCTGGATGAGGCAGCGCGCGGCAAGCCTGCCGGCTTTTCCATGGAATAATTGGTCACAATCAGCACGACCTCATCACAACTGCCGCCGGCCCAAAACAAAGGTGTCAGACTGCAATTTCCAAAAAAATGCAGCCTGACACCATGAATGGCTGCGCGGCGCCTCGAGCAACCAGGAGAGATCGATGTACCGCGCCGCCCGCTTGTCCGTGTTTGTCTGTGCCATGGCCCTGCCCATGCTGTCGTCCGCCCAGAGCCTGCAGGAAGGCTATACCGCCTGCACACGGCTGCAGGACGACCGCACCCGCCTGACCTGCTACGACAAACTGAAGCCCGTCGCCGCCCCGCAGGCCGCCGCGCCGGCGGCGTCCAAGGCCGACGCCGGCAAGTACACGTTCATGACCTTCGAAGACCTGACGCTGGACGTCGATCAACTCAGCGGCAAGCGCGTCGCGGTCGAGGTCTACATCCAGGGCTTCGGCGGCATCACCATGATCCGGTCCCAGCCGCGCGACATGAACACGATGACGGTCAACACCGACCACCTCTCGCGCGAAGACCGCAAGCAGCTGCTCACCTGCAAGGACCTGCGCGCGCGCTGCCACGCCATCGTCTATGGCCTGGTCGGCCGCGCCAACTTCGACATCTCGCAGATGACGCTGGAACGCATCGACTGGAAGTGAGGGTCGGCGGATGCGGCTGCAACTCGGCAATCGCGTTGAGCGATGCCGCCTCGAGCGCAGCCAGCTATCGACGACAGCCCTGGACGCCAGCGTTTGACGATCTGTTCCGCGTGGAAGAGGATGCGCGAGGAGACGTAGGTTCTGTGTATCCCGCTTTCTAAAACGAGGTTCCGATGAGTTTCGACGGCCAGACTACAAGCTCGAGCCCCGCAAAATCTCTCACGATGCGTGAATTTCTGGCCTCCGATCACGCGATCGCACTCGAATTATGGTTGCGCACGCCTGAAGTCGGATTGAGCGACGCCGATAGCTATTCCGCGATATCGGCGTTTCTGGATCGAAATTCCGGCCTCAGCTTCACTGCCTGGGATGACAACGAGCTCGTCGGCACCATTTTGTGTGGTCATGACGGACGCCGCGGGTTAATACATCACCTCGTGGTCTCGCCCCTCATGAGAAGGCGGGGTCTGGGACGGGCGCTGGTTTCAGCAAGCCTGGCCGCGCTCCGCGCACAAGGCATCGCCAAGTGCCACCTGTTGGTCTTCGCCGACAACGCAAAAGGGCGTGCATTCTGGCGCGGCATTGGGGCAACGCCTCGTGATGAACTCACGCTTTATTCCTGTGAGACAGGCGCGTAGCCCCCTCCGATCCTCCGCGGAACAGCCAAAGCCGCAAACGCCGCGATACCCGCTTGTCAGGAAGGTCTCGCGGTCGTATTGAAGTTTCCAAGCCCATGAAAAAACCCGCAGCGCTCACGCGTCTGCGGGTTTTTTCATGGCATCTGGAGGATGCGCGGAATTCTTGGCGGACAGAGGGTCATCCGAACAATGCTCCTACGCCGGCATGAACATTGAGAACTAGAAAAAACAAAAAAAAATTACCAGCTTTTTTTACCATCAATGCAGAGGACCACAAGGGCCAATTTGTGCCCCCTGAGAAACTGCATATCGAATTCATACGGCGCATTCCCGAGAACATTGCTTAAATGGTCCCAGGGAAAAATTTCGCTACGTTCTCAGGGGTATTTCCTAAGCTGGACTGGCCTTTGGTAGTCTCTAAATCTCTCCTCAAAAATCCGGTATCGCCCCTCCAAGCTGCCTCCGTCGTTAGTCGTACGAGACATAGTATAAAAAGCTGCCAACTGCGTATCACCGTCAGACAATTTTCCGCCCGCTTTCTGCGCACTTACGGCACTACCAATTCGTTCCGAAAAATATACTAGAAAATCATGCAGCTCATTCACATACTTTGGATGCTGCCGAGCAAACCAATAGTAGATTGGAATCGAACCCGATTTCGATAGCAACGGATCCTTATCTTTAAACTCCGGAGCCAAACGATCTAGCACCGAAACCACCCGATCACGAGCATCCGCATACTCACCGACATCTAATGGAACTTTCAGACCGTGAATTTCCATCTGCGAAATTTCCCACTCATAAGCCTGCTTAGTAAAACTCTCCAAGTTCCGCTGCTTGGTATCGGTGAACCGTTCGCGGTACTCAATCATCAGCAACTTTCCAATAAGCTGGTGATCCTGCATCCTCCTAATAGTAAATGCGATCTTACGCTGGAAAAAAGGATGGAGAGATATTTCACGCACGTAGCGCGGAATGGGCCCGCCCATGGCGTTTCGACGCTCTGCCCCAGTTGCAGCTTCTCCGCTATTAAGGCGAACAAAAAGCTCTTCAATTTTTCGATCTGAAGCGATGCGGTTCGTATCATCGGCCACAACACTCATCACTGTTGGAATGAAATTTTCGATACGCTGCGCAATTGCCGGATGCTGAATAACAAGCTCGGAAAACTTTAACCTAGCGAGCTTTACACTAGGGTCATCGTCAAAAATGGAAGTTGGATTTAACTCAAACTTGTCTTCAAAAAAATCAAAAATCGAATTAAATCTCTGCTTCCCATCAATGAGCGCGAAAGGTTTATGACTGAGATTTAGCTTTGAGTAAGGAGCATTCGCAAAATTCGCTATGTAAAATTTGGGAACATCAAATTCATTAATTAGCGAGTCTATTAAATGCGCGCGCTTCCACTTGCTCCATATCAAAGATCTTCGTTGGTATGGCGGTTCGAAATCCAGCTTGCCAAGCATGTATTGCTCATACCACCACCTAAGGTTTCTTGGACGATCTGGAGAAAACGGGGTCACCTTGAACATGATTACACTCCGAAGCCTCGCATGCGCTTTATCTCCAGTGCCAGCCCGTGCAAATCAGGATAGGAAACAGAGTCCGTGTAGCCGATCTTGAGCAAGCGCTCCAGCATCACCTCTATTTTTTCTTTTGGTATCACGAGCTTCACCAACACACCAGAGGCAAATCCGCCTGATACGTACTGCTCCTCCATGGGCGCGACATTTTTGCCAAAAATAGTGAATACGCCCCTTTGAGCAAACATACGGGCGTTATTGGAAATACCCAGTATTGCCGCCGGCCCCTCCAGCATCTGGTTCAACGCAGACGGCTCTAACTTGCCATGGAAGACCTTTCGTGGTCCATAATTCGTCGCTGCCTCTCCGATATCCATCGGCCCTTCGTCCCCATGGGATTGCTGTGAAAGCGACACACTATTCCATTTAACGGGATCCAAGACCCATACTGCAGCATCCTCCGTATACACGCCAGCGTCATTTTTTTTTGCTGTACTAAGCGCGAAATACAAAGCTATAAATGGGTTGTTGGTCCAATCCAGCAACCTGGTGGGGATTCCATAATGCTGCATGTAAATCAGCAGTTTCAGACCACTCGTCGATGTCTCGTCACTCAACGGGCGAGAGTGAAGAACGTTCTGCCGTTCAAAGTCAACGATCATCATAGCCTCCAGCCCAACCAATTCGTCAATGCTTTTAATTTTTGGGTGGCGATATAGAGTTGGCACTAAACGATGATGCTCCGACCGAGATACTCCTCGATACCAATTCCCAGCATATTGGACCTCAGGACTCCGTTCCTGAGTCTCTTCAAGGAGCGTTTCTATTCTGTTTGTGAATTTAGAGATGGAGTCAACTTCTAGAGTTTTAAGCCGTGGCATCGCATTGATCCAGATTAGACATGTTTTTTTTCATCCTGCATCAGCCTAGTGCGCGAACAACGATCCTGGCAATAGCCACACCTAGCAGCGGCGGCACCGCATTTCCAATTTGCCTCACATTGGATGTCGCGGCATGCGGGAATACAAACGAATCGGGAAATGTCTGCAGCCTAGCCAGCTCCCTCACTGTCAAACGCCGATCTAACGCATAGTGAAATTGAACACGTGACTTGGCATTTGCGCGAACGGTATAACCCGGCGCGTTGCGTTTTGTACGCTCATCGCCTTGGCCATTTCCTGATTTTGCTAACCCTGCCTTGAAGTACTGGCTTTGGTTGGGCACCGACTCGTCGCAAACCCCTTCCAAGTCGGAAATTGCCCACTCAGCTGTAGGTTCATAATCGGGCTGCGGAGACTCGGGAAAGTCAATCGTCAACTTGCGATCAGATCGATGAAAAAATAGAACTACGCGCTGCCTAGCCTGAGGGATACCAAAATCTGGGCAATTTACCTGCCACAGTGCACAGCGGTATCCCACTGCGGCAAACGCTCGGCGAATACGTGCATAGTCCGCACCGTTATTCAATCTCGGAAGATGAGCGACGTTTTCAGCGACGATCAGAGACGGCTTGTGAGCCCGTGCATAGCGGACCATCGCGCGATAAAGTTTTCCTCTGGATGCAGAGGTCCCGCCACGCGGACCACATATAGAAAATTCCTGACAAGGAAATCCCCCAACCAAGACGTCCGCTCTAGGCATGTCGTCAACTGAGCGGGTCGCCAGGTCAGCCAACTCAAAATGAGGGCCAATATTTGCCGTGTATGTCACACCACATGCGGAATCGTTGTCGTACGCTCGTAAAATCCGGAGCGAAGACTGCGGCACAAGTCGCCCTTTATATGTGAAGCCGCCCATCAAGCCAAGGTCAAGCCCACCGCAGCCCGAAAACATCGACACCACTGATATAGTGCGTTGAGGCGATCTGGAGGCGGTAGGCGGTGACTTGCAATGCTCCGAGTAGCCCCTTTGGGCCGAAATTTCAGTTTCTGTATGTTTCATGCTGATGCCTCAGGTTGGTCGGAGATTACCCATGTTTACGAGTGCAGGCAATGGCACCGCATGCTGTTCAGCTCAGTGTTCCTGCCAATTGCCCCACGGCAGAGCGGGCCTCCTACGCCAGCCTTCTGTCTTCCACGTCACTGCGAGTCTGGTGCGTCGTTTTGCGTTCGTCGGCAGAGCATCAAAGTGGAGCGCACGGCCCTGTCAAGCTTGATGCAAGAGTGACTGGATAACTGAGTCAACTTCCGCGCGTTTAGAGGGCAGGCGCGGAGGGGGGAGAACTGCGCGCCAGGGGTAAAGGTAGGTCGTGTTACTGTATGGATATACAGTATTTCGGGCTTCCTCATGAGCGCCCTGGACTACCACCCCCGGCCGCCCCTCTCTGCGGCGGCTATACGCGCCCTCTACGAAGCGAATCCCTCCCCCCAGGCCACCGCCCTAGCTTGGGAGATATGGCGCCTCCAGCGGGCTGTAATCGCGTTGCAGGCAGGCATTCGCCATGCCAGCGGCCTGCGCCACCGGCAGGATGTAGCGGACCACCTGGCGCAGCTCCTTGAATACGTCCAGGATGAACCGTGCTTGAACGAACGCCCGCGGTCCTGCCTGGGCACCGCCGCGGCGGCGGCGCGCCACCAGTACCGCGTTGAGCCCACAAAAAAGCAAACAGGACGGGTTGCACGGGGGCACCGTGGGGCAACAGCGGGCGTAAAAAAACCCGCAGAACCAGTGTTTCTGCGGGTTTTCGGGGCATTTTGAGGCAATGCCGATATTTATTCTGGCGGACAGAGGGGGATTCGAACCCCCGATACGCTTTTGACGTATACACGCTTTCCAGGCGTGCGCCTTCAACCACTCGGCCACCTGTCCTAATTTGGCTCGCTGAGATCCTCAACAGGCGGCCAAAGCCGCATTGCGGAAAACGCGAATCCGCGATTCTAGCAGAATCGGCGGGACCGTGGCATGACAGATGGCGCAGGCGCCACACGTGGGCTAAAAAAGGGGACGCACTAGCACGCCGTGGCGCGCCGGTGCGTCCCGCTCTCGGGAATCACGGCTCGATCTGGCGGTACGACAGCACGGTGCCGTCGGGCGCGGCCTCTTCCAGTCGAACCCGGAAGCCCCACAGGCGGCCGAGGTGCTTCATCACCTGGTCGGCCTCGCTGCTCTCGAGCGGCCGGCCGCGGCTCTGGGTGTGGCGCAGCACCAGAGAGCGATCCGACTCGCGGAAGTAGCGCACCACCTGGATGTCGGGCACCTGGTTGTCGCGGTTGTGCTGCGCGGCGAGCAGCTTGCGCACCTGGCGATAGCCGTCGTCGTCGTGGATGGCGGCGATCTCGAGCTTGGGGTTGGCCTCGTGATCGGCCACGGCGAAGAAACGGAATTCGCGGATCAGGCGCGGCGACAGATACTGCGAGATGAACGACTCGTCCTTGAAGTTGCGCATCGCGAAGTCGAGCGTCTTGATCCAGTCGGTGCCGCAGATGTCGGGAAACCAGCGCCGGTCTTCGTCGGTGGGGTTCTCGCACATGCGGCGGATGTCGGTCATCATCGCGTAGCCCAGCGCATACGGGTTGATGCCGCCATAGCCGCGCTCATCGAAGCCGCGCTGGCTCACCACGTTGGTGTGGCTGGCCAGCACTTCCATCATGAAGCCGTCGTTGACCTGGCCGCGCTGATGCAGGCGGTTGAGCAGCGTGTAGTGCCAGAACGTGGCCCAGCCCTCGTTCATCACCTTGGTCTGGGTCTGCGGATAGAAATACTGGCCCACCTTGCGCACGATGCGCACAAGCTCCTTCTGCCAGGGCTCGAGCTTGGGCGAATACTTCTCGATGAAGTAGAGGATGTTTTCCTCGGGCTCCGGCGGAAACACGCTGCGCTGACGCTCGGCCTCGGGCGCGGATTGCGCGCGGGGCACGGTGCGCCAGAGATCGTTGTACTGGCGGCGGGCGTGTTCCTCGCGCTCGGCCTGGCGCGTGGCCTCCTCGCGATACGAGATCGGCGGCGGCCGCTTGTAGCGGTCCACGCCGTGCATCTGCAGCGCGTGGCAGGAGTCGAGCATGGCCTCTACGGCGTCGATGCCGTAGCGCTCCTCGCACTCCATCACATAGCGGCGCGCGAACACCAGGTAGTCCAGCACGCCGTCGGCGTCGGTCCACTGGCGAAACAGGTAATTGTTTTTGAAGAAAGAGTTGTGGCCGTAGCAGGCATGCGCGATCACGAGCGCCTGCATCGGCATGGAATTCTCTTCCATCAGGTACGAGATGCAGGGGTTGGAATTGATGACGATCTCGTACGCCAGGCCCTGCATGCCCTTGCGGTAGTACTGCTCGTTGCGGATGAACTCCTTGCCGTACGACCAGTGCGGATAGCCGATGGGCAGGCCCGCGGAGGCGTAGGCGTCGAGCATCTGCTCGGAGGTAATCACCTCGATCTGGTTGGGATAGGTATCCAGGCCATACTCGCGAGCCGTCTCGGAGATGACCTCGTCATAGCGCTGGATGAGTTCGAAGGTCCATTCGGATCCTTCGGAGATCGGCCGGGCACGCCCGACGGCCTCCAGCTCGGCACGCGAACCCGCGATGGCGTTCATGCGACCTCCTTCTTGAACAGGTCATGGAAGACCGGGAAGATCTCGCCGCGCTCGCAGATGCGGCGCATCGCGAAGTGCGGCGCGGTTTCCTGTTCGTATTCGGCCCACAGGCTGCTCTTGCGGGCCTCCTGCGAATCCGGCACTTCGATGTAGGCGAAGTAGCGCGTGGCCGGCAGCAGGTTTTCCGCCAGGAAGCGCGCGCTCTTGCCGGCATCGGCGCCGAACGAATCCCCGTCGCTGGCCTGGGCCGCGTAGACGTTCCAGGCTGACGGCGAATAGCGCTCCTGCACGATCTCGTGCATCAGCTCCAGCGCCGACAGCACGATGGTGCCGCCGCTCTTGGGATCGTAGAAGAAAGTGTGCTCATCGACCTCTTCCGCGTTGTCGGTGTGGCGGATGAACACCACCTCGACGTGCTCGTACTTGCGCGACAGAAACAGATAAAGCAGCGTGAAGAAGCGCTTGGCGAGATCCTTCTTGCCCTCGTCCATCGAACCGGACACGTCCATCAGGCAGAACATCACGGCGCGCGCCACCGGCACCGCCACCGGCACGCGGTTGCGATAGCGCAGATCGATCTCGTCGAGGAAGGGCACGCGCGCCGCGCGCCCCTTGCACTCGGCGACCCGCTCGCGCAGCGCCACCAGCCGCGCCTGGGGCGCGCCGGCCTGTTCCGCCTCTTCCAGCTCGGTTTCGGCCAGTTCCAGCTCGCTCTTGGCATGCAGCCCCAACGCGACACGCCGCGACAGGGAGGCGCGCAGCGTGCGGTTGACGCTCAGCATGCTGGGCGAGCCGGTGGTGGTGTAGCCGGCGCGCTGCCAGCGCTTCTGGGACACATCGCCCAGTTGCGTGCGCACCAGATGCGGCAGCTCGAGATCCTCGAAAAACAGATGCAGGAACTCGGCCCGCGAAAGGCTGAAGGTGAACTGGTCCACCGACTCCCCCTCGCCGGGCTCGGAGCCGCCGCCGCCCTCGCCGCCCGAAGGACGGTCGATGGTGTCGCCGCGGGCGAACTCGCGGTTGCCCGGATGGACCATCTCGCGATCGCCCCCCTGCCCGTGCCGGAAATGGGGTTCCGAGATGTCGCGCGCGGGCAGGTTTATCTCGCCGCCCTGGTCCATATCGGCAATGGAGCGCTCACGGACCAGATCCTGGACGGCCTTGCGGATCTGTTCCTTGTACCGCCGCAAGAAGCGCTCGCGATTGACAGCGCTCTTGTTGCGGCCATTGAGACGACGATCGATGAGCGAATTCATGGTTCACCTCGCTCAGGATGACTTCCTCACCCTAAGGTACCACTCGCACAACAGGCGGACCTGCTTCTCGGTGTAGCCCTTGTCGACCATGCGATCGACGAAGCTCTGATGCTTGCTCTTGTCCTCGGCCGACGCCTTGGCATTGAACGAGATCACCGGCAGCAGATCCTCGGTATTCGAGAACATCTTCTTCTCGATGACTTCACGCAGCTTCTCGTAGCTGGTCCAGTTGGGATTGCGCCCGCCGTTGTTGGCGCGGGCCCGCAACACGAAATTCACGATCTCGTTGCGGAAATCCTTGGGGTTCGCGATCCCGGCCGGCTTCTCGATCTTCTCCAGCTCATCGTTGAGCGCGCCGCGGTCGAAGCTCTCGCCGGTTTCAGGGTCGCGGAACTCCTCGTCCTGGATCCAGCAGTCGGCAAACGTCACGTAGCGGTCGAAGATGTTCTGGCCGTATTCGGAATACGACTCGAGATACGCGGTCTGGATCTCCTTGCCGATGAACTCGGCGTAGCGCGGCGCCAGGTAGCCCTTGATGAAATCGAGATAGCGCCGGCGCGTTTCTTCGGGGAAGTCCTCGCGGGCGATGCGCTGCTCGAGCACATACATCAGGTGCACGGGGTTGGCCGCAACCTCGGTCTGGTCGTGGTTGAACACGCTCGACAGGATCTTGTAGGCGAAGCGGGTCGAGACCCCGTTCATGCCCTCGTCGGTGCCGGCGTAATCCTTGTATTCCTGCAGCGCCTTGGCCTTGGGATCCACGTCTTTCAGGCTCTCGCCGTCGTACACGCGCATCTTGGAATAGATGCTCGAGTTTTCCGGCTCCTTCAGGCGCGTCAGCACGGAGAACTGCGCCATCATGTCCAGCGTTCCGGGTGCGCACGGCGCGTTCGACAGCGAACTGTGCCGCAGCAGCTTTTCGTAGATCTTCACCTCTTCATCGGTCTGCAGGCAGTACGGCACCTTGACGATGTAGATCCGGTCGAGGAAGGCCTCGTTGTGCTTGTTGTTGCGGAAGGTCTGCCATTCGGATTCGTTCGAGTGCGCCAGGATGGCGCCGTTGAACGGGATCGCGGAGAAGCCCTCGGTGCCCTTGAAGTTGCCTTCCTGCGTCGCGGTCAGCAACGGGTGCAGCATCTTGATCGGCGCCTTGAACATCTCGACGAACTCGAGCAGGCCCTGGTTGGCCAGGCACAGCCCGCCCGAATAGCTGTAGGCATCGGGATCGTCCTGCGAATAGCGGTCGAGCTTGCGGATGTCGACCTTGCCGACCAGTGAAGAAATATCCTGGTTGTTTTCGTCGCCCGGCTCGGTCTTGGCGATCGCGAGCTGGCGCAGCACCGAGGGATTGAGCCGCACCACGCGGAATTGCGACAGGTCGCCGTCGAATTCCTTCAGGCGCTTCACGGCCCAGGGCGACATGATGCCGCTGAGATAACGCCGCGGAATGTTGTAGTCGCGCTCGAGCGTTTCGCCGAAGCGGTCGGGGTGGAACAGCCCCAGCGGCGATTCGTTCACCGGCGAGCCCTTCAGGGCGTAGATGGGATAACGCTCCATCAACACCTTCAGGCGTTCCGCGATGGAGGACTTGCCGCCCCCCACCGGACCCAGCAGATAAAGAATCTGCTTGCGCTCTTCAAGGCCCTGAGCGGCATGTTTGAAGAACGCAACGATCTGATCGATCACGTCTTCCATGCCGTAGAACTCTTTGAACGCCGGATAGCGGCGAATCACGCGATTGGAGAACAACCGCGAGAGCCTCGGGTCGTTGCGCGTGTCGATGAGTTCCGGTTCGCCGATCGCCGCGAGCATGCGCTCCGCGGGGCTGGCGTAGACCATGGGATCACGCTTGGCGAGGTCAAGGAATTCTTCGAGAGAAAGTTCCGATTCCTGTTCCCGAGCGTACTGGGACTTGAAGCCTTCGAGGATGCTTTGCACGGCCGACCCTCCTACAGTGCCGTATCCAACAATCAGATACGGTTAAACCCATTGTGTGCTTCCTATACCAGCCAAGCTAGTCATTCTTGCGAATGAGGCTCCACCACATTATGTAGTCGTCGCACTTTAACCACACACAATAGACAGGGATGTGAGACCCCTTCAGAGATTAGGCCCCGATGATGTGCCACAAGTTCCGGCACATCATGAAATTTACCGTCGGACCCCACGATTTCAGGCATTGGCAGCGCAGTCGGGCGAGTGCTGACAGCCATGAGTACATACCCTTTATTCATATCGAATACGTCGCGGTGAAACCGTCGCGGTGAAAAGCCGGGGTCCGCATGCGCGGGGCCTCACGTTGGTACATACGCGTGCCGCTGCGCGGTGGATGCATCGCGTTCGACGCCGCCCGGAAAGACGACGCGCATCGCCTCACCTGCATTGCCTAGCATTTGCCGTTCCCGGTACACCTGCTTGTGTACAAGCGCTGCCGGCCGCCGCATGACGGAGATCGCGACGCACGCGAGATCGGCCGATGCGGCGGCGAGCACACCGGCCGCACGCATGAGGCCGATGACGACGCGGCCATGAAAAACGCGCCCCGTGGGGCGCGTCGCGATCATCCGGGATGATGAAGCAGCATCGTTCAAACGGCCGGTGTGACATCCGCGAGCCGATAGCGTCCCTCGCGGTAGGCCCAGTCGGGCCACAGGGCGTGCGCAAGCGCCACGCGCGCCAGCTCGGTGTCGACCGCCACCGGCGTGTATTGCTCGGGCGCGTCGTAGCGGAACTGCACCGGGTCGCGCCCCGGCGTCATCACCAGCAGATCGTCGCCCCGCAGATAACCATACGTGTTGTCGTATTGCATGATGGCGCGATTCGGCGAACTGATCGCAAGATCGTGACCAATCATCGGGTGGTCGGCCTCGATGCCCGCCAGCGACAGCAGCGTGGGCGCGAGATCGATCTGGCTGATCAGGCGGTCGTCGGTGCGCGCCGCGATGCCGCCGCCCAGGATCACGGCGGGGATGTGGAAGTGGCGCACCGGCACGAGCGTGGCGCCGAACACCCGCGAATCGTGATCGGCCACCACCAGGAATACGGTGTCGTCCCAATACGGGGCCTTGCGCGCGCGCTCGAAGAAGCGGCCGAGCGCCCAATCCGCGTAGCGCACGCTGTTGTGTTCGGTGGCGGGCTCGCCCTGCACCTCGATGCGGCCGGCCGGGTATTCCCAGGGGGTGTGGTTCGACACCGAGAACGCCAGCGTGAAGCTGGGCTGTTCGCCCTCCTCGCGCAGCACGCGGTCGAGCTGGTTGAACATGTCCTCGTCGCTCGCGCCCCAGGTTCCCTCGAACACCGGATCCACGAAATCCTTCCGATCCACGATGCCGTCGAAACCGTTGCCCAGGAAGAAGGCCTTCATGTTGTCGAAGTGCGATTCGCCGCCGTAGATGAAGCGCGACTGATAGCCCTCGCGCCCCAGCAGCTGCGCCAGCGTGAAGAAGCCGCGCTGCGCGCGCGGCAGCTTCAGCACCGCCTGCATCGGCGTGGGCGGGAAACCGGTGGTGACCGCCTCCAGGCCGCGCACCGAGCGCGTGCCGGTCGCATAGGTGCGGGTGAAGGCCCAGCCCTCGCGCATCAGCGCATCGAGCTCGGGGGTGAGGCCCATGCCGCCCAGCGCGGCGCTGTACTGCGCGCCCAGGCTTTCCTCGAGGATGATGACGATCTTCTTGGGCCGCGCCGGCCGCGCCGCCGGCTGCTGCCGGTGCAGGCTGGGCAATTCGGCGCCCGCGGCGGGCGGCGGCAGGTTCGCGTGCGCCAGCACGATCTCGTGCATGCGCGCGCTCGGCATCTTGCCGTACATCGCCGAGCCGCCGCGCTCGTTCTTCATGCTGTAGATCGCGTAGAAGACGTTGTAGAGCGAGTTCAGCGCGAGCGTGTTCACCATGCCGTCGGAGCAGTACGCCACCGACGAGGGATTCATGGGCCGGTGCCCGAGGCTGCCGCGGATCGCCAGGATCACCACCGCCAGCATGCCGACGCTGTAGAGGATGCGTTGCCACCAGGCCAGCGGCGTATCGTCGGTCGGGTTGAAGAACAGCACGCAACCGGCGAAGCCCACCAGCACAAGCACGGCGGTGCCGCCCAGCAGCGCCGTCTTGTAGCCGCGCCACACCATGTTGGAGACCTCGCGCGGATGCTTGAGATACTCCACGAAGAGGCGGTTCGGACGCGTGTCGTATTCCTGGATGAAGGGCGGCGTGGACACCTCCAGCAGCACCAGCAGGATCCACGACAGCATGAACCAGTACGAGGTGATCTCGGCGGCCCAGTGAAATTCGCCCAGCCAGGGGCCCAGCACCAGCGGCCAGGCCGCCAGCACCGCCACCATGTGCGCGTCGATCCGCAGGCCGCCGCGCAGCAGCGGCCACAGACCGCCCGCGTCGCGCACGCGCGGCCACTGCCACGCCGCCAGCGCCAGCCGGCTGAGGGTCAGCAGCACCAGGGCCGCCGCCACGAAGGTCAGTGCTTCGTCTCTCATTCCACCTTCCGTACCCGCCAAAAGCGCCCTCGCGGGCAGGAGGCCGGCGCGCGAGCCGGCCGCAGGGGCCTGGGGCCCCGGATCAGAGCCAGGCCACCGCGCCGCCGGCGGCGGCGCCGCTCACCGACAGCATGCGTTCCACGTAGCGCGCGATCATGTCGACCTCGAGGTTGACCTTGTCGCCCGCCTTCACGTTGCGCAGCGTCGTGACTTCCTGCGTGTGGGGGATGATGTTGATGCTGATGTCGCAGCCGTCGCTGTCGTCGAGCACGCTGTTGACCGTCAGGCTGATGCCGTTGACCACGATCGAGCCCTTGTAGGCCAGGAAGCGCGCGAGGGTCTTGGGCACGCGGATCACCAGCTCGCGCGATTCGCCCGCATCGGAGAAGCGCAGCACCTCGCCCAGGCCGTCGACGTGACCGGACACCAGATGGCCGCCGATCTGGTCGCCGATGCGCAGCGATTTCTCCAGATTCACCTCTCCCGTGGCCGCGAGGCCCACGGTGCGGTTCAGGCTCTCGCGCGAGACGTCGACCTGGAACTGCGTGCCCTGCAGCGCGACGACGGTCATGCAGGCGCCCTGCACGGCGATCGAGTCGCCCAGGCCGACGTCGTGCAGGCCGAGCGAGGCGGCATCGATGTCGAGCCGCACGCCGGCGGATTCGTCGCCCAGCGGCGCCACGTTGACGATGCGGCCGACTGCCGCAACCAGACCGGTAAACATAGGTTTGCTCCTTTGGGCGCTCCGCGGCGCCGTCTTGATCAGGAAAGCGCGCCGGCAGCGCCGACGCCGCGCACGCTGGCCACCAGGGCCTGCCAGTGCGCATCACTCGTGGCGCGCAGGCGCACGTCGGCGCCCACGCGAGTCATATCGGTAAACACATAGCGGCGCGCCGCCTCGAGATGTTCGAGCAGCGGCAGCCGCACCATGCCGGCGGCGTCGCCCAGCAGCACGGGCGCGAGGTAGACCAGCAGCTCGTCGATGCAGCCGGCGGTCAGCAGCGCCCCCGACAGGCCGGCGCCGGCCTCGACGTGCACCTCGTTGAAATCGTTGCGGCCGAGCCAGGCCATCATGGCGGCGAGGTCGACGCGCTCGCCGCGCGCGTCGGGCAGCCGGATCACCCGGGCGTTGCGGTCGGCCAGCACGGCCTCGCGCGCCGGGTCGGCGGCGGCGGTGAACACCAGCACCTCGGTGCCGTCGAACAGGCGCGCCTGCGGCGAGATGTCGAGCCGCGCATCGACCACGGCCTTGCGCGGCGGGCGCGGCGTCTGCACCGCGCGCACATTGAGTTGCGGATCGTCCTTGGTGACGGTGCCCATGCCGGTCAGCACCAGGTCGGCGCGGGCGCGCCAGTGGTGGCCATCGGCCCGCGCGGCATCGCCGGTGATCCATTGCGAAATGCCGTTGTGCAGCGCGCTGCGGCCGTCCAGCGAGGCGGCCATCTTCATCCAGGCCCAGGGGGTGCCGCGGCTCATGCGCGCCACGAAGCCCGCGTTCAGCTCGAGCGAGTCGGCCTCGCCGACGCCGGTGCAGACCTCGATGCCGGCGGCGCGCAGGCGCGCGAAGCCGGCGCCATTGACCTGCGGATTGGGGTCGCCCATGGCCACCACGACGCGCGCCGGCCCGGCCGCGATGAGCGCGTCGACGCAGGGCGGCGTGCGGCCATGGTGGGAGCAGGGTTCGAGCGTGACGTACACGGTTGCGCCGGCAACGGTCTCGCCGGCCGCGGCTGCGGCGCGCAGCGCCATCACCTCGGCGTGCGGATTGCCGGGCGGCTGCGTGGCGCCCTCCCCGATGACCCGGCCCTCGCGCACGATCACGCAACCCACGCGCGGATTCGGCGAGGTCGTGTACAGGACGCCACGCGCAAGGGCGAGTGCGTGCTGCATATGGGCGAGGTCTTGCGGCTGGGTGCGATCCACGTCGGGTACGGCGGCTGTGATGACGACTCACGGATTGTATGCCGCAGCGGCGCGAACGCCGCATCGGCGCTGACGCGTGCCTGATTGCCCGGCGCCGCCATCGCAGGCGATGTCCGAATCGGGCCGCTGGCGGTCCCGGCCCGGGCTGCCCGCCCCGGGGAAGTCGGGCGATAATCCAGCGACACACAGGATCATTTCCTGTCCCTTTCTGTCTTTGGAAGCCTCGCCATGAGCACCGCCCTGCTGCTGATCGACATCCAGGAATCCTTCCGCTCGCGTCCGTATTGGGACGAGACGGAGCTGCCGGCGTTCCTGGCGGCGGTCCAGCACCTGATCGACGAGGCGCAACGGCGCGGCCAGCCGATCGTGCAGATCTTTCATGAGCAGGACGGCGGCAAGGCCGATCCGTTCGACCCGGCCAACGGCCAGGTGCGCACCCTGGCCGGCCTGCGCGTGCCGCCCTGCCCCGTGTTTCGCAAAACGGTGCACTCCGCGCTCTATGCCCGCGACGCGAAGGACCAGAACCTCGACGACTGGCTCAGCGCGCAGGGCGTCACCGGCGTCGTGATCAGCGGCATCCGCACCGAACAGTGCTGCGAAACCACCACCCGGCACGCGAGCGACAACGGGCTGGACGTGATCTACGCGCTCGACGCCACGCTCACCTTCGCGATGCAGGCGCGCAGCGGCAGGGTCTACACCCCGGCCGAGCTGCGCGAACGGACCGAGCTGGTGCTCGAGGGCCGCTTCGCCCGCGTGGTGCCGGCGGCCCAGGCCTGGAGCCTGTGATGCGCGCCGCGCCCGTGCCGGTCTATTTCGTCGTGCTCGACGGCATCGTGCTGCTGGACCTGGCGGGGCCGGCGGAGGCGCTGCGGGTCGCCAACAAGCTCGCCCCCGGCAGTTTCGACGTGACCTACTGTTCGCCCGTGGCCGAGCTCGAGACCGGGCTGCCGGGCCTGCACCTGTCGCGCCTGGCGCCGCTCCCCACCCGCGTGGCGCCCAACGCGCTGGTCATCATCAGCGGCGTGATCGACCGCCACTACGATCTGCGCGCGCCGGCGGCCCAGCAGGTGCTGGAATGGCTGCGCGTGCGCATGCCGGCCGACGGCTTCGAACTGGTATCGATCTGCTCCGGCGCGCTGCTGGCCGCGGCCGCCGGCCTGCTGCGCGACCGCGAATGCACCACGCACCACAACTGCGTCGCGGCCCTGTCGCGGATGGAACCGCGCGCCCGCGTGCTGGAAAACCGCATCTTCGTGCAGGACGAGCGTCTCTGGACCAGCGCGGGCGTGACCTCCGGCATCGACCTGGCCCTGCACCTCGTGGCGCGCGTGACCGGCCCGCAGATCGCCAGCGCGGTCGCGCGCGACATGGTGGTGTACCTGCGCCGCGCGGGCAACGACCCGGCCATCTCGCCCTGGCTCGACCACCGCAATCACCTGCATCCCGGCGTGCACCGGGTCCAGGACGCGGTGCTGCGCGACCCCGCCGCCGACTGGAACGCCGACGCGCTCGCGCGCCACGCGCACACCAGCGCGCGGCACCTGGCGCGGCTGTTCGCCGAGCATGCGGGCTGCACGCCGATGGATTATCTGTATCAGGTGAGGCTGGCGCTGGCGCGCACACTGCTGAGCCAGACGCGCCACGGCATGGAACGGGTGGCGCAGCAGTCGGGCTTCAGCTCGGCCCACCATCTGCGCCGGGTCTGGCGCCGCTTCGAGAGCGCGCCGCCCAGCGCGCTGCGCGCGCATCCGCCGGAATCCGCCGCGCCGCAGCAGCCGGCGGCATGAGGCCGCGCGGCTATTCCTTGCGCAGCTTGTTCGGCGGCCGCGGCCCCTGCATCTCGCGGATGGCCTCGACGAATTCGCCGATGTCTTCGAAGCTTTTGTAGACCGACGCGAAGCGCACGTAGGCCACCTTGTCGAGCCGCTTGAGCTCGTTCATCACGAGCTCGCCGATCTTCTCGCTGGGGATCTCGCGCGCGCCGCTGGCGAGCAGCGTTTCCTCGATGCGCGTGACGGCACCGTCGAGCTGCTCGGTGCTGACCGGCCGCTTGCGCAGCGCCAGCGCCAGGCTGCTGCGCAGCTTGCGGGCGTCGTATTCGGTGCGGTTGCCGTCGCGCTTGACCACGGAAGGCATGGCCAGCTCGACGCGTTCGTAGGTGGTGAAGCGCTTGTCACAGGCCAGGCAGCGGCGCCGGCGCCGTATGGTGTCGCCTTCCTCGGAGACGCGGCTGTCGACCACTTGCGTGTCGGCATTGGCGCAGAATGGGCATCTCATCGGTTTTCCCCTGTACTTCTGTGATCCGGGCATTGTAAATAATGCCGCGCGCATCCCACGCATCCGCCGCGTCCGATGCCAAAAAAAGACAGGCCCGGGAGCCTGCTCCGGGGCCTGTCTCGCGGCGGAAGCGGCCGCTGGCGGCCGCCCCGACGGGTGCTTACTTGCTGTAGACGGGCAGACGCGAGGTCAGCTCGTTGACGCGGGCACGCACCGCGGCGATGTTGGCTTCGTCGCGCGGGTTGTCGAGCACGTCGGCGATCAGGTTGGCGGTGGCCTCGGCCTCGGCTTCCTTGAAACCGCGGGTGGTCATCGCCGGGGTGCCCAGGCGGATGCCGCTGGTCACGAAGGGCTTTTCCGGGTCGTTCGGGATGGCGTTCTTGTTGACCGTGATGTGGGCTTCGCCCAGCACCGCTTCGGCTTCCTTGCCGGTGATGCCCTTGGGACGCAGGTCGACCAGCATCACATGGCTTTCGGTCTTGCCCGACACGATGCGCAGGCCACGCTTGACCAGCGTGTCGGCCAGCACCTTGGCGTTTTTCACGACCTGGGCGGCGTAGTCCTTGAACTCGGGCGACAGCGCTTCCTTGAAGGCCACGGCCTTGCCGGCGATGACGTGCATCAGCGGACCGCCCTGGATGCCCGGGAAGATGGCCGAATTGACGGCCTTCTCGAACTCGGCCTTCATCATGATCACGCCACCGCGCGGGCCGCGCAGCGACTTGTGCGTGGTCGAGGTGACGAAGTCGGCGTGCGGCACCGGGTTCGGGTACTGGCCACCCGCGACGAGGCCGGCGTAGTGGGCGATGTCGACCATGAACAGCGCGCCGTTTTCACGGGCGATGCGGCCCATGCGCTCGAAGTCGATGTGCAGGGCGTAGGCCGAGGCACCCGCCACGATCAGCTTGGGCTTGTGCTCCTTGGCCAGCTGCTCGACCTGGGCGTAGTTCAGGACTTCGTTTTCGTCCAGGCCGTAGGGCAGGAAGTTGTACAGCTTGCCCGAGGCGTTGACCGACGCGCCGTGCGTCAGGTGGCCGCCTTCGGCCAGGCTCATGCCCAGCACGGTGTCACCCGGCTTCAGCACGGCCATGTACACGCCCTGGTTGGCCTGCGAGCCCGAGTTGGGCTGCACGTTGGCGGCTTCGGCGCCGAACAGTTCCTTCAGGCGATCGATCGCAAGCTGCTCGACCACGTCGACGTACTCGCAGCCGCCGTAGTAACGCTTGCCCGGATAACCTTCGGCGTACTTGTTGGTGAGCTGCGTGCCCTGGGCCTGCATCACGGCCGGACTGGCGTAGTTTTCGGAAGCGATCAGCTCAATGTGCTGCTCTTGGCGGACATCTTCTTTCTGAATCGCGGCCCAGAGGTCGGGATCCACCTTGTCGAGGGTGAGCTTGCGGTCAAACATGGGGGGTTCCTGGATCGGTGAGGATTGCGGGGGTAAATCAATGAGCGCTAGTGTACCGCGCGCCGCCCGGGTATACCCGCGCTTATTTCCGCGCCTGCGGCCAAGATCGTCGTTTGTGCGACCAACGCGCCGTCATCTGCGCGTTTGGGGAAGATTTTTCATGACAGGCATGAGCCGCCCTCATGAAGGCCGGCGCGGCCGCGGGCCGCGCCGGCGCCCGCCCTCACGTGGCCGTGGTGGCGCCGATCTGGCGCGGCGCCAGGCCGGGGTTGAGCGTGTAGGTGCCGGTGAGATGCGCCTGGGCCAGCACGTGGCCCTGGATCGCCTTGAGCGCGTCGGCGCCCGTGAACGAGCCCTGCAGGTTGAGCGTCGGCACGTCGAGCGCATACAGCGTGAAGATGTAGCGGTGGACGATCTCGTCGTTCCAGGGCGGGCACGGGCCGTCGTAGCCGAAGTACTCGCCGCTCATGTCGCGGTCTTCCGCGAACCAGCCGGTGTAGTCGTTCAGGCCCTGACGCATGTCGTGCGGCGCCAGCGGGCCGCCCTTGCCGCGCGGCGAGATGCCGCTCGAGAACGCGCCTTCGTCGATCTCGCGCAGGTCCGGCTTGATGTCGACCAGTACCCAGTGGAAGAAGTCCGTGCGGGGCAGCGAGGCGGGCACGGTGCGGCCCTCCTGGTTGACGTCGTCGGGCTTGGTGGGCACGTCGGGATCGTGGCAGATCAGGGCGAACGACTGTGTGCCGGACGGCACGTCATCCCAGGAGAACTGCGGATTGAAGTTGTCCGCCAACGCGACGTGCGACTTTTCATCGATCTTGCCGAACGCATAGCGATCGGGGATCGACTCGTTATCGGAGAAAGACAAACTCGCAAGTTTCATGGCGACCTCCTGGAGAAATGCGAACGTGTTGCTACGCCCCCAAGTTAACACGCGCGAACTTGCGCTTGCCCACCTGGAGCACGTAGGTGCCCGCCGCCAATTGCAACGATTTGTCTTCGACCCGATCGCCGTTCACGCGCACGCCGCCCTGCTCGACATTGCGCTGGGCTTCCGAGCTCGAAGCCACCAGCCCGGCCTCGCGCAGCACGCGCAGAATGCCCATCGGCGCGCCGGCCACGTTCACCTCCGGCATGTCGTCCGGGATCGCGCCATCGCGGAAGCGCGCTTCGAAGGCGGCCAGCGCCGCCTCGGCCGCGGCGGCCGAGTGGAAGCGGGTGATGATTTCCTGCGCCAGCGCCACCTTGGCGTCGCGCGGATTGCGGCCGCCGTCGATCTCGGCCTTGAGCGCGGCGATGTCCTCGAGCGAGCGGAACGACAGCAGCTCGAAGTAGCGCCACATCAGGGTGTCGGAGATCGACATCAGCTTGCCGAACATCGAATCCGGCGTGTCCGAAATGCCGATGTAATTGCCCTTGGACTTGGACATCTTCTCGACGCCGTCGGTGCCCACCAGCAGCGGCATGGTCAGGATGCACTGCGGCTCCTGGCCGTATTCCTTCTGCAGTTCGCGGCCGACCAGCAGGTTGAACTTCTGGTCGGTGCCGCCGAGCTCCAGGTCGGACTTCAGCGCGACCGAGTCGTAGCCCTGCATCAGCGGGTAGAGGAACTCATGCACCGCGATCGGCACGCCGCCCTTGAAGCGCTTGGTGAAGTCGTCGCGCTCCATCATGCGCGCCACGGTGTAGCGCGAGGCCAGCTGGATCAGGCCGCGCGCGCCCAGCGGGTCGCACCACTCGGAGTTGTAGCGGATCTCGGTGCGCGAGGGATCGAGCACCAGGCTGGCCTGGGCGTAGTAGGTTTCGGCGTTCTGGGCGATCTGCTCGCGCGTGAGCGGCGGGCGGGTCGAGTTGCGGCCGCTGGGGTCGCCGATCATCGAGGTGAAGTCGCCGATCAGGAAGATCACCGTGTGACCGAGGTCCTGGAGCTGGCGCATCTTGTTGAGCACGACCGTGTGGCCCAGGTGGATGTCCGGTGCGGTGGGATCCAGTCCCAATTTGATGCGCAGCGGTACGCCCGTCGCGCGGCTGCGCGCGAGCTTGCGGGCGAACTCGGATTCCACCAGGAGTTCGTCGCATCCGCGGCGCACGATGCGCAAATCGGCTTCGATTTCGGGGGTGATGGGGGCTTCGGGGTGCGACATGGGCAGTCCGGCCGAGGGTAATCCACGGCGCAAAAAAGGTGTAAAAAGCGAGGAAATTGGTCGAAAATTCTAGCCGAATCGGCTAGGATACTGCCCTAATCATACGCAACTGTCATGTTCGTGGCCGTTGCTGTCCGGATCAGATGGGGCTCTGCCTCGGCAGCCATCTGTCACTTATTGCCGTTTGTACCAATCTTTGGACCAAGATACGCCGCGCGGCGTATTCCTGCCGCCGGCCCGCAGGCCGGCAGGGGGAGGCCGCGTTTAACCCGTAACTTGAACGCGACGCCACTTCAAGGTCTGAATCACGATGAATCGTGGCCCCAACAGCCTGGTGAGCAGCTTCCGACGTAAAGTTGCCGCCCTGTTCGCCCCCCAAGCCGAACCCTCCTCCCGTGGTGGCGCCATGTTCCGGCGCACCCTTGTCGTTTCCGCTCTCGGTCTTTTCGTCGGCGCCGCCGCGCTGGGCATGGTGCAACAGCCCAACCACGCCGACCTGCCGCCGATGCGACTGATCAACAGCGAACTGCCGCTCGAGTCGAGCCAGGTCCAGGTCAGCACCACGCCGGCTACCGACGCCCCCTACATCAGCGAAACCCGCATCCGCGCCGGCGACACGCTCGCCGCCGTGCTGCAGCGTCTCGAGATCGACGAGTCGGGCCTGCAGTCGTTCCTCACGCACGAGCCCAGCGCGCGCAGCATCTACAAGCTGTACCCGGGCCGCGCCGTGCAGGCCGCCACCGACGCCGAAGGCAAGCTGGTGTGGCTGCGCTACATCCACACGCCGGGCAACGAATCGAACGGCCAGGTCTACACCAAGATGCTGCAGGTCGAGCCCACCGCCAGCGGTTTCAAGGCGCAGGAGCTCACCGAAAACACCGAGCTGCAGACCCGCGTCGCCGTCGGCACGATCCGCTCGTCGCTGTTCGGCGCCACCGACGCGGCCGGCATCCCCGACTCGATCACGCTGCAGATGGCCGACATCCTCAGCGCCAAGATCGACTTCCTGCGCGACCTGCGCCAGGGCGACCAGTTCCGCGTGGTCTACGAAACGCGTTCGCACGATGGCCGCTACGCCGGCGCCGGCCGCCTGCTGGCCGTCGAGTTCATCAACGGCGGCAAGACCTACAACGCGGTCTGGTTCAGCGCAGACAACAAGTCGGGCTCCTACTACGACTTCGACGGCACCAGCCTGCGCGGCGCCTTCCTGCGCACCGCCCTGAAGTTCACCCGCATCAGCTCCACGTTCGGCATGCGCATGCATCCGATCCACAAGACCTGGACCGGCCACAAGGGCGTCGACTACGCCGCCCCCACCGGCACGCCGATCCACAGCACGGCCGACGGCACCGTCGATTTCGCCGGCTGGCAGAACGGCTACGGCAACGTCGTGATCGTCAAGCATCACGGCAAGTACTCCACGCTGTACGCGCACCAGAGCCGGATCGCGCCGGGCCTCAAGAAGGGCGACAAGATCGCCCAGGGCGACCTGGTCGGCTACGTCGGCTCGACCGGCTGGGCCACCGGCCCTCACCTGCATTACGAATTCCGCGTCGACAACCAGCCGATCGATCCGCTCTCGGTCGACCTGCCGGTGGCGCGCACGCTCGAGCCCGCCGAGGCCCGGGCCTTCGCCCAGGCGGTGGCGCCCTACAAGCAGCAGATCGAACTGCTCACGCAGTTCCAGACCACGCTGCCCGAGGCCACCACCAGCGTCGCCAGCCGCTGATCCCACCCATGAGTCGCGCCTCGAACGGCCCGCGCAGCAAGCTGCCGGGCCGTTGTTTCATCGGCCTGATGTCGGGCACCAGCATGGACGGCGTGGACGGCGTGCTGATGCGCTTCGCACCGCACGCCGCGCCGCAGATGCTGGCGAGCGTGAGCGCCCCGCTGCCCGAAGCCCTGCGCGCCACCCTGATGGCGCTCAACACCAGCGGCCCCGACGAACTCGCGCAGGCCCGCCTCGCCGCCAACGAACTCGCCCACGTCTACGCCGCCGTCTGCCGCGACCTGCTGCTCGTGGCCGGCCTGCATCCGGCCGACGTGGTGGCGGTGGGCGCACACGGCCAGACCGTGCGGCACCGCCCCGACCTCGGCTACACCATCCAGCTCAATGCGCCGGCCCTGCTGGCCGAGCTTTGCGGCATGGACGTGGTGGCCGACTTCCGCAGCCGCGACGTGGCGGCCGGCGGCCAGGGCGCGCCGCTGGTGCCGCCCTTTCACGCCGCCATGTTCGGCCGCGACTTCCCGCGCGCCGTGCTCAACCTGGGCGGGATCGCCAACGTCACGCTGCTCGAGCCGGGCCGCGCACCGCGCGGCTTCGACACCGGGCCCGCCAACGTGCTGCTCGACGCCTGGTGCCTGGCCCACACCGGCCAGCCCTTCGACGCCGACGGCCGCTGGGCCGCGCTGGGCCGCGCCTCGGAAGCGCTGCTCGCGCACTTCGTCGACAGCGAGCCGTGGTTTGCGCTGCCGGCGCCCAAGTCCACCGGCCGCGACCTCTTCGGCATGCGCTGGATCGAAAAACGCCTGGCCAGCTTTCACGGCCCGGCCCTGCGGCCCGAAGACGTGCAGGCCACGCTGCAGCGCCTCACGGCCCGCACGGTGGCGGACGCGATCGCGGCGCAGGGCGTGCGGGTGCAGGACCTGCTCGTCTGTGGCGGCGGCGCGCGCAACAGCGGCCTGATGCAGGATCTCGCATCGGTGCTGCGCGTGCCGGTCGAGCCCACCGATCTGGCCGGCGTACCCGCGCAGTGGGTCGAGGCCATGGCCTTCGCCTGGCTGGCGCAGATGCACGTCGACCGCCTGCCCGCCGCCGTGCCCGAAGTGACCGGCGCGCGCGCCGCGCGGGTGCTGGGCGCGCTCTACCCGCGCTGATTCTTCAGCGCACCCGACAAGCAAAGCGCTGCAAAAGCAAAAAGCCTCCCGAGGGAGGCTTTTTGTTGCGCGCGCAACGAATGCGCGCACCCACCGCGCAAGGATCAGACCGAGAAGGACGAACCGCAGCCGCAGGTGGTGGAGGCGTTCGGATTGCGGATCACGAACTGCGCGCCTTCGATGTCTTCCTTGTAGTCGATCTCGGCGCCGACCAGGTATTGGAAGCTCATCGGGTCGACCAGCAGCTGCACGCCTTCCTTGTCGAGCACGGTGTCGTCTTCGTTGACGACTTCATCGAACGTGAAGCCGTACTGGAAGCCCGAACAGCCCCCGCCCTGCACGAACACGCGCAGCTTCAGGTCGGGGTTGCCTTCTTCGAGCAGCAGGTCCTTGACCTTGGCGGCGGCCGAGTCGGTGAAGACGAGGGGGGTCGGCGGCGCTTCCTGCAGGTCGACGGTTTCGGTGACAGCGTTCATGATTACACTCCTGGCCGCAACGGGGCCATGTACGGTGGGCGGGAAAACCCGCTCAGATAGTTCACTATAGCGCAGGCGTCAACCGGATTCAAAATTCCAGCTTGACGGTGCGCGTGGCACGCACGGTGCCGTTTTCCAGCACGCTGACGGTAATGGCTTCGGGGACAAATCCGGGCGGCACCGCCAACACGCCCTGACTGCGTTGATACTGGTCGAAATGCAGGTCGAACGGCCCGCCGTCGCTGACCTTTGCCACGGCCGCCGCCGCTTCGGGGGACAGACCATTGCCGGTCAGCGCGGGCACCGAGGCGGCCGGCGCGGCGCCGGTGGCCGCCGAGGCGAGCGGCGCGGCCGCGTTCGACGCCGCAGCGGCGGTGGCCGCCGCACTTGCCGCGGAATTTGCCGGCGCACTGGCCGCCGCACTCGCTGCCGCACTCGCCGCCGCACTCGCCTGCTCTTTGGCCTGGCCGTTGGCGCCGGCGGCCGGCGCCTCGGGCTTGGCCGCCGCGCTGGCGGCGCCGTTCACCGGCACCGAGGGCACCGTGGTGTTTTCGCTGGCGGCGACCTGCAGCGAGGTGAGCGGCACGCTCACAGTCTCGCCATTGAGCAGGCCGGCGGCCTCGAAGCGCAGCTCGCCGAGAAACGGCGTCTCGCTGCGGCCGCTGCGCATCATCAGGATCTTGTAGCGCACGCCCGCGCCTTCGCGCACGAACTCGGCGCCGCGGATGTCCAGCGATCCGGCCGGACCGGGCGGCAGGAGTTGTTCGTAGAAGGCGAGCTGGTCGCGACCGCGGCCAACGTCTGCCTGCGCCTCGCGCAGCTGCGCCTCGAGCTCCAGGCGCGCCGCGCGTTCGACGGCGATCTCGCCGTCGGCGGTGTCGAGCTGCGCCCGCAGGAAACGGATTTCGGTCTCGCGCTGCGCCAGGGCCTGGTCACGCGCCGCGAGCTGCGTCTGCGTGAGCAGGACGGACCCCTCGGGCACGACATGAGACTGGGCCCTGAAATAGCCCGCCGCCGCGCCGGCCGCGATGCCGGCCGCCAGCACCAGGGCCCACGGCAGCCAGCGCCAGGACCGGCGGGATGCGCTGCCTGCGACGGGTTCAGTCATGGCGGCGCAGCGGACGGCGGGCCGCCTGCATCAGGCGGGCCCGCGATTGCAGCTCAGGGAAGAATCGCAACCTGATCCAACCCCACCGACTCGGACAAGCCGAACATCAGGTTCATGTTTTGCACCGCCTGGCCGGCGGCGCCCTTGACCAGGTTGTCCTGGACCACGAGCACGATCAGCTGGTCGCCGTTGCCCGGACGCTGCACGGCGATGCGCAGGTTGTTGGAGGCACGCACCGAACGGGTTTCGGGCTGGCTGCCGGCCGGCATCACGTCGACGAAGTGCTCGTCGGCGTAGCGGGCCTCGAACAGGGCCTGGAAGTCCGTGTCGCGCGCCTCGGGCAGGATGCGCGCGTAGATCGTGGAGAACATGCCGCGGATCATGGGCACCAGGTGCGGCACGAAGGTCAGGCCGACCTTGCCGCCGTGCAGCTTCTCGAGCTGCTCGACGATCTCGGGGTGGTGGCGATGGCCGGCCACGCCGTAGGCCTTGAAGTTGTCGCTGGCTTCGGAGAACAGCGAGCCCACCTCGGCCTTGCGGCCGGCGCCCGACACGCCCGACTTGCAGTCGGCGATCAGGGTCTGGGTATCGACCAGCTTCTTGCCGCCCTCGAGCAGCGGGGCCAGGCCCAGCAGCACGGTGGTGGGGTAGCAGCCGGGATTGCCGATCACCTTGGCGCGCGAGATCGCCTCGCGGTTGAGCTCGACCAGGCCGTAGGCCGACTGCTGCGCCAGGATGTCGGGGCAGCTGTGCGGCATCTTGTACCAGCGTTCGAACACGGCCGTGTCCTGCAGGCGGAAGTCGGCGGCGAGGTCGATCACGCGCGTACCGGCGGCGGTGAGCTCCTGGGCCTGGGCCATGGCCACGCCGTGCGGGGTGGCGAAGAACACGACGTCACAGTCGGTGAGGGAGGCTTTCTCGGGGGCCGAGAAGGCCAGCTTCACGCGGCCGCGCAGGTTCGGATACATGTCGGCTACCGGCAGCCCGTCTTCCTTGCGGGACGTGATGGCGGTCAATTCCACATTGGGGTGTTGCGACAGCAGGCGCAGCAGCTCGACGCCGGTATAACCGGTGCCGCCGACGATGCCGACCTTGATGCGGGAGTTCGAAGCTTGGGCCATGGTGAGGTTCCGTAAAACGTAGAACGATTGTATCGCTCAGGAAACGGACGCAGGGCGGAGATCTGACCGCTGGCTGGTTCTGGTCCGTATCCGACCGGGCGCGCGCCGCGGGGTTCCCCGCGGTTTCAAGATTCAGGCGGGACAGAGCGTTGCGCCGGGACCGTGCCCTCGCCTCGCCCTGCCGCGCCGTCCTGCCAGGCCCTGCGCCGCCAGCGCGGCGCGCATCGTCCACGATGCCGGGAGGGCCATAAACAAAAAGGCCGCTTTCGCGGCCTTTTTGAGGGACATTAGCGCTTGCTGAACTGCTTGCGCCGACGTGCCTTGCGGAAGCCGACCTTCTTGCGTTCGACTTCGCGCGCATCGCGGGTCACGAAACCGGCTTGCGACAGCGAGGGCTTGAGCGTCGCGTCGTAGTCGATCAGTGCACGGGTGATGCCGTGACGAACCGCGCCAGCCTGGCCGGTTTCGCCGCCGCCGTGAACGTTGACTTTGATGTCGAACGCTTCGGTCAGGCCGGTCAGTTCCAGCGGTTGACGCACGACCATGCGGCCGGTTTCACGAGCGAAGAATTCGTCGACGGGCTTGCCGTTGACGATGATCTTGCCAGTGCCCTTCTTGATGAAAACACGAGCCACCGAGGTCTTGCGACGGCCGGTTCCGTAGTTCCAGTTACCGATCATGGCGTTTCCTTAGAAATCCAGCTGCTTCGGCTGCTGGGCGGTGTGCGGATGCTCGGCACCGGCGTACACCTTGAGTTTCTTGATCATGGCGTAGCCCAGCGGACCCTTGGGCAGCATGCCCTTGACGGCCTTCTGGATCGCACGACCGGGAAAACGCTCCTGCATTTTCTCGAAGTTCGTTTCGCGAATACCGCCGGGGTACGTGGTGTGGCGGAAGTACTTCTTGTCCTTCGCCTTGGTACCGGTAACGACGATATCGGCAGCGTTGATGATGACGATGTAATCGCCAGTGTCAACGTGCGGCGTGAATTCGGGTTTGTGCTTGCCACGCAGACGGTGTGCGACTTCGCTGGCCACACGACCGAGGACTTTGCCCTTGGCGTCGATCACAAACCAGTCACGCTTGACTTCATGCGGCTTGGCCACAAAGGTCTTCATGATGGTTCCTAGATAAAGAATTCTCCCGGCAACCATTTGCCTGGGAATCTTCCCCCAATCCAGCAAAACCGAGGTGGCAGCGTTGCCACGCTCCGCGGATCCTTGCAGACCCTGCTGCCGAGATACCTGCTGGTACTTTTGCCCCCGCCTAAGCGTTATTACCCGCCCGTGCAAGAAGTCAAACTAAGGGAAGCCGGCAATCATAGCACGTTTGCTCAAAAACTGTGCAAGCCGGTCGGCGGACCTACCCCGTGCGGCGCGGTCGGCCGTGGCGGATCCACGACGAAAAAAAGGAGTCAGACTGCATTTTTCGGTGGATGGGAAAAGGTGTCAGACTGCATTTTTCTGGGGTGGAAAAAGGTGTCAGACTGCATTTTCCTGGCCCAGCCGTTCGCCCATGGGCACGCCAGCCTAAGGAAAATGCAGTCTGACACCTTTTTCAGGGCGCAGCCGTTCGCCCATGGGCAGGCCAGCCTAAGGAAAATGCAGTCTGACACCTTTTTCAGGGTGGCACCTTTTCCCGGCGCCGTTCTCGTCGCGGCACCGGGGCCCTGGCGGGGTGCGCCAGGGCTCGGGCCGGGACAGAGGGGGCTTACTTGCGGCGGGCGGCGAGGGCGACGCCGAGGTATTGGTCGTAGGCGCCTTCGGCCAGGCGGAACCACGGCAGCAGGTCGTCGCGGAAGCCCATGTAGTTGTCGAAGATCGCCTTGAACTTCGGGTCCTTGGCGCAGAACTCGGCGTAGACCGTGTTGGCGGCCTCGAACGAGGCGTCCATCACCGAACGCGGGAACGCGCGCAGCTCGGCGCCGCCCGCGATCAGGCGGCGCAGGGCGCCGGCGTTCAGGGCGTCGTAGCGCGAGGTCATGGCGACGTGGGCCACGCGGCTGGCGGCTTCGACGATGGCCTGGTAGTTCTTCGGCAGCTTGCCCCAGGCGTCTTCGTTCATGTAGAGCGAAACCTGCGGACCGCCTTCCCACCAGCCCGGGTAGTAATAGAACTTGGCGACCTTGTTGAAGCCGAGCTTCTCGTCGTCGTACGGGCCGACGAACTCGACCGCGTCCAGCGTGCCCTTCTCGAGCGAGGGATAGATGTCGCCGCCGGCGATCTGCTGCGGCACCACGCCCATGCGCGAGAGCACTTCACCGGCGAAGCCGGCGGTGCGCATCTTCAGGCCCTTCAGGTCCTCGGGGGTCTTGATTTCCTTGCGATACCAGCCGCCCATCTGCACGCCGGTATTGCCCATCGGCAGGTTGACGATCTTGTGCGGCTTGAACATTTCGCGCGTCAGCTTCATGCCGTCGCCGTCGAACATCCAGGCGTTCATCTGGCGGGCGTTCAGGCCGAAGGGCACGGCCGAGTCGAAGCACAGCGCCGGATCCTTGCCGTAGTAGTAGTACGAAACGGTGTGGCCGCACTCGATCGTGTTGTTCGACACGGCGTCGAACACTTGCAGCGCCGGGACGATTTCGCCGCCCGGGAACTGGCGGATGTTGAACTTGCCGCCCGTCGCTTCGGAGACGTACTTGCAGAAAATGTCGCCGGTGCCGTAGAGGGTGTCCAGGCTGCGCGAAAAGCTCGAGGCCAGGCGCCAGTTGATGGCGGGCATTTCCTGGGCGAAAACGGGCGCGGCGACGGCCGCGCTGCCGGCAACGGCACCGAGACCGGCTTTCTTCAAGAACGAACGACGTTGCATTTGACGGCTCCTCCTGTGGAACAAACTATGCGTCAGATTGGGAATTGAAACGTTTGATTTCCCGGGGATATTACACGCTGCGCGCGCACGAACCGCCCGGCGAGCCGCGCCAGGCCGTGTTGCGCTGCGGGAAATCGAGGCGCCATGCGGCCCGCCGGGCCGCATGGCAAGTGAAGCGAACGCTGCTGTGCAGCGCGGCGTCAGGCGCCCGCGACCGCCATCTGCTCGATCAGGATCGAGCCGGTGGTCTTGGTACCGCGCGAGATGGTGTCGGCGCCCACGGCGACGATCTGGCGGAACATGTCGGCCAGGTTGCCCGCGATGGTGATCTCCTCGACCGCGTGCTGGATCCTGCCGTTTTCGACCCAGTAGCCGAACGCGCCGCGCGAGTAGCCGCCGGTGACGTAGTTCACGCCCTGGCCGATCAGCTCGGTGACCAGCAGGCCGGTGCCCATCTTCTTGAGCATGGCCTCGAAGTTGTCGCCGCGGCGGGTCTTGCGCGACACCAGGCTGAGGTTGTGCGAGCCGCCGGCGTTGCCGGTGGTGACCATGCCGAGCTTGCGCGCGGTGTAGGTCGACAGGAAGTAGCCCTCGAGCGTGCCGCCGCTGACCACGCGGCGCGCCTGGGTGCGCACGCCCTCGTCGTCGAACGGCGAACTGCCCATCGCGCCGACCACGTGCGGATCCTCGAGCACGTCGATGTGGTCGGGGAAGATCGGCTTGCCCAGCGAATCGACCAGGAAGCTGGCCTTGCGGTAGAGCGCGCCGCCGCTGGTGGCCTGGGTGAACGCGCCCAGCAGGCCGAGCGCCAGCGGCGCCTCGAACAGCACCGGCACCTTGCCGGTCGGGATGCGGCGCGCCGACATGCGTGCCAGCGTGCGTTCGGCGGCGTAGCGGCCCACGTCTTCGGGCGAGGCCAGCTTGGCCGGATCGCGCTCGGAGGTGTACCAGTAATCGCGCTGCATCTGGCTGCCACGGCCGGCGATCGGCGCGACCGACAGGCTGTGGCGCGAGTACGGGTAGCCGCCCATGAAGCCGCGCGTGTTGCCCATCACGAACTGGCCTTCGTAGGTGCCCACGGTGGCGCCATCGGTGTTGGTGATGCGCGGGTCGACCGCGCGGGCGGCGCGCTCGGAGCGCAGCGCCAGCTCGGCCGCCTCGGCGGTGCTGACCGCCCAGGGGTGGTGCAGCTTCAGGTCGGGGAAGTCGGTGGCCAGCATGTCGGCATCGGGCAACCCCGCGGCGCCATCGGCCGCGGTGTGGCGGGCGATGTGCCAGGCCGCTTCGACCGTCTGGCGGATCGCGTCGTCGGAAAAGTCGGAGGTCGAGGCCGAACCGCGGCTCTGGCCGGCGTAGACCGTGATGTCGAGCGAACGGTCGCGCGTCTGTTCGACGGTCTCGATGTCGTTCTTGCGCACCGAGACGGACAGCCCCAGGCTTTCGGACACCTCGGCGGCCGCGTCGCTCGCGCCGACCTTGCGCGCATGCGCCAGCGCGCTCTCGACCAGTTCGGAAAACCGCGCGTGATTCGCGGCGATGGGCAGGGAAGAAGAGGAAGTGACCATTGCTGTCCAATTTACAGAGACGGTTATCATAGCCAAACCTGTCTTTTTTCAGTGTTCCAATGAGTTTTCCGCACCAGGATGCCGGCGACGACGCCGAATTCGACGATTACGACTATGACCGGCCCAGCAAATCCCAGGTCAAACGGGAGCTGCACGCCCTGGTCGACCTGGGCAAACAGCTGATCGAGCTGTCGCCCGAACGCCTGCGTCAGTTGCCGATCGAGGAGCGTCTCTACGAGGCGATCCGCGAGGCCCAGCGCACCACCGGCCGCGAGGGCCTGCGCCGCCAGGTGCACTTCGTGGGCAAGCTGATGCGCAACGCGCCGGCCGACGAGATCCGCCATCAACTCGATGTGTGGGAAAACGGCTCGCGCGAAGAAACCGCCGCGATGCACCGGCTCGAGACGCTGCGCGAACGCCTGCTGGCCGACGACGACGCCCTCACCACCCTGCTGCAGACGCACCCGGGCGCCGACGTGCAGCAGTTGCGCGCGGTGATCCGCGCCGCGCGCAAGGAAGCGCAGCAGAACGCCAACCTGAACCCGGGCCAGGAACCGCAGCGCAAGCATTACCGCGCGCTGTTCCAGGCGCTCAAGGCCCTGCTCGCCTGACCCCTCCCCCGCCAGTAACCGCTTGAGTCCCATGACCGCCACCGCTGATCTGCTCGACTGCATCGAACTCGAAACCGGCCCCAATCCGACCCACGCCGTCATCTGGCTGCATGGGCTGGGCGCCGACGCCAACGACTTCGTGCCGGTCGTGCCGGAGCTGCGTCTGGGCGCCACGCCGCCGGTGCGTTTCGTGTTCCCGAACGCGCCGGTGCAGCCGGTCACGATCAACGGCGGCATGGCGATGCGCTCCTGGTACGACATCCTGGTGCTCGATCTGGTGCGCCAGGAGGATGCCAACGGCATCCGTGCCTCCGAGGCCGCGGTGCAGGCGCTGATCGCGCGCGAAAACGCCCGCGGCATCCCGACCTCGCGCATCTTCCTGGCGGGCTTCTCGCAGGGCTGCGCCATGACGCTGCACACCGGGCTGCGCCTGCAGGAGAAGCTGGCGGGCATGATCGCGCTGTCCGGCTATCTACCGCTGCTGGACCTGGCCGAGGCCGAGCGCCACGACGCCAATCGCGACACGCCGATCTTCATGGCGCACGGCACCTACGATCCGGTGGTCAACATCGCGCGCGCCGAGGCGTCGCGGGCCCGCCTCACCGCGCTGGGCTATGACGTGAGCTGGCACACCTATCCGATGCCCCACTCGGTGTGCATCGAAGAGATCAACGACATCGGCAGCTTTCTGCGCGAGCACCTGCGCTGACCCGGCAAGCCCTGCGCCCCGGGGCAGCTTGTATACAAGCCGGTATCCCACCACCCCATGATTTGGCGTTTTCTACAGGAAAACGCTAATTCGCACCGGCTTGTCCGGCCGGATTCCTGAATATAGTATTCAATCCATGCCCCGCGTCCGTACCAGGACGCGCCGGGCGACGGGGCAGGCCGGTCCCCGCCGGCGCATTCTCCCCGCCCCTCGTCTTTGCGCTTTGCCGCTGTTCCCGCAGTCGCTGCACCGCTGTACGACGTCACCACACCCGATCGATTTCCGCGGCCCCGCGCCGGCGGCGACCTCGCGCGCCGCCCGTGACGGCCGCCCACGCCGGAGCTCGCCGTGAAGATCTATCCCTTGGCATCCCTTGGCCGCTGGCTCTGCGCCGCGGCCCTGCTCTGTGCCTCCGGCGCCGCCTCGGCCGCCGAGGCGCTCAACCCGCCCGTGAAGGTGCGCTACGAGGAAGTGGTGCGGTCCATCCTGTACGTGCCCAAGTACGTGGCCCTGTCGCAGGGCTACTTCAAGGAAGCCGGCCTGGACGTGGCCATGAAGACCTCGCAGGGCACCGACAAGGGCATGACCGCCCTGCTCTCGGGCAGTGCGGACATCGTGCTGATCGGCCCCGAGGCCTCGATCTACGTGCAAAACAGCGAATCGCCGGTGAAGCCGCGCATCTTCGCCGGCCTGACGGCGACCGACGGCTTCTTCCTGCTCTCGCGCAAGCCGGTGGAGAAGTTCGACTGGTCGATGCTCAAGGGCAAGGAGATCATCGGCTTCAGGCCGGGCTCGAATCCGATCGTGTTTCTCGAGACCGCCCTGCGCAAGCACGGGGTGGATCCGCAGAAGGACGTGAAGCTGCTCAACAACATCGGCATCCCGGCGCGCGCCGGCGCCTGGATGGCTGGCCAGGGCGAGTACGGCATCTTCCTCGAACCCGAGGCGGGCGAGCTGGTGCGCAACGGCAAGGGCCACATCGTGGCCTCGGTCGGGCACGAGGTGGGCCAGGTCGACTACACGGTGTTCACCGCCACCGACAAATACATCCGCGACAACCCCAAGGTGATCCAGGCCTGGACCGACGCGGTGGCGCGCGCCGAAAAGTATGTGCAGGCCACACCCGCCGCCACGCTCGCGCCGCAGGTGGCGAGCTTCTTCCCGGGCATGGACCAGGCCGGCATCGTCGACGCCATCGAACGCTACAAGCAATACCAGATCTGGAAGACCGCGCCGCTCGTCACGCCGCAGGCCATGAACCAGCTGCAGGACATGCTGGTGGCCAGCGCGGTGATGAAGGAAAGCGCGCGCGTGAAATACGAAGACGTGGTGATCGCCGACTTCGCCGACAAGGTGCAGCCATGAGCGCGGTCGTGCACACGCTGGCCCCGGCGCAGGCGCCGGCCAGCGCCAAGATCGAGATCCGCAACGTCTGCCTGAGCTACTTCACCGCCGACGGCGAGACCCAGGCCCTCTCGGACGTGTCGTTCGAGCTCGCCGCGGGCGAGTTCGTCAGCCTGATCGGCCAGAGCGGCTGCGGCAAGAGCACCCTGCTCTCGCTGATGGCCGGCCTGATCGCGCCCACCGCCGGCAGCGTGCTGGTGGACGGCGCGCCGGTCACGCGGCCCTCGCCGCGCATCGGCTACATGCTGCAGCAGGACTATCTGTTCGAGTGGCGCACCATCCTGGAGAACGTGATGCTGGGCGCCGAGATCCAGGGGCGGCGCGACGCGCGCAGCGAGGCGCGCGCCGTGCACCTGCTCGAGAAATGCGGGCTGGGCGCGTTCCTCAACCACACGCCGCGCCAGCTCTCGGGCGGCATGCGGCAGCGCGCCGCGCTGGCGCGCACGCTGGTCACCGAGCCCGACGTGATCCTGCTCGACGAGCCCTTCTCCGCGCTGGATTCGCAGACCCGGCTCGCGATCTCCGACGAGGTCGTCGACATCCTGCGGCGCGAAGGCAAGACCGTGGTGCTGGTGACCCACGACATCGGCGAGGCCATCGCCATGACGGACCGCGTGATCGTGCTGTCGCGCCGTCCGGGCCGCATCAAGAGCCAGTACCGCATCGCCTTCGCGCAGCCGCGGCCCACGCCGTTCCAGGCGCGCACGCGGCCCGAATTCAACAGCTATTTCGAACAGCTCTGGAAAGAGCTCGACGTGCACGTGGAGGGCTGAACCATGACTACCCCCGCCGTTGCGCTGCGCGCGGTCGCGCCGCCCAGCCCGCAGTACCAGGCCTGGCTGCGCCGCACCGAGCGCCGCCGCACCCACGTCCGCCTGGCCCAGCTCGCGCTGCTGGTGCTGTTCTTCGCGCTGTGGGAAATCCTGCCGCGCATGCACGTGCTCAATCCGCTGCTCACCAGCTATCCGAGCGCGCTGTGGCCCACCTTCATCGAGCTGTGGCGCAACGGCAATCTGCCGCAGCACATCGCCACCACCGTGTCGGCCACGCTGGTGGGCTTCGTGCTGTCGATGGGGCTGGGCATCGCCTGCGCGGCGCTGCTGTGGTGGTCGGACTTCGTCTACAAGGTGCTGGATCCGTTCCTGGTGGTGGCCAACGCCATGCCCAAGATCGCCTTCGTGCCGATCTTCTACCTGTGGCTGGGCTCCGACTACGCGGTGTACGGCATGGCCGTGGCGATCGCGGTGTTCGTGACCATCATGGTGGTGTACGCGGGCTTTCGCGGCATCGACGCCAACAAGATCAAGCTGGCGCACACCTTCGGCGCGTCGCGCTGGCAGATCCTCACCAAGGTCGTGCTGCCCGGCAGCGTGCCCACGCTGATCGCCGCCGTGAAGATGAACATCGGCCTGGCCCTGGTGGGCGTGATCGTGGGCGAGTTCCAGTCGGCCGACTCGGGGCTGGGCTTTCTCATCATGAACGGCAGCCAGATCTTCAAGCTCAACATCGTGATGACCGCGATCACCCTGCTGGCGATCATCTCCAGCCTGATGTATCTCGCCATCTATCGCATCGAGGCCGCCGTGATGCGGCGCTACGCCTGAAGGAGAGCGGCATGGAATTCCCGCAATGGGTGCAGGACCGCGTGATCGCGCGCCAGGGCCGGCTGCACCCCTACGACCACTTCGACGCGGCGCGCTGCGCCGTGGTGGTGATCGACATGCAGCGCTATTTCACCGAGCCCGGCTTCCAGGGCGAGTGCGCGCCGGCGCGCGAGATCATCGCGCCGATCAATCGCCTGTGCGAGGCGCTGCGCACGGCCGGCGGCACCGTGGTGTGGGTGCAGACGGCATCGGACAACGCGGACAGCTTCTGGTCGCACCATCATGGCGTGATGCTGACGCCGGAGCGCAGCCGGCGCCGGCTCGAGACGCTGCGGCGCGACGCGCCCGGGTATGCGCTGCATCCGGGCATGGACGCGCGCGACGGCGATCTGCGCGTGACCAAGCGCTTCTACAGCGCGATGGCGCCGGGGTCGTCGGAGCTGGAGCCCCTGCTGCGCGGACGCGGCATCGACACGCTGTTCGTCACGGGCACGGTCACCAATGTGTGCTGCGAATCCACGGCGCGCGATGCCATGATGCGCGACTTCCGCACGGTGATGATCGACGACGGGCTGGCCGCCGTCACGCCGCAGGAGCACGAGCACGCGCTGCAGGGCTGGATGCTGTTCTTCGGCGACGTGCTCTCGGTGGACGAGGCCCGCGCGCGGCTGGTGCCGGCCGCGGGCCTGCGCCGCAGCGCCTGAGCCCTCAGTAGGTTTCGAGGTGCAGGCGGCCCTCGCGGCGCAGCCGGTCGGCCAGGCCCGGCCAGTCGTGGCCGGCCTCGGCCACGATGTCCTGCAGGGCCTGCAGCACGCCCGACTCCATGCCCTTCAGCCCGCACACATACACATAGGTGTCGCCCTGGGTCAGCAGCCGCAGCACGTCGGCGGCCCGCTCTCGCATCAGGTCCTGCACATAGCGGCGCGGCCGCTCCGGCTCGCGTGACAGGGCCAGGTTGATGTCGATGAAGTCGCGCGGCAGCTTCATCAGCGGCCCGAAGTACGGCAGCTCGCGCTCGGTGCGGGCGCCGAAGAACAGCATCAGCTCGCCCAGCTCGCCCTCGGCGATGCGGCGCCGGCAGTGCTCGGTCATGGCCCGCATCGGCGCGGCGCCGGTGCCGGTACAGATCATCATCAGGTTGGCGCGCGGATGGTTCGGCATCAGGAAGGTGTTGCCGAACGGGCCGATCACGCGCACCGTGTCGCCCTTGGCCAGGTCGCAGAGGTAGTTAGAACAGACGCCGTTGACCGGGCTGCCGTCGTGCGTCTGCGTGACGCGCTTCACCGTGATCGAAAGATTGTTGTAGCCGGGCCGCTCGCCGTTGCGCGGGCTCGCCAGCGAGTACTGGCGCGCGTGGTGGGCCCGGCCCTGCGCATCGGCGCCGGGCGGCAGCACGCCGATCGACTGGCCCTCGAGCACCGGGAACGGCAACTGGCCGAAGTCCAGCACGATGTGATGGATGTCGCTGTCGGTGTCGGCATCGGTGACGCGGTAGTTGCCCACCACCGTCGCCTCGACCGGCGTCTTGTGCGAGTACAGGTTCACATAGGGATGCGCGGCCGACCAGGGCGGCACGATGGCGCCGGGCGCCACCGGCACGGCCTCGGCGGGCTGGGCCGCGGCGACGCCCGGCGCAGCGGCGCCCGGCGCGGCGGCATCGAGGGCCAGCGCGTCGGCCGCGATCGGCTTCTCGGCGGGCAGCTCGTCCCAGGAAAACTGCTCGTCGAGACTGTAGGCATCGCCGCGCGCCACCAGCCGCCAGTTATCGATGGAGCCGGTGGGGCACGGCGGCACGCAGGCCATGCAGCCGTTGCAGATCTCCGCGTTCACCACGTAGTTGCGGCCATCGTGGGTGATCGCATCGATCGGGCAGGTTTCCTCGCAGGTGTTGCAGCGGATGCAGATCTCGGGATCGATCAGGTGCTGCTTCAACAGCTCGCTCGACAAGGGCGCGTTCATGGCAGACCCCGGCACTCAGTTGAAACGGACGTACTCGAAGTTCACCGGCTGGCGATTCACGCCCATCACGGGCGGCGCGATCCAGTTGGCGAACTTGCCCGAGTCGACCACGCGGCCCATCAGCGAGGCCACGAAGGCGCGGTCTTCGGGCGTGGCCAGCCACTTGTGCTGGTTGGCGCGCCACTGGTCCTCGCTCAGCACCTCGCCCTCCGGCGACACGCGGATACCGGCCAGCGTGCCGATCTGGCGGTTGAAGGCCTTGTGCGGCACCGAGAGCCGGAAGCCGATGCCGTTCTTCTCGATCACCTTGTTCCAGCGCGCCACGCCCGCCATCGAATCGCGGATGAAGTCGTCGCGCAGCACTTCGTTGAGCGCGTTGAGCATCGGCACCTCGATCTCGCGCAGGCGGCCGTCGACCACGCTCAGGATGCGATAGGTGTCGTTCTTGAGCTGGTGATCGTCAGTGCGCTTGCCCTCTTCGTAGCGCCCCTTCAGCCCCGAGCTGTAGAAGATCGCGGCGTTGGACGACTGGTCGGCGCCGAACAGATCGATGGTGACGCTGTAGTGGAAATTCAGGTAGCGCTGGATGGTCTGCAGGTCGATCACGCCGGCGGCACGGATCGCGGCCGGGTCGTCGGTCTTGAGCTGGTTCATCACCTCGCAGGTGCGCTGGATCACGCGCGACACGCCCGATTCGCCCACGAACATGTGGTGCGCCTCCTCGGTCAGCATGAACTTGGTGGTGCGCGCCAGCGGATCGAAGCTGGACTCGGCCAGCGCGCACAGCTGGAACTTGCCGTCGCGATCGGTGAAGTAGGTGAACATGTAGAAGGCGAGCCAGTCGGGCGTCTTCTCGTTGAACGCGCCCAGGATGCGCGGATTGTCGGCGTCGCCCGAGGTGCGTTGCAGCAGCGCATCGGCCTCCTCGCGGCCGTCGCGGCCGAAGTAGCGATGCAGCAGGTACACCATGGCCCACAGATGGCGGCCTTCCTCGACGTTGATCTGGAACAGGTTGCGCAGGTCGTACTGGGACGGCGCGGTCAGGCCGAGGTGGCGCTGCTGTTCGATCGAGGCGGGCTCGGTGTCGCCCTGGGTCACGATGATGCGGCGCAGGTTGGCGCGATGTTCGCCGGGCACGTCCTGCCACACGTCGCGGCCGATGTTCTCGCCGAAATGGATCTTGCGCTGGCCGTCCTGCGGCGCGAGAAAGATGCCCCAGCGATAGTCGGGCATCTTCACGTGGTCGAAGTGGGCCCAGCCATCGGGCTCCACGCTCACGGCGGTGCGCAGATACACGTCGTGCTGGTGCGAACCGTCGGGGCCCATGTCGCGCCACCATTGCAGGTAGTTGGGCTGCCAGTGTTCCAGCGCGCGCTGCAGGGCGCGATCGCCCGACAGGTTGACGTTGTTGGGGATCTTCTCGCTGTAGTTGATGCCGCTCATGTCTCTTCTCCGTTGTGGCGGCGCGGGTCGGGCCGCGCCCTGCCTGTGGTGCCGGCGCGCGGGGCTCGCGCCCGCGCCGGCGGCGCGGTCCTCAGACCCGGTTCCAGTCGAAATTGGCCTGCTCGCCCTTGCCGTAGAGCTTGAGCGCGCCCTTCTCGCCGACGGCGTTGGGGCGGTTGAAGATCCAGTTCTGCCACGCGGTCAGGCGGCCGAAGATGCGGGTCGCCATGTTTTCCTTGCCGCCGAAGCGCAGGTTGGCCTCCATGCCGGTGAGCGCATCGGGCGAGAGCGCGCGGCGCTCCTCCAGGGCCAGGCGCACCTCGTCGTCCCAGTCGAGCTCGTCGGGCGCGAAGGTGACGAGGCCCAGCGCCAGCGCCTCGCGCGCATCCAGGGCGCGGCCGGCGACGGCGCGCACTGCCTCGAGCGGGCCCTCCTCTTCGTAGAAGCGCCGCTGCAGCCGGCTCTGGCCGGTCACCATGGGATAGGCGCCGAAGTTGCGGCCGGTGAGGGCGATGCGTGCGGGCGCGTCGGCGTCCTCGTCGTCGCGCATGTAGATACGGTCGGCCACCAGCGCCAGCTCGAGCAGGGTGCCGGTAAAGCAGGAGCCGGGCTCGATGAAGGCGAACAGCGTGCGCGACGTCACGTCGAGCCGCGCAAGCGTACGGCGCAGCATGCCGGTGGTCTCGCGCACGAACCAGTGCCCGGCGTGGCGCTCCAGCGCCGCGTCGGCGCCCTGCACCCGCGCGGCATCGCCCGCGGTCTTGAGCACCCAGGTGCCGATGTCGAGCTCATTTGTGCGCATGTAGAGGATCGCGTCGTCGAGCTCGCGCGCCATGGCCAGCGGCCACCAGTCGGCGCCCTGCGCCAGGATGGCGTCGATCTCGTCGGGCACCGCCTCCTGCGGCGCACGCACGGTCCAGGTGGCGAGGCGGGCGTCGCGGTCGATGCGCACGTCGACGTGGCGATAGCGCAGTCCTTCGGCATCGGCCTCGCGCTGCAGCGGCGTGAGCGCCACGCCGGCGCCGCCGGGGCGATCGCTCAGCGCGGCGAGCGCCTGCGCGCGGCCCTGCACCGCTTCCTGGAACTGGGCCGGCTTGATCACGTCGTCGACCAGGCGCCACTCCTTGGCGCGCTGGCCGCGCACCCCTTCGACCAGAGTGCAGAAGATGTCGGCATGGTCGTGCCGCACGCGCCGCTTGTCGGTGACGCGCGTGAGGCCGCCGGTGCCCGGCAGCACGCCCAGCAGCGGCACCTCCGGCAGCGCAACGGCCGAGGACCGGTCATCGACCAGCAGGATCTCGTCGCAGGCCAGCGCCAGCTCGTAGCCGCCACCGGCGCAGGCGCCGTTGAGCGCGGCGATGAACTTCAGGCCGCTGTGCTCGCTCGCGTCTTCCATGCCGTTGCGGGTTTCGTTGGTGAACTTGCAGAAGTTCACCTTCCACGCATGCGACGACAGGCCCAGCATGAAGATGTTGGCGCCCGAACAGAAGACGCGGTCTTTCATGCTGGTGACGACGACGGTGCGCACCTCGGGATGTTCGAAGCGGATGCGTTGCAAGGCATCGTGCAGCTCGATGTCCACGCCCAGATCGTACGAATTGAGTTTGAGCTTGTAGCCCGGGCGCAGGCCGGCGTCTTCGGCCACGTCCATCGCCAGGGTGGCGACGCTGCCCTCGCAGCTCAGGCGCCAGTGGCGGTAGCGGCTCGGTTCGGTGCGGAAATCCACCGCGGATGAAACTGTGCTCATGCTTTGTCTCCTGACGGCCTTCTCTCGATGCCTGTGGCTTCACCACGAAAGCACAATACTGCATGTGATGAATTAAAATGCAGAATAGTGCACGAGAAAAAGCACGTCAAGGCTGACGTGCACAAAAATGCAGTTTTTTACAGCGGCAGGCCGCAGGCCTTGCGCACGTGGGTGCGCAGGCCGGCGAAGCTCTCGGGCAGGCTGAGCTCGCTGGTGACCCAGGTCAGGTCGGCCTTGGCATAGAAGGCCTCGCGGCCGGCCAGGATGCGCTTGAGGTCGGCCATGGCCTCGTTGTTGCCGGACATCGGACGGAAGTCGCCCTGCGCCATCACGCGGCCCATGTGCTCTTCCGGCGTGGCGCGCAGCCACACCGTGTAGCAATGCGCCAGCAGCAGGTTGAGCGTGGCGGGCTCGGAGACCAGCCCGCCGGGCGTGGCCAGCACCATCTCGGGATAGATCTGCACCGCCTCCTCGAGCGCGCGGCGCTCGTAGCGGCGGTAGGCGTTGGGGCCATACAGATTGTGGATCTCGAGGATGCTGCACCCGGCCACCCGCTCGATCTCCTTGTTGAGCTCGATGAACGGATAGCCCAGGTCATCGGCCAGCATCTGGCCCAGCGTGGACTTGCCCGCGCCGCGCAGGCCGATCAGGGCGATGCGCTGGAACCGGTTGGGCCGCTGTGCGCCCGCGCCCACGCCGAACAGCTGGGTCAGCACCTCGCGGGCGCGTTGCAGGTCGGATTCGCTGCGGCCGCTGAGCAGCTCGCGGATCAGCAGCCACTCGGGCGACTCGGTGGTGACGTCGCCCACCAGCTCGGCCAGCGCGCAGTTGAAGGCGCGCGCGATCTGCAGCAGCACGAGGATCGAGGCATTGCCCACCCCGTGCTCGAGATTGGCGAGGTGGCGCTCCGAAACGCCGGTGGCCTGGGCCAGGCTCTTGCGCGTCATGCCGCGGATCGCGCGCAGGCGGCGCACCCGCTCGCCGAGGGCGATCAGGAACGCCTCGCGGCGAGGTTCCATCGGCGCAGATTCGAGCGCTTGCTCCATGGGATAGATGCTCCGCAATAACCCTTAATCGCAAGGTGACATGAACTATAGTGCTTGACGCTCTTAATTTAAAGCACTATTTTTCCATCACCCGCTTGAACTTGTGCTGAAAACCCCGGACACCGCCTGCACCGCACGCACTGTTTTGCATGCAGGGCCGCCGGGGGTCGATAGTGTAAAGGACGCTGCCATGAGTACGCCTGAACAGTTCCACGCCCTGATCCGGGAAGTCACCGACCGGATCGGCGACGCGCCGCTCGACGCGCAACTGCAGCACCAGCTGAACCGCGACATCGGCCCCGGCAGCACGCTCTACAGCCGGCTGTTCGAGGCCTGTAAGACCGGGGTGGCCGAGGGCTGGATGTGCAAGTACGAGGGCGGCGGCATCCGCTATGGCCGCGTCATCAAGCCGGACCCATCCCTGGGCGGCTACTCCGTCGACGTGGTCGACATGGACGACCTCGCCGGCCCGCATCACCGCCATCCCAACGGCGAGATCGACCTCATCATGCCGCTCACCGACGCCGCGCGCTTCGACGGCCACGGCGCCGGCTGGCTGGTCTACGGCCCGGACTCGGCGCATGCGCCCACCGTGAGCGACGGCCATGCGCTGGTGCTGTACCTGCTGCCCGCGGGCGCCATCGAATTCACCCGGCCCGCGGCCTGAGGAAAGCCCATGCACATGCTCGACAGCTACGTCCACGGCGCCTGGGTCGGCGGCACGGGCGAGCCCGCCTGGCTCAAGGACCCCGTGACCGGCGAGACGCTGGCCGGCGCCAGCAGCGCCGGCCTCGACCTGGCTCGCGCCTGCGCCTACGCCCGCGACACGGGCGGCGCGGCGTTGCGGGCGCTCTCCTACGCCGAGCGCGCCGCGCTGCTGGCGCGTGTGGCCGAGGTGCTGACCGGCCAGCGCGACAAGTACTACGAGATCGCCCTGCGCAACAGCGGCACGGTGAAGAACGATTCGGCCGTGGACATCGACGGCGCGCTCTACACCCTCTCTTACTACGCGCGCCAGGGCGCCCGCATCGAAGACCGCGCCTGGCGCATGGACGGCACGCCCGACACGCTCGCCAAGGAGCCCGGCTATGGCGTGCAGCACGTGCTGGCGCCGGTGCGCGGCGTGGCGATGCTGATCAACGCGTTCAACTTCCCGGCCTGGGGCCTGTGGGAAAAGGCCGCGCCGGCCCTGCTGTCCGGCGTCCCCGTGATCGCCAAGCCGGCCACCGCCACCGCCTGGCTCGCGCATGAAATGGTGCGCGACGTGATCGCGGCCGGCGTGCTGCCGGACGGCGCGCTCAGCCTGGTGTGCGGCGGCTCGGCGGGCCTGCTCGACGCCCTGCAGCCGCTCGACCTGCTGTCCTTCACCGGTTCGGCCGACACCGCGATGCAGTTGCGCACGCATCCATCGGTCGCGCGCGACGGCGTGCGCCTGAACGCCGAGACCGACAGCGTGAACAGCGCCCTGCTCGGCCCGGACGCCCTGCCCGGCAGCCCCGCCTTCGAGGCGCTGGTGCGGGAGGTCGTGCGCGAACTGAGCGTGAAGTCGGGCCAGAAGTGCACCGCGATCCGCCGCATCTTCGTGCCGCAGGCGCATTACGAGGCCGTGGCGCAGGCCATCGGCGCGCGCCTCGCCACGCTCACGGTCGGCAACCCGCGCGCCGACGTGCGCATGGGGGCACTGGTGAGCCGTGCCCAGTATGAAAGCGTGAGCGCGGGCCTCGCGCGGCTGGCCGCCGATTGCGACATGCTGCACGACGGCCGGCAGGCCCCGCTGGTCGACGCCGATCCCGCGATCGCGGCCTGCATGGCGCCGACGCTGCTCGGCACGCGCGACCCCGACGGCCATCCGGCCGTGCACCACACCGAGGTGTTCGGGCCGGTCGCCACGCTGATGCCGTATCGCGACGCCGACCACGCGTGGGCGCTGGCGCGCCGCGGCCAGGGCTCGCTGGTGGCCTCGGTCTATACCGACGACACCCGCTTCCTGGCGCACACCGCCCTGGCCCTGGCCGACAGCCACGGCCGCATCCACGGCGTGAGCGCCGAGGTGGCAAAGAGCCATACGGGCCACGGCAACGTCATGCCGCAGTCGCTGCATGGCGGCCCCGGCCGCGCGGGCGGCGGCGAGGAGCTGGGCGGACTGCGCGCGCTGGCCTTCTATCACCGCCGTTGCGCCGTGCAGGGCGCGCTGCAGCGGCTCGATGCCCTGTCGCGCCTGCACGGCCCGGCGCCCGCTTTCGAGACCGTCCCATGACGCCCTGATCCATCCCCGGCCGCAACGACCGCGCCCCCCGGAGCCTACCCAGAGCCGCATGACGGCCAGGCCCGGCCCCTCGAGGAGACAAGCATGCACGATTGCCCGAACGAGCTGAATTACGCCAGCTACCTGGCGGCCCTGAACGCGCCCCGCGCGGCCAAGACCGCCTACATCGACGACCATCGCCAGCTCAGCTATGGCGAACTGGCCGAGCGCGTGGCGCGCATGGCCGGCGCGCTGCGCCAGCTCGGCCTGCGGCGCGAGGAACGCGTGCTGATGGTGATGCACGACACGGTGGACTGGCCCAGCGCCTTCCTCGGCGCGCTGCACGCGGGCGTGGTGCCGGTGGCCGTGAACACGCTGCTCACCGCCGAAGACTACGCCTACATCATCGGTCATTGCCGGGCCCGCGCGCTGGTCGTGTCGGGCGCGCTGCTGCCCACGCTGCGCCAGGCGCTCGCGCAGTGCCCCGGCGACATCGAGCACCTCATCGTGTCGCAGCCCACCGCCGCCGCGCAGCCGGGCGAGCACGAGTTCGAAGCCCTGCTGGCCGAGGCGCCGCTGGTGCCGGCGGCGCGCACGCTGGCCGACGAGATCGCCTTCTGGCTCTACTCGTCGGGCTCGACCGGCAAGCCCAAGGGCGTGGTCCACACGCACGGCAATCTGTGGCACACCGCCGAGCTGTACGCCAAGCCGGTGCTGGGCATCCGCGAGGACGACGTGGTGTTTTCGGCGGCCAAGCTGTTTTTCGCCTATGGCCTGGGCAACGGCCTGACCTTTCCGCTGTCGGTCGGCGCGACCACTATCCTGATGGCCGAGCGGCCCACGCCGCAGGCCGTGTTCCAGCGGCTCACCACGCACCGCCCGTCCATCTTCTACGGCGTGCCCACGCTCTACGCCAGCATGCTGGCCGCGAGCGACCTGCCGCCGCGCGAGCAGGTGCGGCTGCGCGTCTGTACCTCCGCCGGCGAGGCATTGCCGCGCGACATCGGCGAGCGCTTCACCCGCCATTTCGGCTGCCAGATCCTCGATGGCATCGGCTCGACGGAGATGCTGCACATCTTCCTGTCGAACCAGGACGGCCAGTTCCGCTACGGCACCACCGGCAAGCCGGTGCCGGGCTACGAGGTGCAGCTGCGCGACGACAGCGGCCTGCCGGTGCCCTCGGGCGCCATCGGCGATCTCTACATCAAGGGCCCCAGCGCCGCCCTGATGTACTGGAACAACCGTGACAAGACCCGCCAGTGCTTTCTCGGCGACTGGCTCAAGAGCGGCGACAAATACGTGTGCGACGCCGATGGCTACTACACCTACGCCGGCCGCAGCGACGACATGATCAAGGTCAGCGGCCAGTACGTGTCGCCGGTCGAGGTGGAGAACGTGCTGATCCAGCACGAGGCCGTGCTCGAGGCCGCCGTGATCGGCGTGCCGGACCACGACGGCCTGGTGAAGACCAAGGCGTATGTGGTGCTGCGCCCCGGCTACGCGCCCGACGACCAGACCGGCGCGGCGCTGCAGCAGTACGTGAAGCAGCACCTCGCGCCGTTCAAGTATCCGCGCCAGATCAACTTCACCGAAGAGCTGCCCAAGACCGCCACCGGCAAGATCCAGCGCTTCCGCCTGCGCCAGATGGAAGAGGCCTCGCTGTGAACGCGTCGGGGGTCGCTGCGTCGGGCGCCGCTGCGTCGGCCGTTGCCCCGCCGCGCCCGGCCACCCTGCTGGCCGAGGTGAACGCCGCGGGGCGAGTCCTGCGGCTCGAGTACGCCTGGATCGACGCCGAGCGGCACGATGCGCCGCTGATCGTGTTCCTGCACGAAGGGCTGGGCTCGGTGGCGATGTGGCGCGACTGGCCCGCGCGCCTGTGCGCGGCCACGGGCTGCCGCGGGCTGGTGTATTCGCGCGCCGGCTACGGCCGTTCCACCCCGCGGGCGCGCGACGAGCGCTGGCCGGTCGGGTTCATGCACCACGAGGCGCGCACGGTGCTGCCGGCGCTGCTGGCGGCGCTGGGGGTGGACGCGCGCGCCGAGCCGCCGATCCTGTTCGGCCACAGCGATGGCGCCTCGATCGCGCTGCTGTACGCCGCCGCGCATCCCGACGCCGTGGCCGGCGTGGCGGTGGCGGCGCCGCACATCCTGGTCGAGCCCGTCACGCTGGCCAGCATCGCGCAGGCGCGCGAGGCCTATCTGCACACCGACCTGCGGGCGCGGCTGGCGCGCCATCACGACGATCCCGACTCGGCCTTCTGGGGCTGGAACGATGTGTGGCTGTCGCCGGCGTTCGCCGCCTGGAACATCACGGCCGAACTGGATGCGCTGCGCTGTCCCGTGCTCGCCATCCAGGGCCTGGACGATGAATACGGTTCGCTGGAACAGATCCGCGGCATCCTGCGCCGCGCGCCCCAGACCCGTCTGCTCGAGATTGCCGACTGCCGGCATTCCCCGCACAAAGATCAGCCCGAAGCCGTGCTTCAGGCGATGCGGCATTTCGTCGACACCCTGCCGACGCGCCGGGCCGCCCCATCCGGCGGCCGATAACAACCACAGGAGACTTCCGCCATGAACCCGATCCTGAATCGCGCCGCGCTGCTGGCCGGCGCCAGCGCCCTGATGTTCGCCACCGCCCCGGCCCACGCGGCCGACAAGATCAAGGTCGGCTTCATGCTGCCCTACAGCGGTACCTACGCCGCGCTGGGCACCGCGATCGAGAACGGCTTCAAGCTGTACGTGCAGCAACAGGGCGGCAAGCTGGGCGGCCGCGAGGTCGAGTACTTCAAGGTCGACGACGAATCGAATCCGGCCAAGGCCTCGGAGAACGCCAACCGCCTGATCAAGCGCGACCAGGTCGACGTGGTGGTGGGCACGGTGCACTCGGGCGTGGCGATGGCGCTGGCCAAGGCCGCCAAGGACAGCGACACCACGCTGATCGTGGCCAATGCCGGCGCCGACGCGATCACCGGCCCGATGTGCGGCCCCGGCATCTTCCGCACCTCGTTCACCAATTGGCAGCCGGCCTATGCCATGGGCCCGGTGGCCTTCGCCGACGGCAAGAAGACCGCGATCACCGTGACCTGGAAATACGCCGCGGGCGACGAGGCGGTGAAGGGCTTTCGCGAAGGCTTCGAGAAGGCCGGCGGCAAGGTCGTCAAAGACCTGACGGTGCCGTTCCCCCACGTGGAGTTCCAGTCGGTGCTGACCGAGATCGCGGCGGCCAAGCCCGACATGGTGTTCAGCTTCTTCGCCGGCGGCGGCGCGGTGAAGTTCGTGCAGGACTATCACGCGGCCGGCCTGAACAAGAGCATCCCACTGTACGGCTCGGGCTTTCTCACCGACGGCACGCTGCAGGCCCAGGGCCCCTCGGCACAAGGCCTGATGACCACGCTGCACTATGCCGACGGCCTGAACACGCCGCGCGACAACGCCTTCCGCGCCGACTACGACAAGGCCTACAAGCTTGCGCCCGACGTGTACGCGGTGCAGGGCTACGACGCGGCCCAGCTGATGCAGGCCGGCCTGGCCGCGGTCAAGGGCGACATCGGCAAGAAGGCCGACTTCCGCAACGCCATGCGTTCGGCCACGATCGACAGCCCGCGCGGCCCCTTCACGCTGTCGGCCGCCGGCAACCCGGTGCAGGACATCTACCTGCGCAAGGTCGAGGGCCTGGAAAACAAGGTGCAGCGCGTGGCCGTGCAGAAGCTCGCCGATCCGGCGCGCGGCTGCAAGCTCTGAGGTCCGGAGCGCGCCATGGACCCCGGCATCCTCCTGATCCATACGCTCAATGCCGTTCAGTACGGGCTGCTGCTGTTCCTCGTGGCCAGCGGCCTGACGCTGATCTTCGGCATCATGGGCATCATCAACCTGGCCCATGGCAGCTTCTACATGATCGGCGCCTACATGGCCTTCGCGCTCGGCCCGCTGGTCGAGCGCGGGCTGGGCGGCGGCTTCTTCGTGACGCTGCTGGTGTGCGTGGTGGCGGCGACGGTGCTGGGGTACGTGCTGGAGTTGCTGTTCTTCGGCTTTCTCTACCGGCGCGATCATCTGCAGCAGGTGCTGATGACGTACGGGCTGATCCTGGTGTTCGAGGAGCTGCGCAGCATCCTGGTGGGCAACGACGTGCACGGGGTGCCCATGCCGGCGTGGCTGGCGGGCACGGTGCCGCTGGGCGACGTGATGACGTATCCGGTGTACCGGCTCTTCATCGCGGGCGCCGCGCTGGCGGTGTGCGCGCTGCTCTACTGGGTGATCACACGCACGCGCGTCGGCATGATGGTGCGCGCCGGCGCCAGCAACCGCGAGATGATCGGCTCGCTCGGCATCGACATCAACCGGCTCTATCGCTGGGTGTTCGCCGCCGGCGTGGCGCTCGCCGCGCTGGCCGGGGCGCTGGCCGCGCCGGTGTCGTCGGTGTATCCGGGCATGGGCAACGGCGTGCTCATCATCTGCTTCGTGGTGGTGGTGATCGGCGGCATCGGTTCGGTGCGCGGCACCTTCCTGGCCGCCATGCTGGTGGCCGCGGTCGAGACCTTCGGCCAGGTGTTCTTCCCCGCCGCAGCGGGGGTGCTGGTGTATGTGTTGATGGCGACGATCCTGCTGTACCGGCCCGAAGGGCTGTTCAAGCAGGGTTGAGGGCAGGAGTCCATGATGTCGACAAGCAAACTCTCCCGCCACGGTCTGCCGCTGGTCTGCGTGCTCGCCCTGGCCGCGTTCGCGTGGTCGGGCAGCGATTACTACACCGGCCTGGCCATGAAGATCATGATCTACGGCCTGTTCGCGCTGAGCCTGCAGCTGCTCGTGGGCGGGGTCGGGCTGGTGAGCCTGGGCCATGCCGCGTTCTTCGGCCTGGGCGCCTACGCCGCGGCCCTGTTGAGCCCCGAGGCGCAGGCCGGCTCGCTGTGGCTGCTGCTGCCCGCCGCGGTGCTGTGCGCCGGCCTCTACGCGCTGGTCACGGGCGCGCTGGTGCTGCGCACGCGCGGCATCTACTTCATCATGGTCACGCTGGCGTTCGCCCAGATGGCCTATTACGTGATGCACGACACCAAGCTGGGCGGCGGCAGCGACGGCATCTATCTGTATTTCCGGCCCGAGCTCAGCCTGGGCGGCTGGATGCCGTTCGACCTGAGCGACAACACCACCTTCTATTTCTTCGTGCTGGCCTGCCTGTGCCTGGCCTGGATCCTGCTGGCCCTGGTGCGGCGCTCGCCCTTCGGCGCCGCGCTGGCCGGGATCCGCACCAACGAGCAACGCATGCGCGCGGCCGGCTATTCCACCTACCCCTACAAGCTCGCCGCCTATGTGCTGGCCGGCATGCTGGCCGGTCTCGCCGGCTTTCTCTACGCGCTCAAGGACGGCTTCGTCACGCCGGAGCTGATGGCCTGGGAGCAGTCGGGGCTGGTGCTGCTGATGGTGATCCTGGGCGGCCTCGCGCGCCAGGGCGGCGCGGTGCTGGGCGCGGCGGGCCTGGTGCTGCTGCAGGAGCTGTTCCAGTCGCAGGAGGTGTTCGGCGCCTTCGCGCGCCACTGGCACCTGTCGCTGGGGCTCGCCATCATCGTCCTGGTCGCCTGGCTGCCCGACGGGCTGATCGGGCTGGCGCGACGCCGCGTCCGGCCGCCGGCCGATACCGCGGCCGCGGCTGCGGCGCCCGCCCCCGCGCCTGCGGCCGCGCCGCGCGGCGCCACCGACCCCGCGCAACCGCTGCCCGTTTCGGGAGATTCGCATGCCTGACGTCCTGCTCTCGGCTCACGCCATCACGCGCCGCTTCGGCGGCCTGCTCGCCGTCGACGGCGTCTCGCTCGACCTCGCGCGCGGCGCGGTGCACGCCGTGATCGGCACCAATGGCGCGGGCAAGTCCACGCTCATCAACATCCTGTCGGGCGAGCTCGCGCCGACCAGCGGCCGCGTCACGCTCAAGAACACCGACGTGAGCCAGTGGCCGCAGCCGCGCCGCGCCCGCGCGGGGCTGGGCCGCACCTACCAGCGCTCGACCATCTTCCCTACCCTGTCGGTGCACGAGAACTGCCGGCTCGCCGCGCAGGCGGGAAGGCAGCGCTTCTGGCATTGGTTTGCCGACGCCGGCGCCTGCGCCAGCAGCGCCGGCAGCGCGCGCGACGCGCTGGCGCGCACCGGCCTCGAAGCCCAGGCCGACCGCCCGGCGGGGCTGCTGCCGCACGGCCACAAGCGCCAGCTCGAGATCGCCATGTGCCTGGCCGGCGCGCCCTCGGTGCTGCTGCTCGACGAACCGCTGGCCGGCATGGGCCCGGAGGAAACCGAGCGCATCCTCGAACTGCTGGCCGTGCTCAAGCGCGATCACGCGATCCTGCTGGTGGAGCACGACATGGACGCGGTGTTCCGCGTCGCGGACACGATCACGGTGATGGTCAACGGCTGCACCCTGGCCAGCGGCTCGCCCGCCGAGGTGCGCGCCAACCCGCAGGTCCAGACCGCCTATCTGGGAGAACACGCATGAGCGCGCTGGTGCGCACGCAGGACCTGCATACCCATTACGGCGCCAGCCACGTGCTGCGCGGCGTCGACCTGGACATCGCGCCGGGCGAGGCCATCGGCCTGATCGGCCGCAACGGCATGGGCAAGACCACGCTGATCCGCAGCATGCTCGGCCTGGTCCGGCCGACGCGCGGCAGCGTGCACGTCGGCGGCCGCGACTGCACGCGCGCGCAACCCCATGCGATCGCGCGGCTCGGCGTGGCCTACGTGCCGGAGGGCCGCGGCATCTTTCCCAACCTGAGCGTGCGCGAGAACCTGCAGGTGGCGGCCCGGCGCGGCAACGGCGCGCGCCAGCAATGGGACTACGCCCGCGTGCTGGCCACCTTCCCGCGGCTGGGCGAACGGCTGCGCCATGGCGGCCAGCAGCTCTCGGGCGGCGAACAGCAGATGCTGGCGATCGGCCGCGCGCTCATGACCAATCCCGAGTTGCTCATTCTGGACGAGGCCACCGAGGGGCTGGCGCCCCTGGTCGTCGCAGAGATCTGGCAGATCATCGCGCGCATTCGCGCCACCGGCATCTCGACGCTGATCGTGGATCGCAACTTTCGCGCCGTGCTCGCCCACACCGACCGCTGTGTCGTGATGGAAAAGGGCCGGCTGGTCGAAGGCGGCGACAGCGCCGCCTTCGCCAGCCGGCCCGAAGCGCTCGCGCGCTATCTGGGCGTCTGAGGCTTCAGGTCAGGAAGCTGATCGCGACCACGGTCGAGACGATCAGCCCGGTCACCACCGGCAGGAACAGGCGCCGCACCAGGTCCAGCACCGAGACGCGCGCAAAGCCCGCCACCGCGATCAGCGACGACCAGGCCACCAGCGTGCCGCCGCCGGTCCAGACCGCGCCCATCTGGCCGATCGCGGCCAGCGTGGCGGCATCCACGCCGGAGGTCGCGCCCAGCGCGCCCGACAGCGCGCCGGTCAGCGGCAGGCCCGAGAAGCCCGAGCCGTCGATGCCCGTGATGATGCCGACCAGCAGCACGCCGAAACCCACCACGAAGGCATTGTCCGGAATCCAGCTCTGCGAGGCCGCGAGCAGGTCGAACAACAGGTTGGGCGCATGGCCGGGCTCCGCGCCGAGGATCGCGGCGCTCTGGTCGGGCGCGCCGAGAAAGAAGAAGCCCGCGATCGGCAGCACCGAGCCCATGGCCTTGAAGGCGAACACGAAACCGTCGGTGACGTGGTCGGCCGCGGTGTTGAGGAATTCGCGCCGCGCCACGCCGGCCAGCGTGGCGAGCACCATCAGCAACGCGGCGGTGCCACCCACCAGCGCCGCGGCCTCGCCGCCACGCAGCGGCGGCAGATTGGGGAACAGGCGCGGCGCCACCATCACCAGCACGATGGCCAGGAATGCCAGCGGCGTGAGGATGGCGAACAGCCGCGACCAGGCCGTGTTCGGCGCCGTCACCGGCCCCGGGCCATATTCGACGGCTTCGGCCAGCGCCTCCTTGTCCATGGTGCCGGCCTCCTCCACCGCTTCGGGTACGGCCACCGCCTTGCGTTGCCAGGCGGCCAGCAGGCTTTCCGACGGCGCGCTGATCTCGCGCCGCATGCCCAGGTAGGCGAGCAACAGCGCCAGCAGGCCGGTCACGAGCGAGAGCACCAGCGTGCGTTCCGCGACCAGCGCCACGGCGACGCCGGCGGCCTTGGCGCTGATGCCGGGCGCCACGCCGATCACATAGTCCGAGGACAGCGCCATGCCCTGGCCGGCAATGGCGATGGCACACGCGGCGCCGAGCGGCGGCAGGCCCGCCGCGATCGCGGCGGGCAGCAGGATCGCGGCCACCAGCGGCACGGCCGGGGTCGGCCAGAAGAACAGCGAGATCAGGTAGGTGGCCAGGGCCAGCACCACGAACGCGATGTGGCCGTTGGTCATCACCGCGCGAAACGGCTGCACCATGCGCACATCCGAGCCCAGCGTCTTGAGCGCGTTCAGCAACGCGGTCATGAAGGCGATGACGAGAAAGATGTTGAACAGCTCCTTGGCCGCCACGAAGCTCGCGTTGAAGACGGCGGTGACGCCGGCCACGACGCTGCCGCCCGCGAAGGCCATGCCCACCAACAGCGTGCCGAGCAGCGACGGCACGACGACGTTGGCGCGAAAGATCATCGTGACGACGATGACCAGCACCCCGAGCAGATACATCCAGTGCGCGGCAGTGATGACGACTTGTTGATCCATGATTTACCCCCTGATCGCCGTACGAATCGGCTTGTTGACGCCACGACCCGCGCGGCCACTCTGACGGCGGCTCGCGCGGCGTTTCGTATACTATATTCGTAATAGACAAAAAGTCATATGTTCTACCGTTTGTCCAGGCGAGCGAAAATTCCGGCCTATAGCACTGATATTTAAGGGTTTATCAGCCGGGATCGAGACAAACCCGAGGAACAGGAGTTTCCCGATTGACCGCTGATTGAATACGATATACGTTGAGTTTTTCTCGCCGGATATCCACCGCGCCCATGACGCTCGGCAGCCAGCACGCCCCGCTCTTCGCCCTCGTGCAGGAAACCCTGCGGCGCCGCATCCTGTCCGGCCACTACCGGCAGGGCGAGCGATTGGTGGAGGGGGATATCGCACTGGAAATGGGGGTGTCGCGCATTCCGGTGCGCGAGGCCCTGCGCGCGCTGGCGGCGGCGGGGCTGGTGCGCATCGAGCCGCGCCGCGGCGCCTCGGTCACCAGTCTGTCGCGCGAGCATGCGCACGACATCGTCGAGGTGCGCGCCACGCTCGAGGCGCTCAATGCGCGCCTGGCGGCGCAACGCCGCAGCCCGGCGCAGATGGCGGCGCTCGACGGCGCGATCCGCGCCGGCCAGGCGGCGATCGAGCGCGAGGACATGCCCGCGCTGCTCGAACAGAACCGGCGCTTCCACGATCTGCTGGGCGGCGCCAGCAGCAACGGCGTGCTGCAGGACCTGATGCGCTCGCTGCGCGACCGCACCGCCCTGCTGTTCTCACGCAGCCATGCCGCGCGCACGGCCGAGATCTGGCAGGAACACGCGGGCATCCTGGGCGCGGTGAAGGCCGGCGACGGCGAGCTGGCCGGCATGCTGGCGGCCCGGCACGTCCATCATGCGGCCGAATGGTATTTCGAGCTGAAGACGACGCCGCTGCAGTGAGCGGCGCGATCGACGCGCGCGGGCGACTCGCGCCCGCGCCTCGTCAGCCCCCCGGATTCAGGTCCAGCCAGACCCGCCGCATCGTCGGATCTTCGGGATCGGCGTCGTTGGTGAAGCCCAACCGCGTCATGAGCGTGAGCATCGGGCGGTTGGTCGACAGCACCAGCCCGTCGATGTATTCCAGCCCCTGCTCGCGCGCGGCGTCGATCAGGGCCGACATCAGCTGCCCGCCCAGCTTGCGCCGCTGCCAGTCGTCGCCGATCACCAGCGCGTATTCGGCGCCGCGGCCATCGGGGTTGCGCAGGTAGTGCGCGAAGCCGATGATGACCTCGCGCGGATGCCCGCGGTTGGCCGGATTGGGCACCTGCGTGGCCGCCACGAGCGCCAGCTCGCGGTGGTAATCGATCTGGGTGTAGCGCGACACCATCCGCGGCGTGAGCTCGCGCATCATCGACACGAAGCGCATGTAGCGCGAGCGCTCCGACAGGCCGCGGATGAACTCCTGCAAGGGTTCGCCGTCTTCGGGGCGGATCGGCCGGATCACCCACGGCGTGCCGTCGTCGAAGCGGCGCACCTGCACCAGCCGCGCCGGATAGGGATGGATAGCCATGTGCGGATAGCCGCTGACCTGCGGCGATTCGCAGGCCGGCTCGGCCGTGAGCGTGATCCGCAGCCCGCCGGCGCGCAGTTGCGTCTCGCCGGCGTAGAGCGGATCGATATCGACCGCGTCGATGTCGGGCAGCTCCGACACCAGCTCCGAGACCTGCACCAGCGCGTGCTGCAGGGCATCGGCCGCGAGGTTGCTCACCTGCGGCGACAGCACGCGCCGCCACAGCCGGCTGCGCTCCACCAGCTGGCGCGCCAGGTAGCCGTTGAGCGGCGGCAGGTCCATGCCGCGATCCGCGCTCAGGATCGCGTCGGGGCCGCCGGCGCCGAAGCGGATCACCGGGCCGAAGTTGGGATCGCGCCGGACCCGGATCGCCATCGGCCGCGATTCGGCCTCGCCGGGACGCACGCCCATCGGACCCGCGCGCAGCGGCACGTAGAACAGATCGAGCAGCGTGCGGGCATCGGCCGCGGAGAGCTCGCGCAGGCCCTGCGCGCGTGCCTGCGCGATCAGGTCGCGCGCGGCCGTCAGGTCGGGCACCAGGCTGGGCGGCTCGGGCGGTTGCGTCTGCAACAGCAACTGCTGGTTGTAGAAGTGCGTGGCCAGCACGCCGAACGCGTCGGCGGCCGACTCGGGCGTGCGAAACGCCGGCGTGCCGGCGTCGTCGAGCATGCGGCGCAAGGGACGCATGCCCGCATCGCCCATGAAGCAGCTCACCACCGGCTTGCGCGCCTTGGGCGCGATCTGCGCCAGCTGGCGCGCCACGGCGGTCATGTCGGCCAGCGCGTCGGGCGCGAGCAGCACCAGCACGCCGTCGACCGCGCCGTCGGCCAGCAACGTGTCGAGCAGCGACTGCAGGCGCTCGGGGTTGAGCGGCGTGTAGGTGATGACCGGGTTGTCGGTGGCGGCGTCGGGCTCGAGCATGCCGGCCAGCTCGCGCCGCGTGGCGGGCGCCAGCTCGGCGCGGGTGACCGCGGCGTCCGGGCCGATCAGGTCGAGCGCCAGTTGCGGCGGGCCGCTGCCGTTGGACAGCAGCGCCACCCTGCGGCCGCGCGGACGGCGCGCATAGCCCAGCACCTTCACGGCGGAGAACAGCTGCACGAAGTAGCGCACCCGCACCGCGCCGGCGCGGCGCAGGGCGGCGTCGAACACCGCATCGGCGCCGTCGGCGTCGCCGCGGCCGGCCTTGAGCACGATCACCGGCTTGACGCTGGCGGCGGCGCGCAGCGTGCTCATGAACTCACGCGCCGCGCCGATGTCCTCGAGGTAGAGCACGATGCTGTCGGTGCGCGGATCGCTGGCCAGATAGTCGAGCACCGGCGACAGGCCCAGCACGGCTTCGTCGCCCAGCGACACGGCGGTGGAAAAGCCGATGTGCACGTCCTCGGCCCAATCCATCACGGCGGCCATGATCGAGCGCGATTGCGCCACCAGCGCCACGCGCCCGGCGCGCGCAAGGGTGGGATGCTGGCTCAGGTTGAGCCCGGCATGCGGGCGCTGGGCCCCGAACGAACGCGGCCCCAGCAGCTCGCAGTGATTGGCCTCGGCCCAGGAGCGGCACAGCGCCTGGGTGCCGCGCGGATACGGGTCCGGCAGCTCGTGCGGCAGGAGGATCAGCGCGCGCGGCGCCAGCGGGGTGAGGCGGCGCAGGGTTTCGGGCAGGACCGCCGGCGACACGCAGACCAGCGCCAGGTCGGGCCGCTCGCCAGGCACCAGGCCGATGCAGGCCTCGGGCAGCAACGGCGCTTCGCCGCAGTCGGTGTCGATGATGGTGGTGCGGGCGCGCAGCGCGGCCGGCAGCACCGAGGCGGCCGGCAGGCTGCGGTCGGCCACGATCAGCAGGGATCGCGGCTCGAACATCGGGGCTAAGGCATGGCGCAACATCGCGGTCGGGACACTCATTTAAAATGGCGTTGATCGTAACAATACAACCAGTCACCCTATACGGCGAGCCGAGCCCGGCGCGCCGTTTCTAGAAGGAGGCGCGCAGCGCCACCCGCCGCGCCCGGACCCACCATGACCACGACCGCCACGAAACCCATACGCACCCGCTTCGCCCCCTCGCCCACCGGCTTCCTGCACCTGGGCGGCGCGCGGACGGCCCTGTTCTCGTGGGCCTTCGCCCGCCACCACAAGGGCGTGTTCGTGCTGCGCATCGAAGACACCGACGTCGAGCGCTCGACCGACGCCGCCGTGCAGGCGATCCTCGACAGCATGGACTGGCTCGGCATGCAGCCCGACGAGGGCCCCTTCTACCAGATGAAGCGGATGGACCGCTATCGCGAGGTGCTGGCCGGCATGCTGGAGGCGGGCACCGTCTATCACTGCTACAGCTCGCCCGAGGAAGTCGAGGCGATGCGCGAGGCCGCGCGCGCGCGCGGCGACAAGCCGCGCTACGACGGCACCTGGCGCCCCGAGCCCGGCAAGGTCCTGCCGCCCATCCCGGCCGACCGCAAGCCCGTGATCCGCTTCAAGAACCCGCAGTCCGGCGCCACCAGCTGGGACGACATGGTCAAGGGCACGATCAGCTTCGACAACACCGAGCTCGACGACCTGATCATCGCGCGCCCGGACGGCACGCCCACCTACAACTTCTGCGTGGTGGTCGACGACTGGGACATGGGCATCACCCACGTGCTGCGCGGCGATGACCACGTCAACAACACGCCGCGCCAGATCAACATCCTGAAGGCCCTCGGCGCCGAGCTGCCCCAGTATGGCCACGTGCCGATGATCCTCGGCCCGGACGGCCAGAAGCTGTCCAAGCGCCACGGCGCGGTCAACGTGATGGACTACGACGCCCAGGGCTACCTGCCGGAAGCGATGGTCAATTACCTGGCGCGCCTGGGCTGGAGCCACGGCGACGACGAGCTCTTCACCCGCGAGCAGCTGGTCGAATGGTTCGACACCGACCACCTGACCAAGTCCGCCTCGCAGTGGGACCCGAAGAAGCTGAACTGGGTCAACGCCCACTTCATCAAGGCGATGGACAGCGCCGAGCTGGCCCGCCGCGTGGCGCCGCGCGTCGAGCGCCGTGGCGGCAAGCCGGGGTCGGCCGACCTGACCGCCGTGATGGACCTGCTGAAGGACCGCGCCGAAACGCTCGAACAGCTGGCCGACGACGCCATGCTGTTCTGCGGCGAATTCAAGCCCGCCGAGGCCGATGTGGTCGCGCAGCACCTGACCGCGCCCGCGCGCGAGGCGCTGGCCGCCTTCGCCCAGGCCGCCGCCGGCACCGACTGGACCCGCGAGGCCGTGGCCGCGCTGATCAAGCAGGTGCTGGCCGAGCGTGGCCTGAAGATGCCGCAACTGGCCATCCCGCTGCGCGTCGCCGTCTTCGGCCGCCCCCAGACCCCGGCCGTCGACGCGGTGCTGGTGCTGCTCGGCAAGGACGAGGTGCTCAAGCGCCTGGCCAACCTGCCGGCCTGAGCGCGCCTTCCCCCCGAAAAAGCCGAGGCATGCCTCGGCTTTTTCGTTGCCGGCATACGCACAAAAGCGGACTTTCGGGTTATCGCGTCATCGACTGTAGGCCCGATAATCCGCATTCAGGAATACCGCGGATTCGCTCTCTCGACTGAGGCGGAAGGGGTCAGCGGATTGCGTCAGGAGTCCTCCATGCGATACCCCCTCCATATACAGAAAGCCGTGAATACCGCGTACGGCGCATCGTTTCCCGATTTTCCCGGCTGCTTCGCCGCCGCCGACAAACTGCGCGACCTGCCGCGCGCGGCGCAGGAGGCCGTCGAGGCGCATCTGCATGGCGAGGGCGACGCGATTCCCGCGCCCTCCACGCCGGAAGCCTGGGTCGGCCATGCCGATTTCAAAGGCGGATTCTGGATGATGGTCGACATCGACCTGTCGAGGATCGGCACGCGCGCAGTGCGGCCGAACACCAAATGACCGAAGCCTGAACCGCACCAACCCGTAAAAAAGCCGAGGCATGCCTCGGCTTTTTCGTTGCCCCGCGTGGCGTCACGCCGATTGCAGGGCGGCGCGCTGGCGCGCGTAGAGCGCGCGGGCAAAGCCGGCGCCGAGCAGCGGCAGCAGCACCGCGGCGGTGGCGAACAGCGCGCCGGCGCCGGCCGCGTCGATCACCAGGCCGCCCACCGCCACGCCCGCCGCCTGGCCCATGAACAGGCACGAGGCGAACCAGGCCACGGCCGTGCCGCGCGCGCTCGGCACCATCTGCGTGGCATTGGTCTGCAGCGTGGCGTGCAGCAGGTAATAGCCGAAACCGGCCAGCACGCTGGCCACCATGCCGAAGGCCCAGACCGGGCCGAGCAGATAGCCCAGGAACGCCAGCGCGAGCGTCAGGCCGCCGGCGACCGACATGCCGCGCTCGCCCAGGCGGCGCACCAGCTTCGCCGCCACCACGGTGTAGGCCAGGCCGCCCAGCGCATAGACCGCCACCAGCGCGCCGGCCGCGGTCAGCGAGATCTCGAAGCGCTCGTGCAGATAGGCCGGCGCGAACGCCAGCGCGCCGAACACCAGCAGGCCCTCGCAGAACACGGTGAAGAGCACGATGCGCGCCCAGCGCACCTGCAGCACGGTGCGGGCCTGGGCCACGAAGCCCTGCACGGCGGGCGCCTGCACGATGGCGATGCCGGCGGCGCGCTGGCGCGACACCTCGCGCAGCAGCAGCACGCCGACCACGAGATAACCGGCCACCAGCGTGGCGAAGGCGGCGCGCCAGCCGATGGTGTCGGCGAACAGGCCGCCGGCCAGCTGGCCGGCCGCCATGCCGAGAATGGTGCCGGTGAGAAAGCGCGCCAGCGTCGCCTGGCGCCGTTCGTAGGGCACGTTGTCGCCGATCCAGGCCATCGACAGCGGCACGATGCCGGCGCCGGCGGCGCCCGACAGGGCGCGGCACAGCACCAGCCAGTCCAGGCTGCCGGCGAACACGGCGCCCAGGCTGCCCAGCGCGCAGGCGAAGGTGGCGATCGAGATGACGCGGTACTTGCCGTAGCGGTCGCCGACCGGGCCGAAGAACATCTGCAGCACGCCGTAGGCCACGGCAAACGCCGTGATGGCGTGCGCGGCCTGGCCGGTGGAGGTGCCGAAATCGGCCGCGAGCTGCGGCAGCATGGGATCGCAGATGCGAAACGCGCTCGCGCTCACGAAGGCGGCGAGCGCGAGCAGCGCGATGGCGCGGCTCTCGGAATACGCGGTGGTCATGGCGGATCAGGTGCGGGCGACGGACGACAAGCCCGCAACCTTACACCCGCCCGCCTGCTTTGACGATGCCTCAGTAGGGCATGCGGTAGCCGGGCTGCATGCGCCGCGCCGTGACGACCTGTCCGTTGGACTTCATCTCGCGCAGGGTGAGCTTGGTGCGGTCCACGCTCTCGACCTTGTACGCGGTGCGGTAGATCGGATCGTCGGCATCCACGGGCTCGCCGTTGGACTGCGTGGTCTGCAGCGTGTAGATGCCGTTGTCGTGGGTCCAGCAGCCGGTTTCACGCAACGCGGGGCGCGTGCGCTTGCCCACCTTCAGCTGCGTCTCGTAACTCATCGTGCCATCGGCAGACAGGACGGTAAGCGATTGAAAGTCGCCGGCGAAGCCGCGCGGCCGCGATACCGAGTACCAGGTACCGACCATCGGGCTGTTGGCCGACGCGGGCGTGCAGACCACCTTTTTCGGCGGCGCGGGCTCGGCCGCCGCGGCGTTCTCGGCCGGCTTCTTGACGGCGCAGCCGGCGAGGGCCACACCCACGATCAAACCCATGCCGGCGGCGCGGGTCCAGGACAAATACGAACGAATCATGACTTCCTCGGGACCACCCCAGCACGATCTGCCACGCTGCGTATTCATATAGGCATGCGACGGCATGCACGCACTCTAAATAGCGGCAGCGGACAAATCAATGCGCTTCTGCACGCAGTGCGTCGGCGCAACACCGGAGTGTTGTAAATCGGCTCGGAACCCGCATGCTTGCACGGTTTGCGAACCGGCCCCGTCAGTTTGGTGACAGCATTTTTCGAGCGGTGGTGCGCGCGGCGCGGCCGGATTGCGCATGTGCGTGCGCACGCAACAGTTCCGCCATCTGCATCGCGGCGGGCGAGAGCGTCTGGCCCGCGAGCCAGCACAACCCGAGCTCGCGCTCGATGCGCGGCGCGCGCAGCGGCACGAAGGCCAGCGCCGAATCCGGCGGCACGCCGAGCCGCGCCAGCACGGTCACGCCCTCGCCGCGCGCCAGCATGGCGAGCAGCGACATCATGTTCGACACGAACACCGGCCGGTCGTGCATGAACGCGGCGGCGGGATGTCCGATCAACTGCCGGTGCGCCACCGTGCCCACCAGCGGCAGGGGCGCGATCTCGGCCCACGCGAGGGACTTGCGCCGCGCCAGCGGATGGCCCGCATGGCACACCAGCCCGAACGCATCGCGCAGCAGCGGCTCGAAGTGCAGGCGGGGATCCTGCGAGACCCGGCTGCACACCGCCAGCTCGGCCTCGCCGGCCAGCACCATGCGCTCCACGCCTTCCGAGTTGTCGTCGTAGAGCCGCAGCCGCACGCCGGGAAAACGCGCCCGGTAGCGCGCCACCAGCTCGGGCAGCCAGTGCGTGGCCACGGTGGCGACGGTGGCCAGCCGCAAGACCCCCGTTTCGTTGCGCGCCAGTCCGCCCAGCGCGGCGGCCACGCGCTCGTGGTGCGCCACCAGCTCGCGGGCCAGCGGCAGGCACTCGCGGCCATAGGCCGTGAGCGCCACGCGGCTGCCGCGCTCGAACAGCGCCTGGCCCAGCCGCTGCTCCATCTCGCGGATCGACAGCGACAGGGCGGGCTGCGACCGGTGCGCCCGTTCGGCGGCCTGGCCGAAGCTGCGCAGCTCGGCCACCAGCAGAAAGTGGCGGTAGTGGTTCACGCTGAGTTCGGGCAGGCCGGCCATGACGCACCTCTATTAGTTCGGCTTATTTTCTGATTGGAATAATAAATTTTTTTTATTCCCTGCCGCTGCCTAAGATGCGCGGCATGGACCGCCCTCTTTTCGATTTCAGTTTCTTCGACCGCCTGCCGGCGCGCCCGCTCGGCGAGGCCCGCCTGATCGAAGGCCGTGCCGCCGCGCCCGGTCGCCCGGCGCTGCTGATGCTGCCGGGCGCCTATCACGGCGGCTGGTGCTACGCCCATTACCTCGCCCACTTCGCCCAGGCGGACTGGGGCTGCTACGCGCTCGACTATCCGGCGCCCTCGCCCACGCAGACGATTGCCGAGCTGGGCGCATGCGCCCGCGCCGCCGTTGCGCGGATCGGCGCGCCGGTGATCGTGGTCGGCCACAGCATGGGCGCCCTGCCCGCGCTGCTCTGCGCGGCCCAGGCGCCGGTGGCCGGCGTGGTGCTGCTGGCGCCCTCGCCCCCGGCCAACGTGCCGCAGGCGGCGCCCCTGCCGCCCGTGCCCGCGGGCGTGCTGCGCGCGCCGCCCGGCGAGACCGAGGTGCGCGAGCGCTTTCTCGCGCTGCCCCCGGGCGCCGACGTGCGCCCGGTGCTGGCGCGCTTGATACCGGCCGCGCCCGAGGTATTGAACGACCGCTACCTGCTGCGCGTGGCGGTCGATCCCGCCGCGATCCGCGTGCCGGGCCTGTGCCTGGCGGCCGGCCGCGACACGCATGACCGCCATCCGCCCGGCCAGGACGCGGCGGTGGCGCGGCACTATGGCTTTGCGCACCGCGTGCTGGCCGAACAGCCGCACTGCATGATGTACGGACCCGCCTGGCGCGCCGGCGCCGACGCGATCCTGCAGTGGTGCAACCACGCTTTCCCCGTGGCGCGCCACGCGCCGGCCTGACCCGACTCGGGCCGGCACCCATAAAACAGGAGACAACCATGAACCGCATTCCGACGCTGTCGACCACGCTGGGCGCCGCCCTCACGCTGAGCCTCGCCGCGCTGCTGCCCGGCGCCGCCCAGGCCGACACCGACTGGCCCGCCCGCCCGATCACGCTGATCGTCCCGTCCGCCGCCGGCGGCGCGGCCGATCTCACCGCGCGCACGTTCGCGCAGTATCTCGGCGCGAAGACGGGCCAGACCGTGGTGGTCGAAGACCGGCCGGGCGCGGGCGGCGTGGTCGGCACCCAGGCGGCCAAGGCCGCCAAGCCCGACGGCTACACCTTCCTGCTCTCCACCAACTCCACGCACGCCGCCAACCAGTACCTGTTCAAGCAGCTGCCCTACGACGCCGAGCGCGATTTCGTGCAGGTCGGCATGTTCGGGCTGTTCGGCGCGGTGGGCGTGGTACCGCCCGACAGTCCGTACAAGACCGTGCCGGAACTGGTGGACTACGCGCGCGCCCATCCGGGCAAGGTGTTCTTCGGCTACTACAGCTCCTCGTCGCAGGTGCCGGCCGAGCTCTTCAAGCATCGCGCCAACATCGACATCGGCGGCGCGGGCTACAAGAACATCACGCAGATCATCACCGACCTGCGCGGCAAGCAGATCGGCTTCGCCTTCGTCGATTACCTCACCGCGATGGGCCAGATCGACGGCAAGGGCCTGGTGCCGATCGCCGTCACCGGCAAGACGCGCGCGCCCATGTGGCCCGACGTGCCGACCATGGGCGACTACTTTCCGGACTACGTGGTGGCCGGCTGGCTCGGCCTGTCGGCGCCGGCCGGCACGCCGATGGCGCAGGTGGAGAAGATGAATGCGCACATGCGGGCCGCCCTCGCCGACCCGGAGACGGCCGCCAAGTTCCGGGCGCTCGGCCTGCAACCCGAAAGCATGACCCAACCGGCCTTCGCCGACTTCGTGCGCGCCGATGCCGTGCGCTGGAAGGAATGGGTCTCGGTGGCCGGCATCCAGGCGCAGTGAGCCCGCGGCGCGCGCCCTGCTCTATATAGAGAGCGCGTGGCGCGCCCGCCGCCTCAGAGCGGCAGCCGGGTGTCGTGCTTGATCTCGCGCAGCGCGACGATGGTGCGCGTCTGGCGGATGCCCGGCAGGTTGAACAGAAAGCGGTGCATGAAGCGGTCGTAGGCTTCCGTGCTCTCGACCAGGATGCGCAGCAGGTAGTCGGAATCGCCCGTCACCGCATAGCAGTCCACCACCTCCGGCGCGTCGCGCACCGTCCGCTCGAAATTCTCGACGTTGGCCGAGGCGTGCCGCTCCAGGCTGATCTGCACGAACATGCAGCCGGCCAGGCCGACCTTGGTGCGGTCGATCTGCGCGCCATAGCCCTGGATCACGCCGCTCGCCTCCATGGCCTTGACCCGCCGCCAGACCGGCGCGGCCGACAGCCCCACCGTTTCCGAGAGCTGCTGCGCCGAGGCGCGTCCGTCGGTTTGCAGGGCCCGCAGAATGCCCAGGTCGGTCTTGTCCATGTGGTCTCCTCGTCGATGGGTCTGTGCCCGTTCGGATATGCCGCCAGGGCCGGTTCCCTGACGGTGGGCCGGCGCGCGGTGGCGCCCCGGCGGCGCGGGCGCGTGCCCGGCCTGCGACGTTTTGCCCCCCGCCACGCAATGCCGACGGCCGCCTGCGGCGAAAACGAAACGTTCATTTCAAATTATAGGGAATCCACGATCCGATAACGCAATGAATCGTGGGTCCTGCGCACCTATCATGATCGAAAGCCCAAGGAGCGCGCAATATGGACGGCACCCCCGCGGTCGAACCCCATCTCGACACCGATTACCAACTCTCCGACAACCTGACCCGCGAGGCCGGCCGCATCTTCCTGACCGGCACGCAGGCGCTGGTGCGCATGGTGCTGGCGCAGCGCCGCGCCGACGCCGCGCGCGGGCTGAACACGGCGGGCTTCGTGTCGGGCTACCGCGGCTCGCCGCTGGGCGGGGTCGACATGGCGATGTGGAAGGCGCAGAAGGCGCTCGACGCGCACCAGGTCACGTTCATGCCGGGCATCAACGAAGACCTCGCCGCCACCGCCGTGATGGGCACGCAGCAGGCCGGCATGCGCGACGACCGCAAGGTCGATGGCGTGTTCGCGCTCTGGTACGGCAAGGGCCCCGGCGTGGACCGCGCCGGCGATGCCCTGCACCACGGCAACGCGGCCGGCGCCTCGCGCCACGGCGGCGTGCTGCTGGTGGTGGGCGACGACCACACCGCCGTCTCCTCGTCGATCCCGCACGCCAGCGAAACCTCGTTGATCGGCTGGCAGATCCCGATCGTGCATCCCGCCTCGATCGACGAATACGAAAGCTTTGCGCTGTGGGGTTGGGCCCTGTCGCGCTACAGCGGCAGCTGGGTCGCGCTCAAGGCCACCTCCGAATCGGTGGAAACCGGCCAGTCGTACGTGGCCGCGCCGCCCCCGCGCTTCGACATGCCCGACGACGGCGAGGCCGCCGAGCGCGAGTACAACGCGCGCGACTTCCTCTCGCTCGCGGTCGAGACCCGCATGCACCGGCGCCTGGCCGCGGTGCGCGCCTTCGCCCGCACGCACAGCCTCGACCGCCTGATCGCGCCCGCGCCGCAGGCCCGCGTGGGCATCGTCACCGCCGGCAAGGTCACGCTCGACACGCTCGAGGCGCTGCAGCGCCTGGGCCTGGACATCCAGTCGCCGCAATCGCCGGTGCGGGTCTACAAGCCCGGCCTGGTCTGGCCGATGGACCGCGAACGCCTGCTGGCCTTCGCGCAGGGCCTCTCGCACATCCTGGTGATCGAAGAGAAGGCCGGCGTGATGGAGCCGCAGATCAAGGACATGCTCTTCAACCTGCCCGAGCGTCCCACGGTCTGTGGCAAGACCGGCCTGGACGGCGAGCCGCTCATCACCGCCGCCGGGCAGTTGCGCCCGTCGCAGTTGGCGGGCCCGATGGGCGCCTGGCTCGGCCGCACCCTCGGCCTGCACGCCGACCTGAGCGGCGGCGCCAGCGCCTGTCCGCAGCCGCTGTCCAACGAGGCCGACGGCATGCGCCGCCGCCCCTACTTCTGTTCGGGCTGTCCGCACAGCACCTCAACCAAGGTGCCCAAGGGCAGCCAGGCGCTGTCCGGCGTGGGCTGCCACTACATGGCGGCCTGGATGGACCGCGACACCGGCGGCCTGACCCAGATGGGCGGCGAGGGCGTCGACTGGATCGGCCTGTCGCGCTACATCGACACGCCGCACGTGTTCCAGAACATGGGCGAAGGCACCTATTACCACTCCGGCTATCTCGCGATCCGCCAGGCCGTGGCCGCCGGCACCCACATCACCTACAAGATCCTGTTCAACGACGCGGTCGCCATGACCGGCGGCCAGCCCGTCGACGGCCCGATCTCGGTGCCGCAGATCTGCCAGCAGCTGCGCGGCGAGAACGTCGCGCGCATCGTGGTCACCAGCGACGAGCCCGAGAAGTATCGCGGCGTCGACCTGGCCGGCGTGCCGGTGCACCACCGCCGCGAGCTCGACCGCCTGCAGCGCGAGCTGCGCGAGGTCCCGGGCGTGACGGTCCTGATCCATGACCAGACCTGCGCCGCCGAGAAGCGCCGCCGGCGCAAGAAAAACCAGTTCCCCGATCCGGCGCGCCGCATGCTCATCAACAGCGCGGTGTGCGAGGGCTGCGGCGACTGCGGCGTGCAGTCGAACTGCCTGTCGGTGGTGCCGCTCGAGACCCCGTACGGCCGCAAGCGCGCCATCGACCAGTCCAGCTGCAACAAGGATTTCTCCTGCGCCGAAGGCTTCTGCCCCAGCTTCGT